>OJNU01000012.1_pt1 | contig 175740 bp, 160 predicted proteins | sample 1597941 | NCBI WGS metagenome assembly OJNU01 (sample SAMN01915228, study PRJEB22387) | human gut metagenome | isolation source: stool | host: Homo sapiens | place: USA | reverse complement strand
CGGTTATGCGGCAAAGGTATAATAAATTCCCGTAAATGTTCCCATATATCCCGAAAAAACTTGCAACGGATTAAGACAAATTAAAAAGTTGTTCCCGAATCTGATACCGCATAAAACACAGTATATCAACGGCTATATTTGCACTTGTTTGGCTCTTTTTTTCATTTCAGGCTTTATCCGATTCCCTGAATATCATATATTGCAGTTCCACGCTTTCTTGTTGTATTTGCTTACTCATCGCACTATTGTCTTTTAGCGGTTCTTTGAAAGAAGAAGGCTGCGTTGGAGTAGAAGCTCCACTACCTCTTCCTCCGCTACTACCGCCTGTTCCTCCGCTTTCTCCTGTGGAACTACCGCCACTTACTGTGTAAGGTTTGAATTCGAAAGTGTATTGAATGGAAAGTTCAAAACCCTGTACAATTAAAGCTTGTCTTATCTCAAACATCAATTGATCGATGAAAACATTAACGCTATATGAAGGCAACTTATTTTCCGGAATGGAAATAATCATGGTTAAAAATCTATGCTGGCATGGATTATCTAGGTCTCTGATGCCAAGTCTTTTAAGCGATTCTTCAATTACCCTGATTAATAAATCAGGGTGCATTCCTATAACGGCATCTGTCCTTCCTCCTACATATTCGGACTCATAGCGCATACAAATTTCCAGTATATTTACGGTTGCTTTCGTGTGTATGAAGCCGTCCGGAAAGTCTTCGGGGGAAAGGGGGAGGATTTTGTTGTCCAGCAGTTCGGCGTAGAGGAGCAGTTCGGGGTCGACGTTCCATCCTTTGTCCTGTAAATGTTTAAAGGGCATGGAGTAGGTGTAGCGTTCGGTGAAGGGAATGTCGCGCATCATGAACGCCCGCTCTGCCTATGGTTGGGATCTGGGCGAAGAGCCGTTCATCACCTATTTCAGCCTCGGTAACGGTATGAACTACTACCGCAATGGTAAAGTGGCTTACGCAAACGAATGGTACAACATCGGTATGCAGGACTACACTCCCACATGGCGCTGGTGGTGGAGCACCAAGCTCCTCGGCAAGGAGGATGAGATTCCTGCCAACAGCATGAATGCAGAGTACAGCTGGGATGATGCCTGGAACGGTGGTTCCTCTCTCAAGATTTCCGGTAGCACCGCCGCCGGTGAGGCGCAGTATCTCCATCTGTTCAAAACAGCTTTCACTGTCAAGAACAATGATATCATCACCATCCGCTACAAAATTCTCAAAGGCAATGCCGACATGAATTTTGTATATAGCAAAGTGGGTTCCGAAACTACCGAGCAGACCCCGACCAAAACAGCGGTGCACAAAACTTCCGACTCATTCTTCTTCGATGACTGGAGAGTTGTGACCCTCAAGGTGGCTCAGCGCGGTACCAATGTGCTCAGCGCAGGTGACTGGGCAGTGCTCGGTCTGAAATTTGAGAATGCCAAGGATCTCGAGATGCTCATCGGCGAAATCTCCATCAAGCGCGGCACATCTGTTCAGCCCGAAATGCCTGTTCTCCGTCGTTCCAAAGTGCTGGCTGATGTCGTAACCGGCTTTGATGCCAAGCTCTACTGGTCGATGCCCAACTCCAAAGAGGCAGGCGAACCGGTGTACAACCTTGATGTGAAAACCTCTCATTTCAACCTTTGGGCACAAGTGGAGGCCGGCGAGCCTCAGTTCATGGGCACCACTACTTCATGGGCCGGTATCATGTACAAGATCGCCAACCCCGAACATAAGAAACGCGTGCGTCTGGGTGTGGAGGCAGTAAGCCTTGACCACAGCACCACTTCGGGCATATCCTGGAGCGAATATCTCGATGCTCCCGAGCATGAGGTTTCCGAAGAAGTGAAGATTAACAAATCCTGCATCAAGCCCGGTGAAGAGTTCCGTATCTGGTTCGTTGACGATCTTCACAGCAACGCCACCCTGTCGCTCTACAATGCAGCCGGCACCAAAGTGGCTTCCAACAACGGCACAAGCCGCGAACTCGTTACATCCCTCGACGGAATCGGCGCTTACGACCTCGTTGCCAATGAAGGCACTGCCAAGGAGACTCGCTACAGCTGCTTCGCACAGATTTCCGACTTCTCTGTAGGTGCTCTGCCTGAAATCCAGAGCCTCACCATCAACGGTGTTGATGCCGAACAGGCCGAAGTGGAATTCGACATGAACACCGAAATCAAAGTCGGATACACCGGTCGCGAAGCTGACGGTTCCGGTTCTCGTGCGCTCAAGCTCAACTACAAGACCTACGGCGTCCCGATGGACAATATCAATATCGGTGGCAATAAGTCGTTCTCTGTATCGTTCTGGGTTCGTATGCTTGAAATCCCCTCGGCAGGCAACGATGAGTCGATCAACTTCTTCGGTATTGAAGACCGCACCGGCAGATGGCCCCGCAACAACTGGGGCTGGGCTTGGTCGTTCCTTGACGAGCAGGGTCATATCACACACATGGTGAAGCGTGGTAATTCAGCCAACAGCTCCGAGTATGCCTATTTCTATCCCGAAACCACTGCTCTTTCCATAGGCGGATGGACACATGTGACCTGGGTATTTGACTTTGATGCTCAGAACGCTCTTCTGATGAAGCTTTACCTCAACGGTGTATATCAGGCGCCCTCCAAGTCCGGTATGGGCAAGGAAAACGCTACTGCAGACAATGTGATTGACGGTATTCCCGTGCGTGGTCCCAACCGCGAGGTGCTCTCCGCCGGAGAGTGGATGCACATCCTCGGTGGCCGTGGCAGTGATCCCGCTTATCCTGATGCAATCATCGATGATGTTATTGTGTGGGATGGTGCTGTTGACGAGACCGACATTGCCAAGGCAATGGTGGGTCTGGACGCCGACAATCTGCCCGCCAATGTGAAGTGCTTCTGGGACTTCGAGAACGAACCTGTTGACGGCGTTACAGAAGTGCGCATAGGCACCACACTTGTCCACAACGGCCGCTATATGTCAAAAGGCCAAATCACTGATGCACCCTTCGGAGTGTTCGATCTTCAGCTTGCTAAGGAAGAAGGTTCTTCCATACCCGTTCATATCACTCCCGAATATGAGGCCGGTTGTCCTTATGTGAAGGGCACAGGTTTCCAGGTTGTGACCAAACCTACCTGGAGCACTCGTCAGGCCACTATCAGCAATGCTGACGGTAACGACACCGAAGGTGAGGCTACTGTGGTTTACGGTGCCGGTGGCGACAAGACCCTCACACTCAACCTCAAGAACTCATGGGGTGAGGACACCAAGGAGTATCCCGCATTCTATGTTTCCACAGCCATCGACGGCGTGGCAGCTGATGCCGACAGCAACCTGAAGGCATACACTGTCAACAAGGTGCTGTTCCTCGAGTTTGCCGAAGACGGCGACTACGAAGTGAGCGTTTACAACATGAGCGGTATGCTCGTGGGCAAGGATGCACGCAGCATCAATGCTGGCGAGATGATGAACATCACCATCGGTCAGACCGGTGTGTATGTGGTGAGCATTGTCAAGGACGGCAAGGAGCTCCGCAGCATCAAGGTTGCCAATAAGTAACCTTTCCGATTCATAAACAAAGTGAGCCGCATCCGGACAACGGGTGCGGCTCACCTGCTTTTTTGTGCTTTTTTTTGTGGATTATCCCGATGTTTAACACAAAAAAGATTGTGGAATTGAGAATTATCTGTATTTTTACGCCAAATTCTTGAACTATACCATTTTTTTGTGAAAAATTTAATTAACCTAATCAAAAACAAATGAAAAAACAAGTACTGTTTATTTCAGCCGCCGCACTTCTTGTTGGCGGTTTGAACGCGCAGCAGCTTCGCCCCGGGTACATCACCGCCCCGAACTCCAGCAGTTTCCACAAGTATGTGCAGGCCTGGGAACCCGGCAAAGAACTGTCTGTAACTTACACCGACAATGGTGAGGAAGCCTGGGAAGACGAAGAGTTTTTCGTTAGCCGTGTGGCTTTGAAGCCCTATTTCGTCAATCTCAAAACTCAGGTTGACAAAACTAAATCTGATGCGGACAACAAGCGTCTGCTTTTCTGGGTGCCTATCAATGAAGCCTCCGGCGCAGAGAAGGAATGGCTCAACGCTCTCCCCAACGCCAAGTACGACTCAGAAGTGTTCTCCACATGGAGCTACGTTACCCATTACGGTAACTGGACATCACCCTTTGGCTGGGTGCCCGCCGCTATGGCTGACGCCGCCCACAAAAACGGTGTGCTTGTGTCGGGTGTGGCATCTATCCCCAACGCCTCCATCCCCTCCAGCTGGGCAAGCTGTCTGGCAGGTGTAGGCGCAATGAACTCCACTGAAGGTGTTGAAAAACTTGGTAAATTCCTCCGCTACCACGGTGTGGACGGTCTCGGCTACAACTCCGAGTACTACAATGGCGGCAGCTACGGTGCCAACCTCCGCGGTGTTCACGGCAAGCTCGTGAAATATATGAAGCAGTATCAGCCCGACTTTGAAAACGTGTGGTATGGCGGTACCAATGACAACGGTAGCGTGAACTTCAACGACCAGCTCAGCTCGGACTTCTACGAAACATTCGGTTACAAAGACGAGCCCCGCACTATCCTGTTCCTCAACTACAACTGGAACACTACTACCAAGCTCAGCCAGGATGCTGCCGGTATCAATGCCACAGGTCGTGATCCCCGCGACATCTACATGGGTATGAACATGCAGGGTGGCCTTAAAACTCCCACCGAATGGGATCAGCATCTCAACATTCCCTATTCTATCGGTCTCTGGGGTGCCCACCAGGTGAACTACATCTGGATCAACCGTAACCAGGAAGGTGGAACAGACGCTGCCAAGCAGGCTACCTATCAGAAACACCTCGAATACTGGTTCACCAACGGTAAGCGCAATCCTGCCTACAAGATGGATCCCGTCAACTCTCTGACAGCTACCAAAGACTTCATGGGTATGTCGCGCTACATGGAAGCCCGCTCCACTTTGAAATGGGATCTTACCAAAGAGCCGTTCGTAACCTTCTTCAACATCGGTGGCGGTGCACAGTACAACTGGAAAGGCACTGAAGCTCACGTAGGACCCTGGTACAACCTCGGTGTTCAGGACTACATGCCCACATGGCGTTTCTGGTTCGCTACCGACTACCTCGGTACCACTCCCGCTGAAAACATCGATGCCAACATCACTTGGAACGATGCTTATATGGGCGGTACCTCACTCCGCATCACTGCCAACAACACTGAAGCCAGCTACCTCCACCTCTTTAAAACAGAGTTCGAGGCCAAGAACGGTGCCAAGCTCACCATCCGCTACAAGGTGATCAAAGGTTCCGGTGACATGGAACTCGTATGGTCCAAGCTCGGTTCTGAAAGCGAGCAGGCTCAGAAAACCTACGGTATGGTATTTGACAAAGATGGCAAGACCTACTCTACCAACAAAGCTGACGGCGACCTTGACTACGATGCCGACTGGCAGGTGAAGACTCTTACTCTCAGCTCACGTAATGGCCTCACCGGTACCATCGCAGCTCTCGGCTTGAAGTTTGCCAACGCTAATGATCTTGAAGTGCTTATCGGTGAAATCTCTCTCACCGGTGGTTCTTACGAAACTCCTGCCGCTCCTATCATCACCCGCGCCAAAGTGCTTGCCAACAACTACAAGGGTGTCGATGGTAAGATATTCTTCAAAATGGCCAACACCAAGGAACTCGGCGAACCCGTTTACAACCTTGATGTGAAGACTTCACTGTTCCGTCTGTGGAGCCGCACCGACAAGGATTCCGAACCTCAGTTCCTCGGCACTACCAGCTCATGGGCCGGCATGATTTTCTCCGCTCCCGCTGAAGGTGCCACCAAGATTCAGTTTGGTGTCAGCGCAGTGTCTCTCGACTTCTCTTCCGCTTCCGATATCGCTTGGAGTGAAGAACTTCCTGTTGGTGACTATGTTGCTGTTGAAGATCTGAAGGTATCCAAATCGCCTGTCACCACCGGTGAAGAATTCTATGTAGAGTTCGTTGACCCCGCTCACCCCGCTGTTGACTGGAAGCTCACCGATGAAGGTGGCAACGTGCTCGCATCTGCAAGCAACGCTACTCGTCTTGATGTTGCAGGTATTGATGTGACCGGTGCCTACGATGTATATGCCGGTGACGTTAAGCATGAGGGTCTCGTGTCTGTGTCCGATCCCGGATCCGGTCGTCAGCCTATCATCGAATCTCTCACCATCAACGGTGATGAGGCTTCTGCTGAAAACGCTGTTCAAATCCAGCCCAACGAAACTCTTGAACTCGGCTACACCGGTCGTGAAGCCAACGGTATCGGTTCCCGCGGTGTTCATCTCAATGAGCTCGCTTTCGGTACTAAGGTAAGCGACCTCGGCATCGGCACCTACAAGAGCTTCTCTGTTGCTTTCTGGCTCAAGCTTGACACTTATCCCACCGCTGCACCCGGTTCACTTCTTTTGATTGAGAACCGTCTCGGTTCATGGCCTAAGAACAACTGGGGCTACTTCTGGAGCCGTACAGTTGAAGGATCGTTCCGCAACTACCTCATCGACGGTGGCTTTGGTAAGAGCCTTGACTCCGGTGCTGACGGCAACCGTCTGTACCTTGACCTCAACGGCAACCTCGGCGTTTCCAAGTGGAACCATCTCGTATATGTATTTGAATACAACGAACAGAACCGCGTTCGCATACGCTTCTACCTCAACGGTGTGCTTCAGAAGAGCAACTGGCTGTGGTGTAACAAGATGACCCGTGAGAATGCTATCGGTGACTCCAACTCCGGTTGGGATGATATCGAACTCACCCCCGGCTACGCTTCGTTCGCATCCGGCTCCGGCAAAGATGCTGAAAACACCGACTGGTGTATTGACAACTATCCCTTGGCTCAGACCGACTGGATTAAGGTTGGTGGTGCAGGTCCTAACGGTATGGCTGCCGTGGACGGTGTGATCGACGACTTCCAGATTTGGGGTAAAGCTATGACCCAGGAGGATGTGAATCTCTCCAAGACCGGTCTCGGCACTCTCGAAACACTGCCTGAGGATGTGATTGCATTCTGGGATCTTGAAAGCGATGCTGATGCTAACTATGGCTTCATCTCCAAGGGTCAGAAGCAGATTCCTGCCTATCTCTTCGAATATGCTCAAACAGCAAATGAAGGTCAGGCTGGCGCACTGCCTGTAGAAGCTGAATTCTCTGCGGGCTCGCCTTTCGTGCCCGGCAGCGCTTACGAAGTTACTACCGCTCCTTCCTGGACTGCCCGCAAGGGTATTCTCAGCGAAGGTACCGGTACAGACCGTGAAGGTAGCGTCAAGCTCTCCTACGGTGACAACCGCATGGGCGGCGACTACACTGTGACCCTCTCTCTTGCCAACGCTCTCGGTGCCGACACCAAGAATTATCCCGTATTCTCTGTAACCTCCGCTATCGACGGCGTTGCCGCTGACACAGAGGACGGCGTTGAGGCTTACACTGTAGCCGATGGTCTGTTCGTTCAGTTCGCCGAAGCAGGCAACTACACCGTTGAGGTTTACAACACCAGCGGTATGCTGATGGCTCAGAAGGCTCAGGCTATGGAAGCCGGTCAGAACATGAGCGTTCGCCTCGGTGTTCAGGGCGTTTACATCGTTCGCGTGCTCCGCGACGGTCAGCTCGCCCGCACCATCAAGGTGGTTCGCAAGTAAGCTTGACTTAAAGCATATACTACAATAATTCAGGCGCTCCCGGTTGCGGGGGCGCCTGAACTTTTTCTTATGAATCTTATAAATCTTATGAGTCTTATAAATCTTATAAATTTTATATCCCTTTAAAATCTAAAACGAGGACCGGTTTCACAACCCTCCTCGCTTAGATAATAAACCAATCATTATCACATTTCTTGCAATGGAAAAAGTAATTTTGCTATGTACCTTTATAACGCTCCCCGGAGGGAATGGTTCACTGAAACGGGGTTTTTTTGCTGCAGAAATTCAAGAAAAATCTCAAATTGTGGCTAAATAGTTATGTGATAGAGAAAAACAAAAATCCATGGAAATGTACTTTAACTTGCTTTAACTTGTGTGTGCGCACTTTTTGCCCGACATTATTGTTACCTTTGTGTTAGGAAATAAAAAACAATCATATATCTATTCAATATGGCAAAGAAAGAAACCAAGAAAAGCGCCAAGGAGGCCACAGGCACACAGAATACCAAGCTCAGTGCCCTGCAGGCCGCGCTTGACAAAATAGAGAAGAACTATGGCCGCGGTGCCGTGATGAAGCTCGGCGATGATGTGGTGGACGATGTGGAGGTGATTCCTACCGGTTCCATCGGCCTGAACTACGCTCTCGGTGTGGGTGGTTATCCCCGCGGCCGTATCGTGGAGATTTTCGGCCCGGAATCGTCCGGTAAAACAACTCTCGCCATCCATGCCATCGCGCAGGCTCAGAAAAACGGCGGAGTGGCCGCCATAATCGATGCCGAGCATGCTTTTGACCGCTTCTATGCCGAGGGTCTGGGTGTGGATGTCAACAATCTGCTTATTGCCCAGCCCGACACCGGCGAGCAGGCTCTCGAGATTGCCGAGCAGCTCATCCGCTCATCCGCCATCGACATACTTGTGGTGGACTCTGTGGCCGCTCTCACTCCCAAGTCGGAAATCGAGGGTGAGATGGGTGACCGCAATGTGGGCCTTCAGGCACGACTGATGTCGCAGGCCATGCGCAAGCTCACAGGCGTCATCTCCCGCACCAACACCTGCTGCATTTTCATCAACCAGCTGCGTGAGAAAATCGGCGGCACAATGTTCGGTCCATCTGAAACCACCACCGGCGGCAATGCCTTGAAGTTCTACAGCTCGGTGCGTATCGATATCCGCGGCGGTGCCAAAATCAAGGATGGCAAGGAGGAGAATATCCTCGGCCGCACCACCCGTGTGAAGGTGGTGAAGAACAAGGTGGCACCTCCTTTCAAGGGCGCTACTTTCGACATCCTCTTTGGCGAGGGTATCTCTCACACCGGTGAGATTATAGACCTTGGCGTGGAGCTCGGAATCGTCAAGAAAAGCGGCTCATGGTTCAGCTACAACGGCACCAAGATAGCCCAGGGACGCGAGGCTGCGCGTCAGGTGATAGCCGATAACCCTGAGCTTGCCGATGAACTGGAGGCGCTGATCATGGATGCGCTCAAGGCCAAGGGAAACAAGCCTATGGTCAAGAAACAGGCCACAAGTGAAATAGATGCCATTACTGCCGATGATGTGGCTGAGGATGAGCTCGATGCTCTTGATTTTGATGAGGATCTTCCTGACGAATTTTCTATTGACGAGGATAAGTAGGATTTAAATCCGATAAATCTTATAAATCCTATAAATCTTATAAGTCGTGTGGGCCTTCGGACCCATGCGACTTTTTAGCTATCTGCTCGGCGTTGCGGCGCAGGCCGGCGAGCTTGGTGCGCTTGATGGCGCTATGGCGGAAAAGGGTGGAGAATTGTTGCTGGCTCATTGTGAGGCACTCTTCGAGAGTGAGCTTCAACAGCTCTTGGCGAGGCTGTAGTTCGGGAATTGTCCCGGTGGTGTCGGCGTGGCGGTTGTGGGGACATGCGGCGGCGCATCTGTCGCATCCGTAGAGGCATCCATGGAGGTCGGTGTCGGGTTCAAACGCGCCGCGGTGCTCGATGGTGAGATACGACAGGCATTTGCGTGCGTCCACGCTTCCGTCGGGCTGCAGGGCGCCGGTGGGGCATGCTTTGACGCACCGTCCGCATTGTCCGCAGTCGCCGTCCATCGGAGTGTCGGGGGGCAGCTCGGCAGTGGTCAGAATTTCGCCAAGGAGTATGTAGCTGCCGATTCCGGGGATTATGACATGGTTGTTCATCCCCATCACTCCGAGTCCGGAGCGCACCGCCCAATACCGCTCGCGCAGCGGTGCAGTGTCAACGCATACTCTTGTGTCACCTCCGAGCAGCTCTCTGAGGGCATTTGCAGCCCGCTCCAGCCGCTCGCGGATGGCGAGGTGATAATCTGTGCCCAACGCGTATGAAGCGATGCGTAGAGGGGCGTTTACGGGCGCGGGGTGGTAGGCGAAGGCGCAGCAGATAATGCTCCTTGCTCCCGGCAGCAGTAGCTGTGGGTTGCGTCTGATGTCTGGATAGTTTTCAAGATACTGCATGGAGCCATGGTTTCCCGCCTCTAACCAGCGGGCATACAGCTCTTGCGCCTGCGGGTCCACGGGGCTCACCGATGCAATAGCCACGCGGCAGGCACCATGCCCGAGCAGAATCTCCTTGACAGTGTCAGAGCATCTGGATGGGGCAGAACTCATAACCTTGCTCCTTAAGCCATACTATGGCGTCTTCAAGAGTGGCGCGGAGGTTGGCTTGCGCCTTAAGCGAGTCGTGAAACACAATGATGGAGCCGTTGCGGGCATATTTTTTCACATTTTTGAGTACTTGCTCGGGAGTTTGGCGGCGAGAGTAGTCGCGTGCCACGAGGTCGTACATCACGATGTTGTAATGGTTTTTGATGGCAGCGGCCTGGCTCCACCGCATAAGTCCGTGGGGCGGACGGAACAGCGAGCTGTCAATCAGTGCATCGGCCTCGGTGATGTCGCGCATGTATTGCCGGCGTCCGGTGTGCATCCCCTGGAGATGGTGCATGGTGTGGTTGCCGTAGGAGTGTCCGCGGCGCTTCACTTCCTCAAAAAGCGCAGGGTTGCGCCGCACATTGTCGCCCACCATGAAGAAGGTGGCTTTTATGTTGTGCTTGTCGAGGATGTCAAGCACCCAGGGGGTGACCTCCGGCACGGGGCCGTCGTCGAAAGTGAGATACACCACCTTGCGGTTGCGTCGCTTGATGCGCCATGTGGCCTCGGGGAAGAGCAGGCGGTAGAGCAGTGGGGGCTGTTCGATGAACATCGGGCAGAGTATTATTCTTCCACAATTTCCTGCGGCATATCAACCGACTGCTGATACTGCTCCTGCTGCTGTAGATAGGCTTGCTGGCGTGCGAGATTGACGCCGCGCTCCGTGAGCCATCGGGTGATCTCATCATAGTCGCCGCCGAAGCTCACATAGCTTTGCAGCAGCTCCATCAGGTGGTAGCGGTCGATATACATGTCGGCGCGTGGCAGCGAGGCGTATTGCCAAGCGTTGAGGCTCTGGTAGTACACCACGTTTGCCGCATACCGTTCAATCTCGTCGCGGATGATCTTGAGACCCTTCTCGGTGTCGGCCTTGTTGCCTGTGAGCACGCCGAGGGTGGCATACTCTTCACCAATCTGCTGACCCACCTGCACAGCGTAGGGCATAGCCTCCACCGGCAGCTTGGTGCGGATGAGGTCGAGCACATTGCGCGCCTTGTTGAAGCGGTCATCGCGGTATGCGGTGAGCTCCTTAAGCTCCTTCTCGGAGTGGGCGAGGGAGTCAATCTTCACCTGAGTGCCATAACCCTCCTGCACGAGGGCGATGGCGAGGTCGAGCATTGCCGAGCGGTTGGTAGTCACCATACGGCGCACTGTTTCGTCAAGATATATCTGACCGGGCTTGGTCACCTTGTCGAGGCCGCCCCAAGCAAACCGTTCGGTCACGTTGCGATACATCTTGTCGGTGTTGATGGCAGTGGCCTGTGCGGGATTGTAGATTGGGGTCACCTCGTAGGCCAGACCGGTGTTGCGCAGGTATGGCGAGAGTCCCATATAGTATTGGTCGGGCACAGTCATGGCGAAATATATCGGGCGGTTCCAGCCGTTGGCCAGGGAGGTGGAGATCATGTCGAGGCCGATAATCTGGCTCAGGCGCAGTCCGCGCTCCGGCTGTCTGGTCATGTCGAGCAGCAGGGCAGGCTGGATACGTGCCGAGTCGGCGGCGCTCACCCGGCCGGCTGCGATAGCTGCCTGCTCGTCCACCGGCATATACATCACAGGATGCTTGAGCACGGGCACACCCCACGAATTTTTGCGTGCATCGGGGGCATAAAGTTCGCGGAGGCTCTGGCGTGCATCTGTGGGGGTGGTGTCAGGCTGTATGATGTAGGCAAACTGCATGCGGTCGTAGGCGTAATCCTGCGGTTTGGCCTGCATGTCAATACCCGGAGCGTCGTAGCTCGGGCGGCGAATCTGGTCCACATACCAGTCGGTGGTGAGATACGAAAGGTTCACCACTTTCACATCGGTGCGGCGTCCCTCCACCTCCTGTGCATACCACAAGGGGAAGGTGTCGTTGTCGCCGTTGGTGAATATGATGGCGTTTTCATCCAGCGACTCAAGGTAGTTGTTGCCGAAGTCGCGGGTTGTATAGCGGCCCGAGCGGTCGTGGTCGTCCCATGTCTGCGACACCACTTGCAGCGGCACAAACACTCCTACCACAGCAGCCACCATGGCACAGATTATCGAGTTGCGTTTGCAAGGGCCTTCGGGTTCATTGGTAGCCTCATTGTCGGCCAGAGCGCAAGCCTGTTTCTTGTTGCGGAGCAGCATGGTGCCGAGGCGCCACAGTCCGGCCACACCCATTCCCACCCAGATGGCGAAAGCGTAGAACGAACCGGCGTAGGCATAGTCACGCTCACGAGGCTGTGTGGGTGTTTGGTTGAGGTAGAGCACAATGGCGATACCGGTCATGAAGAAGAGGAAGAACACCACCCAGAACTGCTCAATGCCGCGCTTGGAGGTGAATGCCTGCCATCCAAGGCCGATTATGCCGAGCAGGAGAGGAAGCATATAGAACACATTGTGTCCAGCATTTCCTTCGCCTTGGTCGTAGGGGAGCAGGCTCTGGTCGCCGAGGCGAGGGTTGTCGATAAACGGAATTCCGCTGATCCAGTTGCCTTGGTTGACAGCACCGTTGCCCTGGATGTCGTTTTGTCTTCCGGCGAAGTTCCACAAGAAATAGCGCCAGTACATGTGGTTGAGCTGGTAGCCGAGGAGGAACTGCATATTTTCGGCAAAAGTGGGGCGTATTTTGGTGGAGGTCTGGAGTTTGTTGCCGTTGGCGTCCACATATTCGGTGGCAGTGACAGGCGAGCCGGTCACGCGTCCGCCGGGTTCGCCGAGCCAGTCGGCGTAGGCGGTTTGGTGCTCAGGACTATAGATGCGCGGGAGCACCATGTTGAGCTCCGGAGTCATCACATATTTCTTTTTTCGTCCGGTCATCAGGTATTTGTCCTTTTCGCCGGGCTGGGTTTTCACCTGCTTGGCATACAGCTCCTTGCCTTCGGTGGCGAGTGGAGTGGTGGTGTCGTCCGACCCCACTTCATACACTATGCCTGAGTTGAGGGTCTCGCCGTAGAACAAGGGGCGGTCGCCGTACTGCTCGCGGTTGAGGTAGGACGACAGGGCAAACACGTTGTCGGGGGCATTCTGGTTCATCGGGGTGTGGGCCGATGAGCGGATCAGCAGCAGAGCGTAGGAGGAGTAGCCGGCGAAAATCACCAGTATGCTTACCGCCGCGATGTTGAGAATCCTCACGGGGAGCTTTTTGGCCACCCACAGATACACCGCCAGTCCGCAGATGATGATGGTGGGAATCAAGGCACCGTCGCCAATGAACGGTATGCCCGAGAGGATGACGCTGAGGAGGAATGACACGCGGATGGCGTTGGGGCTCTCCTGCTTGTAGAGCGCGCGGATGCACCATATCAGCGAAGCCACAAGGATGATGGCATATACCAGCACACCCATGTTGAAGCTCATGCCGAGGGTGTTGACACAGAACAGTTCAAACCCTTGCGACACCTCGATGAATCCGGGCACAAGACCGTAGAGAATCAGGCCTACAATCACAAACGACACACCCAGTGCTATCAGTGAACCGACAGCAGAGGTTTTGGCCCATTTGCGGTAGTAAATCACCAGCACGATGGCCGGGATACAGAGGAGGTTGAGCAGATGCACGCCTATGCTTATGCCAATGATATAGGCTATCAGTATCAGATATTTGTCGCTGTGGGGACGGTCGGCGCGGTTTTCCCATTTGAGGATGAGCCAGAACACCAGCGCAGTGCAGAACGAGGAGAAAGCATACACCTCGCCCTCAACGGCTGAGAACCAGAACGTGTCGCTCCAGGCATACATCATGGCACCGCAGAAACCGCTGCCGAAAATCACCAGCATTTTCAGCGGAGACACCCCGGAGGCATTGTCGCTCACCACCAGCCGGCGCACCAGATGGGTGATGGTCCAGAACAGTAGCAGAATGGTGGCCGCGCTCAGCAGAGCCGACATAGAGTTGACCATCAAGGCTATTTTGGAGATGTCGCCGCCGGCAAAATTGACAAAAAATCGTGCCGCGAGCATGAATATAGGGTTGCCCGGCGGGTGGCCAACTTCAAGCTTGAAAGCTTGCAGAATGAACTCGGGACAGTCCCAGAAGCTTGCTGTGGGCTCCACAGTGAGCAGATAGCTCACCGCAGCCACCACGAAGCAAAACCAACCAAGACAATTGTTGATCAGGTTGTATCTTTTCATGCTTTTAATATAGTTGATATTTACGGCGCATAGCGCATCAAGCTGCAAAGTTATGCCTTTTTCATCAATTACGCTTTATAAATTTTGTGAAATGTTCAAATCCCCGGCATTTGCATCTCCCTCTGAAAGTGACTTTATTATCGAATGGAGTCTGAGAGTTGTGGAATTTATATAAAATCACCGGTGCTTTGCAAAATTCTTATGTGATATTCACACGCTGATACTATAATTCACACTATTGAAAATCGCAAGTCGGGAGCACCATCCGGTGTTTCCCGGCTTTTTTGTGTGAATTGGGGGGGTGGAATTGGAAAAAATGCGTAATTTTACGCGTAAATTCATATTTTGGCTCAAAAGGGCCATGCATATTCAATATTGAACCAATTGTTATGGCAGATAAAAAGATTCGCGTAGGGATAACCCAGGGCGATATAAACGGCATAGGGTATGAGGTGATACTCAAGGCTTTGGAGGACAACCGCATCCTTGAGCTCTGCACTCCTGTGCTTTATGGCAGCGGCAAGATAGCCGCTTTCTACCGCAAGGCTGTGGGCACTGCCCCCATCCAGTGGCACCAGTGCGCTGACATTTCCGGGGTGGCCGATGGTGAGTACAACCTGATCAATGTGGTGCCCGAGGATACGGCTGTGGAGCCGGGCGTGGAGAGCAAAGCCGCCGGCGAGGCCGCTTTCGTGTCGCTTGAGCGTGCGGTCGCCGACCTCCGCGCCGGGGAGATAGATGTGCTTGTCACAGCTCCTATCAGCAAAAAAGCTATCCAAAGCGAGCATTTCACCTTCCCGGGTCACACGGAATATCTGGAGGCATCGGTGGGCGACGGCAACAAGGCGCTGATGATACTCTGCACCGACCGCATAAGAGTGGCTCTCGTCACCACTCACACCGCCATGGCCGACATTCCCGGAGCCATCACCAAGGAGGCTGTGCTTGAGAAGATTGAAGCGCTGAATCTCAGCCTTGAAAAGGATTTCGGCATAGGACATCCCCGCATTGCCGTGCTGGCGCTCAACCCTCACGCCGGGGAGCAGGGGCTGCTCGGCAAGGAGGAGGAACAGGCCATCACCCCCGCCATCGAAGAGGCGCAGGGTGCCAAGATACATTGCTACGGTCCGTATGCCGCCGATGGATTTTGGGGTAGCGGGGCGTACACGAAATTTGACGGAGTGCTGGCCATGTATCATGATCAGGGCCTTGCACCGTTCAAAACCTTGGCGATGGATGCCGGGGTGAACTTCACTGCCGGACTGGAGTATGCGCGCACTTCGCCCGATCATGGCACGGGGTTTGACATAGCAGGGCAGGGCACAGCCTCTGCCGAGAGCATGCGTCAGGCCATATACACCGCCATCGATGTGTGGCGCAACCGCCGCAGCCATGCCCGCGCCCACCGCAACCCTTTGCGTAAGCTTTATCACGAAAAGAATAAATCGGATAATGTGGTGCTCGACCTCACCAAGGATGAGTAGCACACCTATATAATTATAATAATATATCCCGCTTTCATTATGAACTACGCTATAATCGCCGCCGGCGAGGGCAGCCGTCTTGTGCAGGAGGGAGTGCAGCTCCCCAAGCCGCTGGTGCAGCTCAACGGCACCCCCATGATACAACGGCTCATTGATATCTTCCTGCGCTGCAATGCCGAGTCGATATCGGTGATAGTGAACGAGCAGATGACCCGGGTGCGTGAGTATCTCGAGCAACTTAAGCTGCCGGTGCCTTTGCATCTCATCGTCAAGTCCACCCCGAGCAGCATGCACAGCTTCTATGAGGTGAGCCGCAATTTCAAGTTCGGTAAATTCTGTCTCACCACCGTTGACACCATATTCCGCGAGGATGAGTTCCGCAGATATGTGGAGGCGTTTGAGGCCGACCGGACCATGGACGGCTATATGGCCGTGACCTCGTTTATTGACGACGAGAAGCCGCTGTATATCGATGTGGACTCCGATCTGCGCATCACCGCCTTCAAGGATTCACCCTGGGATGGTGTGAAATATATATCCGGAGGAGTGTACGGCCTCACAGCCCCGGCGCTTGCAGTGCTGGAGCGGTGCATGGAGCAGGGCGTGTCGAGGATGCGCAACTATCAGCGTGCGCTGGTGGAGAGCGGCCTCAACCTGAGAGCGTATCCGTTTGACAAGATAATAGATGTGGACCACGCCGGCGACATAGCTGTGGCCGAGCAGTTCATCAAATAACCAAGATAACCAAATCAATGTCAGAAATCAAGATTGCAGGCATCATGCGTGCGGGCGCATATTCGCCCAACCATATAGGCAATGATGCCGCCATATTCAATCTCGTGGCCGACCAGCTGCGCAAGCGTGGCTGTGAGGTCAACGTGTATAGCGAGGAGCAATGGATGGCCGGCTCCGTCAAGGAGAGCATCATTGTCAACATGTGTCGCGAGCAGCGGTCCATACAGCTGCTGCAGGAGGCTGAGGACAAGGGCTGTCTTGTGATCAATTCGGGCTACGGCATCGAGAACTGCACCCGCGAGCGGATGACACGCATCCTTCTCGGGTCCAACATCCCATATCCCGAGAGTTTGATTGTCAACACCGATGAAGGTGTGAAGGAGCTGCTGGTGAAGGCAAAATTCACCGGTGCATGGATCAAGCGCGGCGACTTCCATGCCATGCACAAGGAGGATGTGAGCTATGTGCGCCATCCTGAGGAGGCGCAGGAGGTGCTGCAGGAGTATTTTCTGCGCGGCATAAAGCGGGCTGTCATCAACCGCCATCTTGTGGGCGACCTGGTGAAGTTCTACGGCGTGCAGGGCACTCCGTTCTTCTGGTGGTTCTACCCCTACGATGAAGGCCACAGCAAATATGGTCTCGAGGCCATCAACGGCAAGAGCCGCGGCATAGAGTTCAGCAAGGAGTATCTCCAGTCGATATGCCAGAGCGCCAGCGAAACGCTTGATGTGAAAATCTACGGCGGCGACTGCATAGTGGATCCCGACGGCTCCATCCGCATCATCGACTTCAACGACTGGCCCAGTTTCGCTCCGTGCCGCGTGGAGGCTGCGCCGCATATAGCAAAATGTATTCTCACCGCAATCAAGGAACGCAAATGACCACAACCTCCCCATCCGAGCAGAGCGGCTACCGTGCCTCGCTCAAGTCCATGGACACCGAGGAGCATATCGACCTCGCCTTCTACCGTCCCATAGGGTACGCCTGGGCATGTTTGGCCAAGAAGCTCGGTGTCACCCCCAACGCCATCACCATAGCCTCGATATTCCTGGGCGTAGGTGCGGGCGTGGCTTTCTACTTCAATAATCTTTGGATCAACATACTGGGTATGCTGCTGCTGGTGTGGGCCAACTCGTTTGACAGTGCCGACGGCCAGCTCGCCCGCATGACCAAGCAGTATTCGCGCCTTGGCCGCATCCTTGATGGCCTGAGCGGCGACTTCTGGTTCGCCACCATCTATGTGGCCATCTGCCTGCGCGAGAATGTGACCAGCCAGTTCTTCATGGATTATCCCTGGCTGATATGGGTGATAGCCGTGGTGACCGGCATATGCCATGCCAAGCAGGCCGCCATGGCCGACTACTACCGCCAGTTCCACCTTTACTTCCTCAAAGGCGAGGAGGGGAGCGAGCTGGAGAATGCCGCCGAGCTTAAAGAGAAACTGCGCAGCATCCCCTGGAAAGGGCACTTCTGGCAGAAGCTCACCCTCGCCACCTACACCAACTACACAGTGCAGCAGGAAGCCACCGCTCCCGCCATGCAGGCTCTCCGCCGCGAGCTCAAGCAGCGGTTCCCCTCCGGAGTGATACCGGTGAGCTTCCGCGAAGCGTTCCGCAAACGCAGCCTGCCGCTGATGAAATACACCAATATCCTGTCGTTCAACTGGCGCACGATAGCCCTGTTTGCTTCATTGCTGCTCCAGATGCCGTGGCTCTACTTCGCATTCGAACTTTCAGTGCTCAACGGCCTGCTGGTGATGATGGTGGTGCGCCACGAAAAGATATGCCGGTTCTTCACAAAAGAATTGAAAGATGGAAAATATTGATATTATAAAAGGTATAATATTTGACTACGGAGGCACCATCGACAGCCGGGGTGTGCACTGGAGCGAAGTGATATGGGACGGCTATCAGGCCGCTGGAGTGCCGGTGGACAAACCCACCTTCCGCGAGGCGTATGTGTTTGCCGAGCGTGAGCTGGCCCGCACACGCCATATCTTGCCGCACCACACCTTTGCCGACCTGCTGCTCATCAAGATGCGCATAGAGCTGCAATGGCTCGCCGACCAATCCCATCTCCCCGCCGATGCCGCGGAGCTGTGGGCCAAGCCTGTGGCCGACTATTGCTACGACGCGGCCAAAAATTCCATAGCCGATGCCCGTCCGGTGCTTGACGCTCTCTATGAGCGCTATCCGATGGTGCTTGTGTCCAACTTCTATGGCAATGTGGAGTCGGTGCTGGAGGATTTTGACCTGCGCCGTTATTTCCGCTCTATAATAGAGAGCGCAGTGGTGGGAGTGCGCAAACCCGACCCTCAGATATTCCGCCTTGGCGTGGATGCCCTCGGGCTGCGCCCTGAGGAGGTGCTGGTGGTGGGTGACAGCTACAAAAAGGATATCGTTCCCGCCGAGAGTCTCGGATGCCATGTGGCGTGGCTCAAGGGGAAAGGGTGGACCGCCGATGAGGATGCGCAGATGCACCCCTCCATCATCGCGTCGCTCAGCGAACTGCTCAGCTTGGCCAACTGATAAGCCATTTCTGCCAATATTGTGACCGTATGCGCAATTTGCATTTGGTTACATTTGGGTGGTGAAAACGAACCAAAATTAAACTATGTTCACTAAATTGAGGTGTAATTTTCAAAATTTAACCAAATTATCCCCAACTTTAGAATATATTTTATTTTGCAATTGAAAAATTAGGCGTACTTTTACACGCTATTTCCCCTATAGGCACTTGCGGCCTATCATGATAATGGCACTTACTTAACTTAGAAATCAATAAATTAAAACATTATTCTTTCAACTCACTCATGAAAAAAACTAACGTAAAGCCCGCAGAAGGTAAGCTTGGTGTTCTCGTTGTAGGACTCGGCGCAGTATCTTCTACATTTATGACCGGTGTGCTCATGACCCGCAAAGGCCTCGCCAAACCCGTAGGCTCGATGACCCAGTATGACAAAATCCGTGTAGGCCAGGGCGCAGAAAAGAAATATCTGAAATACAATGAGATAGTCCCCATCACAGACCTCAATGATATCGTGTTTGGTGCATGGGATGTGTATCCCGCCAACGCATACGAGAGCGCAATCAACTGCGAAGTGCTCAAGGAAAAGGATATCAACCCCGTCAAGGACGAGCTCGAGAAGATTGTGCCCATGAAGGCCGCTTTCGACCACAACTACGCTAAGCGTCTTGATGGCGAAAACGTGAAATCCTGCACCGACCGTTGGGATATGACCAACCAGATCCGCGAGGATATCCGCAACTTCAAGAAAGAGCACGGCTGCGATCGCATCGTTGTGCTCTGGGCTGCTTCCACCGAAGTATATGTGCCCGTTGACGAGAAGGTGCACGGCACTCTCGAAGCTCTCGAAGCTGCAATGAAGGCTGACGACAAAGAGCATATCGCTCCCTCGATGTGCTATGCTTACGCTGCCCTCAGCGAAGGTGCTCCCTTCATCATGGGTGCTCCCAACACCACCGTTGACATCCCCGCAATGTGGGAACTCTCAACCAAAACACAGATGCCTATCGCCGGTAAGGACTTCAAAACCGGTCAGACACTTGTTAAATCCGGCTTCGCTCCCATCATCGGCACCCGTTGCCTCGGTCTGAGCGGTTGGTTCTCTACCAACATCCTCGGCAACCGTGACGGTCTGGTGCTCGACGAGCCCGCCAACTTCCGCACCAAAGAGGTGTCCAAGCTCTCCACCCTCGAGTCCATCCTCGTGCCCGAAGAGCAGCCCGATCTCTATACCGACTACTACCACAAGGTGCGTATCAACTACTATCCTCCCCGCAACGACAACAAGGAAGGCTGGGACAACATCGACATCTTCGGCTGGATGGGCTATCCCATGCAGATCAAGATCAACTTCCTGTGCCGCGACTCCATCCTTGCCGCTCCTCTGTGTCTTGACCTCGTGCTCCTGAGCGACCTCGCAGCCCGCGCCGGCCGCTACGGCATCCAGCGCTTCCTGAGCTTCTTCCTCAAGAGCCCGATGCACGACTACACCACCGGTGAGGTTCCCGTCAACCACCTCTTCCAGCAGTACGTTATGCTCAAGAACGCCATCCGCGAAATGGGCGGCTACGAGGCTGACGAAATGATTGACTGATACAACAGCTGAATCCTCCCTTTTTTCAAAATTCATAGTAGAAAAAGCTCGCCCACCCGGCGAGCTTTTTTTTAGGAATGTACACGCGGCGGGTTATTTGTGAATATATGTTATAATGGCGGAATTTCGGCGCAGCAGGGGGTTGGGACGCAATTTCTGCGGTAAAATATTTTAACGGTTAAAATGTTAACAAACAGCTTGAATCCGGCTTGTGGAGCGGATTTTGGCAATAAAAATTATGTTAAAATTGCTTCTCCCTCTTGTCTGATATATCCTATTGTTGTAATTTTGCTCTCGCAATTGAGCCGATGGATATCGCCTCATTGCACTGAGGATTGAAATTAGAAATAATAGTTGTTTTATAGATAATTGTGTATTTGAAGCTTAAGGGTAGTCGGGAGACTACCCTTTTGTTTCATCATGTTGTTTTACATCGGCAGGTTCACGGATTATTGCCGATTATTCGCTACCTTTGTATCCGATATGCAACTCCACTCGCTCACACTCACGAATTTCAAAAACATACCGCAGGCACAGCTTCAGTTTTCCAACAAAATCAACTGCTTCCTGGGCAATAACGGCATGGGCAAGAGCAATCTGCTCGATGCCATATTCATGCTCAGCTTCTGCAAAAGTTTTTCAGGGGCTCCCGATGCCATGGTGATACGCTCGGGCGAGGAGTTTGCCATTGCCAAAGGCGTGTATTCGCGCCGCAACGCCGCCGAGGAGCTGACCCTCGGCCTCAAGCGTGGCAAGCGCAAGACTCTCAAGCGTGGCGGCAAGGAGTATGTGAAGCTGTCATCGCATATAGGCACATTTCCGCTGGTGATGGCAGCCCCGCAGGATATCGACCTCATCCGCGGCTCGGGCGAGGAACGCCGCCGCTGGATGGATATGGTGATATCGCAGAGCAGCCCGCGCTATCTGGATGCGCTGATACGCTACAACGGGGCGCTGGAGCAGCGCAACAAGCTGCTGCGCGACGGAGTGGTGGACCACAATCTGTATGGTGCTGTGGAGTGTGTGATGGATGCCGCCGCCGCTGTGATTCATTCGTCAAGGGCCGAATGGACACGCGAGTTGGGTGAGATATTCCACCGCCGCTATGCTTCGATAGCCGGCACTGACGAGAGTGTGTGGTTGCGCTACATTTCCTCGCTCGACTCCAGCACCGGAGGGCTGCTGCAGCTGCTTGACAGCGCACGCCGCCATGACGAGATAGTGCGCCACACATCCGTGGGACCGCACCGCGATGACATAGAGATGCAGCTTGACGGGATGCCGATGAGGCGCACCGGTTCGCAGGGACAGTGCAAAACCTTCACCGTGGCACTCCGCATGGCCCAGTATGAATTTCTTCACCGTGCCAGTGGTCTGAGGCCGCTGTTGCTTCTCGACGATATATTCGACAAGCTTGATGCAGGGCGAGTGGAGCGTATCATGAACCTCGTCACCTCCGATGAGTTCGGACAAATATTCATCACCGACACCGACCGGAGTCATCTGCACAGCATCGTGGACCGCGCCACCGGAGGCGACCACCGTCTGTGGAGCGTGAGCAACGGCACATTCACTCCCGAGCAATGAAGCGTACCGACCCCAGGCTGATAGGAGATATAATAGCGGAATCGCTGCGGCGCGACGGTCTTGACACCGCCATGGCCGAGCAGCGGGCATTGTATATGTGGCCCGAGATTGTGGGGACCGGGGTGAACCGCTACACCACCCGGCGCTATGTGGCCGAAGGGGGGGTGATGCATGTGTATCTAAGCTCGGCGGTGCTGAAGAACGAGCTGTCGTTTCACCGCTCCTCGCTGGTGGAGCAGCTCAACAAAGCGGCCGGCTCGGATGTTATATCGCAAATAGTATTTCATTGACTGTCATGGACCGACCATTCAACTATCTACCATCCACCAATCCGAGGGTGCCGGAAGCGAAGCATCCTTTCCGCCATCATATCAAAGTGCAGACCCGCTTCAGCGACATCGACCTGCTGGGACATCTGAACAACAATGCCTACCTGTCGATAATGGACCTGGCCAAAATCAAATATCTCGAGGCCACAGCTCCCGCACGCTTCAAAGGGCAGCTGGAGATAAAGGCTGTGGTGGTGCATATCGACTGCGATTTCTATAGCCCGGCCTATTTCAATGAGCCGCTGGAGGTGTGGACCACCGTCGGTGCGTGCTCCGGGCGATCGTTCACCCTCGAGCAGCGGATGGTCAACGCCGATACCGGCGAAACCAAGTGCATCACCCACACCGTGATGGCCGGATTTGACCCCAAGCTGCGCAAAGGAATCGATATCGACCCCGAATGGATTGAGAGCGTGCAGGAGTGGGAGGGACGACCAATAGTCACCGCCCACACCGCCGCCCCGCAATCCTGACAGGTGTCTAATAGACTATTTTCTCAATACTGCGCCCGCTATCGCGGATGTAGAGTTGTCCCTTGATAGGACAAGCTACTTTGATTCCTTGAAGATTGTAGTAGGTGGATTCTGATTCCGTTGGCTCGCAAATGATTGTCTCGATGGCGGTGTAATCTCCGTTCTCAAACCCGTAAATGGTCTTGAACTTGCCCCATAGCGGATGTGAACGGTAGAGGGTTTCGCTCCCGGCCGGTACTTTGAGGATGATATTTTCCGGCTTGTCAACGATGCGGAATTCTGTGGCGTTGCTTACCGGATATGAGAAAATAAGGTCGGTGTTGGTGATTTCAATAGGCTCTGCTCCGAGGCACACAATCTCCCTGAGGTTCGGGCATTCTCTGAAAAAGCAGCCGTTGAGTTCAATCACATTTGCCAGATAGTTGTAGGCATCAGCACCGCCATATTCTATTTTTGCGATGTTCGGAAACAGAATGCGCTCGATGTTGTCAGAATACTCCATGACGCAGTCGCTGATTTTCAACTGATTCCTTTTGGGTAAAAGCAGCTCTTGACCGGGAAAGTGGTTGAGGCTGTTCCATCCTAAGTCAAGTGGCTCATTGCCATCGCTGCAGTCAAATTCCACTTTCGTCATGGCAGTATTGAACGCATCGGTTCCAAGCAGCTTTAACGACGGACCAAGTCGGAGTGTTGTCCCACCGGTGGCATTAAGTGCGTTTGGCCCGAGGATGCGGATATTGGGCAGATACAGATCAGCGGGTAGGGTCACCTCACGCAGTGATCCGCTCATGATGTTCTCAATTGAGGATGGCAGTGCATCAATCCTGGCTCCGAACGATTCTCCCTGTATGGTGGTGATTCCTTCAGGGAGGTGTATGCGTTGCCCATCGTATGCTACACAGTATCCCCAGAATTGAGATACGGGGTATTCTGTGCCGTCATATTCCACGCTTTGGCGTATGATAATATCCTGCGCGGACTTTGCCGATTCATCCATTGGCGATGTTGCAATCGCGGTATTTCCGTCAATTATATAATCGACGCCATCGATAATCTTATGTGGCGGTTCGGCTTGCAATGATGCTGCAATCAAGGAAAGCGAGAGAAATAATAATTTGTTCATGATAAAAGAATTAGGGATGTTATGTCATGCTAAAGATAGCTTTAAAATGCAAATTAAATTGAACTGATTACGTGTTTTTTTTGTTTATTTAACATTTGTGGTGGTTGGGGTGTCGCTTCTGAGGGAACGAGGCTGAGTATGCGTCATAAAAACCTGAAATTAGTTTGGCGGCAGGTCAAATATGAGTATCTTTGCATTATAAATTGTCATTTACAGCCATGACCATAGAGCAATCAATGCACCAGATACTCCATGAGGAGAGCAAAGCTATAGAAAACATACCGTATTCGGCCGACTATGACCGGGCCGTGGAGCTGATAATAGAGCATGTGCACCGCAAGGGCGGCAAGCTTGTCACCTCAGGCATGGGCAAGGCCGGACAGATAGCCATGAATATAGCCACAACATTCTCATCCACAGGTACTCCGGCTGTCAATCTCCACCCCTCGGAGGCCCAGCACGGCGACCTCGGCGTGCTCCAGCCCAACGATGTGATGCTTCTGGTGTCCAACTCAGGGCGCACCCGCGAGATTCTTGATCTCATCGAGTTGGCCCGAAACCTCTATCCTGAAATTCCCGCCATCGTCATCACCGGCAAAGCCGACAGTGAGCTGGCTCACAAAGCCGATGCCACATTGTTCACCGGCGGAAGTCCGGAAGTGTGCCCGCTGGGGCTCACTCCCACCACCTCCACCACTATGATGACAGTGATAGGTGATGTGCTGGTGGTGAATGTGATGCGCCTCACCGGATTCACCAAGGCCGATTACGCCAAGCGCCACCATGGCGGCTATCTTGGACATAAGTCGCGCCAGTAAACACCTCACCGCAGCACTATGAGAAAATATATTGTTATCGGACCGTGCCGCATTGACATAATGATGCCGGCCGACACCATACCGGGGGCTCCTGTGAAGTGGATGCCCGGCTCCGCGCTTCAGAACTGCGCCATGCTTCTCGGGCAGCAGGCCAAGCCGGTGTGGATGATAGGTGAGATGGCCCGCGATGCCGTTGGCTCGCTGCTGTGCAGAGTGCTTGAATCATCCGGTGTCAACACTCAGTGTATCGACCGTGTGAGCACCGGAGAGCCCACCCCTTCGGCATTGTTTGTGGGCACGGATGCAGCTCCGATACTCTATGTTTCGCAGCCTGAGGAGCGCTTCGATGCCTCGTGGCCGCGGATTGATCCGGACGATGTGGTGATTTTAGGCTCACCCACCATCCTGTCGCCGCGCTATCATCAGTTTCTGACCGATCTCCTTGACCATATTGCCGACCGCAACGCCATTGCCGTCTATACCCCACTGCTCACACCCCATGAGGTGCCGCGCATCACCCGCGCCACGCCGGTGATTCTCGAGCTGATGGAGCGTGCCGACATTACGGTGCTGTCGCCCACTGACACCATGATGCTGTTTGCGGACTCTGATGCCGATAAATGCTACAAGGAGCATGTGCGGTTCTATTGTCCCACAATGGTGTACTTCAACTTGGCCACCAACTCCCTCTCTATCCACCATCACAATCTGTCGGCCTCGGCACCGGTCTCCGAGGCTCCGCAGTCGCTGATATGGCAGGCCGGAGAACTCGCATCGCTGGCCACAGCTTTGGAGAGCCTCGACATCCGCCGCACAGAGCCAGCCGAGCCGCTGTCGCTGACCGAAGAGCAGCTCCGCGCCATAGCTTCACTCACCGCCGCCGGCGCCGATGCCGCCGCCCGCTCAGCTATCATAAACCATTGACACAACGATGAAAAACAGCTCGTTAGAACCGCTATTCCTGCCGCTGTCTTTTGACATCGAGCCGATAATGGAGCAAACCGCCGGCGAGTTCAACCGCGCCGAGCTCCGTCATGCCCTTGGCGAGCTGAAATTCAACGCCGCATACGATTATCTCCGTGCTGCCGCCCGGCGAATGGCTCTGGAGAAGGGTGTGCCGGCCACCGTGGAGCAGATCACCTCGTTTGACTCCATAGTGCAGCGTATGGGTGAGGAACAGGGCCACCTGCTCGATATCCATGCTGCTTTGATGCAGATACTCACGGCGGTGTATATCCACAACGGCGACACCGAGGAGGCTCTGCGCTCCGCTGCCGCCACCCTCAATCTGCTTGCCATCGAGGCGCGGCGCAAGGATGAGCCGTTCCAGCTCACGCTCGGAGCACTGCTCTATGACCTAAGCCTTGTGCATTTTGACAAAGGCGAGTTCAAGCAGGCCGAGCGCGAAATCGACAAATCGATGCATATATTCGAGCGACTGGCCCGTATCAACCCCGACCGCTACGGCCCCGCCCACCTGATGAGCGTCAATGCCGCCACTCAGATCTACCGCTCACGTGAGCGTCAGACAGCGGCGTTGGCCCACGCCCATGAAGCAACAGCCGCCTACCTCACCGAGGCAGCCGAGGGTGTGGAGGGCGCAGCAATGAGGCTCATAGAATCGCTCGCACAGGAGGGCCGCACACTCGCCAAGATGTCGCGTCAGCGCGAGGCCGTGCAATATTTCACCCGCGCACTCAAATATCTGGGCAAGCTCCAGCCTGAGTTCGGATTGCAGCAGCTTGAGCTGTCAATTGACCTCGGTGAGGCACTCCTTGAGCTCAAAACCACCCGCGACAAGGGGGTGCACCTGCTCAACACATTGCTCCATAAAGCCACCAAGCTCAATGCCGACGCCCAGCACCGGCGCATTGTGGATATCCTCTACAATGCCAAGCACGGCTCCACCGACATTCTCGCTTTCTGGCACAAAATATTTCCACGCTAATCCCAATCACCAGTCATGTCAACCAACACTCCCACATTTCACACTCACAGCGACATAGAAGATGCGCGTGTGGCAATTGTCACCGCGAAATGGAACTCGCAGTTCACCTATCCGCTCCGCGACGGAGCCGTCAAAACCCTCCACGAGGCGGGACTGAAGCAGGATGATGTGTGCTGCTTTGAGGTGCCCGGAGCCGTGGAGCTCACTTTTGCCGCCTCGCAGCTCATCGAGCAGTCGTTGTTTGATGCCGTGATAGTGTTCGGATGCGTGGTGCGCGGCGACACTCCGCATTTCGATTATGTGTGTCAGTCGGTGACTCAAGGGGTCACGACCCTCAATGCCGATTGCGACACACCGGTGATATTCGGCTTGCTCACGGTCAACGATGAGGAGCAGGCCCGCGAGCGTATAGGTGGTGCCCATGGCCACAAAGGTGTAGAGGCAGCCCACACAGCCTTGGATATGATAGAGTTCAAGCGCGCCGCCTCGCGGCTCTGAGCCGGACACCGTTTCCCGGGTTATGGAGCGGCTTATGCAATATCTGTGGAAGCACCGTCTGTGGCCGCAGGAGCGCCTGCGTACCACCGACGGGCGTGCGGTGCGCATCATTGACCCGGGATTGCACAACACAAACTCAGGCCCTGATTTTTTCAATGCCAAAATCTCCATCGGAGGCCATCTGTGGGCCGGCGATGTGGAGATTCATGTCAAGGCATCCGATTGGCACCGCCATCATCATGACGGCGATGCCGCCTACGATTCGGTGATACTCCATGTGGTGGACAAGGATGATGCCGATATAACGCGCTCCAACGGTGAGGTTATCCCTCAGCTGCTCATGCCATGCTCGCCGGAATTCTCCCGCCGCTACGACGAGCTTGTAAGCTGTGCCGACACCTCCCTGCCGTGTGCATCGCAGATACCGTCAATCCCCGCGGTGCATATTACCGCATGGCTCTCGGCACTGGGGTTTGAGAGGCTCTACGACAAGGAGGAACGTATATTGTCGCTGCTTCAGCGGCTCAACGGCGATTGGCAGACAGCCTGCTACGCCACAATCGCCCGAAGCCTCGGGTTCAGCATCAACGGCGACCCTTTCGAGCGCCTTGCCTTGAGCTTGCCGCTCAATGTGATAGGCAAGCACAGCAACTCTCAGCTGGCGGTGGAGGCATTGCTGTTCGGGCAGAGCGGACTGCTTGACGATGCGCCCGACGATGATCCGTATGCCAATAAGCTCAGGCAGGAATATGCGTTCATGGCACATAAATTCGGTCTGAAGCGTCCCGGGTCGCTCGGGTGGAAGATGGCCCGGATGAGACCGCCGATGTTTCCTCAGCGGCGCATAGCGCTGCTGGCGGCAATGCTTACAGGCGGATTTCAGCTTATGAGCAGGGTGCTGGATGTGAAAAGTGTTGAGGATGCCCGGTTGCTGTTTGATGTGAGGCTGTCCGAGTACTGGCACACACGTTACAGTTTTGGAGCAAGTTCGCCAAGGGTCATCTCTCCGCTGAGCTTCAGCTCAATCAACCTGCTTACGATCAATGCTGTGGTGCCGCTGCTGTATGCCTACGGCCACACACACGACGACACGGCCCTGATGGACCGTGCCGTAGGTATTCTCCAGCAATTGCCGGCAGAGAAAAATTCTGTGGTGGAGCCGTTTGTGCGGTCAGGCATCAAAGCAGGTGATGCTTTCGCTTCCCAGGCTTTGATTCAGCTCCGTCGTCAGTATTGTGAGAAGCGCAAATGCCTGTTCTGCCGCATTGGCCACCGTCTGCTCGCCGCCATGGCTCCCCGGGGTTAGGCTCTTATCGTTTGATAAGTTTGTAGGAGCGCACGGAGCCGTCGTGGCAGGTGGCTTTGACAATGTAGAGTCCCGGCGGGAGAGTGTCCACATTGAACTCCACGGAGGTTTGCATCGCTCCGTCCACCCTGTTGGCCGGAGCACCTGAGAGCGAGAAAATATCTATCCGCTCAATCGGTCGGTCAACGGTGAGAGTCACATTGCTCACAGCCGGGTTGGGCCATATACCCACATCCTCGGCCTTGATCTGCTCAATGCCTGTAAGTCCTTTTTGGAAATATATCGGGTTGCCTATCACGCCGTAGTTCAGAGCCCATGGTTTGAGCATGTACACATGGTCATCCTTGAGGTCGCCGAGCCAAGCGGTGAAGTCGCGGGTGTAGGTTTGGGCGGAGTCGATGGCGATGAACTTGTTGCCGAGGCCGCGCACCTGTCGCGAATCGTCGTAGTAGATCCAGGCGCAGGCGGGAGAAGCGAAGTAGCCCTGGGTACAGGTGACGCTGATTTTCACTCTCGCGTTGGTGCCCACATGGGCAATGTCGTCAGCGGACTGTCCGTGAGTGCCGCCGTCAATCTCCACGCTTCCGATGACTTCGGGTGTGGAAGTGGGGGTGGGTTTGACTGTCACATCCACGCTCGGGCCGATGAGGCCGTAGCCGTCGCTCTTGAGTTGCAGTTTGTAATTGCCGGTTTTGAAACTCGGCGACATGGTGCCTTCCCAGCTGAAAGCCACAGTTTCTCCGGCTGGTACATCCACCTCCACAATCTCGCCGAGAGCCACTACTGTTCCATTGTCGGTGGAGAGCAGCACGGGGCGCACATTGTCGAGCAGTTCGCGGCCCTCCACATGGAGCGAGGCGTTGACGAGCACTGGCTTGCCGCTATATACAGGCGATGCGAGCTCGAAGTCCTCCACACTGATTTCGGGGTCATCGTCCACAGGTCCGAAAGCGAGAGTCTCTTCGGTGGCTGTCATTTTAAGAGTGCCCGACTGGTTGAGCCGCACAAGGCAGTCGTACCATGTCCCGTCCTCGGTCTTGAAGCCCGAAGTGACATTGTACACCCCGGTTTGCGGCAGGTCAGCCATATTGATATTGTATGTCATCAGTCCGGAGTTCATTGACATCGAGTGCCATTCGTCGTTCATCACCAGCACACTGTCGCCGGTGGCCTCGTTGACGCACTTGACGCCCATCTGGAGCGTGATAGTCTCCACGCTCTGGCATATAAATCCGATGTTGCATCGGAAAGCCACGGAGCCGTTGTCAGTGCGCATATAAGTTTTGTTGTCTGTGGTGAGGTCACCACGCAACACCACTCTTGGCGCCACTTTATCGGCACCTACGGGCGGCTGTATGCCTATCACCATCTCCTGGCTGCGGTTGTACCCTTCGGCACTGCCACCCACGCCTTGCAGGGCAGGGTTGAGAGAGGTGATGCGGAAATAGCCATCGCTCATGCCGCCCCAGCCCCAGTTGACATGGAAATACTCACCGGTGCGGTATCCGTCGAGCACAAAGCAGTGGCCCACAGAGCCGTTCCTGCCGCCGTAGAGCACCGGTCGTCCTGCTTCCAGCTCGGCATAGATGGCGTTGATCCATCGTTCCAGCTCGTAAAAATCGCGCTGATACACCTGCAGCCCCTCGTCGTAGTTGAAATATTTCACGAGGCTCACGGCGGCGGTTTCGATAGAGCCGCCCGAAGAGGTGGGAGTGTACTGCATGTTGACCGACACGCCGAGGGCGTACATAAGATTGGCCACCGCTTCATCGTTTTCAGCGGGGGAATCCTCATCGTAGCTGTCGAGCATTTTGTCCCATTCGAAGGTGGTGTTCTCGAAGCTCATGGTGAGCGGGTACCCCACATCGTAGGGAGTGTAGGAGTGTTCGCCAATACCCTTTTCCGGGTATTTGAACACGCTCATCACTTGAGCCATGGCAGTGGCCACACATCCTGACGGACAGCGTACACCCCGCACTGTGGGGCAGTAGTTGTTGAATGGAGTGGTCTGGTTCCACATGGTTTTCACGATAGGGGCGATGGAGGCGCGGGTGTCCTCCTCCTCTTCCTCGAGTAGCGGCTCAATATCGTTTTTGGCGAGGGAGGCCAGCTCGCTGCTGTATTCGCCGAGCCACCATTCCATGGCGGGGGGCATATTGGCAGCATCAAACTCGCCGCTGTCGGCGTATCCGAGCAGCGGGAAGGGAGCGGTGTCGTCCGCAGCCACAACCACAAATCCGCCATTGTCACCGCGGCTGAACACATACACCGTATTCAAATCATCGGTGCGGTCAGTGGCAGTGTACCTTAGCGTCATCGGTTGCCGGCCCGTGGTCATAGAGAGCGGTGTATGCTCGGAGGGTGTCACACTCATCTCTGCACGTCTCAGTGCTTCTGAGGGATCAAGTTGGCGGGCACTCAGCGACATAGCAGCCACTCCGGCCGCTAAAATCGTGAAAAACATTTTTTATCCATAAACAAACAGTTTTAGCGAATGATAGGGGGTGTGTCTGTAACATTTTTGTAACATCAAAACACCCTGACAAGGGAAATGGTTTTGTATCAGGCTGAATTGTTGGGAGGGTCGGGAGTTGCGGGAGGGTTATAAAACAGCAAAGCACCGGTTGAGGCCGGTGCTTTGCTGGGGGTATCGGGATGCGATTTGTCAGTCGGGGATGGGGGTGTAGAGCGATGGAAGGGTGCAGAGGTCGCGGATGAGAAGGGCATAGCGTTGGGCCACTGCGAGGGCAAATTTCTTGCCTTTTTCGGCTGTGGCGAGCGCGGGGTTGCCTATTCCTGTGTCGCGGCTCACGGAGGTCCATTTCCGCGGAATCCAAGCCACTCCCTGCTGAAGCTGCTCGGAGGCCCATGATGCGGATTTGCCCGGTCCGGCCTCGTTGATGTTGACCAGCTCGGGATGGTAGTGCATCATCACCGACGACTCAAGTTCGTCGGCATGGTCGCCGGGTTGGTCAAAAAACTCCTTTGCGGGGCACACTTTGAACCATTCGCTGGAGGCAATCAGCATATCGGGATAGTCCACGGCGAGGTCGCGGATCATGCTTTTGAAGCTGTTGCCACCGTGGCCGTTGACAATCAGCAGTCTGTGGATGCCTTGATGATAAAGCGATGCCACAATGTCGGTGAGCACGGCGTACTGTGTGGAATGGTGGTAGTGGATGCAGAATTTGAGGTCGCGTTGGCCGGGGTTCTGCGCACCGAGCGGTATGGCCGGGAGCACCATTGCGCGGATGCCGAACTGCTTGAAGGCGATTTGTGCGGCATCCACAGCCACATCGTGCGACAGGATGGCGTCGGTGAGATACGGCAGATGCTGATTGTGGGGCTCGGTGGCTCCCCATGGCAGGATAGCCATGGAATATTCCAGCTGTGAGGCAGTGCCGTAGTTGCTCACAGAGAGGTCGATGGTTTTGTCAATCATAATGATACACGGGATGTTTCCGACGAGCGCACACGCGGTTTGAGCTCGCCGCCATAAATGAAGAATGAGTTGTCGGGGCCTGCGAAAACCGATGCGCCGGCGCGGGAAGTGGCTTCAGCGGTGGGGATAGGCTCAAGCCATGACCGGGTGGCGGCATCGAAGCGTAGGGTCCATGGGTTGAACCGGTACCATTGCGGGTCGTGGCTGAGATAGTCGGGAGCCTGGTTGCGCAGGGCCTCAAGGAACACATCCTTGTTCACACCTCCACACACTGCAATGATGCCGGACGAAGTGGTGCAGGCAGCACCGCCGCCCACCGCAAGAGGAGTGCCGTCGGGATCTGTCGGGCCGGAGATTTTGGTCCATTTGTTTTTGGCGGGGTTGTAGCATAGTCCGTCAAGTTCGAGCGATGGCTCGTGCTTGCCATGGCGTCCGGCAAATCCGCCGAATATATATAGACATTCCTGTCCCTCGGCATCGATAGCCGTGGCCATCACCGGCTGCACGCGGGGGTTGCCGGGCATATCCTTGAGCTTGGTCCATCGGGGGGTGTCGGCATCAAGGTCGAGCATGAACAGCGTGCGCGAGGGGGTGGAGTTGAGGTTGCCACCGGCCAGGTACACCTTGTTGCCTATCGCGGCGGCATAGGCGTTGTCCACAGCTTCGGGAAGCTCGGGCAGCTGTTGCAGCTGAGCCTTGTCACCGTTCAGGGTCATAAGCATTACGGAGCGGAGAGGCTCGGATGCGGAGGTGCCTCCGATCAGCACCGCACCTTTGGGTGTGACAGCTGTGGCTCCGTAGGCCATAGGTTGGGGAAGCTCTCCGACGAGTTTCCACACCATATCGGCAGTGTCGGCGGCGTATATACCTTTATAGAAAACCTTGGATGCGCCGGGGGCAAACGGGTCGCCGGGGAAATTGCAACCTCCGGCAATCACCAGTCTGGAGCCGACGGGAGCGGCGAAGCATCCCGACAGGCCGGCTTCAATGCCATGTTCCATCTCCCGCAGCGGGGCGTTGGTCACCTCGATTTCAAAAGTGGAAGCCGGAATGGAGTCGGCATTGATCAGGTTGGCGCGGGTGAAAGGTTGCCAACCGTAGCGCACAAAGCGCGGATTGGGGGTGTCCATATCGTAAAGAATAATTTTGTCGTTGATGATTTTAGCTTTGGCCGGGGAGAACAGCTTGTTGTATCCGGCCACTTCAAATGTGATTGGTTCGGAGCCTGATGCCACTGTGAGACCTTCTGCATTGTTGAAAGTGAGTTGCACACCTTCGGCCACAATCTCAGCTTTCACCGGCTCAGGGCCGGATGAGGTGATGTTGAGCCCGAAAGAGTGGTTGAGTGCCAGCAGAGCCATGCGGTGGCCCACCGGCTGCTTGCGGCGCGGGTGCACATCGAGCGAGTCACCGCAATCGTGAGTGACGGCCATGCCTGAGTATGCCACCTCCTTGGCCAAAATGCGCTGAGAATTGCGGAACGTGGGCCATGAGGGTCGGTTGAGAGAGCTGAGCTGGGCGAAATAAATCGGAAGGCGGGGATTGCGGAAATATTTCCTCCAGCTGCCGGCCATAGCTTTGAACAGGTCGGAATGTAGCTCGATATTGTGGGCGTTGCTCTCGCCTTGATACCATATCACCCCGTCCACCGGGTAGTGGCCGAGGGGAGTTACCCCTGCGCTGAACAGGTAGGACGGTTCGTAGGGGTGCCGCCCTTTGGGACCGCTGTTGCGTATGGCCCGTTGCTGAGCCCACGGCTGCACATAGTCGTTGGTATGCCAGCTGAGGAGGATTTCAGGCATCTCCTGCTCGAGGGTGTTGATATCCACCCACGACCCCATTGTGGCACCGCCCACGGCATTCTGGATTATCCCCACGGGGATTTTGAGGGAGTCGCGCAGCTCTTTGGCGAAATAGTAGGCCACGGCGGATACGGGCGCGGCATTGGCGGGGTTGACAGCCTGCCAATGGGCCGGCTTGAAATAGTCAAGATTGTTCACCGAGTCCACTTCGCTCTTGCTCCAGGCCACATCGTAGGTGGCAAACCTCGGTTGCATGGTGTAGAACCGCAGCAGGGAGTCAGCGCAATTGCTGATGGCGTTGCGGCCATTGATATCCTCGCCGAGGGTGAAGGCCATGTTGGATTGCCCGCTGGCGATGAATACCACTCCGGCGAGCACGCGGTCGAGCCTGATGGTGTCGGAGCCGTCGGTCACAGTGATGCCATACTCTTTGCCCGGGGTGAGTGGCGGGATGGTGACGCTCCATTCCCCGCGGTTGGAGGCTATGGTTCGGTATGTGTGGCCATCAATGCTCAGGCTCACGGGGCTGTGAGCCTCGGTGGTGCCTTCGAGGGTGAGGTAGCGGCTGTGAGGGAGCACCATGCCCGAGGAGTAAACGGCGGGCATGCGCAGCGGGCCGTAGTGGCCGGTGATGCCCCGGTAAGCCTCGCGGGCGAGCAGTCGGGAACCTTCGATGTTGGGGTGGATGCCGTCGGGCAGCAGGTTCTGGCGGTTGACGAGCGGAGCGTTGAAATCAATCAGCTCCACATCAGCTTCCTGAGCCACCCGCTCAATGAGGTTCTGAGCTTCGAGGCGCCAAATCCTTGTGCCTGACCGGAATCGCGGATGCGACGCACGTAGCGGCGAGAGCCGCGAGATGAGAATCCTCACATCAGGATTTGCTTCGCGCAGCCGGTTGATGATATACATATAGTCGGCGGTGAACTCATAGCTGTAGTTGGGCCATGAGCGCGGGTCGGTGTCGTTGACCCCGAGGTGGAGCACCGCGATGTCGGGCTTGTAGTTCAAGGCGGCGGCAAATTCCGGAGATTCTGTGTAGGGGTGGTGCCCTTTGCGGAGCACTGCTGCGCCGGAATGTCCGAAGTTGCGCACCTCATAGCTGTCACCCAGCATCCCTGCCAGCTGCGAGGGGTAGCTCTGCGTGGCCGGTGATTCAAGGGTGGCACCGTAGGTGATGCTGTTGCCGAGGCAGGCCACCTTCACTTGTGCCCGGGAGGCGGAAGCGCTCCCGAGCATAAGCAATGTGGCAATTATAAGGACTTTATTTCTGAAGTATGTCATTTATGAGCATCTGACTCTTGATAAGCATACGCGGAATATGGAACGGGCCTTTGAAGATATTACCCTTGGCCGACTGGGCTACAGAGCCGTCGCGGTGGAGATAGCCGAACCATTCGCCGAAAGCCTCATCGGGCAGATGCTCGTAGGCCCATTCGTTGGCCAGACGGTGCATTTCAAGGTATTTGTTGTCGCCGGTGGCGTAGTGGGCATAGAGGGTGGCAATTATGGCTTCGGTCTGTGGCCACCAGAACTTCATGTCCTGAGAATAGTCCTGAGCAGGGAAATGGCGGCAGTCGCGGAAGTTGATGATTCCGCCGAACTCATCGTCCCATCCCCATTCCCACGACCAGTCGAGTATCTTGAGAGCGAGGTCGGTGATATGCTTGTCGCCGCGGTGGCGTGCCTCCTCAAGAAGGAACCATGCTGTTTCGATACAGTGGCCTGGGTTGATCACGCGGCCGTTGATGGTGTCGATAAGTTCGCCTTCGGGTCCCACCATCTCCAGGAGAGCCTTGAATTCCGGATGCAGGAAATATTGCTCGATGGCATGGAGAGAGGTGTTGATCCGTTCTTCAAGGATAGGGTCGGATATAACCTTGCGGATCACGGCGGCGGTGTTGATGAGTATCATTGTCACCGAATGTCCCTGGGCCTGGAGCGTGGGAAGATATTTCGGCTCGAGGATGCCCGGGGTGTCGATGAACCGGCATATATCCTTGAACAGTTTGAGCGATTTTGCGGCGTATTCCTTGTTGCCGGTGGCCAGCGAATATTCGGCCATGGCTATGGCAGCGAAACATTCGGAGAACACATAGCGACGCTTGCGCAGGGGCTTGCCGTCGGCGGTCACTTCAAAATACATGCGACCATCGGTGTCAAAGCAGTGCTCCTCAATGAATTTTATGCAGCTGAGGGCAAATTCAAGATACTCCGGGTCGCGGTTCACATTGTTATAGGCAAATGAATACACGAATGCGCATCGGCCCTGGAACCACACTGATTTGGTGCTGTCCATAAGGTTGCCCTCGCGGTCGAGGCAGGTGTACACTCCGCCGTTCTCACGGTCGAAGCCGTGGCGGAGCCAGAAAGGGAGAATATTGTCAACAAGGTCAGCGCGATAGCGGGCATTCCAGTCGTTGAGATACTGTTTTGTGTCAAGATTCCACATATCAGAATTTATTGCAGCGTTCAAAGAAGTTGATTTCCTCAAGTTCGCGTTTCATCGCTTCCTCCTCTTCGGGGGTGACGGTGCGGAACGGCACGCGGTTGGGGCCGAGGTCAAGGCCGATGAGCTTCATGATGCGCTTGCCGCCGACAATGTTGCCACGGTAGCGGCAGATCACGTTGATCACATCCTGGGCAAAGTTCTGATGCTCGCGGGCAGCCTCGATATCGCCGCGCTTCCAGGCATCGAGGATAGCCACGAGTTCGCGGCCATTGTAGTTGGTGGTGCCACCGATGCCGCCATTGGCACCGCCCATGGCGAGACAAGGCAGAATTGTTTCGTCCTGACCGTGGAGCATATCGTATTTGCCGTTTTTGTACAGGCGGCACTGGTTGTACTCATACAGGCTCTCGAAGGTGTATTTGATACCGGCAAAGGAGGGCACACGGCCATCCACAGCCTTGAGCAGGTCGAGCATCGGCAGGAAAGCACCGTTGAAAGCGGGGATATGGTAGTAGTAGAACGGCAGTTCGGGAGCGCCTTCCACAATCCCTTCGATATATTTCACCAGCTCTTCCACGCGACCGATTTTGGGGAAAGGAGGAGCCATGGCACCGATACCGTAGGCCCCGATTTTGGCAGCGTGCTCGGCGAGCTTTTTGGCGGAGCGCAGGCAGCAGCTTCCCACATGTACAATCACTTTGAAATCCTCAAAATCTTTTGTGGCGTCAATCCAGGCTTCGGCTATAGCCATGCGCTCGTCATCGGTGAGCATATATCCTTCTCCGGACGAACCGTTGACAAACACGCCTTTGAGTCCATTATTCTTGAGCATGGTGGCGTAGGCCGGGATAGGAGCGAGGTTGACATCGCCGTTTTCATGAAACGGGGTAAAAGGGGCATCGATAAGCCCATTGATTTTTTCCATTGTAGTATTGAATAGTTAGGTTGTTATTCTTTGTTGTCGGAAGTGGGACGGAGGAGTGTGAGCTGCAGTGCCATGGCTATGAATATCACCACAGCCATCAGAGCGAAGCCGAGGCCGAGGTTGCCATCCTTGGCCCATGATCCGAGCACGGAGGTGGTGGCGGCACCGGCAAATACTCCCACCATGTTCATCACACCGTAGGCCGAAGCACGCAGGCGCGAGGGCACGAACTGGCAGAGGATAGGCATATTGTTGGCGTCGAACATACCGTAGCCGAGGCCGAAGAAAAGACCTGCGCCTATGGCGGCATAGATGTTGTGGCCGAGGCCGATAAGAACCAGTGCCGGCACCATCATGGCCATACCTATGGCTGAGGTGTAGATGCGGCCCCTGACATTGCGGCGCACCCATCGGTCGGAGAGCGGGCCGCCTACCATCACGCCTACAAACGAGCTTGCCGCGATGGTGATGGTGGCCAGCGGTCCGGCTTCAGCGGGAGATATGCCGAGCGAGTTGGCAAACAGGGTGGGGAGCCAGTTTTTGGTGGCCCAGCCGGGTAGTGATGAGGATGCGAAGAAGAAGAGAATCACCCAGAACGCTATCATTGAGAACACCATCCCAAACCCTTGGAGCATGCTCTTGAGGGTGACGCCCAGCGGTGTGTTCGCTTCCTTCTGTTCGGCGGGAGTGCGGCGCACATCGCGCAGCACGAGAATCAGCACCACTGCGTAGGCAATGCCGATGATACCGAACACATGGAATGTCTGCTGCCATGAGTAGGCGTGGGCCACAGTGGCACCGAAGCCACCGAGAGCCTGACCCATGTAGAGTCCGGTCATGTGTATGCCCACAGCCAGGGAGCGTCCTCGGCCGGTGAAATAGTCGGCTATGAGGCTTAGGGCGGCGGGTATATAGAGCGCTTCGCTCACACCCATCAGGGCGCGAAGCCAGTAGATTTGGTCAAAAGTGGAGCAATACCCCATCAGAAGGGTGACAGCCGACCACACGCCGAGGCTGCCGACAATGAGCCATTTGCGGTTGAGCTTATCGGCGATGGCACCGGATATGGGACTCATGAAGCCGTAGATCCATAGAAAGATAGCCATCAAACGGCCGAAATTCACCGGGTCGAGGATAGGATGAATGGTTTCGCCCATCGACACCTGCATGGTCGAGAGCATCTGGCGGTCCATATAGTTGAGCAAAGCCACCACCCACAGGAGGCCTACAACCACCCATGGATAGACTTTGGATTGTGTGGAATGATTGGTTGTCATAAATATTTATTTGCTATCGGTTCTTGATTGTGATATGTTGGAGGCCGTCTTTCCGTATGCAGCCACTATTATGAAGCATACAAGAGGCAGTGCGAATGACACATTCACTGCCGGAAGTCCAAGCAGCTGCTGTTGGTCGATGACAAGTCCCTGCAGCGGTGGCATCAGTGCACCGCCCACAATAGCCATTACCAGGAATGCCGCTCCCAGCGAGGTGTCGCGTTCGTGCACATTTTCCAGCGCTATGCCGTAGATGGTGGGAAACATGATGGACATGAATGCGCTGATGGCCACAAGGCATATCAAACCTCCCATCCCCACCCACAGGATGGCGCCGAGGGTGCACACCGAGGCTCCGATGCCGAAAATGGTGAGCATGGTGTGGGGGTTGAAATATTTCATCAGATATGTGCCCACAAACCTGAAGGTGAGGGCAAGGCTCATGGCCACGATATTGTAGAGCTGGGCAGTGGCTTTGTCAATGCCGAGATTGTCGGCATACTGGATGATGAAGGTCCACACCATAATCTGTGCCGCCACGTAGAACATCTGCGTGAACACGCCCCAGGTGTAGTGATGGTTCTTCCAGAGCCGACGCAGCGAGTCCATGGAGCTCACTTTCTCGCCACGGTGGTCGGTGGACGGCATCTTCACGCACAGAATCACCAGAAATATCACGAGCACCACCAGACCGAGTGCCACGTATGGGTCGCGGATTACGGCGAGGTCGTGCACCCTTATAGCCGCTTTCTCGCTCTCGGGCAGTGTGGAGAATATCAGTTGACCCGCGTTGTTGCGTATCTCCGAGGCGAGCTGAGGCAGCACAATGAACGATGCCACAGCCATGCCCGACAGCGAGCCGACCGGATTGAACGCCTGCGCAAGGTTGAGGCGTCGGGTGGCTGTCGCTTTGTCACCGAGCGACAGGATGAAGGGGTTGGCGGAAGTTTCAAGAAATGCCAATCCGAAGGTGAGCACATACAGCGATATGCAGAAAAAAGAAAATTGCTGGTATTGTGCCGCGGGGATGAACAGAAACGCACCGATGGCGTACAGCCCGAGCCCGAGGAGCACTCCGCTTTTGTAGTTGAACCGTCGGATGAACAGTGCCGCCGGCACAGCCATGGTGGCATATCCGCCGTAGAAGGCAAACTGCACCATCGAGGCTTTGGCCGCCGACAGCTCCATCACTGTCTGGAAAGCTGCCACCATGGGGTTGGTGATGTCGTTGGCGAATCCCCACAATGCGAACAGCAGGGTGATAAGCACGAAAGTAACCGCGTAGCGGCGTGGTACCAGCGGCGCGGATGTAGGTTTGGATTTCATGGTTCTATGATTTCAATGTTGCTGTCAGAATGGTGTAACGCACCGCATGCTTCGGCCTGGATGAGGATGTTGCCGACAGCGGTTGCCTCTGCCGGCCCGACAGTCACCTCAAGTCCGGTGGCGCGGGCGGTGAGCTCGTTGAGCAGAGTGTTGCGTGACCCTCCTCCGATAATATGGATGCGGCTTACGGGTCGGGGGATGAGGGCATTGAGCTGCTCTATGCCGCGGCGATAGCGGTCGGCCAGTGACTCCAGCACGCAGCGCACCATGTCGGCCTGAGAGGAGGGTGGCACGATGCCGTGGCCGGTGCAATATTGCCGTATGGCGTCGCTCATGCTCCGGGGATTGGTGAAGCATGGATTGTCAACATCAATGATGCTGCGGTAGTCTGACTGTCCGGCCATCTCCACAAGGCGCGGGTAGGATGTTTCCTCTCCCTCTCGCTTCCATTGCTCCACAAGCTGCTGGAGAATCCAGAGCCCGGTGATGTTTTGAAGGAAATGGATTCGGCCGCAGGTGCCTCCTTCGTTTGCAAACCCTGCAATGCGGGCTTCCTCGCTTGTCACCGGCTCGTCGAGCTCCACACCCAGCAGCGACCATGTGCCGGAACTGAGAAAAGCTGTGCTGCCGGGGGTGTATTGGGGTGTGGTGGCGGCTGCATGAACCGCGCATGCGGTGTCGTGGCCTCCCACGGCCACTATCTGCACCTGTTCGCTCAGCCCGGTGAGTTCGGCCACATCCGGGAGAATAGGGCCTAATGTTGTGCCCGGCTGCACAAGCGGACCGAATATGTTGCTGCGCAGGTTGAGCCGCGACATCAGTTCGGGGTTCCATTGTCGCGTGCGGGCATCAAGCAGCTGTGAGGTGGAGGCTATGGTGTATTCATTTGCAGCGCGGCCGCAAAGGAAGTAGGCCAGGAGGTCGGGCATGAACAGCAGGTGGTTCGCGGCGTTGAGCTTAGGGTCGTTCTCATTCATCATGGACATGAGCCTGTACACGCTGTTGATGGCCATTGGCTGCAGTCCCGATTCCTGATAGAGCCGCTGTGCGCCCACCATCTCCTCCAGCAGGGCCGGGTAGGGGTCGGTGGAGCTGTCGCGGTAGCATACCGGCAGCCCCAGCGGGGCACCGTTGATGTCCACCAGACCGAAATCCACGCCCCAGGTGTCGATGCCGATGCTTACGATATCGCTGTATCGCTCCGCACTTTTGCGCAACCCTTCCAGCATCTCGCCGTAAAGCATCGGCAGGTCCCAGTAGATATGTTGTCCAAGCTTCACTCTGCGGTTGGCGAACCGGTGGATCTCCTCGAGCACCAGCTTGCCGCGGTGCAGGGTGCCGGCGATTATACGCCCGCTCCCTGCACCGAAGTCTGCTGCTAAAAAAGTGCCGTTCATTTGCCCTGCTTGCCTAAAAAGTAAGCTTCAAGATTGTTGATTTCGCTTTGGGTGAGCGGATTGACATTGGAGCCGTTGAGCACCGCAATGCGGTAGCCCATCTCCATGAACATGGCCCGCTCGAGAGCCTGGTTGAAATCTTTGCCGCACACCACCTGCCCGTGCTTGAGCAGCAGGCACGAATTATGCTCCTTGAGGGCGGCTACCACATGCTCGGCCAACTCGGGACTTCCGGGCCGGAAATATGGCACTTCCGGAATCTCCTCGCCCACATGCAGAGGCATCTCAGCGGTGAAATTGAAATTATTCGGACGCTTGTCCATACAAGCCACGGCTGTGGCGTAGGGGCTCTGGAAATGCAGCACCACATTCACATCAGGGCGTGCGCGGAGCACACCGAGGTGGAATGTGGACTCCATCGACGGCCTCACACCGTTGAGCACCATGCCGTCGCTCACCCTGCACACCGACACCTTGTCGGCGGTGAGCTCGGGCACCCATGAGCCGGTGCCCGAGATGATGGCTTCATCGCCCACGCGCCACGAGAGGTTGCCCGACGAGCAGATGGTAAGGCCGTGGTTTCCAATGCGCCGGGCTTGCGCTACAAAAAGATCTATAAGCTGTGATGTTATCATGGCGGAAGGTTATTTATAGATAGGTCCGTAATTCTTGCAGGCGCGGTAGTCCGAGCCTTCCTTGTCCATGCCGAAGGCGTTCCATGCCGAGGGACGGAAAATCTTGTCGTCGTCCAGATTGTGCATGCACACCGGAATGCGGAGCATGGAAGCCAGGGTGATGAGGTCCTGGCCGATATGGCCGTAGGAGATGGCACCATGGTTGGCACCCCAGTTGTTCATCACCGAGTACACATCCTTGAACGCCGGCTTGTCGCACAGACGGGGCACAAACCATGTGGTGGGCCATGTGGGGTCGGTGCGCATGTCGAGAGCCTTGTTGATTTCGGGGTCTATCTCCACGGTCCACCCTTCAGCGATCTGGAGCACCGGACCGAGTCCTTTCACAAGGTTGAGGCGCGTCATGGTCACCGGCATACCGCCGTGGCTCAGGAAATTGCTAGAGAAGCCGCCGCCGCGGAAATAGTCTCTGTCAGCGGGGTACCAGGTGGTGGCTTTCAGGCACGCTTCCATATCTTTTTCAGTCATCTCCCACGAAGGCTTCATGCAATGCTCACCGGCATCGTTGAGGCTTTCGCCTGTGGCATCTAGGGTGGTGGCGCCGGAGTTGATGAGGTGGATGATACCGCCTGCGGCACGGCCTGTGAGCTCTTTGCCGGTGACGCGTTTCACAGCCTCGGGACTCCAGTAGGTGCGCACATCCGAGAAGAGCTGACCGGTGCCGGTGAGCAGGTGGCCAAACAGCATCGCCACGCCGTTGCAGGCATCGTTCTCGGTGGCGAGCACAAATGCTTCCCTGATGCCGTTCCAGTCAAACGAAGTGTTCATCAGCGCTTCGGTGTAGTCGCCGTTGGGTTTCCAGTCGGTCCATTGACGCTGACCCTGGAATCCGCCGGCTATGGCGTTGTGACCCAGTGCCTCTTCCTTGAATCCCATCTCTTTGAGCCTGGGGTTGCCGGTCATGAGGTCGCGGACAATGAGCATCATCTTCACCACAAACTCCCAGTCTTTGTCTTTTTCCTCGCGGCTTTTGCGCTTTTCGGGACGGTTTTTGAAATCCTCGCCCTCGTTTACCTTGCAATATTTTTCGGTCCACGCCATGGCTTTGGCATACTCTTCATGGTCGTAGATTCCTTCCTCCATGCGGCGCAGGATTTCAGTTTCATCCACCGACTCGTTGCGCATGCCCAGATATTCCTGGAAGAAATTGGGGTCAACAATCGATCCTGCTATACCCATGCACATGCTGCCTATCGACAGGTAGCTCTTGCCGCGCATCCGTGCCACAGCCATGGCAGAGCGGGCAAACCGCAACAGTTTTTCGGCTACATCGTCGGGAATGGTGTTGTCGTCAAGGTCTTGTACATTACGGCCATAGATGCCAAAGGCGGGCAACCCTTTCTGGGCATGGGCGGCGAGCACGGCTGCCAGATATACCGCGCCGGGACGCTCTGTGCCGTTGAACCCCCACACAGCCTTGGGCCAATGCGGATTCATATCCATTGTTTCGGAGCCGTAGCACCAGCAGGAGGTGACGGTGATGGTGGCGCCAACGCCCTCGCGCTCGAATTTCTCGGCACAGGCGGCGGCTTCGGCCACACGGCCTATGGTGGTGTCCGCAATCACGCATTCCACCGGGGAGCCGTCGCCGTTGCGCAGATTGCTGCTGATCAGTTGCGCCACAGCTTTGGCCAGACTCATGGTTTTTTCTTCAAGGCTTTCTCGCACGCCACCCTGACGACCGTCAATGGTGGGGCGGATACCGATTTTGGGGTACTTGTTCATATTGGTATTGTTTTTGGTAATTAGATTTGTCTCGTATTGCAATTGCAAATATAAAACTTTAATCGCTACAATCGGCACAATTCACACCTTTTAGTTGTTATAATTAAAAATTAGTGCTAAAAATCGTTCCGAAATGAAATCGTATTCCCTAATTGCTATTGGCTTGGCCATGCTTGCTGCCGTTGCTGCCCCGTCGGGCGCCTCCGCCCGTGATACCGAAATTTCCGTTGGTTACGGTGCCGAAAGTGCCATGGAACATATACCCGCCTACTCCAACCATTGGAACGGCATGAACCATTCCTGGGGCACATTCTCCTTCACCATCGACCACCGTTTCGCTCCAAAGCTGTGGATAGGAATGGGGTACACCATATCCTCATCCTCAGCCGACAATGTGTGGCAGCAGTATGGCGGTGATGTCACATGGCACGGCCTGCTGGTCAATGCCCGCTACGAATGGTATTCCCGCGGCGGACTCACGCTCTACAGCCACCTTGGCGTGGGGGTGCTCATCGCCTACATGAGCCCGCAGTGGGAGCCGGGTTACAACTCTACCCGCTTCGGATTTCAGGTAAGTCCGATAGGAGTGCAGTATGATGTCACACCCCATCTGGGGCTATTTGCCGAAGCTGGATATGGCATACAGGGCGTGGCCAAGGTGGGCGTGCGTCTGGGGATATGACGCAATATTTATAAACATTTATAAATTCTTTGTATATTTGCAGGCGTAACATTCATCACCTGCAGATTTATGGCTATTTCCGATTCATCAGCAACTGCTCCCGCGCAGCACTCAGGATTCAAGAAGGTGCTGTCGTATTTCATGAAATACGGAGTGCCACTCATCATCACCGTCGGACTATGCTATCTGCTGCTCACCGGCGTGGATGTCAACGAAATGGCTTCCATCATCCGCAACTATTGCAACTACTGGTGGATAGTTCTCGCACTCTTCATCAGCATCTTCTCCCACATTTTCAGGGCTATGCGCTGGAGCATACAGCTCAAGGCTCTCAATATCAAGGTGCCGCTGTTCGTTTTGACTCTCAGCATATTCGGCACATACGCTGTCAATCTTGTGCTCCCGAGGCTCGGCGAGCTGTGGCGCACCACCTATATAGCCCAGCGTCAGAAAGCCTCGTTCACCGAAGTGTTTGGCTCGATGGTGGCCGAACGACTTGCCGACACGGTGACTGTGGCGCTGCTCACCGCCATCACGTTCGTGCTCGCTGGTTCGGCTCTCGGAGAGTATCTGATGCAGAATAGCACTACATTCGAGCATCTGATGGACATCATGACCAGTCCATGGCTGTGGCTTGGCGTCATCCTTGCGGTGGGAGCCGTGGTGGTGGTGTTCCGCTCGATGCCCAACAATATGCTGATTGTCAAAATCAAGGATTTCTGCAAGGGGCTTTGGGCCGGGTTTGCAGTCATTGCCACCATGCCCGGCAAAGGGCGATGGCTGTTGCTCACATTCTGCATCTGGGGGTGTTACTTCATGCAGCTTTTCGTGGCGTTCTTCGCGTTTCCGGCCACCGCGCAGGTGGTGGGCGACTACGGCATTGTGGCGGTGCTGGTGTGCTTCGTGCTCTCGAGCATTGCCATGGGAGTGCCCAGCAACGGCGGCCTCGGTCCGTGGCAGTATGCCATAGTGTGGGGGCTCGGCATCTATGCTGCCTCCATCCCCGAGCTCACATACACCTACAGGGTGTCGTTTGCCAACCTTGTGATGGGTTCGCAAACCATGCTCCTGATACTTCTTGGGATATTCACTTTCGTGTGCATTGCTGCCGGAAAGCGGCGAAACAAACTCCATGCCGATGCTGATTGACGATAACAAACCCGACTATTTCACCGAGGAAGGGACTCCTGCGGATGAGCAGGCTTCGCAGCAGCGACCCGTGATATCGTTCGGCAACGACTCTGTGGCGCCGGTATCCAAGCCACGCCACTCCCGCTTGCGCAGGCTGGTGGGGTGGACCATTGTGTGTGCGGTGGTGATTCTCGCCGCAGCGTTCTGGATACGCTATCTCAACCCCTACGCCACCGACTGCCATGTCAAAGGGTATGTGACGGCGGTGGAGAAGCGCGGGGTGGTGTTCAAAACCTACGAGGTGGATGTGGTGTCGGAATCTGCCCTCACCGACACTACCCGCATCTATTCCCACAACCTCTCTTTCTCCGTGGCAGACCCCGCTCTTGTCAATCATCTCCAGCGACTCCAGGGGTCGGGCAAACCGGTGAACATCCGCTATAAGAAATATTTCGGCACCCTCCCTTGGCGTGGTGCCTCCAAATATGTTTTAGATCAAGTAAACACCCTCAATTTATAGTTATGGACATCAAGTGCATTGGTATTCTCACTTCCGGTGGCGATGCCCCCGGCATGAATGCCGCCATCCGCGCCGTCACCCGCTCGGCCATCTTCAGCGGTTTCAAGGTCAAAGGTATCTACCGTGGCTACAAAGGACTCATTTCCGATGAGATTCAGGAGTTCAAAACTCAAAATGTGTCCAACATCATACAGATGGGTGGCACAATCCTCAAGACCGCCCGCTGTCCTGAGTTCCAGACACCAGAAGGCCGCCAGCTCGCGTATGACAACATGAGGCGTCACGAAATCGATGCTCTCGTGGTGATTGGCGGTGACGGCTCGCTCACCGGTGCACGCATCTTTGCCAAGGAGTTCAATTTCCCCATCATCGGTCTGCCCGGCACTATTGACAACGATCTCTACGGCACTGACACCACCATCGGCTACGATACCGCTCTCAACACCATCATGGAATGTGTAGATAAAATCCGCGACACAGCCACCAGCCACGAGCGCCTGTTCTTCATTGAGGTGATGGGTCGCGATGCCGGCTTCCTGGCTCTAAACGGCGCTATCGCTTCCGGTGCCGAAGCTGCCATTATCCCCGAGATCAGCACTCAGGTGGACCAGCTGGCCGAACTTATACAGAATGGCTTCCGCAAGAGCAAAAACTCCTCTATTGTGCTTGTGGCCGAAAGCCCCGTTACCGGCGGTGCCATGGGCTTGGCAGAGCGTGTGAAGACTGAGTATCCCGGCTATGATGTGCGTGTGTCTATCCTCGGTCACCTCCAGCGCGGTGGAAGCCCCACAGCCCACGACCGTATCCTTGCCTCGCGTATGGGCGCGGCCGCCATCGACGCTCTGCTCGATGACCAGCGCAATGTGATGATCGGTATCCGCAACGATGAGATCGTGTATGTGCCGTTCACCAAAGCCATCAAAAACGACAAACCTATCAACCGCAACCTCCTCGAGACTCTCCGCCGTCTCTCAATCTGATGAGTGCCTCACGCAATATCCCGCCGCTGTTCACCCAACGCCTTGCCGAGGTGGACAGCGGATTGGCTACGGCTCTGGTTCAGGCTTTGAGCTCCACCGACCCTGTGGTGTCGGTGCGCCACAACCCGCTCAAGGGTGGCGCTCCCGCCGCCGGTGCCGACCTTGTGCCGTGGTGCGCCATGGGGGAGTATCTCGGGCAGCGTCCGCAGTTCACTCTCGACCCCGCTTTTCATCAAGGGCGCTACTATGTGCAGGATGCCTCCTCGATGTTCATAGCCTATGTCATCGGGCAGCTGGGGCTGGATGGACCGGTGGATTATCTTGATGCCTGCGCCGCTCCCGGTGGCAAAACCACAGCGGCCATCTCGGCACTGCCGATGGGAAGCCGCGTGGTGGCTAATGAGTACGACCCGCGCCGCGCCGCCATATTGCGTGAAAACCTCTCCAAATGGGGCTATCCTTATGTCTGTGTCACCCAAGGCTCCACCGGGCAGTTTCTTGACCATCCCCGGCGGTTTGACATCATTGCCGCCGATGTGCCGTGCTCCGGCGAGGGGATGATGCGCAAGGATGCCGAAGCAGTTGCGCAATGGAGCACCGCGCTTGTTGGGCAATGTGCCGACCGCCAGCGCGAAATCATCAGCAATCTATGGCCCGCGCTTCGCCCCGGCGGGTATCTGATCTACAGCACATGCACCTTCAACCGCGAGGAGAATGAGGATATTCTCCGGCATATGGCAAGCCGCTACGGTGCCGAGCCGGTTCATGTCGCCGTGCCTGATGGCTGGGGCATACATCCGGCGTTGGACGATTCCTTCCCGGCATACCGGTTTTTTCCGCATCTGCTGCGTGGCGAAGGGCTTTTCATGGCCGTTTTGCGCAAACCGCATGACGACGACGCCACCCGGCGAGGCGGCTCTTCCAAGCACCGCCAGGGACGGAGCACCACTCTGCCGGATGCCGCCCGGGAACTCAAGCATTGGCTTGACCCGCAATATCAGCCTGCATTGGAATATGACGGCGACACAATCTTCGCCACACCATCCGGATATCAATCTGACGACACTCTGCGCCCGCGCATCCCGGTAGCCGTTGTCAAGGGTCGTTCGCTTATCCCCACCCAGGAGCTGGCCATGAGCATGATGCTCCATCGGGGGGCATTTGCCGAAGTTGAAATTGACCTCGACATGGCTCTCAACTATCTGCGCCGCGAGGCGATTCAGCTTCCGGAGGATTCTCCGCGAGGCCTCGTTCTGCTCACATACCGGTCGTTGCCGCTCGGCTTTGTGAAAAACCTCGGCAACCGCGCCAACAATCTTTATCCCGCCAACTGGCGCATCCGCACCCTCTGACAATCAAAAAAATAGGTCCGGTTAGACAAATCTCTAATTGTTAAAAATAGCAAAAGCACTTGACAATGGTGTTTTTGCCAATGTATCTTTGCCATCACAAAACCAACACACATCTTTCCTAACCTTTAATTCTTATCTGATGAAAAAGAAAAACACTGACGAAGCTGTGGATACTTTGTCCACCGCTCCAACCCCTACTCCCCCCGAACCCGCCGCTTCGGCACCGGAACCACAGGTCACTGCCGCCCCCGCTGATTCCTCCCCTGAATCCGCACCGACCGCCCCGGTGCCCGCCGTTCCCGCACCCGATGTTGTGGAGCGCCAGGAGGTCAACAGGCTTGTGGCCGAGGCCGAAGCGCGTGGCTATCTTCGCGGTCGCAATGAACTGGCCGAAATCTCCATGAACACTCCCGGTTTGTGGGAAAATCCCCGCCGCACGGCCATGGACCGCGAAACGGCCCCCGACCCCGCATGTGGGTTTCTCTCAAAAATCCGTCCCGGTGTATGGGACTGATTGTCAATTAAATCAATCCAATCAACTTTTTTAACAACCAAGCTATGAACATGATGAATCAAGATCCTAAAATTGTGACAGGCACCAACGGCGGTGCGCATCTGGTGGACGGTCCCCTCACCACTCCTGCCATCCGTGAAGGCTCGCCCGACCTGCTGCTCAGTGAAATCGACAAGCGCGTGGTGAAAGTGCGCCCCATGGCCACTCCTATCGACCAGATTTCGCGAATGGTGGGTGCCCGCAATGCCAAGTCGATGGTGGTAGAGTACTACTCCGTTGACTCCAAGGCGGTGTCGTCCCGCTCCAAAAGCATGACCGCCGGTACAGATGGTGATATGGCCGGGCTTGCTATATATCTGCTCAAAACCGACAACGACAATCTCTTCTCAGCTACCGAAACCATCCTCGTACCTTCGGTGTATGGAAAAGATGCCAACGGCAAAAGCACCGGCAGCGTTCAGCTCTATGTGATGGACAAAACTGACAATGGCCTCAAGGTGGTGATTCTCAACGCTGCCGGCAATGAAACTTCCGTGGTGGAGGGTATCAACCTCGGCAAGCGTCTTGTGAGGATGGGGCGTGCCGCCGCCGAGCTTGATGTGCAGACACCCCAGTATGAGGCACTTCCCAAGAAGTCAACCAACTTCTGTCAGATTTTCAAGGCTCAGATCGAGCAGAGCACTTTCGCCAAGCTTTCGGCCAAGGAGGTGGGGTGGAGCTTCAACGATCAGGAAGAGGTGGCTATTATGGATATGCGCATGGGCATGGAGAAAAATTTCCTGTTCGGCACCAAAGCGCGTATCACCGATCCGCGCAAGATGGACGAAGTGCTGTTCACCCAGGGCATATGGATGCAGGCGGGTTCCGAGGAGTCGATTGATTACGAGAATTTTACGATGGCCGACCTCGTGCGTATCATGCGCACGGCTTTCACCGGCGATGCCGCGGGGAGCAACAAGAAGGTGCTGGTGGCCGGATCGGCGCTCATCGAGGCTATCAACAATCTGGAATATACCCGTGTAGTGGGCGCATCACAATCCACCACCCGCTGGGGTATTGATTTTCAGGAGATACGCTCGAAGTTCGGCACTCTCTATGTGGTCCATGCCGAGATTTTCGACCAGTGTGGCATGGAGAGCAGCGGTATGATTATCGACCCGGAGTATATGACCAAGTATGTGCATGTGCCGTTCAAGGTGGAGCATCTTGACCTCAAGAAGAGCGGTGTGCGCAATGTGGATGCTCTTGTGGTCACTGAGGCAAGCTGTCTTGTGCTCCGTCACCCCAAGGCTCACGTTAGAATTGTGCCTGAGTGATGTGGCCTGTTGTCAAACTTCCACTTGACCAATTGGCTGAGCGTGTGGCTATGCGCAGGGGGTTCGTCCCCCTGCGTGCCGACTGCTCGGTGACGCGCACCGATGGAGTGGATCTCGCCGGGATTTTTGCCACCGAGGTGAAAAACTGCTACGCGAGGGCACTCGCCGAAATGTTGCCCGAGGAGTTGCCGCTGACGGATGTAGCCAGCAAATGCTCGCTCGTGGTGCTTCCCGATGGATGTGGCTCAGTGCTGCTCCCTGACGCCACTGTAAGATTGGGGTGGGTGAAGCTGAGCAGCTGGATGCGCAGCGTGATGCCTGTTGCAGCCGACCACCCTTCGGTGGTGGCGCAAGGCAATCAATGGAGTCGCGGCGGTGCCTGCAACCCTGTGGCGGTGGCTCATGGCTCCACTCTCTATCTCTATTCGCCGCATCCCCAGGGCGATGCCATCGAGCGGCTGGAGGTGGTGACTATGCCGGTTGGCAACGAGCTGTTTGCGCTCACTGATCCTATGATTGAGTGGATTATAAAAAATGTTAGCTTATGAACAATGATTATTTGCAACTTGCCGCCGAGGCGTATATGGCTGGTGCCGACCTCCGCAAAAGGCGGACTCGCTACAAGCATTTCACCTACGGACAGCAGTGGGATGACCCTGTGGCCGGTCCTTCGGGGGAGATGATCACCGAGGGTGAGCTTGCCTCGGCTAACGGCAACCGGCCGCTCACCAACAATATGATAAGGCAGATGGTGAAATGCGTGGTGGGAAATTTCCGCAATTCACTTCCGCAGGCAGGAAACAATGCGGTGGCGGTGGAGCCGGAAGTGGCCATGCGCAATTCGCTTGACGAGCTCGACAGCCGCATGCTTGAGGAGTTCCTGATTTCGGGGTGCGCCATCCAGCGTGTGGTCACGGAGCACCGGCTCGGTGGCTGCGGAGTGTGGGTGGACAATGTGAGTCCGGAGATGTTTTTCGTCAATCCGTTCCGCGATGCCCGCGCTCTCGACATTGAGCTTGTGGGGATGCTCCACGATATGAGCCGCCGCGAGGTGCTGATGCGGTTTGGCTCCTCATCTCCGGCAAAGGCGAAGTGGCTCAACGGCATTTACGACCGCCTGGAGGGAGCTTCCCATCCCGGCCTCGGCTCGGAGATTTCCGCCGACTTCTATTCCGCGGCCTCGGGGCGGTGCCGGGTGATAGAGGTGTGGACGCTCGAGAGCCGCAACATTGTCAAATGTCACGACCGCAAGTCGGCCTCACTCTTTTCCATCCTTCCGGCACAGGCGCAGACGGTGAGACGCATCAACAGCGAGCGGCGCAGGGCCAATGAACCGGAGATTGAGCTCCGCCCACGCACCACCATGCGCTGGCATTGTCGCTTTTTCGCTCCGGGCGGTGAGCTGCTCGACGAGTTTGATTCGCCATACGGCCACGGGTCACACCCGTTCATGGTCAAGATGTATCCGCTGATCGATGGCGAGGTACATTCGTTTGTGGAGGATGTGGTGGACCAACAGCGCTATGTCAACAGGCTCATCACGCTGATGGATCATGTGCTCGGCTCCTCGGCCAAAGGTGTGCTCCTCTTCCCGGTGGACCAGAAGCCCGACGGCATCACTTGGCGCGACATTGGACGGATGTGGGCCGACACCAACTCGGTAATCCCGTATCAGCGCACCGCGGCAGGGGTGGAGCCGCGTCAGGTGGTGGGGAGCGGCGAACATTCCGGTGCCGGACAGCTGCTTGACATTGAGTTGAAGTTGCTCCAGCAGATATCAGGTGTCAGCGGCGCTTTGCAGGGACAGCTCGCACGGTCCGACAGTTCCGCGGCTCTCTTCGAGGCGCAGACACGCAACGCAAGTGTGGCTCTCCGCGATCTCCTTGACACTTTCCATAGCTTTCTGCAGCAGCGCAATATCAAAATAGCCCAGACTTAGCCCTTAACGTTTATTTAGGTTTGTGGTTGGCATTATTGCACAGTGGCATTGTAGTTTTGCCAATGAAAAGCAAAACCTGTATAATATCCGATGTTATGATTATGAATGATGATGTGAATAAGAGTGAAGCCACAGTCACCCGATTGAGTGTGAAAGTGAGTGCGGTGGTGGACGAGGTGCTGGCCGAAACAGCACTGCGCTACCATCTGGGACGCGACACCGACCGTGTGTTGAGCCGCGACCGCGCCGAGGCTGTAAAGCTGATGGTCCATGCCTCGTTCGGACGCATCTGCGTGCGCATGATGGGGTGCTTGACCGACTGCTCCTGCGGGTGTGCGGATGGCAGCGGTGACTTTCTTACCATGGACATCGAGCACCAGCCCACTCCCTGCGCCCTGATGTGGGTCCACGCCATACAGCACGCTCTGGCTCTTGATGTGCTGGGCGAGGCGTTGGCCGGAATCGATGCCAAGGCGAGCGAAGTGTATCTGCGCCGCAGCCGTGAGCTGGTGGAAGGTGTAATGCGCGAGGTGTCGCTATCCGGTGTGCCGGGAGCGAGGATTGTGACGCGCTACTGATTTTTGTCCATGGGTGGATGCAGCAATAGGGTGTGCCTTTACGGGCACACCCTTTTTGCATATATCATTTTTGGGAATGACGGGTGCTTATTCAGCGGGAGCAGCCTGAGGAGCGGGGGCGGGAGCCTGGGCAGCCTCGGGTGCGGGAGTGTTGTAGTCACCGCCTTCCACTTGCTCGGTGGGGTTGACACGCGACTGGTTGGGGGTGATGGCGGTGGGCATGAAGAAGGTGGCGAGGATGGCCAGCACGCAAATCACGCCGGCGAGGGTCCAGGTGGCCTTCTCGATGAAGTTGGTGGTACGGCGAACGCCCATGATGTTGTTGGAACCGGCAAAGGTGGACGACAAACCGCCGCCTTTGGATTTCTGCATGAGAACTACGCCGATCAGAAGCACGGATGCTATGAGGGTGAGGACTACTAAAAGTGCAAACATATTGTAGTGTTAATGTAATTGGTGTTAAAAATAACGGTTTATTTGTTGTTGGCCAATCGCTGGCTGGCAATCAATTTGCGCAGAAAGCGTAATTGGTCTGCAAAGTAAATACTTTTTTCCGGAAAATTCAAACTTAATTGACTTATAATTTCGTAAGCCTTGTCGTAACGGTGGCGTTTGATGTAGAATTTGGCCAGACTTTCACTCAATGGTGAGTCGGGATCGGGAGCCGGCACCTTGTGGGGTTTGGTTGCCGGCTGCGGCTTAGGTGCCGGGGCGGGAGCGTGTGGTGCTTCGGCGGGATATGATGCGAGAAATGCGTCAAGCATGCTGTCCTGTTCCGACATCGGGGTGGCTGCCTCTGTTTCGGGTGCTTCCTGCTGCTCTTTGATGAGCACTGAGGCGTAGTCGGTGGCCACAGGGTTGAATATCAGTTTTTCAAGCAATGCCTGCTCTTTGGGGTCGGGGTTGCCGTAGTTTTGCATGAATGTGTCGAGTGCGTCTTCGGTGGATGGGGTTTGGGTGGCTGATGTGTCGGGATAGAACCGTGCGAAGCGTGTTCCCTCGGGGTCGATGAGCCGGAACAGAGTGTGCGCGTCGGCGGCATTGAGAGCCACGCGGGCCATCAGCTGCTGACGGCGTTCGCCTTCGGGGTGGCACCGTCTGAGCTCCACCGCTGCGGGAAGTGTGAAGTATGGATACAGCTCTGCGAGCGCGTTGGTGAGCGCCGGATCGGGAGCGGTGTTTTGGCTCAGCGTGTCGAGAAATGATTCAAGCGGACTGTTCATGAGGCTGACTACCAGTTGCCGAGGGTGGCGTTGAATATTAGTTGCACAAGCTCCTCGCAGATGGTTTGGCACAGTTGGTCCTGCACATCTGTGAGCATCTGTGAGCTGTCAAAATCCTGATAGGCGCTGAAGGTTTGGTCGATATCCTTGCCTTGCTGCTTGTTGTCAAGATATTTGATGCGTACCTGGATGGTGAGGCGTGTTTTGGAGGCGTAGGCGTTTTCGGTCACAGCCTGCGGCGACAGGGAGTAACCTATGATTTCACCCTCGAGCTGGAGGTCGGAGGCGCCGTCCACTGTACGCAGGCGGGTGTTGCGCGTGATGTAGTTGAGCAATTCGTTCTCAAACATCTGCTGCAGCGGTGGATACACCAGCGCTGCGCGTATGGGGAAGTTGGCCACACGGATGGTGTGATACACATTGTAGTCAATGGCGGCTCCGTTGAGAGTCACTTCGATGTGGCATGCCCCTAACGGCAGGAGCAGCAGCGCGAGCACCATCCATATACGGCAGTTGTGGACTATTTTGGCAATCATGACGGCAAAATTACAACAAATTTCTGTGCCGTTCAATATTTGCGGAGCGATATGACGGTTCCTTCGGGCGTGCGCAGGGTGAGATATTTGTCGGACAGCGACAGCACCTGAAGGGTGGTGGTGTACGGTTTGGCTTGCCCGTCGGCGGGGATGTCAAGACCCCAGTTGTGAAATTCCGGTGCCCAGTAGGGCATCTCCACAGCTATCATCTGCGTGTTTTCGTCATACACCATATTGCCGGTGGGGCGGTTCTCCCACACGGCGGGCGGGGTGTAGAACTGGATGGTGTGGCGGTAGAACGACACATACAGGCCGTTGGGCAGCAGCTCGGCCTGGGTGCCGTCGGCATACACTATGGAGGTGATTTGCCATTGAGCGTCGAGTTCGCCGTTGATGGAGCGCACGCGGCAGCTCTGTCCCAGCAGTATCAGTATGGTGGTGAGGAGTATGGTGGTGAGGGTTTTATGTTTCATAGCCATCCTGTTTTTTTGATTGATAACTGGACACCGAAGCTCGGGCTGAGCAGTGCTCCGGCATCAAGGCCGAGGCCGAGGCTTCCGCTCCATCCGCTGAGCTTGGCGGGGTGATAGTCTATCTCCCACAATGCGCTGAAGCTGTGCATGATTTCGGAAGTGGGCATATCGTAGGTGCCCCAGCTGCGCCACAGCGACAGCAGCATCCGGTACCCTATCTGCTTGGTGGGGTTGCCTTCCACGCCTATATGGTGGCCCTTGATGCGGTTGTGGTAGAAATAGAGCTCGTGGTTGGAATTGTAGATTGGCGACACGAGCAGGGGGTTGCCGAGGCCGTTGCCCCAGTGGCTTGACCCCACATCGAGATAATGATTGTAGTAATTGTCGCGGCCGCTCACCTGCTCGGGCACGTATGCGGTGTGGTCCCAGTAGATGGGTGCGCTCTGGTCGCGTGTGTTGATATATTCATACACCACCTTGGTGGCTATAGGGTTGGAGGGGAGCTTCACCTCGAGGCCCAGCAGCATGTCGCGCCACATATAGTCGAAAAACATCATCGAGTGGTCCTCGAAGAAATGCTGGTAGTAGAGTCTTGCGCTCCAGTCGCGTTCCTTGTCGTCCCATTTGAGTGCTGCCGACCATTGTCCGGTATGGTTGCCGGTCACGTTCGTCTCTTCGCCTATCAGTCCGTTACCGCCGCCTTGGTTGCCACCCATGGGGATGACCACCTTGGCCCAATGTTTCCACCCGTTAGGCATCTTGATGAGCGTAAGCTCGTAGGGCGCGGTGAGCGAACGCTTATAGACCGAGCCGCCAAACTGAGCCGCCATCTCCAGGCCTCCCTCGAAGCTGAGAGGGAATTTGTCATCGCGGCCTATCCGGATGAACAGTCCCTTGGAATGGTACAGCCTGTGGTCGGAACGCTTGGCGCCCGGAAGCGACATATCCACCCATGAGTGTTGCCAATGGCTGTCGGTGAACAGTCCGAACGACACATATCCCTTCACTGCCAACCACCCTTTGGTGAACGGCACCGGCTCGAAATGCGGCATCTCAAGGCGACCCTGCGGTATCGGCCTCGCATTGGGGCTCAGCAGAAGGTCGCCCGAGCTGAGGCGGTCGTCAACAAACCCTTCGGTATGTTCCCGCGAACCCACAACGAGCTGCAGGGATCGCCAGCGCACTGCGCCATACAGCTGCTGGATGACAAACGGTGATGTGAGGTCGTAACCGGTGGCGAGGTCCACTGCCGCGCCCCACGAAAACCGGGGCTTATAGTCGATATGGCGGAACACTCCGGCGCGGAGGATTCCGTAGTTGGGTCGCTGTGATGACAGGCCATACTTGTTGGCTCCGAGCCACAGAGGGGCATGGTTGCCCGACGAGAACGTGGCCTGCGCCTCAGCACTGTAGCTGAACACGCTGTCGCGCTGCGTTGACGGCTGTTCCGACTGTGCCACAGTGGATTGCGCACCGCACACAAGTGCAAGAGCTAATGTGGTGGAATGAAGAATATTCATAGCAAAATTGTTGACAGCCCCAAAGATACAAAAAAATTGTGTATTTGGTTGTTTTTTGAGTCATTCGGTTGATTTTTCGCCATTTAATTGTTAACTTGCAGCCGATTATCAACAACTAACCAATCTACCGACTCCATGAAGATCATTCCCTCCATTCTTCTTGCGATGGCAACATGCTGTGCATCAGCCACTACTATCAACCTCAGCACCGGCATCCCGATTGCCGCCCCAACCCCTGAGGCAGTTGAACGCTCAGTAGAAAAACTCTCTGACGGAATCCTGGTCACTTACAAGTTCCACCACGCCGATGTGGTGGATGACGAACTGTTCCCCGGATATGTGCGTTGGAACTTGCCCGGTTTTGCGTCCCTGACCACGCCGGGCTCCCCTGAGCTTCCTTACCACTCCGATTCATTCGTGCTGCCGAAAGGGAGTGAGCCGACCGTTGCCATTGTGTCATCCACCTACAGGGATTACGAGTACAGAATTGGGCCGGCCCGATTCCCAATTGCGGACAGCGATACAACGATTCATACCCCCGGCAATGTCGAGGCTGTCCATCCATTCAGCGGCATGATGCCCCAGTCACCGGTGGAAAAGATGGCCGATGGGATGTACAGATTGCAACCGGTTGCGCGGATTTTGGTGCAGCCTCTGCAATACAACTATTCACAACAGACGGTCAGAGCTTATAGCGAACTGGTCTATAAAATCAGCTATGGGGGAAGCAACCGCGCCAAGGCGGTATATCGCGAACCGGGATCGTTGCTGAACCCTAATAATGAGGCCGCAAGCGATGACGGTATTGCCACATATAGCCTCAACAGCAGCACATGCACTGCAGTTGATGCGGGCTACCTGATACTGTCAGTTCCTGAGTTTGAGGAATCGCTCGGTGACTTCATAAAATGGAAGGAGCAGCTGGGGTACAATGTGACAGCTATATATGACAATGACTGGACTCCCGACAAAATCAAAGAGACGGTTTTCAACCAGTTTCTCATGAACAATACATTTATGTATCTTCTGATAGTGGGTGACCACTCCAAGGTGCCCGGAGAGGAAAAACGATATAAAAAATATATTGAAAGCCGTAAAGATTATGAAGTTTATGATTATATCACGGACTTTCAATATGGATGTTTGGATGGGGATGATGATATAATTCCCGACATCTATCGTGGCAGATGGCCGGTCAGGACGGTAGAACAACTGCAAACTGTGATAGACAAGACTATCAACTATGAGAAAAGCCCGGTGCTGGATGCAGACTTCTATAAAAAAGCCATGCATTTCGGCTATTTTCAGGATGAAAAACATTTAGGAATTGCCCCCCCCTATCCCTATATACAAGAACTTGATGGTCCTGACAGAGAAGAGGACCGTCGTTTTGTTAAAACTTGCGAGGATGTCCGGGAACATGTCGAAAGCGTGACAGACATTTCCATAGATAGACTATATACCGCATATCTATATGATGTAGGCTTACCCGCTCGATGGAGTACAAAATATAGTTCTGGAGACTCCATTCCAGTTGATTTTGCGCCGGACATATCTATTTGGTGGCATGGACCAACGGATATTCGTGACGCTATAAATAACGGTAGAGTATATGCGTTGTATCGTGGTCATGGTTTTTCTGACAGATGGTGCGTAGGTCACTCCAATGAGACTGGATACGAAAGGAAAGGCTATTTTGGGTCGGATATGATTAACCAACTGAATAATCAGAGTAAGTTACCTCTTATATTCAGTATAACATGTCAAACCGGGAACCATACTGATGATGATTGCTTTACGCGCAATATGCTGACCCACCAAAATGGAGGAGCAATTGGTGTGTATGCACAAACATATACAGGTCTCAGCGGTATCAATGACCAACTGACATCTTTGTTCTTTAATGCGCTTTGGCCTGAGCCGCGACTAAACTTCGACATATATAATAATAACCCATATCTTGATGAATACGCTCAAAACGGCGGAACATTACCGTTACATCGATTGGGCGAAATTTTGGATTTCAGCATTAATGGTCTGCCAATAGATAATGTATGTGGCGCAGCAGACAGTCTTTCAACAGATTTTTATACTCGTCGGGTAACGCATTGTTTTGCTGACCCGGGACTGTCGTTCAACACGGAAATGCCGACACAGATGACCGGTGTGACTTTGGGACGGGACAACACCGGATTGAGCGTTGTTCTTGATGAACCCGCCTATATAGCGTTCAACGATTCAATCAACAATTATCAGTGTCGCTATTATGGCACAGAAGCATTCTATTACACTGACCGGCCTGACGATGTGGATATTGCAGTATATAACCACAATAAGATTCCGTATATCCATCGTGGACGGCATGATGACGGCCCGGGGAACGGCTCGTTCGGAAGCCATCTGATAGCATATCGTAATCCCCATGGCGGTTCGCGCATAGAGATTGACCTCATGATTACATCAAGAGATAAAAACAGGAAAACATCTCTTGTGATTGTTGATATGTGGTCGGGCGCGATATTGTCGCAGGCGGAAGTGGATATGACGATTGTTGATAAAAAGCAGACTGTCAATATGTACTGTCCGGGCGGCATCGTCGTGGCATCGTTGATGGTTGACGGATACCCGCAGTCAAACATGACATTGGTTGTAAATAATTGAATTAAATAGATAATAAACGAATTGATATGAAGAAGATATTGTTTTTATTAGCGATAGCGGCAATGGCTTTAGGTGTCGGAGCGCAGGAGAGATATGATTTCAAGGTTGACGGCATCTACTACAGTTATATTGACGGAGAGGATGGTGCAAATGTGAAGGTGACCTCAAGATATACTTACGAACACCACAGCAGTACAGGCAAGTACAAAACCAAGCAGGTGTCGTACCGAGGGCCTCTTTCCATACCAAAGGAGGTGAGGTACAATGATAAGGTTTATACAGTGAGAGAGATAGATTACTGCGCGTTCTGCAACTGTACCGGTTTGACATGGCTGACGCTTCCCGAGAGCATCAAGTATATTGGAGCTGCGGCCATCAATAATTGCGGCAGCCTGAGGCTTGACCTGCCCAAAAGCATACAGGAACTTGGAGGCTATGTTTTTGAGGGCACAGTTGTGGAAAACACTCAGGTTTTGGAACTGCCGGACTTATACACACTCAACTACTATGCTCTGTATGGGGCTCCATTCAAGAAAGTGATATTAGGAGGCAATATGTGGAGAGTGAGAAGTCAGGCTTTCGCCAACTCCAATATAGAGACAATTGAGTTCCTCAGCAATGATCGCCCGCAGCAGCGCGATGAAAGATTGCATTTCTTTATCAAGGGACTCGCAGGCTTTAAAGGAACAGAGATTCGTTTTCCCAACAGAGTGTTCAGTGTGTCATTCGAAAATATCGCTGATTGCCCCAACCTCGAACGGGTCTATTTCCCGCCGGTAGAGCGACTGGGACATAGCCGCGGTGGATACTGCTGGTATAATGAATCCGGTGCCGAAGGAGGAGGTATGGGTGATGGTCCCTTGGAGTATAGCTCCAACTATATTATAGCCCGTTGTCCAAACCTCAAGGAGGTGATATGCTACAACACTACGCCTCCGGGATTTTACGAATTCGGCAATATCCAATATGACAGTAGCTATATGGATTACGCGACTGTCACGGACAATGAGGATTGTGTGCTGAAGGTGCCGGCGGGAAGCGAGGATTTGTATCGCCTCGACCCGGTGTGGGGGCATTTCAAGACCATCGAGGGGTTTGAGCCGGGCGAATATACAGGCGTGTATGAGGTGGCCGCTACCGAGACTCCCTGCGAGCAGCCGGTGTATTACAACCTCCAGGGGCAACGCATCGACCATCCGCAGCCCGGCCATCTATACATCCGCAAGCAAGGCTCGCAGGTGAAGAAGATGGTGTATTGAATCATACTGAATAAAAACTGAATAAGCGGTGCATGGCTGGGGCTGTGCATCGCTTTTTTGCTGTGGGTGGAGAAAAATGTGTAATTTTGCGGGCATGAGCGACATGATTTCCACCCCATCCATCGAATGGCTGCCCGAGGGCGGTTCGTCCAACAGCATTCTTTCAGCCCGTGCGGGCGCGTTGCCCCATGGTGCGGTGATAGCCCTTGAGAAGCAGACCTCCGGTCGAGGACAGCGAGGCAACAGCTGGGAGGCGGCTCCCGGCGAGAATATCACTATGTCGATGCTGTTCAGGCCTGAATCGGTGCGCCCGGCTGAGCAGTTCATGCTCTCAGAGATGGTGTCGCTGGGGATTGTGGGGTTTCTCCGCGGGTTGCTCGGCGATGTCGCCGCGGAGGATGTGAGCGTCAAATGGCCCAACGACATATATGTGGGCGACCGCAAGATCTGCGGCATATTGATAGAACATTCGCTGATGGGAGGCCGCATAGCCCACACTATTGCCGGTGTGGGTGTGAATATCAATCAGCTGGAGTTTGTGTCGGATGCGCCCAATCCGGTGTCGGTGGCGCAGATCACAGGCAAGAGATATAGTGTGGAGGAGTGTGTGGCGTTGCTTGCCGGGCAGCTGCTCGAAATCGTGAATATGTATGACAATCCGGAGCTGTGGGATGAGCTACACCGGCGCTATCTGGCGCATCTGTGGCGGCGCGAGGGGTTTTACCCTTATCTTGAGCCTGCCACAGGCCGGAGAATCATGGCGCGGATTGACACCGTGATGCCCACAGGCCATTTGAGGCTCACCGACAGCAGCGGCGGGAGCAAGCTGTATGCGTTCAAGGATGTCAGCGCAATCGTATAGGTAGCACCGGAGTGTCGTTGAGCTCGATGGTGAAGTCGGTGTCAGGAGTCATAACCGTGGCCAACGGTAGCCGGCATGGGAGGATTATATCGCCGGTTTTGAGTGTGGCAATCTCGCTGATTGCTGCGAGTGTATGGTCGATGTCGCAGTGCCGGTGCGTGATCTGCAGATCAATGCCCGGAGCCTGTATATGTAGGTCGGGCGGAGTGTCTGTGAGCGGTATCCATTGTCCGAGCGGTAGGCAATTGTCGAAAACTCCGGCCACTCCTGTGGGTTGCATCCTGTTGTGCAGCTGCTGCAGGATCTGTGTGGGGATGAGGCGCAGAGCAAGAGTCATGGCATCATAGTAGCGCGGCGCGAACTTGGGGGTAATCCCTTTGCCGAGGCGCGAAATACGGTAGGCAGGACAGATGTCGGCGGCCCACGACCGGGTGAAATCAGGCAGGAACACAGGGCGGTTGTACGGCACTATCGCCGAGTCGGGGATTATGTCAACGGGAAGCGGCTGCGGTATGGTTTCGCCCGGTATTCGGGAGTATGCTACTATCTTCATTTGTTGGACTGCGGAAGAAGGGAAAGACGGTTGTACATCACTGCGAGGTGGGCGTAGATGGAAGTGTCCTGCACCACTATCCCCGGCTGCACATGCAGGCGGCATGGCGCGAAGTTCCATATCGCTTTCACTCCCGCTTTTACAAGGGTGTCGGCTGTGTCCTGGGCCTTGTCAGCGGGCACTGTCACCACTCCTATCTCGGCACCGAGCCGTCGGCGCCATTCATCAAGCTGCGATATATGGAGAACAGGCACATTGCAGATGCGTGTGCCCACCACCTTTGGGTTGATGTCAAACCCCGCCTCGATGTTGAGCCCGAAGCGGGCCAGTCCGCTGTCGGCGATGAGAGCGGAGCCGAGCGAACCGACGCCTACAATCACAGCCTTGTGTACGCGTGTGAATCCCAGAAAATTGACCAGTGTGGCTTCAAGCGAGGCCACATCATACCCTATGCGCGTTTTGCCGCGGAGGGAGATATGCGACAGATCCTTGGCTATCTGCGAGGCATCCACCCCTATGGCTTTGGAGATGGCCGTGGACGACACATACTCCACCCCTTTGGCGCGGAGCTGCGACACATACGACAGATACCACGGGAGCCTGCTGAGGGTGGGCTCCGGAAGTATGGCCTTATGGGATAGGGGTGTAGGGTTGGGCTTGTCCATGGGTTCAGAGGTTGCGTTGCCGCACATTGCGACCAAGGTTGCTGTTGGAGTTGAGGCGGGAGTTGGAGTTCTGTCCGAAGCCGGGATTGAAGAAGTCGTTTTCTTCCTCTTCATAATATTCCTGCTGCGGCGGGAGTTCGCCGGGCTTGGGCTTGGGCTTGTTTTTCTTGATTTCGTTGGGTTTCTGGAGATCCACCGGCTGCTCGTTGATGTCCCATTGCTGCTCGAGGTCCCAGTTTTTCTTGAGAGTGATGCGTTTTGGGAAATAATACACATCTTCGGGCAGTCTGTTGTGTGTCAGCGACCCCTTGGTGTAGGTGCCGGAGGAGTCGCGGTCGGCAAACAGCCGGGCGAAATATTTGCCCGGCAGCACATAGCGGAACACCGCCGTGCCGTTCTCCACCGGAGCCTGCTTGATCGGCTTGTCGCCGTTGGAGAGGAGCTGCACCACACCCGGACTATCGAGACCGGTGATATGGAAAATGATGTTGGAGTAATCCTCCACCTTGCGCACAGTGAAATCATGGTTGAACGGGCCGTTGGAGTCGCCATACAGGTCGGTGATGCCGAGCGAGTCGATGGTCAGGCGATACTGTTCACCCGGCTCCCACTGGTAGTCGATGCGCATCTCCATGGGGCGCAACGAGTCGGGGAGATAGAGCGTAGGTGGTTCGATGTCAATCCACAAGGTGTCTTCCTTGATTTGAAGATGCACGGCCTCGGGATTGATGGAGGCCACCGGTTTGGCTGCGTTGATGAGCAGCGGCGATGGAATGTCGTGGGTATTGCCGGTGACAGCCTTGAGTATCAGCAGGGGAGTGGCCGGCGGGGGAAGGGTGTCGCCTTTGGCCAGAAGTTTCTCGCGCTTCTCGGCCTCCTCTTTTTGACTTTTCAGCTCTGCGGCGCGTGTTTTGGAGCCGCGCAGATTGAGCTGCAGGGTGTCGGTGGTCCAGGAGAGTTGGTCAAGGGTGTCGGTGCGCAGATATGTGGCCTCGATGGTGAGCGAGTCGAGGTTGAACACCGTGGAGTCGGTGAGCCAATAGTCGATGGTGTCGCGGGTGGGGGATGAGTTGAGCACCGCCACTTGCGACAGCAGGCTGCCGGCGCGGGGCGAGTTGAGCAGGCGCAGAACGGGGAAAGTGTCGCTCGGCGCACCCATCTCTATCGATATGATGCTGCGCTCGCGGCGGTCGCTTTTCACCAGGTATTGTGCCTTGTAATCCTCGTTGAACCATGTGAGGAGTATGTCGTTGGGGGAGTAGCGGGTGAGAGTGCGCATCACTATCGAGTCGCCGCCAAGAGAGTTCTTGAGAGTGTCGGTCACAGTGAAATTCTCGGCGGTGGGTGTTATGGCCACGGGGTAGAAGGCCACATCTTCAGTACGGTCCCAATGGTTGTCGCGGTTGCGGTCATCAAGCGCAAACAGGTGGTAGCTCCCGGGCTTGAGGTTGCGCAAGGTGAACTGACCCAGCTGGTTGGTTTTGGTGATACGCTCCATCGGGAGGGTGGTGATGGCGGTGTCGCTGAGGTTGGAGTACGCACCGACAATCATCCCTTGCGCCGGTTCGAGAGTCTCGGCCTCGAACACCATTCCTGAAATGCGCAGCGAGTCGAGCACAGGACCGGTGGAGAAATCCAGCGCGAATCCGTCCAGCGGGTTCCCCTCGTTGAGGTCGGCTATGGCATCGGTGAAATCAATGGTGTAGGTGGTGTTGGGGATGAGGGTATCGCGGAGCTCCACATCTATATGCCGTCCGGCGGATGAGAACGATGGCATCTCGCTCTGCACAGGCGACACAAGAATTTTGTTGGACGCATCGTTGACATTGACATTCTCGTTGAAAGTCACGCGGATACGGTTGCGTTTCACATTCAGCTCGCCCGGCAACGGGTTGCTGCTCACAAACACCGGTGGCTCGGTGTCACGCGGGCCGCCCTGGGGGCGTCCCATGCTGGCGCACGCTGCCAAGGCCAGAGCGGCAGCCCCGGCTATCAACGAGCGCATCCATAATATGGAGGAAGATGTTTTCACTACGAGTGCAAAGGTAGCGAAAATTTGCAACAGAGTAGCATCAAGCGTGATTAAAAATAGTTATCTTTGCACCAATGATGAAACTACCGATACTAATGGCCGTGGCAGCGACAGCCGCCATCGGTGCCGTGCAAACATCCGCGCAGCTCAATATGCCTGATGCTGCGGGATATATGGCGCGTGGAATAGCGATGTACAACGACCGCAACTTCGACGGCTGCCTCGACCAGCTGCTTCAGCTGCGGCGGCTCAACCCCTCCGAGGCGCAGAGCGAGGATGCCTTGTTCTATATGGCGATGAGCACCCTCTACAGTGGCGACGATGAGGCGCTCGGGCTTCTCGAGACTTTTGTGGAGATGTATGGCGGCAGCACGAGGGTGGCGGAGGTAAAGGCCGCCATCGGCGACTATCATTTCACCCGCGGCGCTTATGGCGCGGCTTTGACCGCCTATGCCAAGGTGGACGAGCGGATGCTGAGTGGCAATCTGCTCGAGGATCTTGAATACCGTACCGCATACTGTATGATGATGCTCGGCGAAAACGATGCCGCTGTGCAGCGCATGGAGGCGATAGTGCGGCGCGGAGGCTCCTATGCCAATGCTGCACGGTTCTATATCGGCTATATAAAATATAGTGAGGGGGCTTATTCTGCCGCTCTCGAGGCATGGAAAGATGTGGACACCTCCACCGAGCCGGGCAGCGCCACCGGCTACTACCGGAGCCAGATATATTTTATGCGTGGCGAATATGCCGAGGCTGCCAAGCTGGCGCAGCAGGTGCTCGCATCTGGACGGGTGGGGCAGTTCCGCGCCGAGGCCAACCGTATTGCCGGCGAGAGCCTGTTCAATCTCGGCAAGCGCAACGATGCCATCCCGTTTTTGTGGCAATATGCCGCCGAGGCCACTGACCCTCAGCCAAGCGCTTATTATATGCTCGGAGTGTCGGAATATGAGGCCGGACGCTACAATGCTGCCGTGCCGTTGCTCCAGAAGGCTGTCAACGAGCCGGATGCCCTTGGGCAGAGTGCTTGCCTCTATCTTGGACAAAGCTATGTGAAGCGCGGCGACACCGATGCCGCCCTGCTGATGTTTGAGCGTGCCTACAATATGGATTGTGTGAGCAATGTCACCGAAACAGCTTTCTACAACTATATAGTGGCCCTGATGAGCGGCGGCAGGTCGCCGTTCTCGCGCACCGTCACCATGCTGGAGGAGTTTCTGACCCGCTTCCCACATTCGCAATACACTCCCACCGTGCGCGACCTCGCGCTCGAGGGATACCTCTCCAATCAGGACTACGACAGTGTGGTGCGCCTCACAGCCACCGATGCGGCACAGTCGAGCAGCGCGGCACGTGTGGCACGCCAGCAGGCATTGTATATGCTCGGCACGCGTGCGTATGGTGCCGGACAGTATGCCGGGGCCCTGTCGCTCTTTGATGAAGGTGCCACCCTGCATGGTGGTGACAGCTCTGTTGCCAGGATATGCCGGCTGCGGGCCGCAGCTTGCCAATACGACCTCGGGGAGTATGGCAAATCCCTCTCCGGCTATCAATCGTATATCCGTTCCGGCGGCGATGACGACCCCAATATGGCCATCGCCTGCTACGGTGCCGGGTATGCCGCATATATGCTTGAGGATTACAACGGTGCCCTGGGTTGGTTTCGCAAAGCGTTCGATATCGCTCCAGCCTCCGACACCCGCCTGAAAGCCGACGCTATGAACCGCGCCGGCGACTGCGAATACATGCAGTCGCACTTCACTCAGGCGCAGACCTACTACGCCAAGGCCTATGCCACCGACCCCTCGGCGGGCGATTATGCCATGTATCAGCAGGCCCTGATGAAAGGGTACAGCCGCGACCACCGTGGCAAGATCGCGATGCTTGATGAGGTGATAGCGAGCTACCCCAACTCCGCGCTGGTGCCCGCGGCTATGCTCGAGCAGGCCGAGGCATACGGGGCGTTGGACGAGAATACAAATGCCATCGCCGCCTACAAGAAACTTGTCCGTGCATATCCCCAGACAAGCTACGGCCGCAACGGCTATCTCCAGCTGGCCATCACGCAGATGAGCGCCGGTGAGCGCGACAATGCTATCGAAACATATAAAAAGGTGATTTACACCTATCCCACCAGCGAGGAAGCAAAGGTGGCTCTTGAAGACCTGTTCAAGGTGTGTGCCGAGGCCGGACGGCTTGGGGAGCTGACCGAGTTTGTCAACTCGGTGCCCAACGCTCCGCAGATCAACGCTTCCGACATCGAGGCCGCCGCATTCATGGCCGCCGAGAGCAGCTATATGGACCACGCCGATGTGTCCCGTCTCAAGGTGTTTGTCGCTGAATATCCCCGCGGTGTCTATGAGCCGCAGGCTCTCTACTATCTGGCCGAAAACGCAGCCGAGCACAAGCGGTGGCCGGAGGCTCTGGAGTATGCCTCGCGCCTCACTCTCTCCTACCCCGACAGCGAGGTGGCCGAGGATGCGATGCTGATCAAGGGGCAGAGCGAGGCCGCGCTTGGAAAAACTGAAATTGCCTACAACACATACTCCGCGCTTGAAAGCCGCACCGGTGGCGCCCGCACCCAGCTCGAGGCCCGGCTGGGAATGATGCGCACGGCGGTGGCTCTCGACCGTTGGGCCGAGCTGGCCGATGTCACCGACCGTCTTCTGGCCACCAGCAGTGCAGGCGGCGCGATGGTGGATGAGGTGGAGTTCAACAGGGCTTTGGCACTCGACCGGCTCGGTAAATATGCCGATGCCGACCGTCTGTGGCGCTCTATTGCCGCCTCCCCCCAGTCGGAATACGGTGCCAAGAGTGCAGTGTATCTGGGTGAGAGCCTGATGAAGCGCGGCAAGCTCAACGAGGCCCGCAGCGTGGTCAACACGCTCATCGATGCCGAACCCGACAATCAGTACTGGCTCGCAAGGGCGTTCATACTGCTGAGCGACATCCTGCGTCAGCAGGGTCAGAAATTTGAGGCCGACGAGTATCTCCGCACCCTCAAGAGCAATTATCCCGGCCAGGAAGCCGACATATTTGAAATGATTGATATCCGACTCAACAATGATTGATATCCGACATACAGCGGCGGTGCTGTTGACCGCTATGGTGGCAACTGCCGCAAGTGCGCAGACCCTGCGCAAAGAGATTACCGTGGAGCACGAGGTAGTGCCGGAGCAAACAGATGTGACCATGCTCAGGTTTGCTCCAAGGTTTGTGATGCCACAGCTCCCCCGCCCGCAGCTCGACTACAGCGACAGAAGCGTGTTTGCCACTGTCAGGCCATCCATCACCACTCTCGCCCCTGTGGCGTGGGGGGACTCCATCGCCACATCCTTGCATAACGGATATGTGGCGCTCGGGATTGCTCCGGTCTATAATCTCGGGGTGTCGGCAGGATACAAGTTCATCAACAACGACCGCACACGTCTCAATGCGTGGGTGCAGTACAACGGCACTGCCTATAAGGGACACTACCGCGACTCGCAGCTCAACGGGCAGTGGCAGCGGAGCAACAGCGTCACCGCTGCCGCCAGCCTCCACCATGCCCTGAGCGCCGACCGCTTCCTTGACTTCGGCGTGGACTACACTTTCGGCCGCTACTCCACCCCGGCAAGTGCCGACTCTACGGGCCGGCAGCAGATGCACCGGTTCAATTTCAGCGGCATGTACACCGGCAGCTCCTCCACCCTCTCCTACGGCGTGGGTGCCGGCGTGGGATTTTTCAGCTACTCTTTTTCTCCCGACCTTGAAATTCCCAACACTCTCCCCGATGGCAGTGCGGAGATGGAGCGTATGCGTCCCGCGCATGAAACAAAGGTGAGCGTCCAGGGCGGTGTGTCGTCAAAAATCGGCGATACCCAGCGTGCCGGAATCGCCGTGGAGGCCAATCTGCTCAGCAATTCACGCCACACACATGCCGAATTTCTCCGCTCCTACTCCCCCGACTCCCCTCAGGGATGGTATGATATGACTCAGACCGGCCGCCACACCCACGGGCTGGTGACCCTTGCGCCGTACTACAAACTTTCCATGGCTCAGGTGGATCTTCGCGCCGGGGTGAAGGCTCAGGTGACTGTCAACTCCGGCAAAGCTATTCATATTGCCCCGGATGTCAACCTCACATGGCGCCCCTTGTCGCTGCTCGCTGTCTATGGCAAAGCCGGAGGCGGCGAATGGCAGAACACTCTCACATCACTGTTTGATGTTACCCCCTACAGCTTGTCGAGCATGGCGTTCAAGAACTCCCATGTGCCTGTGACAGTGGAGGGTGGTGTCACTTTCGGTCCGATGCGCGGTGTGTCGGTGGAGGTGTCGTGGCTCTACGCCGCCGCCAACGACTGGCTGATGCCGGTGGTGCCGGAGGACGGACTCACCATTTTCACTCCCACTAAAATGCGCGGCTACCGGCTCCGCGGTGCCTTGGGCTACCGCTATGGCACCAAAATGGAGCTGAAACTGGCGTATGAAACCGCTCCGCAAGGACCCTCAAGAGGGTATTATCTGTGGCGCGACCGTGCCAAACATCTGGTGAGTGCAGATCTGCGTGTGTGCCCCCTCAAGCAGCTCGATGTCACCGTCGGGTGGGAATACCGGCAGGGGAGGGCGCAGATTTGCCCCAATACCAGCGAGAGCTTTTCCCTCGGCACGATTTCCAACCTCAAGGTGGGTGCGCTCTACCGCATCACCGACCAATGGAGCGCGTTTGTGCGTGGGGAGAATCTGCTCTGCCGACGCCACCTGCTGATTGGCGGTGTTCCATCGCAGGGCATCAACGGCCTCCTTGGAGCAACATATAAATTTTGACAGACAAAAAACATACCATAATAAATATGTATCGCAAGAATTTCTTTCAGCCACTCCCCGAGCCCGACCTGAATGTGGATGCCGCCAAGGTGGACTCTTTGGTGCTGATACCCACCTATAATGAAAAAGAGAATATCGCCGCAGTCATCGATGCGGTGATGCGGTTGCCGCGCAGCTTCAATCTGCTGGTGATTGACGATGGCTCGCCCGACGGCACTGCCGCTATTGTGCGCGAGAAGATGGAGCAATGGCCCGACAGAGTGCATCTGCTCGAGCGCAAAGGCAAGCTCGGTCTCGGCACAGCCTATATCGCCGGTTTCAAATGGGCACTTGCGAGGCCGCAATATGAGTATGTGTTTGAGATGGATGCCGACTTTTCCCACAACCCCGCTGACCTGCTGGCGCTCTATGACGCTTGCGCCAAAGAGGGGGCCGATGTGGCCATCGGTTCGCGTTATGTCACCGGCGTCAATGTGGTGAACTGGCCCATGGGGCGTGTGCTTATGTCCTACTATGCCAGCGCATACGTGAGGATAGTCACCGGGATGCCGGTGCGCGACACCACCGCGGGGTTTGTATGCTACCGTCGCCGGGTGCTCGAGGCTATGGATCTCGATGCCATCCGTTTCAAAGGGTATGCATTCCAGATTGAGATGAAATTCACCGCCTACAAGATGGGATTCGATATCAAGGAGGTGCCCATTGTGTTTGTCAACCGTGTGCTTGGCACAAGCAAGATGTCGAGCGGCATATTCAGCGAGGCTGTGTTTGGCGTGATTCGCCTCAAGCTCGACAGCCTCGGCAATAAATACAAAAAAGTGCAATAACAGATGGCTACGATGCTGATTCACAACGCCCGGATTGTCAACGAAGGCGAAATGTTCAACGGTTGGGTGCTCGTTGACGGCGAGCTGATAAGCCGCGTGGGGCGCGGGCCTCTGCCCGAAGATGTGACCGCCGACCGCATGATTGATGCCCGCGGCAAACTGCTACTCCCCGGTGTGATTGACACCCATGTGCATTTCCGCGACCCCGGGCTGACCCACAAGGGTGATATGGCCACCGAAAGCCATGCCGCTGCCGCCGGAGGTGTCACCTCTTTCATCGACATGCCCAACACCAACCCCGCCACTGTCACTCTCGAGGCTCTGGAGCAGAAAAAAGAGCGTGCGGCTGCTGTGGCTACGGCCAACTACGGTTTTTTCATCGGCGCCACCAACAGCAATATCGACACCCTACTCAAGGTGGACTACTCCGGGTGTGCCGGCGTTAAGCTGTTTCTCGGCTCATCCACGGGCAATATGCTTGTCAATGACAACAGCATCATCAAACGTATCTTCACCGAGGTGCCCGCGCTTATTGCCGTCCACGCCGAGGACGAGCAGCTCATAGCCGAGCGTCGCAAGGCCGTGGTGGACCGCTATGGCGAGGAGCTGGAGATAGCTTTCCACCCCGTGATACGCAACCATGAGGTGTGCCGCCGTGCTACCGCCGCTGCCGTGGAGCTGGCAAAGGCCACCGGAGCGCGGCTCCATGTGTGCCATATCTCCACTGCCGACGAGCTTCAGTATTTCTCACCCGGACCGGTGGAGAAGAAGCGCATCACGGCCGAGACATGCCCGCAATATCTCATCTTCACGGATGAGGCATACCCGGTGATGGGATCGCGCATCAAGTGCAATCCCGCCATAAAGCGCCCCGAGGACAGGGATGCCCTCCGCCGCGCTGTGGCCGACAGCGTGATCGACACCATCGCCACCGACCATGCCCCGCATCTGCCCGCGGAGAAGCAAGGGAGCGTGCTGAAGGCCGTGTCCGGAATGCCGATGATTCAGTTCTCGCTCCCCGTGATGATGCAGATGTGCAGCGAGCATGAATTCACACTCGAGCGGATAGTGCAGGCCATGTGCCACAATCCCGCGCTGGTGTATGGCATTGACCGCAGGGGATTTATCCGCGAGGGATACTACGCCGACCTCGTGATAGCCGACGACGATTGCGAACCTTACACCATCACCCCCGACTGGGTGGTGAGCCGCTGCGGCTGGACGCCCCTTGAGGGACTCTCCCTCAACTGCCGCGTGGAGATGACCATCCTTAACGGACGCACAGTCTATTCCCAGGGCACCATTCTCAGCAGCGTCCACGGACTCCCCCTCCGCTTCTTGGGCGTGAACAGGTCGGAATAGTGCCATCAAGGCGGACGAAAAAATTATTGCCGAATGATAAATATTCAATATATTTGCCGTGCAATTAGCTAATACCAAGAAAAAATAAATAAAATCCGCATAAATAATCATGTTAGAAGAAACCAAAGTTAAGACACTTAACAAGGTTGTGGTTCGTTTCTCGGGCGACTCGGGCGACGGAATGCAGCTTGTGGGTAATATCTTCACCAATGTGTCGGCCGGCTTGGGCAACGAGGTGTCCACCTTTCCCGATTATCCGGCTGAAATCCGCGCCCCGCAGGGTTCGCTCGGCGGTGTGTCGGGATTCCAGGTGAGCGTGGGCAAGGGGGTTCACACTCCCGGCGACCAATGTGATGTGCTTGTGGCGATGAATGCAGCCGCGCTGAAGCAGAACGCACGCTATGTGAAGCATGGCGGTGTGATAATCCTTGACATCGACTCGTTCAAGGAAGCCGACCTCAAGAAGGCTCTTTATGCCACCGATGACCCCATCAAGGAGCTCGGAATCACCGCTCAGGTGCTCGAGGTGCCCGTCACATCCATGACCAAGGCCGCTCTCGAGGGTTCCGGACTCGACAACAAGAGTGTGCTCAAGTGCCGCAACTTCTTCGCGCTCGGTCTGGTGTGCTGGCTGTTCGACCGCCCGATGGAGAGTGTGCTTAAATTCTTGAAAAACAAATTTGCCAAAAAGCCGGCCATCTATGAGGCCAATGCCAAGGTGCTTCAGTCCGGCTTCGACTACGGCAGCAACATACATGCCGGGGTGAGCACCTATCGCGTTGAGAGCGAGGCTGCCCGCCCGGGTGTTTACACCGACATCAACGGCAACACCGCCACCGCCTGGGGCTTGATTATGGCTTCCGAAAAGAGTGGCCGGCCGCTGTTCCTCGGCAGCTATCCCATCACTCCCGCCACCGACATTCTCCATGAGCTGGCCAAACGCAAGGATTTGGGTGTGAAGGCTGTGCAGATGGAGGACGAGATTGCAGGCGTTTGCTCGGCCATCGGTGCCTCGTTTGCCGGCGATCTGGCTGTCACTTCCACCTCCGGCCCCGGCCTCGCGCTGAAAAGCGAAGGTATCGGCCTTGCTGTGATTGCAGAGCTTCCGCTCGTGGTGATTGATGTGCAGCGCGGCGGCCCTTCCACCGGCTTGCCCACCAAGACCGAACAGACCGACCTCATGCAGGCCCTGTATGGCCGCAACGGTGAGTCGCCCGTGTGCGTGGTGGCTCCGGCAAGCCCCACCGATTGCTTCACCATGGCGTTCGAGGCCGCAAGAATCGCCATGGAGCACATGACTCCGGTGATTCTGCTGAGCGATGCGTTCATCGGCAACGGTTCATCCGCATGGCGTGTTCCCGAGGCTGATGAATATCCCGCCATCAAGCCGCCATACTTGCCGCAGGAGCGTATCGATGCCGGCGGATGGCGTCCATACGAACGCCGCGAGGACAACAAGGTGCGCTACTGGGCTATTCCCGGCACCGAGGGTGCCGCACACCGTCTGGGAGGTTTGGAGAAAGATTATCTCACCGGAGCTATCAGCACCGATGCCGCCAATCATGAGAAGATGGTGTACACCCGCAAGGAGAAGATTGCCCGCATAGCCGACGATATCCCTGCTCTTGAGCTGCTCGGCGATGAGGATGCCGATATCCTGCTCACCGGATGGGGTGGTACATACGGACATCTGCGCACCGCCGCTGCCGAACTTAGAAAAGCCGGCAAAAAGGTGGCGTTCACTCATTTCCGCTATATCAATCCCCTCCCGGCCAACACTGCCGAGCTGCTTGGCAAGTTCAAAACCGTGGTGGTGGCTGAGCTCAACACCGGACAGTTTGCCGACTATCTGCAGGGCAAATTCCCCGGCGTGCATATCGAGCGCATCAACAAGGTGCAGGGACAGCCGTTCCTGGTCAAAGAGATTATTGACGCAATGCTTCAAATAATGAATAAATAACAGAACCGATGGACAATCAGCAATATACCCCCGCCAATTATAAGAGCGACCAACCGGTGCGCTGGTGCCCCGGTTGTGGCGACCACGCTATTCTCAACTCCCTCCACAAGGCTATGGCCGCTGTGGGTGTGGCACCTCATAAAACTGCTGTGATTTCGGGCATTGGCTGTTCCTCGCGCTTGCCCTACTATATGAACACCTATGGGTTTCACACCATTCATGGCCGTGCGGCTGCCATCGCCACAGGCTTCAAGGTGGCCAACCCGGAGATGACCGTATGGCAGATTTCGGGCGACGGCGACGGCCTGGCCATCGGCGGCAACCATTTCATTCATGCCGTACGACGCAACATCGACATCAACATGCTGCTGCTCAACAACAAAATCTACGGTCTCACAAAAGGACAGTATTCGCCTACCTCCGACCGCGGCTTTGTGTCCAAATCCTCGCCTTACGGCACCACCGAGGACCCCTTCATCCCCGCCGAACTGGTGTTTGGTGCACGCGGCAACTTCTTTGCCCGCACCATCGATGTGGAGCTTGGGGTGTCGCAGGAGGTGCTCACCGCCGCCGCGCTACACAAAGGCACTTCGGTGGTGGAGCTGCTCCAGAACTGTGTGATTTTCAACAACGGTGTCCATAACTTCATCACCGACCGCGAGCACCGCGCCGAGCGCACCATCCATCTGGTGCACGGAGAGAAGATGCTCTTCGGCAAAAACAAGGAGATGGGACTGGTGCAGAACGGGTTCCTCCTCAAGGCTGTGGAGGTGGGCAAGGACGGCTACACCATCGACGATGTGCTGGTGCATGATGCCCACACCCCGAGCAATTTCCTCCATCAGCAGCTGGCTATGATGGACGGAAGGGAACTTCCTTTGGCCATCGGCGTGATTCGCGATGTGGACGCCCCCACCTACAATGACGAGGTGGACCGTCAGGTGGAAGAGGTGAGAGCCAAGAAAGGGTTTGACTCACTCCGCTCCATGATTCTTGCCGGCGAGACCTGGGAAGTGAAGTGACTTCAGCCATGCATACTAATATAACGCGTGCGTTCCTCCACAGGGGCGCACGCTTGTTTTTTACCCGGCGTGGCAATAATCCGCACCGTTTGGAGTTATATAATTGATAAACTATCTTGTTGCACAACATCAATATCGATTATACCACCATCAATGAACAATATTCTCAAGGCAATATGCGTGGCTCTCGGCGTGCTTGTGGCAGTGCCCGGCCTCTATGCGCAGGACAAGGATGACTTCAATCCGGTGCAGACCGGTGTCACTTCGCTCAGCATCGCTCCCGATGCACGCGGTGCGTCGATGGGTGACCTCGGCGCAGCCACCGACCCCGATGCCAACTCGCAATACTGGAACCCCTCGAAATATGCGTTTGCCTACAGCACCGCCGCGGCAAGTATCAGCTACACCCCCTGGCTGCGCAAGTTGGTCAACGACATTTTCCTGGCCAACCTTGCCGGTTACTGGAAGATAGGATCGGGCGACAATCAGGCTGTGTCGGCCTCCCTGCGCTATTTCTCGCTCGGTGAGGTGACCACCAACAACCCCGACAACTATGCCGCCGCACAAACATTGAACCCCTACGAAATGTCGTTTGATATAGGCTATTCGCGAAAGCTGAGTGAGAAATTCTCCATGGGCGTGGTGTTCCGCTACATCTACTCCGACCTCGGTTTTTCCGACTCCTATGCGGGTGACCAAAGTTCCGGTGCAAGTGCCTTTGCCGCCGACATCGCCGGTTATTTCGTGACCTACCCGATGGTGGGCCGCAACGAATGTCAGTGGGCGTGGGGTTGGAACATCTCCAATATCGGTACCAAGGTGTCGTACAACAACGGCAACGATCCAGCATTTCTTCCCACCAATCTCCGTATCGGCACCTCGTTCATGTTTCCGCTGGCCGACTATCACAACCTCGCTGTCAACCTTGACCTCAACAAGATGCTCGTGCCCACCCGTCCCCGTCGTAAAGATTACGAAGGCGAAGGAAAGGATGAGCTCGATGTGGACCGCGAGTACGATGAAGCACTTGAGAAATGGGAGAATATGTCGCCTATCACAGGTATCTTCAAGTCTTTCGGTGACGCTCCCGGCGGCTTCAAGGAGGAGCTGAAAGAGATCAACTGGAGTCTCGGCGCGGAGTACAACTACAACCAGCAGTTCTTTGTGCGTGCCGGCTACAACTATGAGAGCGCCATGAAAGGTAACCGCAAATATTTCAGTATGGGTGCCGGATTCTCGCTCAACGTGGTGCGCCTTGATGCCGCCTATATGATTGCCACCGCGCAATCCTCTCCGCTTGACCAGACACTCCGCTTCACTCTCACCTTTGATATGGACGGCCTCAAGGAGCTGCTTGGCAAACGATGAGCGTCACAATTCCCGACATAAGGGTTGGCAGCGGGTTTGATGTGCACCGCTTTGCCGAAAACCGCCGCCTGGTGGTGTGCGGTGTGGAGATTCCATACGAACTTGGATTGCTGGGCCACAGCGACGCCGATGTGGCACTTCATGCGTTGGCCGACGCGCTGCTCGGAGCAGCCGCCATGCGCGACATCGGCTATCATTTTCCCGACACCGGCGCCGAATGGGAAGGCGCCGACTCGCGTGTGCTGCTACGCAAGGTGGTGGATCTGTTGGCAACCAATGGGTTTGTTGTAGGCAACGCCGATATCACCATCATAGCCCAGGCACCCAAGATGCTCCCGTACATAGAGCAGATGCGGCAAAACATTGCCTGCGACTTGAAAGTGGATATCGACAGGGTGTCTGTGAAAGCAACCACTACTGAGAAGCTTGGATTCACAGGACGCAAGGAAGGCATTGCTGCCATGGCCACAGCCCTCATCCACAAATCCTGAAGGATAAAGACATTATACGACTATACGCACCATCATGCGGGCATTGACACGGCTGTGTCGGTGCCCGCTGCTTTTCGGTGCAGGCAGACAGTGTCGAGCAAGTTAAGGGCTGTGGTTTGTAAAAATAACAAAGCCCACATTTTGTTAACAAAAATTAACAATGGGGGGGGGTAAATGATTGATTGTGTGTTAATTTTGCATTTTTGAAACCAATTAATCAAATTTTTAGTATGAAACTATTGAAATTATCGGGCATAATGGCGATGCTGATGTGCCTCTTTGTGTTTAGCTCATGTAGCGATGACGATAACGAAAACAACAATGCAGGGGAGCTTATCGGCACATGGCAGAGCGAAAGGCGAATCTATTGGGAGAAAAACGATGGTGTGATGGATTCCGGAGACAGCGAGGAATGGGAGGATTATACGCGCCTTAGGATTGTCTTTGCATCCGATGGCACTGTCTCAAGTTATAAATATGATTCCTATAACGATGATTGGGAATTTGATGGTTCTATGAACTATAGATATGAAGATGGCAAATTATATTTGTCCAACCCGGAGTATCCGGGCCAAGCCGGTTTTGTAAAGGTATTGACACTAACTTCATCAGTGCTGGAAATTGAGCAATCAGAGAAGCAAAGTTATCAAGGGCATTCATGGGAACTTTATAGTAGAATTGTTCTCAGAAAAATTTAACGAATGAGATGTTATATCTTTCCCCCATTCATGCGGGCATTGACACGGCTGTGTCGGTGCCCGCTGCTTTTCGGCGCAGGCGGCGCCAGGCGAGGGTGACAAGCAGGGGGATGGCGACGCCGGCCACGGAGTAGAGCACCCAGTAGAGGTCGGAGTGGTTGGCGTGGTGAACCACCATGTGGCATCCTATCTGCTCCCATTCGAGGCCGTAGTGCCATATCTTGATGAGGCTCACGGCCTTGAAGGCGAGGATATGCCACACGAAGATGCTCATGGTGTTGTTGCCGATGAACACCAGCAGCGAGCGCAGTCGGTTGTCGTGGCGGTCGATGAGCGAGGCGATGTAATGCACCATCAGGAAGCCGAGAGTGCCGGTGAGGGGAAGGGACCAGAGATCGCGCCACAGCCCGCGGTTGTTCATTCCCGACAGGTGGAGCCATGCAGCTCCGCAAAGCAGCAGAAAATATAGCGTGCACAAACCCCAATGCTGCCTGATGGCGGGCTGATACTGCCGGAACAGCACCCCCGCGCCGAAAAAGAACACTCCCCATGTCTCGCGCCACCCGCCGTTGGGGATGGGGAGTTTTGCCCCGCAATATATGTGCCATGCTGTGAATCCCACGGCTGCAAGGCAGATGGTGAGCACGGCTCCGTTGGGCGAGAAGCGGCCTGTGGAGTCAATCGCTTTGTAAAGCAGCAGAAACATGACGCTTGCCACCAGCAGCCCCCTGAAAAACCAGAATGCTCCGGCAATGAACTCGTCATAGCCGCTCATGGATGTGATGATCAGCATGAGCCGTGTGGCGGCGGTTTTGAGTGTGTAGGGGTGGGTGACGCCGCCGGTCCAGTTGCCGAACGATTCGTTGAGTATGCCGAAGTGGTGCCACACGTTGTGGAGCAGCAGAAATAGAATGCTCCATTTCAGGAATGGGATGTAGAGCCCCTTGATGCGCTTGGAGACAAAAGTGGCGGGCGAGGCAAGATACTTGCGGTCGAAAAAATACCCTGCCGCCATGAAAAACAGCGGCATATGGAATGTGTAGATGAAATTGGTGAGCAGCTCCGGGGCTTCAGCATGGCCTATGACCATTAGGATTATGGCTATGCCTTTGAGTATGGATATGGTGGTGTTGCGTGTCATGACGGGTACAAAGGTAATCATGAAAAAAGAGTAAAAGGGGTGGATTATGGAGATTTTTTTCCGTAATTGTTGGCTTGGTTCGTTAAATTGCATTAAATTTGCAGTTAATTAGCGATAGACTACATCCAATAATCAACAATAACCTTAAAAAATTCAGAAACGCTATGTGGTTAACAAGCTCATCTGTAGGACGCAAGCTCGTAATGGCAATTACCGGAGCCTGCTTGGTCCTTTTTGTGACCTTTCACTGTGTGATGAACGGTGTTGCAATCTTCTGGCCGAGTGCTTATAACGAGATTTGCAATTTCCTGGGCGCCAACTGGTATGCTTTAGTGGCATCAATGGGTTTGGCTGCTTTATTCATCATCCACATCTGCTATGCAGTGTGGTTAACTCTCCAGAACCGTAAAGCCCGCGGCGCCGACCGCTATGCTGTGGTGACCAAGCCCAAAGGGGTGGAATGGTCCTCGCAGAACATGCTGGTGCTCGGCATCGTGATTCTGGCCTTCCTCGTTCTTCACCTCATCCAGTTCTGGGCCAAGATGCAGCTTGCAGAAATCATGCACTGCCCGGCCACTATCGACGGTCTTCCCGTGCCTCCCCAGGCCGGCACCCTGTTCATTCAGGCTGCTTTCTCGCAGTGGTGGACTCCCGTGGTGTATGTGATTGGCTTTGTGGCTCTCTGGTTCCACATGAACCATGGCTTCTGGAGCATGTTCCAGAGCTGCGGCTGGGAAAACGACATCTGGTTGCCCCGCCTCAAGAGCATTGCCTGCTGGTGGACTTCCATCGTGGTGGCTCTGTTCATCGCCCAGGCTGTTGTGTTCACTGTCAATGCCAATAACAAGGCATACCTCAAATGCCCCGCTCTCCTGGAGCAGTATGTTGAGTACGCCTCCGAGGGTGCTGATGCCAACACCGTTGGCTGCGTTCAATGCCCCAACGCTCCGGTGGCTGAATAATTATTAACCGAACTACACACCAATCACAGATATGGCAGATTTAAGCAAACTTGAGGGTATGATAGACTCTACCCCCATCATGAAGGACTATGCCGACATCGAGTCGTCAAAACTTCCCGAATATCAGATTGACTCCAAAATTCCCGAGGGTCCCGTAGCCGAGAAGTGGACTAACTACAAGGCCCACCAGAAGCTGGTGAACCCCGCCAACAAGCGCAATCTCGACATCATCGTTGTGGGCACAGGCCTTGCCGGAGCTTCCGCAGCCTCCACTCTTGCCGAGCTTGGCTTCAATGTATATAACTTCTGCATCCAGGACTCACCCCGCCGCGCTCACTCTATCGCCGCTCAGGGTGGTATCAATGCAGCCAAGGATTATCAGAACGACGGTGACTCTGTTTACCGCCTGTTCTACGACACTGTAAAAGGTGGCGACTTCCGTTCACGTGAGGCCAATGTGTACCGTCTCGCCGAGGTGAGCAACAATATCATTGACCAGTGCGTGCAGCAGGGTGTGCCTTTCGCACGTGAATACGGTGGCCTCCTCGCCAACCGCTCGTTCGGTGGCGCCCAGGTGAGCCGCACTTTCTACGCCAAGGGTCAAACCGGTCAGCAGCTGCTGCTCGGCGCTTACGCTTCGCTTAACCGTCAGATCAACAAGGGCACCGTCCGCTCGTTCAACCGCCGCGAGATGCTTGATGTGGTGATCATCGACGGCCGCGCACGCGGTATCATTGTCCGCAACCTCATCACAGGTGAGCTCGAGCGTTACGCTGCACATGCAGTGGTGCTCGCTACCGGTGGTTATGGCCGCACATTCTTCCTAAGCACCAACGCCATGGGCTGCAACGGCTCCGCCGCCATCCAGGTGTTCAAGAAGGGTGCCTACCTCTCCAACCTCGCTTTCACTCAGATCCACCCCACCTGTATCCCCGTGCACGGTGAGGACCAGAGCAAGCTCACCCTCATGAGTGAGTCGCTCCGCAACGACGGCCGTATCTGGGTGCCCAAAAAGAAAGAGGACGCCGAAGCTATCCGCGCCGGCAAGAAAAAACCGACCGATATTCCCGATGAGGACCGCGACTTCTATCTGGAGCGCCGCTACCCCGCTTTCGGTAACCTCTGCCCCCGCGACATTGCTTCGCGTGCCGCCAAGGAGCGTTGCGATGCCGGCTATGGCGTAGGTACCGGCAATGCTGTGTATCTCGACTTCAAGTATGCTATCGACCGTCTCGGTGCTGATGTGGTTCGTGACCGCTACGGCAACCTGTTCGATATGTATCAGATGATTTCGGACGACAACCCCTACGAAACACCTATGATGATCTTCCCCGCCTCCCACTACACCATGGGCGGTATATGGGTTGACTACGAGCTCCAGACTTCCATCAAGGGTCTGTTCGCGATCGGCGAATGTAACTTCTCCGACCACGGTGCCAACCGTCTCGGTGCCTCCGCGCTCATGCAGGGTCTGGCCGACGGTTACTTCGTGCTTCCCTACACTATGCAGAACTATCTCAGCGACCAGATCAAGGTGGCCCGCAGCACTTTCGACACCACTCACCCCGAATTTGACGAGGCTGAAAAGGGCGTGCGCGAGCGCATCAACAAGCTCATGAACATCAAGGGTACCAAGAGCCCCGACCAGATTCACAAGCGTCTCGGTCATGTGATGTGGAATCTTGTGGGCATGGGCCGCACACTCCAGAGCCTCGTAAAAGCTCTCGACGAGCTTGAGGATGTGAAGAAAGAGTTCTACACCGACCTCCGCATCGTGGGCAGCGCCGACGACCTCAACACCGAGCTTGAAAAGGCTCTCCGTCTCGAGGACTTCCTGACAATGGCCAAGATGATGGCAATCGACGCTCTTCACCGCAACGAATCGTGCGGCGCTCACTTCCGCGAGGAGTACCAGACTGCCGACGGCGAAGCCGCCCGCGACGATGAGCACTATATGTATGTGAGCTGCTGGAAGTACACCGGCGACAACGAAAAGCCCGTGCTCCTCAAAGAGCCGCTCAAATATGAGGCCATCAAGGTGCAAACCCGCAACTACAAGTCGTAATCCCGATTACCACGTATCTCTAAAATTCAAAGACTTCAATGGAAACAACAATAAGCGTAAACTTGAAAATTTGGCGTCAGCGTGGTCCTAAGGAAAAGGGTCAGTTCGTCAATTATCATCTCGACAACGTATCTACCGGGAGCAGCTTCCTGGAGATGCTTGATATGCTCAACCAGCAGCTCGTGGAGAAAAACGAGGAGCCGGTGGTGTTCGACAGCGACTGCCGCGAAGGTATCTGCGGCATGTGCTCCCTGTATATCAACGGCCATCCCCACGGCCCTGTGCAGGGTATCACCACCTGTCAGCTCCATATGCGTAAGTTCAAGAACGGCGACACCATCACCATCGAGCCCTGGCGCTCGGCTGCGTTCCCCGTGGTACGCGACCTTATGGTGAACCGTAACGCATTCGACCAGATTCAGCAGGCCGGCGGTTATGTGTCGTTCAACTGCGGTGGTGCTCCCGATGCCAACGCAACTCCTATCTCCAAAGAGGTGGCTGATGTGGCCATGGATGCTGCCACATGTATCGGTTGCGGTGCTTGCGTGGCTGCTTGTAAGAACGGTTCCGCAATGCTGTTCGTAGCCTCCAAGGTGAGCCAGTTTGCCCTTCTGCCCCAGGGTCAGGTGGAGCGTGCCCGTCGCGCCCGCGCCATGGTCAAGAAGATGGATGAGCTCGGCTTCGGCAACTGCACCAACACAGGTGCTTGTGCCGCAGAGTGCCCCAAGAACGAGCCTCTGAGCAACATAGCCCGCATGAACCGCGAGTTCATCAAGGCCAAGTTCGCCGACTAACAGAAATAGTTAAACAGAATTGTCAGCAGCCGAGCCCTCCGGGGTTCGGCTGCTTGCTGTTTTTTGGGGGTGGGGAGTCGGATGAGTCTTATGAGTCGGATAAGTCCTATAAGTCTTATGAGTCCTATGATTTGATGGGTAGATGGGGTTTGGGCGGTGGCAAAATGGGTGATGATTTTTTAAATTTAAAGCAAAATGTTTGAAATTTGATGAAATGGTGCTATTTTTGTAAAATATTACAGAATTATGCTTATGAAAATATCTACTATTATTGCCGGACTGACTTTGGTGGCCGCTGTTGGAGTGTGTCCGCAGGTGGTCAATGCCATCCCGGCCATTCCTACTCCTGTCACTGTGACTCTTGCCGACGGGAGCCAAATGACCGTGCGGCTGCATGGTGACGAGAATATGCACTACTACACCACTGAGGACAATCATCTGCTGGTGGCTGATGAGCAGGGCAATCTGTGCTATGCCAAGAAGAGCGGTGCACGACTGATGTCGAGCGGTGTGGTGGCGCACAGTCCCGCGTTGCGCGGTGCCTCGGAGCTGGAATATCTGAGATCTGTTGATGCCACCGCCATGAAGGAGCTTCAGGGTGTGGCTGAGCGCCAGCTTGCCAATGCCAAGGACACTAAGGCCGGAGGTCAGTTCACCGACCTGTTCACAGCCTATCCGTCAATCGGTTCGCCCAGGGCGTTGATACTGCTTGTGGAGTTTCCCGATCAAAAATTCGTGACATCCAACCCGCTGCAGGCGTTCACCAACCTCATGACACAGGATGGTTACAGCTACAATGGCGCCACCGGCAGTGCCCGCGACTACTTTGTAGAGAACAGCCGCGGACTGTTCACACCGGAGTTTGATGTGTTCGGTCCCGTGACACTCCCCAACAGTATGGCCTACTACGGTCGCGAGACAGCCAACCTGCACGATGCCAACCCCTACGAGATGATAGCTGATGCCTGCAAGCTGATAGATGGTCAGGTGGATTTCTCGCTCTACGATGAGGATGGCGACGGCATGGTGGACAATGTATTTGTGTTCTATGCCGGCTACGGACAGAACAGCGGAGCCCCGTCCCACACTATCTGGCCTCACGCGGCCAATATATGGACCTACGGAGGTATCAAACTGATACTTGACGGAGTGCAGGTGGGCAACTACGCGTGCACCAATGAGATACAGGGCACTTCGGGCTCGGTGCGCACCGGTATCGGCACATTCTGCCATGAGTTCAGCCATGTGCTCGGCTTGCCCGACCTGTATGCCACGGACGGCACCACTTCGTTCACTCCCGGCCATTTCGAGCTGATGGATGTGGGTCCGTATCTGAATGACGGCAACACACCGCCTTATATGAGCGTGTATGACCGCGCTTGTCTCAAATGGATCAATCCGCGTGAGCTGACTGTGGGGGAAACTGTGGTGCTGAAATCTTTTAATGATGTGCAGTCGAGTGCCGATGATGAGGCGTTGATGATCACTACAATCTCCGAAAATGAATATTATCTGCTCGAGAATCGTCAGAAGCGCGGCTGGGACTCTTACATCCCGGGCCACGGTATGCTGGTGTGGCATATAGATTTCGACCCCCAGTTGTGGAAAGACAATCAGGTCAATTCCGTCACCAAGTCGCAGCATCTGAGGGTGGATATAGTGGAGGCTGACGGTCTTGCTGACCAGAGTTCCTGGTCGGGCGACCCATTCCCGGGCACAAGCAATGTCACCTCGTTCACCGACAACACCACACCGTCGATGCGCACATGGACCAATGTGAGGGTTGAAAAGCCTATTACCAATATCCACGAACAGGATGGTGTGATATCGTTTGACATCCTCGGCGGCGGTGACCGTATTGCCGCTGTGGAGGCTCTGGAAGCTACTGAAGTGTCTCCGCTCAGCTTCCGCGCCAACTGGACCGGACGCAGTGAGATATATAATTATGAAATTGACCTCTTCAAGGGTGATGAGGTGATTCCGATGGAGAGCTTCACCAAGCAGACCGATGGACTGGACGACTGCTATCTGGATATCACCGGACTTACACCTGCCACGGCCTACAGCTATGTGGTGCGTGCGGTGAGCGGCGACAAAAAGAGTGCCAACTCGCAGCGTGTGAAGGTCAGCACCACGCCTCCCACATTTGATATGCTGGCGGTGGAGGCCCTTCCTGCCGAAAGTGTGGAGAGCAACTCGTTTGTGGCCCGGTGGCAGGAGATGGATAATGCCGTAAGCTATGAGCTGAACGTATATACAAAAATTTTCAACGAACCCACCACCGAGGAGTGTGACTTCACCGGTGGTCTCTCCTCGCTTCCCGAAGGGTGGTACACCAATGCCACAGCCACGAGCGGTATGGCCGGCACTTACGGTGCCTCCCGTCCGTCGCTGCGCCTGTCGGCCAACAACGATCTGCTGCGCACCCGCACCTATGATGTGGATGTCAACGGCATCTCCTTCTGGGCCAAGGCCGCCGCGTCCACCTCGGGCACCCTCAAGCTGATGGGCCTGATCAACGGAAGCTGGACCGAAGTGGCCTCATTTGATGCCTCCAAGCTGGTGAGCGCCGCCGAAACAATCGTGGTGAATGAATCCTCCACTCCCGCCATGCCGTCGGGATGCAAAGCTGTGCAGCTTCAGTTTGAGCGCACTTCGGGCTCGCTGTTCGTGGATGATGTGACATTGTACTACAACGGAGCTACAAGCCGTCAGTATGTAGATGGCTACGAAGCGTTCAAATCTCTGTCCACCAGCCATGAAGTGACTGGTCTCACCCCGGGGGTACACTATTTCTACACCGTGTCGGCCATATCGGCAGACGATGTGCGTAGCCTTGAGTCCAACGAAATAGAGGTGGTGACCGGGTTTGGTGCCATCGACAGCGTTGCCAAGGTGGGCGGCGTGGAAGTGCGTATGGACGGAGGCAATATCCTGCTCACCAACAACTCTGATGCGGCGGTGCGCTACCTTGTGAGCACCGTGTCCGGCATACTGGTGGCCAACGCCTCCATTGAGCCCGGTTGCGAGGCGAGTGTCGCCGCTGCCGGCGGAGTGTACTTGGTGAAGGTGGGTAATGAAATTTTGAAAATCAATTCAAATCACAATAACAAATAGTATATGAACAAATCATTGTTACTTAGTGCAGGGATTGCCGTAGCATTGGCGGTGACAGGTGCCACGGTGAAGCATTTTGCACCTCTTGCAGTGCCCAAAGCCGCTGACGAGCAGCCTACGGAGTTGAAATTTATGGCCACCATAAACCAGAGTCAGGCGTGGACCAGCACAGGCACTGCCAACATGCAGTTTGCCATCTATGAACTAACCCCCGGAGCCGACAGCTATTTCAACCGGTTGTCGAAAGTGGAGTCAGCCAAAGTGGCGGATGCCGGTGTTTACTACGATGGCTATTATTATACGGTGAAAGTGCCGAGCAATTGCACTTATTCCAACTACACCTCGTCGGTGTGGCGCTACGATGTCGATACCTGGCGTGGTGAGTCGGTAGGCTCGTTTGGCAACGGTAACCCGAATGTGGCCGAAGATATGACCGTTGACTATGTGTCGGGTAAAGTTTTTGCCGTGGGCAAGAATAAATACATGGGCAATGAGCTGCAGCTCAAAACTGTGGACCTCAGCACCGGTGAGATGACCAGTGTAGGCCCCCTCAGCGAGCGTATCTACAGTCTTGCCGCCGACGGTGAAGGTCAGCTGTGGGGTGTGGGAACACCGCAGGGCATTTCCATACCCACCAATCTTTATAAGATTGACAAAGAGAGTGCCGAGGTGACATTGGTGGCTCCGATGGATATCAATCTGTACACCGGGTCGCTCTCCTCGCTCACTTTCGACCTCCGCACAGGCAAGTTGTATCTTGTGGCGCAAACCTATACGGAAAACGCAAGCTACGAGCGCACTTGGACCAACGGGCTTTTTGAGATAAACACCACCACCGGAGCCGCGGAACTGGTGCAGAATTTCGAGAATCTCGAGATTCTTGCCGGTCTGGCTTTGAAGGACTGCCATGCTAAGGCTCCGAAAGCTGCTGCTGATCTGCAGTTTGTGTTTGAGCCGGGGAGCACTGTGGAAGGAAAAGTGGTGTGCAAGCTGCCCACCCAGGCCTATGACGGCACCACACTCAGCGGCACCCTCCGCGTGGAAGCTGTGATTGACGGAGTAGAGGTGGCCAACGAGTCGGGACTCACACCCGGCGCTGATTTCCATAGTGATGTTGTGGAACTCGCTTCCAGTGAATCACACTTGGTAAAGGTATATTGCTACAGCAACGATCATAAGAGCGTGCCCGCACAGATAGAAGTGTTTGCCGGAACGGATACTCCCGCCGCCCCCACCAACCTCACCGTTGATGTAAACGACGACGGCGATCAAATCCATATCAACTGGGATCCTGCAAAGAGTGTGAACGGCGGATATATCGATGAGTCGCTGTTGCGCTACGATGTGACCCTTATGCCCGACAAGGTGGTGATTGGCAGTGACCTCATTGCTTCCGAGCTTGACTATAAATTTGAAAACCGCAATATGGGCGTGACCCAGATCAGGGTAAGCGCGAAAATAGGCGAAGTAGTGAGCCAGGATGCTATTTCGGAACTGTTCCTCAGCGGCACACCGTGGCCAATGCCATATCTTGAGCCGTTCACCTATTCCGGCGAGGCTATGTGGCCGTTCACTGTGATAGATGCCAATAACGACGAGCACGACGAGTACGGATTCCGCTGGTACTTCCAGCCCAACTCCCGCGCCGCTATGTATTATTGTACCCCCACTGTGGCCAAAGGCGATGCCGACGACTGGTTGATTACCCCCACACTGGAATTTGAGCAGGGCAAGGTTTACCGTCTGCAGTTCGACACCTACGGCTATATGGGCGGTGTAAACAAAATCGATGTGGTGCTCGGCTCTAATGCCACCGTTGACAAGCTTACCCACAAAGTGCACACCCGCGAGTATGAGACACCCGGATATTCGGCATCGCAGCCTCTGAATGTGGAGTGCCTGTTTATTCCGGGTGCCACCGACAAGCGTATCGGTTTCCACAATGTGAGCAACAACACCGACCACATGTATCTCGACAATATCTATGTGTCGGTTTACGGCACCACCGCCATCCCCGCGGAGGTGAACAATCTGACAGCGGAAAAAACCGCCCAGGGTGTGGAGCTGTCGTTCATCGCACCCACACTCACTGCCGAAGGTAAGCCGCTGACATCAATCAACGACATAAAGATATACCGCAACAATGCCGACGGTGAGCTCCTCACCACCATCAGCGCTCCCGCACCCGGTGCAGCGTTAAAGTATGTGGACAACAACTACGGATCGGGTATGAAAACCTACATGGTTGTGGCCTCCAACGCCGCCGGAGCAGGTATGCGTGCTTCTGTCAGCATCAACACCTATGCCGATGTGCCCAGAGCAGTGGAGAACTTCACCGTCACTCCGCGCAACGGCTGGAGCGAGGCTCTGCTTGAATGGAAATATCCTGAATCGATGACCGGAGTGAACGGCGGCATCCTCAGTGAGACCGACCTCACATACGACATATATCGTGTGGTTGACTATACCTCCACCCTCATTGCACAGGGCGTGAGCGGCAACAGCTACTATGACAACGGTTGCAGCGAAGCTATCCCCAACGAACGCCGTCAGGGTTATATGTCATACCGTATTGTTCCGTCCACCAGTGGCGGTCAAGGCGAAGCCACTACATCGGATAATGTGCTGATGGGCCTGTCTTACCCACTACCGTTCAACGAGTCATGGGCCCGCCAGAGCCAGCAGAACTACATATGGCAACCTGAAAACTGTTCCTCCGGTTCCACATGGGTGATTAACAGCGATGTGGCCTATGACCCACGCGCAGTGTGTCAGGACGGTGACTATGGACAAGTGTCGTTCTGCGGTTCGCGCTACGGCTACAGCTATGGTGACTATGTGTCGCCCCGCATAGATGTGTCGAGCTTTGACAATGTGAAAATTACCTTCCACCTGTACCGCAGCACCGACACCAACACCCAGGGGTCGTATGTGCAGCTCGGGTTTGTGTCCGAGGAGAACGGCCGCGAGATATTGCCCACCCAGTATGCCGTGTACGGCACCGAAAACGGCTGGGAGCAATACACTGTGGAAATTCCCGAAAAGTATGCCAAGAGCAACCGCCTGTCGGTGGTGTTCAATGCTTCCACCACCAATTACAAGGGTCAGGTGCATCTCGACAATATGTCAATCACCGGCGACCAGCCCGAGAAGGAAATCAAGGCCCAGCGTATTGTAGGCGGTGAGAAATGCTTGATCGGCACCTCCAACGCCTACGATGTGGAGGTGGCCAATATCGGCACTTCCGCTGTCGGCGGCATAACGGTGCAGCTGTATGCCGATGATGAGCTCGTGGGCACAGAGAGCGTAGCTTCGCTCGATGCCGGCGCCACCGTCCTTGTGCCGTTCACCATCACCCCGGGTCTTGAAAACAACGAGCGTCCGATGTATCTGCGCGGTGTGGTGCAGTGTGCCGAGGATGGTGCCGAGGACAACAATGTCATCGAAACCACCATATATCTCACCGCCCCCATGCTCCCGTATGTGACCGAGATTATCGGCGACAGCCCTGATGTTCAGTCTGCCCGCATTGTGTGGGAGGAAGCCACTGTGTATCCCCATGTGGAAACATTGACCGATGATGTTGAAACATATACACCGTTCGCCATTGACAATATCGGCGATTGGACCACTGTGGACAAAGATGGTCAGGTGACCACAATGATCAGCCTCGGCAGCGGAGTTCTCCAGTGGGATAACGCCGGCCAACCTCAGGCATTCATCGTGTTCAATGCACCTCAGTCGGGCGGAGGAGCCGTGTTGAAACCCCGTTCCGGCAATCAGTGCTTCGTGAGCTTCGCATGCCGCACACAGAACGATGACTGGCTCATATCCCCGCAATTGTCGGGCGATGCTCAGACCATATCGTTCTACGCCAAGTGTGCGTACACCACCGACCTCAACGAGCGGTTTGAAGTGTGGGCATCCTCGGGCAGTCCGGATCTGGATGATTTCACCTGTGTGTCGGGTGACTCTCCGGTTTCCGTCACTTCCTACAACGAATGGAGCCGCTACAGCTTCGCGCTGCCTGCCGGAAGCAAGTTCTTTGCCATCCGGTGTGTGTCGAGCCAGCAAACAGGCTTGATGATTGATGACATCACATACGCACCCCGCCACACCGACCTTGAGCTTTGGGGCTTCAATGTGTATCGCGATGGGGTCAAGATCACTCCCACCGAAGTGGGCGACTACGAGTATGTGGACAACGGCCTTGAGTTCAACCGCACCTATTCCTACGCTGTGACAGCGGTGTATGATGCCGGTGAATCGATATTCTCGCCTGTGGTGGATGTGACCATTGACGGCAGCTCGTCGATTGACGGTGTGGAAGCTGATTCCGATGAGGTGAGCATCACCACTGTGGCCCGCGGAATCAGGGTGAAAGCCCCCGCCGGTATGGAAATATGTGTGAGTGGCGTTGACGGCAAGATGCTGTATATCATCCGTTCCAAGGGCTATCAGACCATTCCGGTGGCCTCGGGTATGTATCTTGTCAAAGCCGGAGGCACAGTGGCCAAAGTGATGGTGAAGTAGAGATTTCTCCAATCAAACATTTATAAAAGCGTGGTGGTCGGCATTCAGGGGTGCCGGCCACCACTTTGTTAAAATAGGGTGTGTTGGCCAATTGTATTGAAAAAATCATTAACTTTGCAAATCAATGAACATTCGTAAACACATATTATGCTTTGCATTGGCTGTTGCTGTGGCGGCAGGTGCTTCCGGAGCCTCGCGCACATGGGAGGAGTCGGAGCGTTTCCCTGTGCAGGTGGAGCAAGTGTCCCAGCCTGATGATGTGAGCGTAGTGGTGCACGAAGGATATGTGTATGTGTTGGTGCGTCAAACCACCCATGTGAAGCTGTTCACTCTGCTTGGTCAGGTGATAGTCCAGGATACGCTCAAGCCGGGGGTGTACCGCTACAAGCTCTCCACCCGGGGTATATTCCTGCTCAAGGCCGGCACTTCCACCCGACGGATCACTTTGTAGGGTGGGGTGGTAATTCCGATAATTCTATAAGTCGTATGATAAAAAAGCAACAGCCCGGAGTTCCGGGCTGTTGAGCGTTAATGTTGTGTCAGTGACCGGAGGTTTAAGCCTCTGCGGGGGTCACGTTGATGTACTTGCGGCCGTTTTTGCCTTCGGTGAAGAGCACTGTGCCGTCAACGAGAGCGTAAATGGTGTGGTCTTTGCCCAGACCTACGTTCTCACCGGGATGGTGCACTGTGCCACGCTGGCGCTTGATGATGTTGCCGGCTTTGCATTTCTGACCACCGAAAATCTTCACGCCAAGTCGTTTGCTTTCTGATTCACGACCGTTCTTAGAACTACCTACACCTTTTTTATGTGCCATTGTTGTAAGATTTTAGGGGTTAAGCAACTACTTCTTTAATTAACACTTTGGAGAAGCACTGACGGTGACCGTTTTTGCGACGATAGCCTTTGCGGCGTTTTTTCTTGAAAACGATAACCTTGTCACCCTTCACGAGGGGGGTGAGCACTTCACACACTACTTTGGCACCTTCCACTGTGGGAGCACCCACTTTCACAGTGCCGTCGGCTTCAGCGAGGAGCACGCGGTCAAATTCCACCTTGTCTCCTTCTTTGGTGGCATCGCCGAGATAATGAACATACAAGAACTTGTTGGCTTCGGCCTTGAACTGCTGTCCTTGAATTTCTACAATTGCGTACATTTAATGATACGATTGAATGGTTAACCCGTCGGGCGGAGTGTCCAAAAACAGCGGTCACTCTCTTTCGTCAAGCCCGGTGCGGAAAAATTGCGCACAAAGGTACTCATAATGTTTGGATTGTGCAATTGCAAGCGGTGAAATTTTTTGCGTTAGGAAAGTTTTGTGTTTTTTTCTTGGCAAGGGGAGTGTTGATTTATTATTTTTGCACGAAATTTTGGGCTTCTATGCCCATTCAACAGCTTATGAGTAACAATATGCAGCGCCGCTGTGGCGGCTCGAGGTTTCGGATGCGGGTCACATTGACCGTGAGTGTGACACTGATGCTCCTTGTGCTGGGTCTTGTGGCCCTGACGGTGGTGGCCGGACGGAATATCAGCCGTGACATACATGAGCAGGCGGGATTTGTGGCTATTCTCAATGAGAATGTTACGCCGCAGCAGGCCGATTCGCTTGTCAAGGCTGTCGCCGCCGAGCCCTACGCCTTGAAGGTGGGACTTGTGAGTGCCGACCAGGTGATGGAGCGGTGGCAGACGATGGTGGGTGACAACACACCGCTGCCGGATGTGAACCCTTTCCTGCCGGAAATAGAGGTGGCGGTACATGAGCCGTGGGCCGTGGTGGACTCCCTTGAGGCTATCACCGCAGGGCTGATGGAGAGTGCGGAAGTGAGCGACATCACCCTGCACACCGAGATGATAGATAATGTCAACACCGTGACCCATGCCATGACCATGGCATTGCTGATTGTCGGGGCTGTGCTGCTGCTCATATCGTTGGCGTTGATTAACAACACAGTGCGGTTGAGCGTTTATTCCCGGCGGTTTGTGATCAACACCATGAAGCTGGTGGGGGCCACCGCAGGATTCATCCGCCGGCCGTTTGTGGTGGATGCCCTGGTACATGGTGCGATAGCCGGAGGCCTGGCCGTGTGTGTGCTGTGCGGGGTGCTGTGGTATCTGCAGGACCTGATGCCGATGGTGGGCACCGCTGTGCCGCTGTGGCAGGCCGCGTGGGTGCTCGGCGGGGTGTGGATATGCGGCATACTGCTCTGCACAGGAGCCGCGCTGTTGGCCACCAACAAGTATCTCAAGCTGGGATATGACGATTTGTTTAAGTGAAAAAAACAGAATAGTAATCTCCTCATATATATTAAAGAATCTATGGCAAAGAAACCATTAACCACTAAGAAAAGTCCAGCCGACCGTCTTGAGCGGGAGCGGGACGACCAGAAGCCGCTGATGCGCATCAATTTCATCCTCATGGCCGCAGCCGCAGCCGTGATTGTGATCGGATTTCTGCTGATGTGCGGTCCCGGCTCCACCGACACAGCGTTCAATCCCGACATCTTTTCAACCCGACGCATAGTGGTGGGACCCACAGTGGCGTTTCTCGGGTTCATATTCATGGGAGTAGGCATAATGTGGCCCGCCAAGAGCAATGGCGGCAAGCAGAGCGACGACTCCGGATGCAGTAACGACAAAGCATAAGGGCGATGGATTGGATTGACGCACTTATAATGGGCATTGTGCAAGGACTGGCCGAGTATCTGCCCATAAGCTCAAGCGGCCATCTTGAGATATGCCGCGAAATTCTGGGACTGGAGCTCAACGGCGCCGATGCGCTGGAGTTTGATGTGGCGCTGCACGTGGCCACTGTGCTGAGCACCATCGTGGTGCTGTGGAAAGAGTTCCTGCCGCTGTGTCGCTCGTTTTTCACTGTAGCCCGGGATGATAAATTCTATTATGTGTGCAAGATACTTGTGTCGTGCATCCCGGTGGCCATAGTGGGCCTCTGCTTCAAAGATGTGGTGGAAGGATTTTTCGGCTCCGGTCTCGGAGTGGTGGGCGTGTGTCTGCTTGTCACTGCCGCCCTTTTGGCGTTTGCCTACTTTTTCCGCAGGCATGAGATGGCCGGGGATAAGGTGTCGGGAAGCGATTTCGGCCACCGCGAGATCGGGTGGATGGATGCTTTTGTGATAGGATGTGCCCAGGCGGTGGCCGTGCTACCGGGTCTGAGCCGTTCCGGAAGCACCATAGCCACAGGTTTGCTGCTCGGCGACCGCCGCGACAAGCTGGCCCAGTTCTCATTCTTCATGGTCATTATCCCTATTCTCGGCGAGGCAATGCTGGATGTGGTGAAGATGCTCGGCAAGAGCGGAGCAGCTGAATCCGGCGGCGTGGAGATGATGCCGATAGTGGTGGGGTTCATCGCTGCCTTTGTGGTGGGATGCGTGGCCTGCAAATGGATGATAGAGCTCGTGAAGAAAGGCAAACTGGTGTGGTTTGCAGTATATTGCGCCATAGCTGGTGCTGTATGTCTGGTCTGGTAGGGTATGGATTTTCTTTCCGGAGAGATATTGTATCTTGACAAGCCGCTGGGCTGGACCTCGTTTGATGTGGTGAAGCGTGTGCGGGGCACACTGTTGCGCCGCCTCAAGATGAAGAAGCTTAAGGTGGGACATGCCGGCACGCTCGACCCGCTGGCCACCGGGGTGATGATAGTCACCACAGGCCGCGCCACAAAGCGCATCGAGGAGCTGCAGGCCGGAGTGAAGGAGTATGTGGCCACCATGGCTCTGGGCGCCACCACGCCGAGCTACGACCTCGAAACCGAGGTGGATGCCACCTATCCCACCGGGCATATCACCCGCGGGCTGGTGGAGGAGGTGCTCACACAGTTTCACGGCTCGATAGAGCAGGTGCCACCGTCGTATTCGGCCTGCAAGGTGGACGGCCATCGCGCCTACAAGATGGCCCGCAGCGGCAAGGAGGTGGAGCTGAAAGCCAAAACTCTCACCATCGACGAAATAGAGCTGCTGGAATATTCGCAGCAGAGCATCACGGTGCGTGTGGTGTGTAGCAAAGGCACCTATATACGCGCACTCGCCCGCGATATCGGGCAGGCACTCGGTTCGGGAGCCCATCTTACGGCGCTGCGTCGCACAAGGGTGGGGGATGTGAACGAAGCGCAGTGCATGAGTGTTGACCAGATGGTGGAGCTGCTGCGCGAAGTGCCTGTGAGCTACCCCGACTGGTATGAACCCACCCCCAAACAACTTAACGAATCAAACTAACTACTACTATAGCAACAGTATGAAACTGTCACAATTCAAATTCCGTTTGCCCGAGGAGCTGATAGCGCAGCATCCGTCGGCACAGCGCGACGAAGCGCGGATGATGGTGCTTCACCGCGCCACCGGCGAGATAGAGCATCGGGTGTTCAAGGATATCATCAACTTTTTCTCCGACGGCGATATTTTTGTGTTCAATGACACAAAAGTGTTCCCGGCCCGCTTGTTCGGCAACAAGGAGAAAACCGGCGCACGCATCGAGGTGTTCCTGCTGCGTGAGCTGAATGCTGAGAACAAACTTTGGGATGTGCTCGTGGAGCCGGCCCGCAAAATCCGTATCGGCAACAAGCTGTATTTCGGCGACGATGAGTCGATGGTGGCCGAGGTGATTGACAACACCACCTCGCGTGGCCGCACATTGCGGTTCCTCTACGATGGGTCGCACGAGGAGTTCAAGCAGGCTTTGTTCCGCCTTGGCGAAACTCCGCTACCCGCCTACATCAGGCGCGAGCCGGAGCCTGAGGATGCCGAACGCTACCAAACCATCTTTGCCGAGCGCGAGGGTGCGGTGGTGGCTCCCGCCGCCGGGATGCATTTCAGCCGCGAGCTGCTGAAGCGCATGGAAATCAAAGGTATCAACCAGGCTTTCCTGACCGTCCATTCCGGTCTTGGCAACTTCCGCGAGATAGATGTGGAGGACCTCACCAAGCACCGCATGGACTCGGAGGAGATGGAGGTGACACAGGTGCTTGTGGATCTGGTGAACGGTGTGAAGGATGCCAATCACCGCGTGTGTGCCGTGGGCACATCCGTGCTCCGCGGCATAGCGAGTGCCGTGAGCATGGGCGGCCATATGAAAACATATGCCGGATGGACCAACAAGTTCATCTTCCCGCCCTACGATTTCAATGTCACCGATGCGCTGGTGAGCAACTTCCATCTGCCATACTCCACCATGCTGATGATGGTGGCCGCATTCGGAGGGTATGACTTCGTGATGCGTGCCTATGAGGAGGCTGTGAAAGAGAAATATCAGTTCGGAGCCTACGGCGACGCGATGCTGATACTTTAATCCCCCTCCGGCAAATACCGCATGGCATCCGCAGTGAGTGAATACCGCACTCTTTCAGCCCCGGCCGAGGCCGTGGTGCGTGAGAAGATGAGCCGCTTTCTGGCTTTCGCCGTCCCGGTGAGGACGGTGGAGGAGGCCAGGGCTGAACTGGCACGTATAACCCGCGAGTATCATGATGCCAGGCATGTGTGCTGGGCCTATTCGCTCGGTGCTGACGGTGCCGAATATCAGAGCAGCGACAACGGTGAGCCCTCGGGCACAGCCGGCAAGCCTATCCTCGGCCAGATACGGTCGCAGCAGCTGTCGTACATGCTGATAGCGGTGGTGCGCTATTTCGGGGGTATCAAGCTCGGCACTTCGGGGCTGATAGCCGCCTACCGTGCCGCTGCCCTTGCCGCCATAGAGGCCGGTGAGGTGGTGGTGAGGTATGAAACCACGATTGTCCGCGCCACCTTCCCCTACATGGCCATCAACGATGTGATGCGTGTGGCCAAGGATCCGGAGGTGAAGGTGGTGGAGCAGGTGTTTGACAACACTTGCACCATCGCTCTGCGCATCCGCGCCGACCATGCCGAGGCGTTGAGGCGGAAGCTGGACGATGTGGACGGACTCTCGCTCCTGCCTGCCGACAATGAGATAATACCATAAAAAGAATTGTAGTAGCCAAATATTTTGCAATGGACGAACAATTGAAAAAGCAGCTTTCCAAAGATCCCGACGGACTGCTTACATACGAGTACATAGCCAATCATATAGCCGACTGCGGCGACATTATGGAGGAGCTGGTGGACAACATGATAGTGGTGGACTCCACCGGCCAGTTCTCGGCCAGCGCCGCCCGCTATCTCAATGCCATAGATGCCGTGGCTTATGCCGGTGATATATCCCGCCTTGTGGGCGCGGCCATAGAAAAGGACCGTGAGCACCGCTATATCGGCGACCTGCTTCCCGCTCTCTGGGGTGCCGACTACATGGAGCATGTTGAGGAGCTGAACGCTGCGAGCGACAATTTCCGCCGCATATACAAGCGTATTCATCCTGTTGGTATCTGACAATGACGCGCACTTTAATCCATTTATTGGCCCTGTTGCTGTGTGCCGGAGCGCTCACTGCGGCAAGGTCAGGACAAAAATCAAAAAAAATGACCCAACCGACTTCCGCCACAGTGCTCATGCGCACTACGCTGGGCGATATAACAATCCGCCTGTATGACGACACCCCCAAGCACACCGCCAATTTTCTCAAGCTGGCCAAGGAGGGGTATTATGACGGCACGCTGTTTCACCGCGTGATTCGCGACTTCATGATCCAGGGCGGCGACCCCGACAGCCGCAATGCCAAGCCCGGCCAGCCGCTGGGGATGGGCGACCCTGACTACACTGTGCCTGCTGAATTTGTTTATCCCAAATATTTCCACAAGCGCGGCGCTCTCGCCGCTGCCCGTCAGGGCGACAATGTGAACCCCGAAAAGGCTTCGTCTGGCTCGCAGTTCTATATTGTCACCGGCAAGGTTTATACCCCCGGTCAGCTTGACCAGATGGAGCTCAGGCTCAAACATCAGCAGATGCAGCAGATATTCGACTCCCTGGCTGCCGGACAGCGCGACACCATCATGGCTCTGCGCCGCAACCGCGACCGTGATGGGCTGCAACAGCTTCAGGATTCGCTTGTGAAGCAAACCGAAGCCATAGCGGCCACCAGGCAGCTCGGGTTCACTCCCGAGCAGCGCGAGGCGTACACCACTGTGGGCGGCACTCCGCACCTCGACGGCAGCTACAGTGTGTTTGGCGAGGTGATCGGCGGCATGGAGGTGGTTGACTCCATCCAGAAAGTGGCCACCGATGGCGGCGACCGTCCCAAGGAGGATGTGAAAGTGCTGGAAGTGAAGGTGCTCTGATGCGTATAGAGCGTAGAACATTAGGCAACGGGCTGCGGGTGGTGGCCGAGCATGACCCTTGCACTTCGATGGCCTGTGTCACTGTGCTGTACAATGTGGGAGCACGGCATGAGGATGCCGCATCCACAGGTATGGCACATCTTTTTGAGCATCTGATGTTTGGTGGCTCGGAGCATGCGCCCGACTATGATTCGCCGCTGGAGATGGCCGGCGGATGGAGCAACGCCTGGACGAGCAACGATTTCACGATGTTCTACAACGTAGTGCCTGCGGCGAATGTAGCTACTCCGTTCTGGCTGGAGAGCGACAGGATGCTGGCTCTCAACCTGTCGCACCATGCCCTCGAGGTGCAGCGGTCGGTGGTGTTGGAGGAGTTCAAGCAAACGTGTCTCAACCAGCCGTTCGGTGACCTCGGACATCATCTGCGGGCGCTGCTCTACAAGGTTCACCCCTACCGCTGGCCCACCATAGGGCTCAGTCCCGAGCATATAGAACGCGTCACCGCCGGGCAGGTAAGGGAGTTCTATCTGAGCCATTACGCGCCCAACAATGCCGTGCTGGCTGTGAGCGGCAATGTGGAGCCGGAGCGGGTGTTTGAGCTGGCCGAGCGATGGTTCGGGTCAATCCCGCCGCGGGGGCTTGACACCCCGGCAATCAGTGCCGAACCTTTGATAACCGCGCCGCGCCGCAAGGAGGTGAAGGCCGGTGTGCCGCACACAAGACTCACCATAGCGTTTCCGATGGGAGGATATGGCAGCGGGCATTACATCGCCGCCGATCTGATTACCGACATACTTGCTTCGGGCAATTCATCACGATTGTACCGTATGGTGATGAGCGGTGTGGACGGGTTGATTATGGCCGATGCATCGATAGCCGGGAGTGAGGATCCCGGATTCCTGATGCTCAACGCCAATGTGTCGTCGCCGGAGCTTACCGGCAAAGCCGAGGAGGCCCTGTGGGGGCAGATCAACAGATTGGTGAATGAAGAAGTGACCGCCGGGGAGCTGGAGCGTGTCGTCAACCGGTTTGAGAGCAATCATATATTCTCACAGCTGAGCTATATCCACAAGTCGCAGCAGATAGCGCTTGCCGAAATGCACGGAGAAGACCCCAATGAGCTGTGCTCACGCTACCGCGCCATCACACCCGCAGATATATCAAGGGCTGCAAGCGAGATACTGCGCCCGGACTCAGCCTGTACCCTCGTTTACGGCCCATGACAATTTCATGATGGAATTGTGCCGCTGCGATGCAGCTCCATTTGTCGGTGGGCGGCGGGGCTGATCTGCGTTGGCAGAGAAAAAAAGAAAAAAGTGTGGAAAAATTTTGGTGGTTTAAAAAGTTTGCGTACCTTTGCAACGCTTTAACGGAAACACGGGTGCTTAGCTCAGCTGGTTCAGAGCATCTGCCTTACAAGCAGAGGGTCGGGGGTTCGAATCCCTCAGCACCCACGGAGTAGAAAAATGTGGACTCACGGATGATTTCCGTGAGTCTTTTTTTTGGTGGTTTCACAAAAAAGTGGTTAGTTTGCAAATATAAAGCTTGAGGCGATGCCAACATTTTGAAGCTTCGCGCAGTTGTAATTCTATGAACCTGAAAAACTCCATAGCGGCACGGATAGTGCGCTTCTATGTGCAAGGGTTCCGCTCGATGACGGTGGGACGCAAGCTCTGGGCTTTGATAATCATCAAGGTAGTGCTGCTGATGTTGGTGTTCAGGCTGTTCTTTTTCCCCGATATTTTACAGGAACGATATTCCACAGATACGCAGCGTGCGCAGGCGGTGCGTACTGTCTTGACCACACGTTAACTCCCTCGTAACTAACAGATTTATAATATAACTTCACACTATTTATTGCTTATGGACGACTTGATGACCGTTGTCGATTGGAGCCGGTGGCAGTTTGCGCTCACAGCCATGTATCACTGGCTGTTTGTGCCTCTCACGCTTGGTATATCCGTGATAGTCGGCATTATGGAGAGTATCTATTACCGTACAAAAAGCCCCAAGTGGCTTTCTCTCACAAAATTCTGGATGCTGCTGTTTGGCATCAACTTTGCCGTCGGCGTGGCCACTGGTATAATTTTGGAGTTTGAGTTCGGCACCAACTGGAGCAACTACTCCTGGTTTGTGGGCGACATATTCGGGGCACCGCTGGCCATCGAGGGTTTGCTGGCCTTCTTTATGGAGAGCACATTCATTGCGGTGATGTTCTTCGGCTGGAAGAAAGTCAGCCCGGGGTTCCACCTTGCCGCCACGTGGCTCACCGCCATCGGGGCATCGATATCGGCATTGTGGATATTGATAGCCAACGCATGGATGCAATATCCTGTGGGTATGGAATTTGATCCGGCGCAGATGCGCAACGTGATGACCGACTTCTGGGCGGTGGTATTGTCGCCGGTGGCTATGCACAAGTTTTTCCACGCAGTGTTCAGCGGCTGGGTGCTCGCTGGCGTGTTCGTGGTAGGCGTCAGCTGCTGGTTCCTGCTCAAGAACCGCCGTCGGGAATTTGCCCTTTCATCAATCAAGGTTGGAGCCACAGTGGGGCTCGTGGGTATGATAATGACCCTCTGGACTGGCGACGGCTCGGCAGTGGATGTGGCCAAGGTGCAGCCTATGAAGCTGGCTGCCATGGAGGGGCTGTACAACGGCAGTTGCGGTCAGCCTATCTCAGCCATCGGGATTGTCAATCCGGCGAAAACAGCAGAGAATGATGAGGAGCCGTATCTGTTTGACATCTCTATACCTTACGGGTTGTCGCTGCTTGCCACCCACAACCCCCATGCGTTTGTGCCCGGTATCAACGACCTGATAGAGGGTATTGAACTGACCCCGCAGGGCGACACCATCCGCCATGACTCCTATGCCACCCGCATAGCTATGGGCAAGCGGGCACATGAGAGTCTGCGTGCGTTCGATGCCGCCACCGCCGCCGGCAACAAGGCTGCTGCCGACTCCGCTGCTCAGGCATTGAAGGAGGATTACAAATATTTCGGCTACGGCTACCTCACCTCGCCTGCGCAGGCGGTGCCTCCGGTGGCATTGACCTACTATTCGTTCCGCATCATGGTGGGGATAGGCTCGCTGCTGCTGCTCGTGCTGATTCTGGCGCTTTGGATAGCCGTGAAGCGTCCGTCGCTGCTTGACCGCAAATGGATATTGTGGATCGGAATGATATGCGTGCCGCTGGTATGGGTATGCTCCGAGGCCGGATGGGTGGTGGCCGAAGTGGGCCGTCAGCCGTGGATCATTCAGGACATCATGCCGGTCACCGCTGCCGTGAGCGATATCTCCGCCGGGTCGGTGCAGTTGACATTCTGGATGTTTGCCGTGGTGTTTACCGCTTTCCTTGCCGCCGAGATCGGGATTATGCTCAAGCAGATATCCAAAGGCTCGAAATCCACCGATGAATAACCCTCAATTATAGAAAAATATGGAATTAGAATATCTTCAAAACTATTGGTGGCTGTTAATCGCTGTGCTTGGCGCAGTGCTGGTGTTCCTGCTGTTTGTGCAGGGCGGACAATCGATGCTGCTTCAGCGTCTTGATGCCACCGAGCGGTCGATGATGGTCAATTCACTTGGCCGCAAATGGGAGCTTGCGTTCACCACCCTGGTGGTGTTTGGCGGAGCCTTCTTCGCCTCGTTTCCGCTGTTCTACTCCACGAGTTTCGGCGGGGCCTACTGGCTATGGATGCTGATATTGATCAGCTTTGTGCTGCAGGCTGTGAGCTATGAGTTCCGCTCAAAGCCGGGCAATATCTTCGGTACCCGCACTTACGATACATTCCTGTTTCTCAACGGATGCTTCGGATGCATTCTCCTCGGAGTGGCTGTGGGCACTATGTTTTTCGGCGCGGAGTTCACTGTCACCAAAACCAATATCCTTGATGCTTCGGCACCCGTGATTTCGCAATGGGCTCCTACCCATGGCCTTGAGGCTATCGGCAACTGGCGCTGCCTTGTGCTCGGGGTGATGGTGCTGTTCCTGGCCCGCACCCAGGCATCGCTATATTTCCTGAGCAACCTTGGCGGTGACAAGCAGCTGTCGGCGAAAAACCGCAAATCGGTGCTTGTGAACGGCGCGGTGTTTGTGGTGCTGTTCCTGCTGTTTGTATATCTGCTTCTTACCGCCAACGGTGTGGAGTACAATTCTGACGGTACCATGACAGTGGTGAGCTATAAATATCTCACCAACTATCTGCAGATGTGGTGGGCCGCCCTGCTGCTGCTTGTCGGTGTGGTGCTGGTGCTCGGGGGAATAATCTGGAGCGTGTTGTCACCCACTTTCACCAAAGGGATATGGCTGTGCGGTGTGGGCACAGTGCTGGTGGTGCTGACCTTGTTCTTCGTGGCAGGGTACAACAACACTGCCTACTATCCGTCGCTGCTCGACACGGCATCATCGCTCACCATCCGCAACAGCTCGTCCACATTGTTCACTCTCAAGGTGATGAGCTATGTGTCGATACTTGTGCCGTTTGTATTGGCCTATATATGGTATGTGTGGCGCAAGATGGATGCCAAGCCGATTACTCCGGCGGAGCTTCGCACTGACCACAAATATTGATACACTGATATAACTTCCGGGGGACGGCATTGTGCCGTCCCCCGGATTTTTTTAATTATTATGTGAAATCGTAGGCCGAGACCTTTGGATAATAGAAAAAATAGTATCTTTGCAATTATAAAATCCGACTTTAGAATTGCAAATCGATGATTGATAGAGATATAGCCGACAAAATCAAGCAGTTGAGCGAGAAATTCCCTATTGTGACAGTGACGGGACCACAAATATTGATACGCTGATACAACTTCCGGGGGACGGCACTGAGCCGTCCCCCGGATTGATTTTGTGGATTTGTAATTTGTCTCATTGTTTAGTACCTTTGTTCTTATAACCATAATTACTTTTACCTATGCAACTTCCCCCTCCAGTTAAAAGACCGACATCAGTGATTTCCTGGATTGGCTTCGGTTTGTCGCTCACCGTGTTCATAATTATGTGGTCGGCATTTATTAGCGCGTCTCATAATAGTGACCATGTGGCCAATATTTTGATGATTGCAATGTTAGTGAGTATTATATTGGGAATGATGGGTTTCGTATTTTCTTTAATAGGCCTTATTTTGGCTATTAGAAATAATACACCCACATGGATTGGAGTTTGCGGAATAGTGTTGTGTTGCGCATCAATAATAAGCCCGTTTGCGGCGTTGTACATGAATGGCTCGGACGATAGAAAGGTCGAAAATGTGGCCTCGAATGGGAACTATGAGGTGGTTATCAGAATTTCCAGATTTGGTGAAATATCATGTGAGAATAAAACCGGAGGGTACAACCCGATGATATTCAGTAGATACCAATTGCGTGAAGAGCTGAAATCGTGGATGAAAATGAATGGTTTTGACAAAAATGTGTCAATAGGTATTTATGTGTCATCCAATGCTGAGTACTCAAAGGTGCTGAATGTGACAGAATGTTTGACCGGATTGGGCTACACGAATTACAAATTGGTTAATTGAACATACATACCGGCGTGATTCAGCTAAGATGGATACGCTTATTGTGGAAAAAGTATAAATTTGCGGTATGAAACAGACATTACATAACGATTTGCTGACCGTGACTATCGACAGTCATGGGGCAGAGCTTCAAAGTATAGAGCATAACCGCTCGCATTACCAGTATCTTTGGCATGGTGACAAAAGTTTCTGGGGACGCCGCTCGCCGGTGTTGTTCCCGATAGTGGGCGCCGTGTGGCAGGGTGTTTACCGTATGGATGGCAAGGAGTGGCCGATGAGCCAGCATGGATTTGCCAGAGATTGTGAATTTGTGCCGATGGAAGGCGTGCCCGAGGATGAGGCCTGGTTCGTGCTCGAAAGCAATGAGGAGACACTGAATAGATATCCGCGCCGGTTCCGCCTCGAGATAGGGTATCGTCTGCAGGAGGCGAGGCTGGAGGTGATGTGGCGTGTGAAGAATTTGGACAACAAGGAGATGAGCTTCCAGATTGGAGCGCATCCGGCGTTCAATTATCCCGGTTTTGTGGCCTCGGACGATGTTCACGGATATTTTCAGATGGGGTTTGCTCCGCTCACCGCTCAGGTGATAGGCCATAAAGGGTGCGTAAGCACCGAGAGAGTGGGTGTGGAGATGGATGCCGAGGTGATGCTTCCGCTCACCGGCCATACCTTTGAGCGCGATGCCATAATCCTTGCCGACAGGCAAGTGCGGAGGGTGTCAATGCTCACAAAGGAGCGCACCCCTTATCTCACGCTGCTGTTCGATGCTCCGGTTGTGGGGTTGTGGTCGCCGAAGGCGGATGCTCCGTTTGTGTGCATAGAGCCGTGGTGGGGGCGCGCCGACAGCGAGGGGTTTGAAGGTGATTTTGCCAACAGGGAGTGGGTGAACAAGCTTGCTCCGGGCCACACCTTCGAGGCTTCCTATACCATTATTGTGGATGATTTGTAATCCGGAATTCAGATGTGGAGCAGGTCGCGCATGAGGTCGAGGGTGGCTTTGATGTCATCATCGGAAGCCTCGCAGGCGATTTCCGGGTTGCCGGGAGAGTGGAGTAGAGTGAATTGTATATGGTCGGCGTCAATGTTCTTTTTGTCGTGGCGCATAAGCTCAATCAGCTCATTGTAGTGGTTGCACCGCAATGCGGGAGTGCCGTAGTTGCGCTCCACATACCGGGCCACACGCCGAAGGAGGGCGGAGTCGAATTTGAACCTCAAATGGCTAAGCACGAGGGCGCACACTAATCCCCAGGCCACAGCGTAGCCGTGTGGCACCGGGGTGCCTGACTTGAGGTGCCACGACTCAAATGCGTGGCCAAATGTGTGTCCGAGGTTCAACGCTTTGCGCAATCCTTGTTCGTGGGGGTCTATGGCCACTATGCGCTGCTTCACTTTGACGCTTCGCTCCAGCAGCTCAAGCATCTGCAACTGCGAGAGAGTGGCGGGATCCTGCTCGAGCAGCGCGAGAGTGTCATCAATACCTTGGAGCAGTGCGTGCTTTATCATCTCAGCATATCCCGACAGCAGTTCCTGCCTTGGCAGGGTGCCGAAAAATGCGGGGGATATTATTACCGATTCCGCTTCGGCAAACACTCCTATCTCATTTTTGAACTGGTGGAAATTGATGCCGGTTTTACCTCCCACAGCAGCATCCACCGCACCTAACACTGTGGTGGGAAGGTTGATCCATTTCATGCCGCGCTTGAAAGTGGCTGCGGCAAACGCCCCCATGTCGGTTACCATGCCGCCGCCAATGTTAATCATCAGGGAATGGCGGGTGGCTCCGTTGCGCTGCAGATATTCCCATATGGCACTAAGGTGTGGCAGGGTTTTGTTGTCGTCCCCTGCGGGGGTGACTATGAGAGTAGCATCGGTCAGCGCGTGGCATTCCTCACGCAGCTGCGGATAAACAAGCTCAGCGGTGTTGGAGTCGCACAGCGCGAATATGCCGCCTTTGGGCTGCATGAGAGTGATCTGTCGTTGCAGTTCCGAGGCGGGAGATAGGGTAAAAGATATGGTTTGCATCAGTTGAGATTGCGCGAAGTGGTGATCAAAGCGTAGATAAGTACGGGGAAATTATCGGCCAGTTCCTGCATGGAGTCGAATACGAGAGCGGCGCCTGCCTGCTCGAGCTCGCGGCGCGGAATCGGTCCGGTGGTGATGCCGATGGTGAAAGCTCCGGCCGCGTCTCCGGCCTGCACCCCGAGCGGAGCGTTCTCAATCACCACACTTTGCCAGGGGAGTACACCTGCCAGTTTCATAGCCATTTGGTACGGTTCGGGATGAGGCTTGCCGTGGTTCACATCGCGTGCTGTAATCATTGTGGCCGGGGTGAATGCTCCGGGGAAGTCGTGGTTGAGGCGGTCGATCAGTGAGCGTTGTCCCGAGCCTGTGACGAGAATACGCTGCATCTCAATCTGCTGCATGAATTGCAGCAGTTGTTCAGCGCCGGGCATTTTTATTATCTCGGCAATCTGCTGAAACAGCTCTGTTTTGCGATGGTATAACCGCTTGATTTCTTCCTCGGTGGCCGGATGTCCGTAGGTGCGGTCAAAGAGCAGGTTGATGGTGGATGCTCCGGTTCGCCCTTCGTAGAGGTAGAATTCATCCTCCCGGTTGGGAATCCCGGCCTCGTTGCACATCAGGTGCCATGCGCGGGAGTGGAAGCGCATGCTGTCGTAGAGAGTGCCGTCCATGTCGATGAGGGCGGCTTTTGGCTCCACGGTCATATAGTTGTGGCGTTGGAGAAAGGATTGTATCTCTTGAGTAAACATCAGTGTTTGGATTTTTTGGATTTTTTGTCGGGAGTAGCCACGGAATCAGGCATCACGAACTGTTCGGGGGCATCAATAAGCCCCTGACGGATGAACGCCACCGAGTCGGCATGGGTCATGGTTTCCTCCTCGCCGGAGATTGTGGGGATGGCGGCGGAGCTGTTGACTCTGATATTGCTGCGTCCGCGCCGCTTGATGCCGGCCTTGAAGGCGCGGGAAATTTCGTTGACAAGGTTGATACGCAGAGTATCGGTCACCTGTCGTGTGGAGGCCACGGACTTTTCGTTCAGCCGGGCTTTGCCAAGCCTGATCTTCATGTTGTCGGGCGTGCCCTTGATGTTTATGCCGAATTTGAACGGTAGCGGCGATTTGAGCACCGCCACATGATAGTCGAGGTTTAATCCCATATCGTTGCCGCCCACCACGCCGAGCTTGTAGCGGTCGATATTGAAGATGAAGGGGAAGAGGTTGAGACGGGAATCCTTTACCATCATCTCCACGGTCATGTGGTCCACCATGTTGTGCTTCTTGTCCTTGAACATCAGCCATTTCCCGAGGGTACGGAAAGTGTCGTTGTCCATCAGCACAAGGCTGTCGCCGGAGAGCTTGAGGGCGAGATCGACAGAGGCGAGGTCGAAGTTGAGCATCGAGTCGAGGCGTGTGCTCAAGGCGAGATCGGCGTCCACCACACCGTCCACCGATTTGAGCAGCGGCATGATGGTGTCGATGCCACCGACCATATTCAGCACATCGCCAATCTGTAGGCGCTTGATGTTGATGCCGGTGGCGAAGCTGAGGCTGTCGATGGATGGTGCCGAGTAGAGCGCCGACATCGAGAGTGAGCCGATGGCAGTGCGGGCGCTCAGCGGTGAGATGCTGATAGCCCCGTCGTACACATCCACTGCGCCGCGGCATTGATGGAGTGTGAGGTCGCCATACAGCACATTGGCAGCTCTGAGTCTGAGGTTGGCCTGGATATTTGCCGGCACAACAAGGGCGGCGCGTTGGTCAGGTGCAGCCACATTCTCAATGGATTGCTGCACGGCGTCATCGTTATCGCTGTTGGAGATTGTGACGGTGCCTTTGGTGAGTTTGTCGGCGAAAGCCGCTCCGGCCAGAATGGCATCGGTAAGCTGGTTGATGTTGATGGTGTCGCTGTTCATGCTGAACTCCAGGGTGATGGGAGTGCCGCGCCGTGAAGTGATGGCTCTGGAGATATTGTTGAGCTTGCCGTTGAGGGTAAAGTCGCTCTCACCGCAGTCGATGCGGGTGTCGGACAGAGTGATGCTGTCGGTGTTGAAAGTCATGTCAAGGTTGCTCAGGCGGTTGCGCAGCGGCAGGAACGGGGTCAGCAATCTTCCGCGACTGGCTTTCAGCGACCCTTCGAGCTGCCATTGGCGCAGTGCCTGACGCAGTTTGCCGTCCACACCGAAGTCGATATTCTCGCGGTTAAGGTCGCTTGACGGCTCAGCGGCGCGTCTGGGGCTGGCAAGAGCCAGGATGCTGTCGGGAGCAAGGTCGGGATACAGTGCAGCCACAGAGTCGTAGCGGGCTTGCATCTTCGGGCTCAGCCGGCGGAGCTTGCGCGGGTGGAGCTGCATGGCCACCGATGCTTCGCGGAGGGTGACACGGTTGAGAGCGTCGGCATACCGGATGCGGTCGGCGGCAATGCCGAGGCCGAGCAGAGGAGCCCGGGAATCGCTGTTGTAGCGTCGAAGCGAGGCGTTGACGGAGGCGTTGCGTATGCGGATGTTTATGGTGTCGGAGTCGCTGCGTAAGGAGAGCAGTTCAGCCTTGATTGAGCCGCCGATGGGGTTGATTTGCGAAGTGTCCACCGAAGAGGCCACATTGCGTGTGCCGATTCCGGCTTTCAGTCCGCGGCCTGAGAGGGCGATTCCTTGCGATGCCATCCATACGGTGTCGATTTGCAAAGAGGCGGTGAGCAGCGAGTCCACCTTGTGGCCGTTGAACTCGAATCCGGAGCGTGAGCCGAGGTCGAACGAGGCTTTGTGGAGCGTGGCCTGCAGGTCGTTGACAGTGTCGGAGAGTTGGAAATCAGTGAGAGTGAGATGTCCGTTGATATTGACTTTGTGGAAATTTTTGGCGTTTAGCCAGTTTTTGCGCAGTTTGAAGTCGGCCTCGCCCATCAGCAATCCCTGCATCCTCATGCCGAGTTTGCGCCAAAGGATGTCCGGGAGTCGGGTGAGTGACACACCTCCTTTGAATTCGCCCGACACAGAGGGGTTGGATATGGGGTTGGTCACCTTGCCGCTGACGGAGAACCCCATTGAGCGGGCCACGGCGGTGAATTTTTTGATGTCGATGGTGGATTTGTCAAGATTGTCACCGTTGACCATCGCCTCAATGTGTGCGTTGATGCGGTTGAGATGGAGTTTGTCGTAAGACAGAGAGCCGTCGGGAACGGCGATTTCCACCTTTAGCCATGGTAGTTTGTCGGTGCTGACAGTGTAGGGTTGCAGAAGCTGCAGTTTGAGTCCAAGCTCGAGGTCGGTGGAGAGTTTGGCGAGCTCGCCTCGCATGGTGCGTGGCACGATGTCGATGGCATCGGCAATGCGCAGGTGTGGAGCGTTCACCTCCAGTGTGTGCACTTTCAGCGAGTCGGAGGCATCGATGTTGGCCGACAGCTCGATGGCGAGGTTGCCGGCGCGGATGTTAAAGCGGTCAAGCTTGAGAGCCATGGGGTTGACAAACGGGTCCCAGGTGAGGGCACCGTTCATGCCCAAATACAGGCTGTCCACCGGGAAGGCTGGTATGCGGCTGTCGGCGTGACTGCTGAAATCGAGTGCGTAGGTGGGTTCATCGGAGCTTATAATCGATGAGTGGTGGATGGTGAGGGCGACATCGAGCGAATCGGCGGCATTGAAATAGCGGATGGGGAAGTTGCCGAGAATCTCGAATTTGTTGATGGAGATGGCGGGCATCGGCATAGAGCCGGAAGATGGCTCCTCCTCGGGTTGAGTGGGCACGATATTGTAGTTGGTGCGCACCGAGTCGAGGGCCACGAGGTTGACCTGCGGGCGGCAGAGCTGCACATTGTAGAGCGACAGCTTGTTCTTGAGGAGGTTGAGGAGATGTATGCCACCCTCGAAATGGTCCATTGCCAGCAGGGTGTCGGCATCAGCGGGGAGCGTTTGTCGCTCCTGCGGCGACAGCTGTCCGAGTGAACGGCTCACGACAACGAGCGAGTCCACCTCCACCGTCAGTTTGGGCCAGGAACTCCAATAGGTTAGCTCAACCCGCGAGGCGGTGACATCGGCATCGAGGTAGGACGAAGCTGTTTTCTCCACCAGCGGAGTGAGCCGCGGCGGGGTTAGAATCCATACAGCCAGAGTGGTTATGCCAATCAGGATAACGGCCACAGCGGCCGCGACACCCACAATCCAAAGGATGAGTTTCACCCACCAAGGGCGTCCTTTGAGCCGGGGTAGGGCGGAAGTATGAGAGGTGGTTTCAGTCATTTGAGTCAATATTGGATTTTAGAGAGCCATGGCAGGACGCACCGTGACATGGTAGCACGGCTGCTTGCGTTCGTATTTCACCCAGCATTTGCCTTCCTGCCGCATGGCAAAGAGCACTTCGCCGAGCAGGTTTTTCAGGTCCTCGGCACTGCGTGCCGGCGAGGTAGCGTAGGCCATGAAGCGCGAATAGCTGATATCCACTGTGGTGGCCATCTGATGCACCGATGAGTCGATGGCATTGCGGTTGGCGCGCCTGAGTTTGCGCACTCCAGCGGGAGTGCGGAGCACACTTGTCACCTTGATGCGGTAGTCGCCTCCGCCGCGGGCCTGTAGCGAGTCGCGGAAGCGCCGTCCCACCTCGTGGAGCATAGCTGCGGCTTCGGGCACCAGATATGGGCTTGAATGGGTGAGCGGCTCCACATAGAAGTCCTCGCATGAGGTGATTTTCACCAGCTCCTTGCCCGGGAAAAAGTGGGACCGGGTGTCGGACAGCGGCGCGATGCCGGATTTTTCGGCATCGGCCCAGTGGATATAGTTGCTGTCGTTGAACACTTTAGCAAGCGGTCCTACGCTGTGGATGCGGATTTTCTCCGTAGGCTCGGGCATGTCGGGCAGCGGGTGGTTGTAGGGGGCGGCGGAGTCTTCCTCCAGCCATGCGAGCGGGTCATCGCTTTGGTGGCTGTTGGCGGCTCCGGAGCATCCGGCGGCTATTGAAGCGGTCAGGAGTATGATGGTTGTCGGGAAAATACATTTCATAATTCAGCGTAAAGGTAGCCATAATGTGCGAAATCTGCAATTTATTGTGTATGCTGATGATTGTGAGTATATTTGCAACAGTCATTAATTCCATGTTGATGCCCATGAAAAAAACATACCGAATCCTTGCCGTGGCCGTTGCTCTGATATGCGCCGTGGCGGTGCGTGCAAATAGTGCCGCAGAGTTTGTGAAAGGTGAACTTTACACCATTGCGCCGTTGGAAGTGGCGGGTGGCGTGGAAGAGAATGTGTGGGCCATCAGCGAGCTCAGCGGCTCGTGGCGCATAATCAATCCGTTCGCCCGGATGGCCCTGCGCGCCAACGGATCTTCTTTGGAGCTCGGTGAGCCCAACGGTTCTGACGAGTCGCAGCTGTGGAAGATTACCCCGGCAGGCAACAACAGTTATCATATCAGTCCGGCCAACGACCCTTCGCTGGCGTGGAACAGCAGCGGCACCGGACTGGTGGCGAAGCCGATGGGAGGTTTGATAACCATAAAACTGTCGGATGTGAAAGTACCAGGCAACAATGCCGACATGGTGGAGGCGGAGATGTATGCGGAGAACAATCCGGTGTGGGAAAACGAGCAGGTGTTCGGCATCAACAAGTTGCCCGGGCATGCCACATTCACTCCCTACGCCGACGAGGCCGAGATGCTGGCTGACACGGCCATGCTCGCCACGCCATGGCTCACACCGAAAAGCTCGAGGGTGATGAGCCTCAACGGCGAGTGGCGCTTCCATCTTGTGCCGGAGCCGTCGCAGCGACCGATTGACTTCATGCAGCCCGGATTTGACGCCTCGGGGTGGGACACCATCCCGGTGCCGTCCAACTGGGAGATGCAAGGGTATGACACCCCGATATATTGCAATGTGGAGTATCCCCACTCCAACACCCCGCCGATCATCCGCGCTCGTGCCGGGTTCAACGACAATGGGGCCAACTACGGCATCAACCCAGTGGGGTCGTACCTGCGCGAGTTCAGTGTGCCGGAGGATTGGTTATCGAGGCGCACGCTGCTGCAGTTCAACGGCATCTATTCGGCAGCCAATGTCTGGGTCAACGGCGAGTACGTGGGCTACACGCAGGGGGCCAACAATGTGGCCGAGTTCAATATCACGCCGATGCTCAGGTCCGGGCGCAACAGTGTGGCTGTGGAGGTGTTCAGGTGGAGCGACGGGTCGTATCTGGAGTGTCAGGATATGTTCAGGATGAGTGGAATATTCCGAGATGTGAACCTTCTGAGCCTTCCCCACAGCGGGATAGAGGATATTTATGTGACCACCGCTCTGAACGAGGATATGACCGGAGCGCGGGTGAAAATTGACACCCGGATAATCTCTGATGTGGCCAAAGAGGCTCATTATAAGTTCTATTCACCCGCCGGAGAGCTTTTGTATTCGGGGACGGATTCAGTGATAGAGGTGGCCGAACCGCAATTGTGGAGTGCCGAGAATCCGGCTCTGTATCGCCTTGATGTGGTGCAGATGTCGGGCGGAGCGGAGGAGATGGCGCTGAGTGTGCCTGTGGGAATCCGTAAGGTGGAGATTAAAGGGTCGCTGCTGTATGTCAACGGCAAACGCGTGTGGCTCAAGGGGGTCAACCGCCATGACACATCGCCGGTGAACGGCAGAGCGGTGACCACCGAGGAGATGCTGCAGGATGTGGTGATGATGAAGCGGAGCAATGTCAACACATTGCGCACCAGCCACTATCCTGTACATTCGCGGATGATGGCTATGTGCGACTACTATGGATTGTATGTGTGTGATGAGGCCGACCTCGAGGACCATGCCAACCAGAGCATCAGCGGTATGGAGAGCTGGGTGCCGGCTTTTGTGGACCGTTTGAACCGTATGGTGCTCCGCGACCGCAACCATCCGTCGGTGATAATCTGGAGCCTCGGCAACGAGTGCGGCAACGGCAGCAATTTCGCCCGGTGCTATGAAGAGGCGAAACGGCTCGACCCCACCCGCCCGGTGCATTACGAAGGGACCCGCTTCGATAAAGATTACGGCGGCAACGCATATTCCGATTTCTACAGCAAGATGTACCCCGGCCAGGGGTGGATGCACCGCACTACTTCCAATCTCGACAAGCCGATGTTTCTGTGCGAATATGCCCATGCGATGGGGAATGCGATGGGCAATTTCAAGGAGTACTGGGATGTGATCGAGCAGTCCAACTCCACCATCGGCGGATGCGTGTGGGATTGGGTGGACCAGGCCATCTATGACCCCAAACTGATGAAAAAAGGGGAATACCGCCTCACCACCGGCTACGACTATCCCGGGCCGCATCAGGGAAATTTCTGCTCCAACGGCATTTTGACAGCCACCCGTGAGCCGAGTGCCAAGCTGGCCGAGGTGAAGGCGGTGTACTCGCCGGTGAAAATCGACAGTGTGGCTGTTGACAAGTCGCTCAGCAAGGCCACGGTGTATCTGCGCAATGGGTATAGCTTCACCAATATGTCGGGGATGACCGTGCGGTCGGAGCTGCTATGTGATGGCGTTGGAATCAACACCTTCAAGAAGTTGCTCGGCGATGTGGCTCCCGGCGTGTCTGCCGCAATGGAGCTGGAGCTGCCGGCCGAGCTGGCCGTGAAAGCCGCATCGGGCAAGGAATTGCTGCTCAATGTGTCAGTGGAGCAGAGCATGGCCACCCCCTATGCTGATGCGGGGCATAAGGTGGTGACCCGCCAGTTTGCTCTCACACCGCCGCCGCACCTGCAAGCGAAGAGGGATAGAACAGGGAGCGTGATGGCGAAGGAAGATAACAACAGCTTGATAATCCATGCCCGTAATCAAAAAACGAGGGCGGAGTTTGACAAGAAAACCGGGGAGCTGAAATCGCTCGAGATTGGTGGAGTCAAGGTGATAGAGCCGGGCCACGGACCGGTGTATTCCAACCACCGGTGGATTGAGAACGACAGGTTTGCCGACACCTCTAATAGTGTGTATCCGGTGGGAACGGTTCAATATGCTCGAAATACCAAAGGAGAGGTGACGGTGCGTACCCATAGAGGAGGGGATTTGTGCGACACCGATATTGAATATACATTCTATTGCGACGGTGTGGTGGATATGGATGTGCGGTTCAATCCCAAGCGGTCCGACCTGCGCCGGGTAGGTCTTGAGATGGGGCTTAATCCCGAGCTGCACCGAGTGGTGTACTATGCGCTGGGCCCGTGGGAGAACGCCACCGACCGCCGCGATGGCGTGACTGCCGGACTCTACTCGACCGATGTGGATTCGATGGGCGAGAATTATATGAAGCCGCAAACCACCGGCGAGCGTCAGGAGTTGCGCAAGGTGCAGTTCAGCAATCCCAAAACCCGGGAGAGTGTGCTGATAGAGGCTGAAGGGTTGCCGTCGTTCTCCGCGCTGCGCCACACCGATGCCGACCTGATGAACGCCAACCACCAATGGGAGCTGAGTCCGCGCCCCTACACAGTGGTGCATATCGATGCAGCCACCCGTGGCGTTGGCAATGCGAGCTGCGGGCGCGATGTGGACACCATGCCGCGCTATTGTGTGCCGGAAACGCCGATGGGTTATAAGCTGCGGATTTCCGGTGCCCGGCAGGATTACACCTGTATCTTAAGGCTCTGAGCCGACAGTTTCTGATACAGGTCAAGGGCATACACATCGGTCATACCCGAGATATGGTCCACAGCCGCCTGTATTTTGCCGTAGAGTGTGGGGGCATTGACCTCGTACTGCTGCGGTACACGGCTCAGTAGCAGACGCGAATAGTTGAGATGGGGATAGAGAATGGCGTGGATGAGTTTGTCAAGCAGGAAAGTGATGATACTCGTACCGGCCAGCTCGATATCCACCACATCGGGAGCACGGTAGATCTTGTCCCATGACAAGGTGTTGCATCGCTCATACCCTTCCCGCTCCAATGGCGGGATACTGCTGATGAGGGTGCCAGGAAATTCGCCGCGGAGAATCTCCTCTTCATGTTTGAGGAATGTTTCGGCGCAGCATTGCACCAGGGTTCCTATCACGCATGAGCGCAGATACCCGATTTTTTCGTTGTGGTCGGCCACATACCCCATGGCCCGCTGCATCTTGTCCACGCGCTCCGGCGGGAAAAATCCGAGCAGAGTGGTGATGACGGTGTTAGTGTCTATGAGGCCGAGTTTATGGGCATCCTCGATGTCCATCACTTCATAGCATATATCGTCGGCGGCCTCCACCAGATACACCAGCGGATGGCGGGCATAGCGCACCTCTCCATTGGGGCCGGACTGGTTCAGCATTCCCAGCTCGGTGGCCACCTTGATGAAGCTGTCGCGCTCGGATGTGAAGAATCCGAATTTCGGCTTGTCCACAGCAAGGGTGCTCTCGTAGGGGTATTTGACAATCGAGGCCAACATGCTGTAGGTCATGGCGAATCCGCCGGGACGCCTTCCGGCAAATTGATGGGTGAGCAGGCGGAACGCATTGGCATTTCCCTCGAATCGTGTAAGGTCGGCCCACTGCTGCGGGGTGAGGAGCGACTGCAATGAGGAGCCGGCGCCCTCGCTGAAAAATGTGGCGATTGATTTTTCGCCCGAATGTCCGAATGGAGGGTTGCCGAGGTCGTGGGCCAGGCATCCGGCGGCCACAATCTCGCCGAGGGCGTCAAGCTTGTCCACCCACGGCTCTCCGGCATATTTGCTCTTGAGCCGCAGGGCCACCTCGGTGGCGAGCGAACGGCCAACGCATGATACCTCAATGCTGTGGGTCAGTCTGTTGTGAACGAAGATGCTGCCCGGCAGAGGGAACACCTGCGTTTTGTTTTGCAGCCGGCGGAAAGGGGATGAGAACACCAGCCTGTCATAGTCGCGCTGAAAATCGCTCCGGATGCCGGGTTTGTTGTCGTGGAACTCTTCAAGACCGAAACGCTTGTCGCAAATCAGCTTGTCCCAGTGCATTTGTGTGGTGGAATGTGTCATGGTGCAAAAGTAACAAAAAAAGAGATGTCGTGAGACATCTCTTTCCCTTAAAACCTTTATCTTAATCTAATACTATGAAAAACACACATGCAAATGTAAACACATTTTTTTGAAAATCATGGTAGTTATGATTTGTTTTAACATAATTTTAATGAATTGTTTGCTTAACTCCATGATTTTATCTACCAATCGGATGATGAGGGGAGTTTCTGTAATTCCTATGATTCGTATAATTCCGATAATTCCTATAAATTTATTACTTTTGCAACGCATAAATGAAAAGTTGAATGAACGGTATTGACATATTGATTTATGTGGTGCTCGTGGCCGCTGCCATTCTGGGGTATTCCCGGGGATTTGTGCGGCAGGCGGGGGCTATCGGTGCCGTGGTGCTGGCCGTGGTGGCTGCCCGTATGTTCGGGCCCTGGGCCACGGAGCATTTCTTTGCCGGGAGTGTTGAGCCCGAAGGGTCGTCAATGACCGGTTATGGCGCCAATATGGCCGGATATGTGATAGTGTTCGCCGTGACATGGATTGCAGTGTGGCTGGTGTCGCGACTGCTCCACGGCGCATTGAAAACCATCTGTCTCGGGTGGCTCAACTCGTTGGCCGGTGCGGCGTTCTCGGTGCTTGAGTGGGCACTTGGCCTGAGTCTTGCCCTGAATGTGTGGCACCTCATGTCGCCATCATGGGAGCCCGCCACCTCCACCGCCGCATGGGTGATGGAGCTGATGCCATGGCTCACAGGCGCGTTGTCGGCAAGCTAACTTTTTATGTGCGGAAGTTGTTGATGTAAATGCAGAAAAGTATGCAGAACATGAATGAAGATATTAACGATAAGGAGAACAACGATAAAAGGCGTGACCCGGAAAAAACTCCGGAGGGTGACAGCAATCTGATTGAAGATGTGACCTCCGGCGAGTACAAATACGGGTTTACCACCGATATTGACACCGACATCATTCCGAGAGGTCTCAACGAGGATGTGGTGCGGTTCATCTCGGCCAAGAAGGGCGAACCGGAATGGCTGCTGGAGTTCAGGCTCAAGGCTTTTCGCCACTGGCTCACCCTTACTCCTCCGAAATGGGCGCATCTAGATATTCCCGAGATTGATTTCCAGGCCATAAGCTACTATGCCGCGCCCAAGGTGAAGGAGAATCCCAAGAGCCTTGACGATGTGGACCCCGAGCTGCTTGACACCTTCAGCAAGCTCGGCATATCGCTCGACGAGCAGAAAAAGCTCACCGGAGTGGCTGTGGATGCGGTGATGGACTCTGTGAGTGTTAAGACCACCCATCGCGACAAACTTGCAGAGCTGGGAGTGATATTCTGCTCCATCTCCGAGGCGGTGAAAGATTACCCCGAGCTTGTGAGGAAATATCTGGGCAAGGTGGTGCCTTATACCGACAATTTCTATGCGGCGCTCAACTCGGCGGTGTTCTCCGACGGATCGTTTGTATATATCCCCAAAGGGGTGCGCTGCCCGATGGAGCTCAGCACCTATTTCCGTATCAATGCCGCCGGCACCGGACAGTTTGAGCGTACGCTCATTGTGGCCGATGACGATGCATACGTGAGCTATCTCGAGGGTTGCACCGCGCCTATGCGTGATGAAAATCAGCTCCATGCCGCCATTGTGGAGATAATAGTGGAGGACAGGGCCGAAGTGAAATATTCCACCGTGCAGAACTGGTATGCCGGTGACAAGCAGGGCCGCGGCGGCGTGTATAATTTCGTGACCAAGCGCGGGCTCTGCCGCGGCGATTTCTCCAAACTGTCGTGGACGCAGGTGGAAACAGGCTCCGCCATCACCTGGAAATATCCAAGCTGTGTGCTCAGCGGCGACGGTTCCGTGGGCGAGTTCTACTCCGTGGCTGTCACCAACAACTACCAGCAGGCCGACACCGGCACCAAGATGATTCATCTTGGACGCAACACCCGGAGTACCATTGTGTCCAAAGGTATATCGGCCGGGCACAGCCAGAACTCCTACCGGGGACTTGTCAAGGTGGCTCCGAAGGCGGACGGCTGCCGCAACTACACCCAGTGCGACAGTTTGCTCCTGAGCTCCACTTGCGGTGCCCACACATTCCCATATATAGATGTGCTCAACGACACCGCCGTGGTGGAGCATGAGGCCACAACCTCCAAAATATCGGAGGACCAGATATTCTACTGCAATCAGCGCGGCATCCCCACCGAGGAGGCCGTGGGGCTGATAGTCAACGGCTATGCCAAGGAGGTGATGAACAAACTTCCGATGGAGTTTGCCGTGGAAGCGCAGAAATTGCTCCAGATCACCCTTGAAGGTTCGGTGGGATAACAATTTGTCATTACAATAATCAGCATCAAAAGATGAGCGAAATAGTTCTGAAAGTCACAGACCTCCGCGCCGGAATTGAAGGCAAGGAGATACTCAAAGGAATCAACCTCACAGTGCGCCCCGGCGAGGTTCATGCCATAATGGGGCCTAACGGTTCGGGCAAGAGCACCTTAAGCGAGGTGCTTGCCGGCAACCCCGCCTTCACTGTCAATGGCGGCTATGTGGATTTTCACGGCAAGGATCTGCTGGCATTGTCGCCCGAGGACCGCAGCCATGAAGGGCTGTTCCTGTCGTTCCAGTATCCGGTGGAGATTCCGGGTGTGTCGATGGTCAACTTCATGCGTGCCGCCCTCAATGCAAAACGCAAATATTTCAATGAGGAGCCGTTGAGCGCCACCGAGTTCCTGAAACTGATGCGCCAGAAACGCGCTGTGGTGGAGCTTGACAACAAGCTGGCTTCGCGTGCGGTGAACGAAGGCTTTTCCGGCGGCGAGAAGAAGCGCAACGAGATATTCCAGATGGCTGTTCTCGAACCACGCCTGTCAATCCTTGATGAAACCGACTCCGGTCTTGACATCGATGCGCTGCGCATTGTGGCCGGCGGTGTCAACAAGCTGCGCACCGAGCGCAATGCCACCATTGTCATCACCCACTATCAGCGGTTGCTTGACTATATCAAACCCGACTTCGTGCATGTGCTCTACAAGGGCAGGATTGTGCGCACCGGAGGCCCCGAGCTCGCTCTCGAACTCGAGGAGCGCGGCTACGATTGGATTAAGGCGGAAATTGACTGAAAGGGATGAGTATGGCCGACAACAGTTTGAAACAATATACAGAGCTGTATCTGGAGCATAAGCAGCAGGTGGACGCCAACTCGGCTCCGGTGCTCAACGCTCTGCGCCCCAAGGCTCTCGAGGTGCTGACAGGTGCCTCGCTGCCCCACACCGACGCCGAGGGGTATGAACGGACCTCCATTGCCGAGATGTTCGCTCCCGACTATGGTGTCAATATCATGCGTATGAACCTGCCGGTGGATGTGGCAGCCTCGTTCCGGTGCGATGTGCCCAACCTGAGCACACTGCTCGGAGTGGTGGTGAACGATTCGTTCCACCCCACCGCCACTCTTGACCAACGGTTGCCGGAGGGTGTGATTTTCGGGTCGCTGTGCAAGAATGCCGCCCTGCATCCCGAGCTTGTGAAGCGCTATTACGGGTCGTTGGCACCGCTAACCAATGTGTCGGTGGCCCTTAACAGCCTGCTGTGTCAGGATGGAGTGTTTCTGTATGTGCCCAAAGGGGTGAAGCTTGAGAAGCCGCTCCAGCTGGTCAACATATTCTCGTCGCCCACGCCTCTGGCTGCTTTCCGCCGTGTGCTGGTGGTGCTGGAGGATGACGCCGAGGCGCGTCTTCTGGTGTGCGACCATGTGCAGGACAACGACCAAAGCTATCTCGCATCGCAGGTGGTGGAGGTGGTGATGGGCCGCAACTCGGTGTTTGACTTCTACGACATCGAGGATTCATCGGCCACTACCCGGCGCCACAGCATGCTCTACGCATCGCAGCCCGATGGCAGCAATCTGCTGGTCAACGGTATGACACTGCAGTGTGGCTCCACTCGCAATGAATACAATATCATGCTCCCCGGCTCACATACCGAAACATTGCTTGCCGGCATGGCAATTGCTTCCGGCGGGCAGCATGTGGACAATAATTCCACCGTGACCCATATCGGCAATTCTGGCCACAGCACCCAGCTGTTCAAGTATGTGGTGGATGATGTGGCTTCGGGTGCGTTCGAAGGGAGCATTCTCGTGACTCCCGGTGCGCAGTTCACCGAAGCGTATCAGAGCAACCGCAACCTGCTCGCATCCACCGGTGCCAAGATGCACACCAAGCCGCAGCTCGAGATCTACAATGACGATGTGAAATGCAGCCACGGAGCCACCACCGGTCAGCTTGACAGCGAGGCGCTGTTCTACATGCGCTCGCGTGGTATTCCGGAGCACGAAGCGAGGGTGATGCTGATGCAGGCGTTCATGACCGATGTGATTGACACCGTGCGCATCCCCGGATTGAGGGAGCGGCTGCAGTACCTTGTGGACAAGCGGTTTCAGGGCGGTCTGCGCCAGTGCGGGTCGTGCGGGTCGGCTTGCCATGATTCCAAAACCCCACAGCAATGAGCATCACCGACTGCCGGGCTGATTTCCCGATACTGAGCCGCAAGGTGCACGGCAAGGAGCTGGTGTATCTCGACAATGCCGCTTCCACCCAAACGCCCCGTCAGGTGGTGGACGCCATCAGTTCCATGTACTTCACCCACAAGGCCAATGTGCACCGTGGGGTGCATACCTTGTCAATGGAGGCCACCGGACTGCAGGAGCGTGCCCGCACCAAAGTGGCCGGGTTCATAGGAGCCGGCGAGGATGCTGAGATTATTTTCACACGCGGCACCACCGAGGCTATCAACCTTGTGGCGAGCAGCTATGGCGAGCTATTGGAGCCGGGCGATGAGGTGATACTCACCCAAATGGAGCATCATGCCAATATAGTGCCCTGGCAGCTGCTGCGCGAGCGTCGCGGCATAAGAATCAAGGTGGTGCCAATCACCGCCAATGGAGAGCTTGACATGGAGGTGTTTGCCTCGCTGTTCACTCCCCGCACCAAGGTGGTGTCGGTGTGCCATGTGTCGAATGTGTTGGGCACTGTCAACCCGGTGGAGGAGATTGTGGCGATGGCCCACAACCACGGTGCCGTGGTGCTGATTGACGGAGCCCAGGCGGTTCCGCATCTCAAGGTGGATGTGCGTGCCCTCGGGGTGGATTTCTATGTGTTCTCATCGCACAAGATGTATGGTCCGTGTGGCGTGGGAGTGCTCTACGGACGGCGCGAGCTGCTGGAAAAGATGCCTCCATACCAGGGTGGTGGCGAGATGATAAGCCATGTCACCTTCGAGCATACCACCTTTGCCGAGCTGCCGTTCAAGTTTGAGGCCGGCACTCCCGACTATGTGGATATCGCCGCTTTCTACACCGCTATCGAATATATGCAGTCGATAGGGATGGAGAGGATAGCGGAGCATGAGCATGACCTGCTGGTGTACACCACTGAGCGGATGATGCAGATTCCCGGGATGAGGATTTTCGGCACCGCACCCCACAAAAGTGCCGTGATATCGTTTCTCATAGGCCATGAGCATCATTATGATATAGGGCTGCTGCTCGACAAGCTCGGGATAGCGGTGCGCACAGGCCACCATTGTGCGCAGCCGCTCATGCAGGCTCTCGGAGTGGAGGGCACTGTGCGGGCTTCGATGGCTGTTTACAACACCCGCGAGGAGTGTGACAAATTCATAGCCGCTCTCATTCGCGTGGCTGCGATGCTGGGATAGTATGTTCATGGAAGATAAAAATTGCGTTGTTATGTTCACGGAAGATGAAAAATTGCGTTATGCCCGCCATATCTCGCTGCCGGGATTCGGTGAGGAAGGTCAGCTCCGGCTCAAGAACGGGTCGGTGCTGGTGATAGGTGCCGGCGGCCTCGGAAGTCCTGTGCTGCTGTATCTTGCCGCTGCAGGTATGGGGCATATAGGTGTGGCCGACGGCGATGTTGTGGATACCACCAATCTCCAGAGGCAGGTGATTCACACCACCGCCTCCGTGGGGATGAGCAAGGTGAAGTCGGCGGCAGCCAGAATGCGGGCCTTGAATCCGGATGTGGAGATTGAGGAGTTCGGGGAGTTTGTCAATGAAAGCAACATAGCCGGATTGATAGCCGGATATGATTTTGTGATTGACGCCACCGACAGCATTGATATAAAATTTCTGATCAACGATGCGTGTGTCAAGGCCGGAAAGCCGTACAATCATGGTGCCATATTCCAATATGAGGGTCACACCATGACTGTGCTCCCGGGGTCGGCTGATCTTCGCACTCTGTTTCCTGACGGTCCGTCAGCTGTGGTCCGGTCGGCTCCGGTGGGACCGCTCGGTGTGGTGCCCGGAGTGTTGGGCACGCTGCAGGCCACGGAGGCTATAAAGTATATAAGCGGAGTGGGAGAGCTGCTGGTCAACCGGCTGCTATGCTTCGACCTGCTTACAATGCAATTCACCTGCCTCAGAATCTAAGGCAGGTGAATTTTTTAAATCTTATAAGTCCTATAAGTCCTATAAGTCATATAAATCCTATGAGTTTTTTATAGGGGGGTCATCTCCAGGTGGAGCCTGGATGCGGGGAGTATCACATCCTTGGCAAACCCGGCCACACGCTCGGGTGTGAGAGTGCGGATATGGTCGGGGAAAGAAGTGTGAAGATCCTGACCGAATTTATGACGCATTTTCAGCACAGTGTGCCAATAGTCGTTGCTGCGGCCGTTGTCCTGCCATGATTTTTCAAGATATTGTTTCACCTTTGTCACCTCATCGGGGGTTACAAATCCCGGTGTGGCCATGGCTGTGGCTGTGGCTTTCACAATGGCGTAGCACGAGTCGGCATTCTGTGGTTCCACACGGATGTAAACCGGTATGATAGCTCTGGCGGGGTCGTTGCCGTTCATGCCTGCGGAGAGACCGCAGTGGCTTTTGACGCCGTAGGTCCAGCCGCGGGCTTCGCGTAGGTCGTCGCGCAGTTTGCCCTGAAGGATGGAGCCGGTGGCGTGGGCGAGGACAATGTTGGCGGCGTTGTATTCGCAGGGCGCATTGTAGAAGGTGTAGCTGATGGTCTGGGGTGTGGTCATCGGCATGGAGAAGATGTGGGATTGCTCGCCCTGGGCATAGCGGTAGCCTATGTCGTGGGACTCGAGTTTGCGATTGCCTGCGGGGAGCGAGGCTATGTAGCGGCACACGAGCGGGATTATGGAGTCGGTGTCAAAGTCGCCTATAATGTTGAACGCGAACTGACCCATGTTGTCAAAGAGCGATTTGTGGATGGCGAGGATTTTGTCATAGTCCACCTTGTCAAGGTCCTCGGAGGAGAGTTTCGCGCCAAGGGGATGGCGGTTATACACATAGAGATGGATGGAGTCGCCCATGGCGAAGGTGGGGTTGGCATCGTGGCTGGAGAGCTTGCTGCGCTGGTTTTCGATCATGGCTTTGAAGGCGCGGTCGTCCCTGACGGGTGCTGTGGCTTTGAGATAGAGGAGCTGCAGGGCGGTGGCGAGCTCGGGAGTGTCGGCGGAAGCGCCGAGAGTCTGCTCCATGTTGCCGATAGCCACAGCTGTCTTGATGTTTTTTCCTGCGAGCATACGCTTGAGGTCGGTGGAGGAGTGGTTGCCGTAGCCGCTCACAGCCAGGGCATCGTTGACAAGGCGGTATTCGGCGGCGAGAGCGGGGTCATACCCTTCGCTGAGCCCACCCGGGCAGTACCCTTGGATGAGCACTTTGCCGGGAGTGAAGTCGGTGTGCTTGAGATACACCTTGATGCCGTTGCTGAGCGTGAGGGCTTTCACATCGAATTCGGGTATGGAGTCGGTGCTTGCCACAGTTCCGGCAACAGGCTCGTCGTCCAGCAGATGCGAAGCTATTTGGGGATCGGTGTAGGGAGGTAGTTTCGAGCCATCCACTTTGGAATAAGCATCGGCGAGGTCGGAATCGGAAAGCGCGGCGGCTTTCTCGGGCATATATGCCAGCAGTACGATATTGGAGTTGTCGGGCTTGATTACCTCGCGCATATAAGCATTGACAGTGTCTATGGTCACGGAGTTGATGATGCCTTTGAGCATTTTGTAGCGTGCCTCAGCCGAGGGGAGAGCGTTTTTGCCGCCGTCAAGATAGTGACGCACGTAGGTGCGGGCATACTCGGTGTTGGTGCGCCGGGAGGTGAAGTCGGAGTCAAACGAGGCTCTTTCGGATGCTTTGGCTCGGTCAAGTTCGGTTTGGGTGAATCCTTGGGCCGCGGCACGTTTCAGTTCTTCCGCGATGGCCGATGCAGTGGCGAGTTCGCGTCCGGGTTTGGCGGTGGCGCGGACGGTGAGAGCCTGCTGAGTGGAGGCAAGGAGAAATTTCATGTCGCCTACACCAAGGTTGGTGAACGGTGCTTCCGGGTCGCTCTCCACAAGGTCGTAGCGGTCGGCGAGCATCTGGCTCACCAGCGAGCGGGTGAGGTCGCGGCGGAGTTCACCCACAGTGTTGAGTGCGTGGTCGGGTGTGTCGTTGTGCTTGGCGTAGAGCATCACTGTTGATGAGGATTGCTCGGGGTCGGTTTGTACGGTGGCAATCACTTCGGCGTTGGCGGGCACAACCTCGGGTGTGGGGATGGCGGGATTCTCGCGCATGGGGGAGTCGGCCCACAGTTCGCGCAGCTTCTGTTCGGTGCGGGCGGGGTCGATGTCGCCCACGATTATGATACATTGGTTCTGCGGGTGATACCATTTTTTGTAGTATGCCCGGAGCGCGTCGGGATGGAAACTTTCCACCACGCTCATCAGCCCTATCGGCATGCGTGTGCCGTAGCGTGAGCCCGGGAAGATGTGGGGAGCTGCTTTTTCAAGCAGACGCGTGTTGGCGGCGGAGTTGCGCTGACGCCATTCCCCTTTGATTACCCCGCGTTCCTGGTCGATGTCTTCATCTTTGAGCAGGAGGTCGCCGCTCCAGTCGCGGAGAATGAGCATGCAGGAGTCAAGGGCGGAGGTGCGAGAAGTGGGCACCTGACAGATGTTGTAAACAGTTTCGTCGGTGGAGGTGTAGGCATTGAGGTTGGCGCCGAATTTCACGCCTATTGATTCGAGATAGTCAATCAGCGAGTTGCCGGGGAAATGTTTTGTGCCGTTGAAGCAAAGGTGCTCCAGGAAATGCGCCAGACCGCGCTGGTTCTCCTCCTCCTGGATGGAGCCAACGCGCTGGGCGATGAAAAAGTCGGCTCTGTTGGCGGGCCAGTCGTTGTGGCGGATGTAGTAGGTGAGTCCGTTGGGGAGGGTGCCGGTGTGCACCGCCGAGTCCATGGGAATGGGAGCCAGGGCGGAGGCTGCAGCGGAGGCACCGAGCAGGAATGTGGCTGTTAGCAGATGTTTTAAGGTCATATTTTTTAATGTATATTGTTATCAGAACAGGAATGAGATGGCGGCTTGCGAACGGCGTTCGTGAGCAAGGCCGCTGTAGGTGGTGAAATAATGGAGTCCCGACAGCCGGATGGCGTATTTGCGGGCGATGGCCCGGCTGATGGCAACGGAGGCCGAGACAGTGTTGGTGTGGGCCGCGGCAAAACTGTGGCGGGTGCGCTCGATGTCGATGAGAGGTGACACCGAGGATGCCGAGGTGGTTTCGCGCAGTATGAGGTCATTGGAGGCCACGGGAATTTGTCCGCCGTATGCCATGTCAATCTGCACGGTCCACTGATGGGGGAGCAGTGCCGATACACCTGCCGCCACCTTGCCTCCGGCGCGGTTGGTGATTGATTGACGACCGGGAGTGAAATATGCCTCGCAGCGGTGGCTGTAGGCTATCTCGCCGGAAGCGTGGATGCGGACGGAAGGGGAGAGGAATCTCTGCCATGCGCCGTTGACGGCGGTGGTATAGGCATTGTCGGCGTAGGTGTCGGAGCTCCCGATCTGTGGGTAGATGCTGCCGGTGGCATCGCCGAATATGTTTTCGTGTCCGTGGCGTTTGTAGATGTTGAATTTCGCGGTCACGCCCCAGTTGGAGGTGATATATCCGGCGTTGAGGTGCAACTCGTTGTGCCATGCGCCGCACAGAGGCAGCTTGTTGAGGTCGGAGAGGATGGAGTTGAAGCTGAAGCGGCTCACTGCTGCGGTGGCGGTGAACCCTTGCAGAGAGGTGGGCAGGAGCGACAGCGAGGCGCCGTAGCGGTAGCCGTTGTAGTAGGTGGTGGCTCCGTTTCCGGCAAACCGCACATAGTGGGTGCCCATGCCGGTGGTGTGATAGATTTTATCCACACCCATCTCCGACACGAAGCTGATGCTCACCGATTGCTTGTATTTCATGAACTCGAGGCCGAGGCCGAGGCGGTAGTTGCCGATAGTGCGGGCACCTCCGGCCGCAATCTGCAGGTTGCCGGTCACATCTTTGGGACGGGGGTCCACAGGGCGGTAGTACAAACCTGCGGTGTACCCGATCGAGGCACCCCAGGCCCACGCGTCGGTATGGTCGGCATAGCCGCCGGAGAAAGCGTACTGCTCCATGTTGAGGCTGCCGCCGCGCCCGTCGGCGGGGTAATAAGGGTAGATGAGGTCAAGGTCAACGGCTTCGCACCATTGTTTGTTGCGTATGCGTCCGTTGCTGTAGGATGCGTTGCCCCATAGAGTGGAGGTACGGTGTTTCATATAGCTGTCGGCCTTGAAATACCAATACTGGCCGCCGGTGCCCTGCTGCGGGTTGACAGCCTGGGACTGCTTGTGGTGGTTGAACCCCACGGCCACAGTGCTGAGCGAGCTGCTCCATTGCCACTGTTTCAGGGCCGGGTTGAGCCACGCGCTGCTGTTCAGCTCCGGCACGGGTGAGGAATGGTCAAGGATGCGGAGCGATATGCTGTCGGCCGGGCTCTCCGCCGCCTCGGAAGCGAGGGAGCAGAGAGCGCACACGACAAATATCAAGGTATGGTTCAAACGGTTCATTCTATAGGTGTTACTCCATCGTAGGTTTTGGTGGTGCAGAGGGTGCCGTTGGTGTCCATGGCTGTGCCCTGGAGTTCGATTTCGGAGGCGATGCAGTCAGGGTTGAAGTCGGCGGTGGAGTTGTTGGTGTCCTTGAGCACGGGGTTCCCCTGCTCGTTGAGGTAGAGCATTTTGCGTCGCACGCTGTGGAAATATCTTGTTTTGTCCTTGTCGATGTCACCGCAGTGGGTCCATCCGCAGTCGAGGGCGGGCGCGGTGAGGGTCCATGCAAATTCAGCCTGCACCGAGCAGTTGACCACATCCACCACCCATTGGTTGGGCAGGCGGTAGGCTTGTCCGGTCATGGGGAAATCGCCGGCCACCGAGTGGATGGTATAATCATAGGAGTAGAGATAGTCGCGGAGGTAGGTGTCGCGGTCCACCGGGATACGGGCTATGCCGTAGGCTTTGAAGCCGCGGTTGTGCAGCACCCAGAAGCTTAGGGTGTAGCAGTACCATTTGTCAAGGTCGGGCACAGTGGGAGAGTCAATATCCATGTTGTTGGGTTTGGTGGATATATCATACCATTCAAAGTCGGCATGGCTGAGGTCGAACGAGTTGGGGTTGGCCTGACGGTGGTCGATGCCTGTGTCAGCGAGGAGGAGATACTGGCCCGGCTGCACAGGGTGGTCGTGTCCGGAGCCCGGGATGGTGTAGAGGGCGTGGACTGTGATGGCTTCGTGCATGATATCGGGGGTGTAGTCGTATTTGTCGGTGGTGGTGAACTTGGTTTCAAACAGCGTCAATCCATCGGCGTACACCACATGGTCGGTGTTGTTGTAGAGCTTGATGTAGTCATCGCCGTAGTACTGGTTGCCCGACGAGCGGAGGGTGCCGGCAAAAAATATTTCGGCTATGATGAGGTCGTTGCTCTCGATGGTGTTGTAGGATTGGAGCTGCACGGTCTGCGTTTCACCGCCAATCTGTATGCTGCGGGCGGTGGCTCTCAGGGTGGATGTGGTGCCGGAAGCTGAATGAACCTGTGCTGTGTAGTCGATGTCATAGAGCCCGGGTGTGAGTCTTATTTCCGCTCCGGAGCCGAACTCGGAGGTGCGGCCGTTGGAGATGTTGTAGAACTCGGTGTGCTCGTGGTCAACAATGGCATCGGCCTCGAGGTCAGCGGGGTGAATGATGGCGAGGTTGACCAGTGTGGCATCTGTGGCGGCGCTGTCGTCGGAAATCTTGTCGTCGCAGCTCCAGAGCAGGCATACGGCCATGAGCGCGAGAAGGTGATGGATGAGTGATTTAGTCATTATATTATCGTTTTTTTTATTTTTATACTAAAGAGTCAGAGTGGCTTCCATGCCGAAGTAGGCATCAGCGTAGCGTCGTATTGTCACACCGTTGCTGTCGTAGTCGGGCAGGTAGTCGAGGATACGGTTGACGAAAGCGGACAGTTTGAGCCATTTCCCGATTTTCTTGGTGGCTTTGAGGTTGACATACAAGGCTGTGGGTATGGTCACTGTGCGGTAGGCCGCCTCATTGTAGTTCTTGACCAGATATTGCAGCAACAGGTCCTGTTGTGCGGCGTTGTCGTAGGGGTGGATCTGCCCGTCGAGGGCGGAGATATAGCTTGTGGGTACGCCATTCTCCCACAGGCGTGTGCTCTTGACATGCCACATACACTGGATGGAGGTGCTGAACACCAGCCCCCAGCGGGGAATTTGGGTGTCGAACATGAAGTTGGTGTTGATCTGGTCGTTGACGCGGCCATCGTTGGTGTTGTATATGCCCACATACAGGTCGCTCACCGGTTGCGACCCCACCACATCGTTGACCGGCGAGTAGAGCATCTGCGAGTTGCTGTAGGTGGTGTGGAGCCATGCGCCGGTGATGGTCAGGGCTGTGCCGATAGCTTTCCATCGGGCGGTGGAAAGCTGAAATTCCACACCTTGCTTGTCGATGCGTGAGCCGTTGGTCACACGCCTGAGCCCATCGAGAATCACCTTGTCGGTGTAGGGGAGTGTGGAGATGTCCGGAGCTTCGGTGAGTGTGCCGGGATTGATGGCTGAGGCATCGTAGCTGCGGTAATGGTAGGGGGCGTAAACGGTGGAGTAGCGGAATCCATCGTTCATCTTTTCGCGGAAATATGTGACGGAAAATGAGTTGCGACCCCATTCGGCTCCTAAGCGTATTTCCCATTTATGGTTTCGTGCCGGGCGGAGCTGATAGTTGGTGGCATCCTCGATGTAGGTGCGCACATTGATGCGGCTCAGTTCGTTGGGGCGGTTCACATCGTAGTAGTTGAGCTGGATGATGTCGTTGTAATGAAGCTGCGGGTAGAGGTAGTCCACGGTGGGCATCTTGGTGGTGAGGCCGTAGCCTCCGGCTATAAGGAAACGCATGGGGAGTCCTCCCGCCTGGAACGAGGGGAAGTTCCACACCGCATTGATTCGTGGGTCGAGGTAGGTGCGTCCGCTGAGGTAGTACTCCTTGCTGAGCGATGGGAGTGCGATGGAGCGTATGCCCAGCTGCAGTTCGGGTTTGTTTGAGCCGATGAGCAGGCTCATTTTATTTTCGGCATAGAAGCTGAGCACCTGCAGAGCCGGAATGGAGTTGAAGTCGCGGGGGCGGGTGGTCCATGAGGCAGAGAGCGGTTTGCTGAGGTCGTACTGCTGTCCGTGTCCGAGATTTTTGGTGAGAGTCCATTCTGCACCGGCCTTGTACTCATGGAGCCAGGTGCCCAGAGCGCGGGAACCATCGGCTCGGGCTTTGAGAAATACGCTCAGCGGGCGGCTTGTGTTGGTGAAGTCGGCGAGGTATTCGCTCAGCAGGTAATGGGCATCGTGTACCCCCGGCTCCATGGTGGTGGGAGCCACGGAAGCTCTTTGCGGAGCCACTTGTTTGAGACGGTGGAGCTTGTCGGCCTGATACGACACCGAGCTGTTGAGTCCGGCGGAGTTGAGCCATCTGATGCGAGTGAAAGTGAAGTTGAGGTCGGATGTGAGTGCAGCTCTGTTGTAGGAGCTTTTGTACTCGTCCACCTTATTATAATTCAGGTCGGGATCAGCCTTGGCGTTGTCAAAGCTGCCTGTATAGTCCACGCCTATGTTCCAACGGGTGGACACCGATGGATGCGCCCAGCTGAAGTTGGCGCGGGCGGAGGCATTGACGCGCTTGTAGTTCTCGAGTGAGTTGCGTGGGTCGATTTTGGAGTCGAGATACCCCGCGTCGATATTCACCACATGGTTGTGGTTGGCGATTCCGAACCCTTTGCCGGCGGAGAACAGTTTGCTGTACTGGTCGGCCTTGAAGCGGGCGGTGAACGGTGTGGCGCGGCGTATGCGCTTGATGTTGACCAGTCCGGATGTGAGGTTGCCGTATTCAGCCGACGGAATGCCGCGCACGATATCCACGCTCTCAATATTATCGGTGGAGATGGTGCGCATATCCACGCCGCGGTTGGTGGTGGCGCGTTTGTATTCGGGGTCGCCGGAAGTGGCTCCCGGCACACCCTGGAGGTTGGCATCGTTGTTGATTGGCGCCCCGTCCACCACAAAAGCGGTGCCAAGCGATGAAATGGCATAATCGTCATTGACCGCCTTTGTGCCTGTGGCTCCAAGGTTGCCTGTTTCGCGCAGGGCTATGCTGTTGGTGCTTCCCATGTCGGGAGTCTGGGCCATATTTCCGGGCAGCAGTTCAAGCAGGTCGGTGAAGCTTGTGGGCTGTATATGCTCCATTGCATCGCGGTCAATTCGCGAAGATGATGTCATGCCACCGCTCTCCTTGGCTGTGATCACCACTTCGCCGAGGGTATGGTCGGCAGGTGTGAGCGCGGCGGTGAGCCGTCGGTCGGCGGAGAGGGTGAGGGAGGAGTGGAACGGTTTGTAGCCTATATATGTGACAGAGATGTCGGTTTTGCCGGGCACCACGCGCATTGACCAATGGCCGTTGGCATCGGTATGCATGGATAGTGGAGCTGATTTGTCTCCGGGATGTGACACAGACACAGTGGCAAAAGGGAGAGGTTCATGTGTGGCGGCATCGACAGCTGTGCCGCTCAGGGTTATGAGATCGGCGGCGTTGGTCGAAAAACAGAATATCGAAAGAATGAGGATGAGTAGTGGTCGAAACATGCTCATGATTGGTGCTTTGCTTATTATTATGCAAAATTACTGCTGCGGCGCAGGAGGGGCAATACACATTTTTAGGTATTTTGGAGCAGCGGGCAGGATGAAAAATGCTTAAAAATGGGTATTTCGTACAGAATGGTGTTGGCGTAATTTTGCATCACGAAATTCATCATAACATATTCTCATGAAAAAACAGTTACTTTTTATCGTTGCCATGGGTGCTTTCATCAGCGCTACGGCATCAGCTCCTCAGCTTGAATGGAGCAAATTGATTGATTCTCCGCAGCAGCAGGATATGACAAGCCATGTGGTTGTGCTGTCGGACGGCAATGTGGCCTCACTGAGCCATTTTGGTTCATATTCCACAACAGACGGCATTACATTCGACGGCGAGCAGATAGCCACCGGTGCCGCAACCAACAGCACCAGTGACAATCGCAACCTGCTTGTTATAAAGCACAAGGCCACTACCGGCGAGCGTATATGGAACATCTACACCAAGGAAGGATATGTGGATGTGAGCTCCAAAGGCGCCATGCTTCCCACATCCGACGGCGGCTTGCTGCTGCTTGTCAATGCCCGCTCGGCCAGTGTCACTCCCTACACAAGCCCGGTGATTGTGGATGCCACCGGTGCCGAGGTAGAATTTCCGGAATGGAACACCAGCGTGTGGATCTACAACCAGGTGCTCGTGAAGCTCGGTGAAGATGGCCGTGTGGAGTGGACCAAGTCGATAGCCATGGACCAACTTCCTGTGCCTCATGCCAGCAGCGGCAACTCTGTGGAGGCTACCACCAACGGTGTGACTCCCTATGCTTTGGCTCAGGATGCCGAAGGCAATATCTATATTGGCGGTAACTACCGCGCATCAATGGTGATCACTGCCACAAACAATGCCACCTATGTGCTCACCCCGCGCAATCTGGACACTTACAACGGTGACACCCAGCAGGCTGCCGGAGGTTTGTATCTCATCCGTCTGGACAGCGAAGGTAACTACAAGAACCATCTCCGCGCCACCGGCACTCTCACCCGCGACCAGATCTGCAAAATCACTGTGAATGGCGACAAAGTGTATTTCGCCGGCAATGTGAGCGGTAAAGTGGACGATGCCCTCACTATCGGAGGCCACACCATCGCGATGGAGAACACCTATGATGGTATTCTGCTCGGTTGTGCCTCGCTCGACCTCAAGACTGTGGATTACCTCACCTATATCAAGCCCCACCTCACCGGTAAGAAAACTGCCAACAGTACCAAGATCCGTGCACTTGACTTCCATGGCTCGTCGATGTATCTCATCGGCGGTGGTCAGGGCGGCTACAGCCCCGCCGGTGAAGATGCTGCCCGTGTGATCAGCAGCTCCAGCGGTCTGGAAGAAGGTTGGATGATAGAATTAGACCCCACCGACGGCTCATGGAAGAATGCAGTGAACAACGCCACCAACATCGGCGCTTATCTCGGTTCGTTCAGCTACAACGGCAACCTCTACGTATATGGCTATCGCCTCAACGCCGCCACCGGTTGCTTCCTTGACGAATATCCTCTTGGCTCCATGGAGCGTACCGCCCGCCACAATATTGCCCTTGCAGGCGGTGCTCCTACCGGCTACGGCATGACTTTTGATCCCAAAACCACCCGCGCCCTGTTCTGTTCTCGCGGCAATAAGGCCTTCACAGTAGGTGCTGATGCTGTTGAAACAGAGGCTCCCACATCTTGGGGCGGACTGCTCTCAAGCTTCATCATGGATCCGCAGTACAATGGTGTGGAGAGTGTGGCACCCGAGGCTGAGAACGGTTTGAAGCTCAGCGCAGCCGATGGTGAGATAATAGTCAATGCCACCGAAAGCACTCACCTGGTAATCACCGATATGAATGGCATAAATGTGGTGAGCACCACAGTGGAAGAGGGCGAAACCCGCTTCCCGCTCCCTATGGGAGTGTATGTGGCCGCCGGTCAGAAGCTCGCTGTCCGCTAATCACCCACCTCATCATAAAAAAGGAGAGACCTACCCGGTCTCTCCTTTTTTTTGCAGTTAAGCAACTGAAAATATCGGAAGAATTTGAATTGTTGAAAATTAAATAATACATTTGGGAAAAATATGAAAAGGGTATTGTTATATATAATTTTCATTTCTGCACAGTTGTCTATACAAGCGCAATTAAAGACAGCTGAAGATTATTATGTCTTGGCTTTTAATGAAATGTCAGATATGCTTGCCGGAAGGGATAGTCTGTCCATTAAAAGAGCTGTATTTCTTGCGGAATGGGCATATTTTGAAGGGAAACTGGATTATAAAACTGATTTTTGCGATGAGATAGATAGAATAAAGACTTTTATCCGCTCAGTTTATGCTGTAAATAAGCTTCATACTTACAAAACAGGAATGCAGATGGCTATCAGCTCATATATGGTGAGACCTTATTCTGGGAATAATTATACACCCTATACCTATGATTATGAAACATTTTCAATGGATGATGAGCCTTGGGAACGGCAATTTGTCAGCAGGGCATTAAAAACACATAAAGGTCAATGCCGTTCTCTTCCATGGATGTATAAAATCCTTGCAAGTGAATTAAAAGCTGATGTATCCTTAGCCCATGCTCCGCGCCATTGTTACATTATGTATAAAGATGAAGATAAAATTACGCCGGAAGAATGGATAAACCTTGAATTGACAACTAATACGATGAATCCTTCATGGTATATAAAGCAGGATTTTGAGATTTGTGATTCTGCAGTAATTGCAGGAACTTATATGACTCCGCTGACTGACCTCCAGACAGTTGCCTGTCAGATGGCAGATCTCGCATTTGGATATTGTGAAAAGTTTCATCGGTATGATGAGTTTACCTACTATTGTACGAGCAGGTCTTTGGGATTCTATCCGATGAATCCGAATGCTTGGATAATACGGGGTAAATCTCTTGAGCGAATAACTCAAGATTATCTTACATATGTCGGAAATGTTATTGATGATTATGCTGCTTATCTGCTACGGTTAATGGATAATACAAGATATGGGTTACACCAAACATATATGACGGTAGAAACTGAAGAAATCAGAGAAAGACGAAGATTACAAACCATAGAAGCCCAAAAGTTTTCCCAAGATAAATCATTATCAAAATGAAAAAGGTTCGGTTAATATTAATGTCATTTCTGCTTTATCCTATTAGCAGTATGGCATATTCTCATTTGTCCCCATATTCATATTGCGGTGGCGATCCTGTAAACTGCAAAGATCCTACAGGATGTGTAATTGAAGGAGTGACAAAAAAAGATGCCGCAATGGCAGTCGAAGATTTCCGGGCAATGTTCCCGGGGGATGAATTTGCAAATTTCAGGAACTTAATAGTCCAATCCGGTAAAAAACAAAATGGCAAGTCATTTGCGGCAATATCTGCAGATGCGCTTTCATCGGCACTTAATGGAATAACGCTCAATGAAGACCAACAAGCATTAGTGGATATGGTGGTAAACACTATAAACTCTAATGATATTCATAAGGTCGAATACACTACACCGGGAAGCGATATGTCACAATCCTCTCTGAAAGTTTATTCACCAATCTTAAATTCATTAGGCATTACATCTGAGATGGCCGCTAACGTTCAAGGTGGATATTCTCAATTCGTTATGGCTTTATGTGGAGAAGCCTCTACAGTTCCAACTCAAACAGGGTCTCTAACTATAATATTGAAAACACCGGATGCATTTGTTACAAATCGACCAGCAACCTTGGGGCATGAAATTATAGGGCATGGACGTTCATTCCGACTAGGGTATGTAGATGCTCAGTCACAACATATTATCCCCATTCAAGTAGAAAATCTCATATTAAGAAATATGGGGATTTCATTGTTTCGAAATGGCTCTGATCATGCTCCCCTTAAGACCGTAATTCCCAATTACATGAATCTTCCAAATTTCCGATAAAGTAAAAATTATTTTACTAAATAGTCTGCTTTGTATTAACATTGTCAATGCCATTTCACCCCTATCTCGCATAGTGAAATACTTATTATTTATAATTCTATTCAGCATCTCCTGTGCTAAAAGCTCCTATTCCAATAGATTTACGAGTGAGACAGAGAGATTTATCGACTTTTGTGAAGTTAGCAATAACAATAAAGGGTACATTAGTTATGAATTTGGATTTTCAAAAATTAATTCGGTATATATCGTAAAAAATGATACACATTTAGAGGTGTACATTTCAGATGGTAATAAGCTAAACTTTTCGACAACGTGCGAAATTTCACCTATTTTAAATTGGGCTTTTGAAAAGGCGCCAAATGAATCATCATCAGTACAATTCATCATGAATAAAGAATACGAACCTCTTTACTACAAATTAACCATAATGGTTAATGGTACTCCAATTATAATTGATTCTTCTTCAATGCGAATTATAGGAAACGAAGTGGTCGTAGAAAAAATTGATGAATTAAAGAGGTTTATCCTCAGTTTATGGATAGATTCTCTAGAATCACAAAATAGTGATTAAGAATAGTTCAAAATACTATAACAAGTTAGTCGATTGTTTCCAAAATGTGCAAGCAATTAGAACCGAAAATCTTATATTAAGGGTAATGGGCATACCCTTTATTAACACAGGGGTAAAGCATGGACCACAGATTGCTATTCCGCAACCCTCACTACTACCTTCATTCAGATAAATGAAAAAAAAAGTTGTAATATGGCTATTTGTGCCTATATTATTCTGTGTAAGTTTTAATATTGGTGCTGATGACATAAAAAATGCCAATAATAGTAATTTGCCCTTTTCATTTGAGCTTTTGTCGGATTCGATTAAAGAGATAGTCTCCAATAGAAAATTTATAATATACGATTATGGTCATCATGGCAAAAAGTGGTGCCTGATATATGAGGAGGGGGATTCTTATGATATTAAGATAGGCACTACGCGAAATGAGCCCCATAGTTTTGTTTCCATAATAGACACAATGAAACTCATGGATGCGTATAGGGATTTAATCTGTTGGGGTATGGACACTTTACCAAATATCACAAAGGATATGAATCGACTATATCCAAAACAATGGTCAGGATTTTACAGGTCATTGAGCGTATTTAATCAACAATCAAATTGTATTTTTAATTCCAATAACGCTATAGGTTTTGAGGGCTTTGATAGTATAGTTGTTAATGATAACTTTTCAAAACTATGTTATTTGATGCATTGGCTTTCGGCCCCTGAAATACATTCTTTATTACCGGGATTTGATGATTATATCAATAAGAACAGGCTCTAAGGGTCAGAGGTCGAGTTTGTCGTTGCGGCGAGTGCGGTGGGGGAGGAGTGATTTGAGACGGTTGATAAGGCTTAGCCATAGCGGCGAGGGTGCGGACACCACATTGGTGGACAATGTTTCGGCCATGGTGGGTGCGGGCGACTCATCGCCAAACTGCTCGGGATAAAGCACCAGCAGATTGTTGCTGCCGAAGTAGCGCTGGAGGAATTGCGGCAGGGTGTCCATGTCGGATGTGAACGACACTGATGTGCGGCGGGCATTAATCACCACAAAAAGGTCGTCGGGGAGGATTTTGTTGCTTAGCAGAATGAAATCATCCCATGCCTCGATGGTGCGGTATTCAGCGCGTATGTCGTAGCCCCCATTTCGGAGCACCGCCTGCACTGCCAGGCGTGTCGGGGCGTAGCAGCAGAAAATTATCCGGCACCCGATTTCGCGGGCGAGATTGCCGAGCGAGCTCACCCAGCGCACAAATCCTGTTTCATACTCGGCTTTTTCGGGCACAGCCACCACGATGCGGGTAACGGTGTTGACCGGTATGAAGCATCGCGATATGACAATCATCTTGTTGGTGGCTTGAAGCAGCCGGTTGAGTTTGTCACCGAAGAAAGAGTCAATCACAGCGTTGCGCCGGTGGAGTCCGATCACCACATCGGTGATGTCGCGCTCCTCGATGGCGTTGATCATTCCGGCCACAAAATTCATGTCGTAGCGTTCCAGGGCGTTGAGTTTCACATCCACGCTCGCGGCTGTCTGCTCGGCCACATCGAGCGAATTGCGGCTCACGGCGCGGGATGAGGCACTGTTGTCGTTGCGCACATGGAGCGCGTAGAGATTGCTGCGTTTGCTCACCGTGCCGCGCATCATCACTGCCAGCGTCACCAGTTCCGGGGCTGTCAGCGGACTGCCGACGGCGATGAGAGTGTTGACTGGCCTATGCCGCTCGGAGCGTGTGGCCTTGGCCATATTGCTATCGCTGAGTTCCAGTACTTTGAGCCTTGTGGCGGCTCGGGATGTGCCTATTGACGACACCGTGCATGTGACAAGAATCATAATCACGGTGCCGTTGAGAATCTCCTCGCCGAATATATGCATATTGTAGCCGATCATCACCACGGCAAGGGCCACGGCGGTGTGGGCGTTGGTGAGCTGATAGAGCACGGAGCGGTCAATGGGCTGGAGGTGATATGTGCGTTGTGTGGCGTAAGCGGCGAGCCATTTGCCGGCCATGGCTATTCCTGACATCACGGTGGCCACATACACTGTGTTCCACCCCTTCATCAGTACTCCCACATTTATCAGCATCCCCACACCTATGAGAAAGTAGGGGATGAATATGGCGTTGCCCACAAACTCTATCCTGCTCATAAGCGGCGATCGTGCAGGCACATACCGGTTGAGCACAAGTCCGGCCATGAACGCTCCGAACACGCCCTCAATCCCAATGGCCACAGCACTTTGTGCCGCCACAAACACCACTGCCAGCACGAACACAAACTGCATGATGCCATCGCTGTAGCGCTTGAAGAACCATCTGGCAATGCGCGGAAACAGATATACCGTCAATGCGCAGTATGCTATCAGCATCCCCAGGAGTTTGAGGGTGCCGAGGATGGAAAATTCGCCATCGCGGCACACTCCTACCACGCCGGCAAGCACTGTCAGTGAGCCGAGCACAGTGAAGATTGTACCCGCTATGGCTATGATCACGGCCGGGTTCTTGCTTAGTCCGAGGCGTGATATGATGGGGTAGGCAAGCAGAGTGTGGGCGGCAAACATACTCGCCAGCAGGGTGGAGGTGAGCATATCCAGCCCTAAGAACAGGTAAGAGCCTACAGCTCCGAGTATGAGGGGGATGAAAAAGGTGTAGAGCCCGAACACTGCTCCACGGCCAATGTTGCGCTTGAGGTGGTACATGTCGATTTCCAAACCGGCGAGGAACATCAGGTAGAGGATACCCACCTGACCGAACACCTCGAAGCTCATGTCGCGCGCAAGGAGGTTGCACCCGTGGGGACCCACCAGCACTCCCGCCAATATCAGCCCTATCACATGGGGAATCTTGAGCTGATTGAGGATGAGCGGTGCGCAGAGCATGATCAGCAGCACCACCAGAAATATCGCAACCGGTGAGGTGATGAGGGGATGTGAGGCCGGTATGGCTAACGACAGAATCACCGTGGTCAGAACTTTTTGCCGTGGGCCATCATGTATTGTGCAATCTGCACGGCATTGAGAGCGGCTCCTTTCTTGATTTGGTCACCAACTACCCAGAAAGTCAGCCCGTTGGGGTTGGAGATGTCGCTGCGGATGCGGCCAACAAACACCGGATCCTTGCCGGCTATGTCAAGCGGCATGGGATATTTCTTTTCGGAAGGGGTGTCCACCACCACAATCCCTTCGGCTGCTTCAAAAGCTTTACGGGCATCGGCGGGTGATATAGGGGCTTCGGTTTCCACCCACACAGCCTCGCTGTGGGCTCTCATCACCGGTACTCGCACGCAGGTGGCGCTCACCTGCAGATCGGGGGCGTGCATGATTTTGCGTGTTTCGTTGTACATCTTCATCTCTTCCTTGGTGTAGTCGTTGTCAAGGAACACATCGATGTGGGGAATCACGTTGTAGGCCAGCTGATAGGCGAATTTCTCCACTGTGGGAGCCTCGCCACGCTGCAGCTGGGCGTATTGAGTCTGAAGCTCCTGCATAGCCGCGGCACCGGCACCGCTTGCAGCCTGATATGTGGCCACATGCACTTTGTGGATAGGGGAGATGTCGTTGATGGGCTTGAGGGCCACCACCATCTGTATGGTAGTGCAGTTGGGGTTGGCTATGATGTTGCGTGGAGTGTTGAACGCATCGTCGCCGTTCACTTCGGGCACCACCAGAGGCACATCCTCGTCCATGCGGAATGCGCTGGAGTTGTCAATCATTATGGCACCGTGCTTGGTGATGGTGGAAGCGTACTCCTTGGAGGTGCCTGCTCCTGCCGAGGTGAAAGCTATGTCCACCCCCTTGAAGTCGTCATTGTGCTGAAGTTCCTTGACTACAATCTCTTTGCCGCGAAACATATAAGTGCGGCCTGCGCTGCGGCTTGAGCCAAACAGCAGCAGCTCGTCGATAGGGAAGTTCTGCTCATCGAGCACTCTCAGAAATTCTTGTCCCACGGCGCCACTTGCGCCCACAATAGCTACTTTCATATTCGGAATCTGATATTTGCCGCAAAGGTACAAATAAAATCCCGTTTTTGACCGTCACCGCAACTTATTTGTTAGCCACCGGCGCACGGGCTCATCGTAAAGCTTCAGTGCACCCCACGCCATGAGGGCTATCATCACGAAAAGACCTGCGCAAACTGGCCATACCTGTCCGAAACTGAGTCCGTTGGCCCACACCCAAGCGTAGAACATATACATCACAGGATAGTGTATGATATACACCGGATAGGAGAGCTGTCCCATGGTTTCGCACACGGTGGTGGAAAACCGGTCGGTGGTGGTGCCGCAAGCGCCTATGTACACGATGGCGGGGAACAGCAAGAGTGTGCAGGCGAGGTCATAGATGGCGTTGTACACCGAAGGCTCCTGACCGCCAACGTATGGACAGGCCATCACTACGGCAATCAGTGCCGAGCATTTCCAGAATGCACCGCGGATGTGCCGCGCTTTGAAGCCGCGCTGCATAAGCAGGCCGATGCCGAATGAGAACGACAAACGGAAAAATCCACCAATCCAGCCGCCGTCGGCCATGCTCCATCCCACTCCCAGGTGGTACGCTCCCGACATATTGGATATTGCGCATGCCGCAAGTCCTACAGCCGAGATGGCCACAACCGCTCCCAGGCTCTTGCGCCCGAGCCTATGGAGAACAAAGGCGTAAAGGATGCTGCCTATATATTCATAAAATAGTGACCACGACGGACCGTTGAGGGGGAACATCTCCCCGTTGCCGCGCACTTCCGCGCCCGCACCGGGGAGCACCGGTATCAACAACAGCCCCATGCACAATGCCAGTACCACCATGGAGAGCGACACCGGAGTGCCGTCCCATTTCACACTCCCTTGCAGGAGGTACGCCACAGCGCCGAGCACCACACTGAGCACCACCATGGGGTGGAGCCTTATGACACGGCGGAGCATGAACCGTCCGGCGGTCATGTTTCCGCTTTGCCAACGCTTGTCGTAGGCATATCCTATCACAAATCCCGACAGAACGAAGAAGAAGTCAACGGCAAGGTAGCCGTGGTTCATCATCTGGTCGGTGGGTGAGGTGGCAAACCCCTCAAAGAAATGATACCATATTACAAGCATGGCGGCCACACCTCGGAGGCCGTCAAGAATATCGTAGCGCGGTTGGGCTGATTGCAGTGTGCTGAATGATTGTTTCATGCCGCAAAATTACGACAAATGTCCCACGCCACACTTGACCTATGTCAAAAAATGCGTCCCCGGATCCTGCTCAGGGTGGCGGGGGAGATGCCGAGATAAGACGCTATGTCGGTGAGGCGTGCGCGGCGGCACACTTCGGGGAACTGCTGCGAGAACTCCCGGTAGCGGTTTGCCGCATCAAGGGTGAGCCTCTCCTTGTGCGACTGATGGAGTCGGCGATACTCATTCTGGTGTATCACCCGCCACCAGTTACACAGCTCGAGGTTGCTTTCCACCATCTCCATAAGCTGCGCGGTGCGGATGCCGTATGCCTCCACCGGCTCGATAGTTTCCACATATTCGCGGCTCGGCAGGGAGTAATACACTTCGTCCATGCTGAACACCACGCATCCTGCAATGGAGAATGAGGTGGTCACCTCCTGTCCGTCGGCCAGCCAGTAGCTCCGTGTCATACCGGATTCCACCAGCCACACCTTGCCGTCCATGCGTCCTTCGCTCACAATCTTGCTCCGGCGCGGAAATATCCGCTTTTCAAGTCTGCTGGCGAGCATATGCAGCGCGTCATCGCCCACCGGCCATGCCCGGCGCACGAACGCCACAATATTGGGTATGCTGTCAATCGCCACACTCATAACAGATGCAAAGATAGCACACTCCGCCGATATATCAAAGAGCGGTGCGCCCATCCCGGTCGGGAAGGGGCGCACCGTCATACCGTTGTGGCGGCGGGCTACTGCTTGGCGTAGCTCAGCACCGTGGGGCTTTCCACATCCACGCCAAACTGGCGGGCACGGGCCATGATGGCGCGGGCCAGCTTTGGCTTCAACTCCTCGGGGCAGTAGCGGAAATACGCCTCGGCGGCACGTACATGTGCGGCATCGGGCATTGGGTATTCACGCCTTTCGGGCAAGCCGAACACACTGTCGGGCAGCTCCTTTTTCTCTTCGTAGCCGAGTCGGTCGTTCATAGTCGGGATATTTAGAAATTATATCGCGCACCCACCTGAAGCAATCCCTGGGCACCGAAGCCGAGTTCGCCGAAGATGGTGAAGTTGCGGTTGATGTCCACATCAGCACCTACGGGCGAGAGCTGCATGGCAAAGTACCCTTTGTTGTAGGAATCGCCGTGGCGTGGCATCATGTGCGAGATGTCGGCACCTACTCCGAGGTGGGCGTAGAGAGTCACTATTCTGTTGGAGAAGTAGTCATATCGGCCGTTGAGCATAATCACATGGTAGCCCACCTTGCTGCTGTACTCTCCTTTGGTGGTGGCGGAGGAGTAGGTGTAGGAGGGGCCGATCCACAGTTTGGGGAGCACTTTCACATTGAACCCGATGTTGACGGCACCCCATGCGTTGTTGACGCCGTGCCAGCTGTCATGGTAGTTGCATGCGTCCATCATGGTGTAGCCACCATAGCTTGCGCTGATGTTCATTTTCTGAGCGTTTGCGCCGAAGCCAACTGCCACGGCTGCTGCGAGAGCCAATAGATATTTTTTCATTATACCACAGTTTTTAGAATGTTTTTTACATTTCTAAACAGATATGGAGCCGTGATTGTTTGAAAAATTATTATTTTTGCATCATGGCACACTCCAGCAAAATCACCAAAACCAATGCCGCCAGGCTGCTCGACAGGGCGCATGTCCCCTATGAGCTAATTCCGTACAATGTTGATGAATCCAACCTTGCCGCCACCCATGTGGCCGAGGAGCTCGGCGAGGATATACGCCAGGTGTTCAAAACCTTGGTGCTCACCTCCGGCAAAGGGGAATATTTTGTGTGCGTGGTGCCCGGGGATGCCGAGGTGGACCTCAAGAAAGCCGCCAAGGCTGCCGGTGCCAAGAAGGTGGATCTCATTCCGATGAAGGAGCTGCTGCCGCTCACCGGGTATATCCGTGGAGGTTGCTCACCTGTGGGGATGAAAAAGCAGTTTCCCACATATTTCCACTCCACCGCCGCGCTCTTCGACTATATATATGTGAGCGCCGGGATGCGGGGCTTGCAGTTCAAGATAGCCCCGGCGCAACTTATAGAATATGTGGGCGGTGCTCTCGCCGACCTTATCAATGAACAATCTCAGGAGTCATGAACAGATTCGGAACCATATTCAGCGTCACATCGTTTGGCGAAAGCCATGGGCCGGCCATAGGAGGAGTGATTGACGGTATGCCGGCGGGAGTGCTGGTGGACCTTGATTTCGTTCAGCGGCAGCTTTCTCGCCGACGCCCGGGGCAGAGTGCGCTCAGCACACCGCGCCGCGAGGATGACACGCTGGAGGTGCTGTCGGGTATGTTTGAGGGGCGCACCACCGGCACCCCGATAGGGTTTGTGGTGCGGAATACCGATGCTAAAAGCAATGACTATGAGGAGATGCGCACCATGTTCCGTCCCTCGCATGCCGACTATGTTTACACTGCCAAATACGGTGTGCGCGACCATCGTGGAGGGGGCCGCTCCTCGGCCCGTGAAACTGTGGCAAGGGTGGTGGCCGGAGCGTTTGCCATGCAGGCGTTGGAAAGCCTTGGCATCAAGATATGGGCCTATACTTCGCAGGTGGGGAACATCGTTGTGCCCCAACCCTATACAAGCTACAATGCTTTGATGGCAGAGGCTAATCCGGTGCGGTGTCCCGATGCCGGTTGCGCCCAAGCTATGGAGCGGTTGATTGTTGACGCCCGCAGCAAAGGCGACACTCTTGGCGGTGTGGTGACGGGTGTGATTGCCGGATGTCCCGTAGGAGTGGGCTCGCCGGTGATGGATAAGTTGCAGGCCAGTCTTGCCGCGGCCATGATGAGCATCAACGCCGCCAAGGGTTTTGACTATGGCATGGGGTTTGCCGGAGCGTCGGCCTGCGGCAGCGAGGTAGTGGACGAATTTGTGCCGGATGGCCACGGTGGAGTCACCACCCGCACCAATTTTTCGGGCGGCATCCAAGGCGGCATATCCAATGGAGAAGATATATATTTCCGTGTGGCTTTCAAGCCTGTGGCCACAATGGCAAGGCCGCTCCACACGGTTGATAACAACGGCAATGAGGCTGTGCTTAAGGCGCGGGGCCGTCACGACCCTTGTGTGGTGCCCAGGGCGGTGCCGGTGGTCGAGGCTATGGCTGCCATCACCATTCTGGACCAATGGCTGCTGTCGAGAGCCGAAGCCCCGTTGACGCTATGAGCACACCGCTGTACAAGGATTTCGCGGAGTTTCTGCGGGGATATTTCCCGGGCAAGATGCAGAAACTGACCGTCAATGTCAATCTTTCGTGCCCCAACCGCGACGGTACCATAGGGCGCGGCGGATGCACATATTGCAACAATCAAAGTTTCTCGCCTGCTTTCGCCAACAGAGACCTCAGCGTGACCGGGCAGCTGGCGATGGCCAGACGGTTTTTTGCGAGGAAGTATCCGCAGATGCGATATTTAGCCTATTTTCAGGCTTATACCAACACCCACGCCGATCTCCGGGTGCTTCAGCGGATGTATGAGGAGGCCCTGGGGGTGGAGGATGTGGACGGCCTTATTATCGGCACACGCCCCGACTGTATGCCCGCCCGGTTGCTGGAGTATCTGTCGGAGCTCCACCGCCGCCGTTGGGTGATGGTGGAGTATGGCGCCGAATCGGCCAACAACTCCACCCTTGAACTTGTGAACCGCTGTCACACCTGGGAGCAGACCGCCGATGCCGTGGAGCGCACGCACCGAGCCGGCATTCCGGTGGGGTTGCATATCATCATGGGGCTCCCCGGCGAAACTAAGGAGGATATGCTCCGTACCATCCGCGCCATCAATGCCCTGCCGGTGGATGTGGTCAAGATACATCAGCTGCAGCTCATCCGCGGCACCCGCATGGCCAGGGATGTGGAGGCGGGTGTGTATGATGTGCACAGGTTCACAGTGGAAGAGTATGTGGAATTGTGCTGCGAAGTGGTGCGGCTGCTGCGGAAAGATATTGCCATAGAGCGGTTTGTGTCGCAGTCGCCGTCCGAACTTCTGATTTCCCCGCGGTGGGGATTGAAAAACTATCAGTTCACTTCGTTGGTGCACAAATCACTTATGCAGGGCAATAATGGCGGGAGCTTATCGTTAGATAAGTAATGAAACGACTGCACCATATTATATTGCTTGTGGCGATGTTTTGCACTGCTTCGGCTGTTTGGGGACAGCGGCTTAACGACAAGCTGCTCAACCGACCGTATGCCGATAACCGCCAGTGGCATTTAGGCTTCTCGGTAGGTGTGCACACTCAGGATATCACCTTCACCCACAACGGTTTCGTCACGCCTGACGGTGAATCGTGGTACATGGAGCAGCCCGGTTTTTCGCCCGGCTTCTGTGTCAACGGTTTGTTTGAATGGCGGCTCAGCAGCTATTTCGCCCTACGCTTCACCCCCGGCCTCTATTTCGGCAACCGCGAGGTGAAGATGCATGATGTGGTGACCGGTGCCAACGAGAAGCAGAATCTCAAATCCACCTTTGTGGTGGCGCCCATCGACCTGAAATTCTCATCGCAGCGGTTCCGCAACGCCCGCCCCTATGTGGTGGCCGGAGTGATGCCCGCCTTCGATGTCAACAAGAAACGCAGCGACTTCCTGAAGCTCAATACCACCGATCTGTATCTCACCGTGGGGTTCGGCTGCGACTTTTATCTGCCCTATTTCAAGCTCAATCCCGAGATAAAGTTCTGTTTCGGCCTGACCGATATCATACAGCACAAGCGTCCTGATTTGATCGAGGAGCCTGACAAGCTGAAGTTCACCGAATCCATCACCAAGGCCAAATCACAGCTGGTGGTGCTAACATTTTATTTTGAATGAAGCAGCTACTGACATTTATCGTGGCAATGCTGCTGTTTGTGCCGTCTGTCATGGCCCAGGCTGACGGGCAGCTCACTCAGTATTTCGAAGTGCCCACATACTATAACCCCGCCGCCATCGGCAGCACCGACTATGTGCGCATCCGTGCCGGCAGCCGCATGCAGTGGATAGGTATTGACAATGCCCCCCGCACATTCCTGCTCACCGCCGACTCGCCGCTCAAGCTGTTCGGCAAGCGTATAGGCGTAGGTGTTGTGGCCTCCAGCGAGAGTGCCGGTCTTTTCCGCACGCTCAACATCGGTCTCCAGTTCGGATATAAGATAAAGCTGTGGAAAGGCGAGCTCACCCCTGCGTTGCAGGTGGGGTTTGCCAACGAAGTGTTCAAAGGCTCGGAGGTGTTCATCCCCGACGATGACGACTACCATCAGGCCACCGACGACGCTATTCCCAAAACCGATGTGAGCGGCAATGCGCTCGACCTCGGTGTGGGTCTGTTCTACTCCCGGCCCAAATGGTGGGTGGGTGTGTCGTGCCAGCATGTCAACTCCCCCACGGTCACATTCCAGAGCGAGAACGGCGCTGATGCCGGAGGTGGAACAACATCCACCACCGGCGACGAAGGCCCGAAAAAATATCAGTTCACCTTCGACCGCACGCTCTATTTTATGGCCGGTGGCAATATTCCGATTAAAAATACGTTATTTGAAGTGATGCCATCCATGATGTTTAAAACTGATTTCAACTTCTGGAGGGCAGAGGTCACCGGACGTGTCCGGTGGAAAAAATTCCTCACAGCGGGCGTTGCCTACCGCTACGATGATGCAGTAAGCGCCATCCTCGCTGCCGAGTACAAGGGGTTTTATGTGGGCTACAGCTACGACTATCCAATTTCGGCGATATCCAAGGCTTCCAGCGGAAGCCACGAAATATTGGCCGGTTATAGCCTGAAGCTCGATTTCTCCGGCAAGAACAAGAATAAACACAAGAGTATCCGCATAATGTAACTTATGAAAAAGCTATCAATTTATCTCCTTACCATAATAATGGCTGCCGTGGTGGTGTCCTCATGCGCCACCGGCTCCAAAAACTCATCCGGTGGCGAAGTGACCGGTGTGGGTGGTTCGGCTTGGAACGAGCCCCAGCCCTACGGTATGGTGCTTGTGAGCCGCGGCTCCATGGAAATCGGACCCAAGGAGGCCGACAGCCTCTGGAATCTCCGCGCCGACAGCCGTGGCATGAGCGTGGACGCTTTCTGGATGGACGAAACCGAGGTTACAAACTCCAAATACAAGCAGTTTGTGTTCTGGGTGCGCGACTCCATCATCCGCGAGCGTCTTGCCGACCCCGCATTCGGTGGCAACGAGGAGTTCAAGATTGAGGAGGACAAGGAGGGCAACCCCATCAAGCCCCACCTCAACTGGAGCAAGCCAATTCCCTGGCGCAATGCCAATGAGGATGAGCAGCGCGCCATCGAGAGCGTGTATCGCATCAACCCCATCACCGGCGTCAAGGAGCTCGACCCTGAGCAGCTCAACTACCGCTACGAGATTTTCAATCACACCGAGGCTGCCAAGCGCAAGCATCGTGTCAACCCCTCGCGTCGCGAGTACAACACCGACAAGCCTGTGCCCACCGATATCCCCGTCATCTCAAAGGACACTGCCTGGATCAGCGACAACGGCGAGATTGTGCGCGAAACAATCACCCGCGGCCTCACCGGTGACTATGATTTCCTCAACACATATATAGTAAATGTGTATCCCGACACCACTGCGTGGATCAACGACTTTGAAAACGCATATAACGAACCTTATGTGCGTATGTATTTCAGCCATGGAGGCTACAGCGAATATCCGGTGGTGGGTGTGAGCTGGGAGCAGGCCAATGCATTCGCCAACTGGCGCACAGAATTCCTCCGCCGCTCGCTCGGCAAGCAGGGTGTGTATGTGGAGCCCTACCGTCTTCCCACCGAAGCCGAATGGGAGTATGCAGCACGCGCCGGCGTCAATGAAAACAAATATCCATGGGAGGGTGACCTGCCGCTCACGGAGGAGAAAGGGTGCTTCTACGCCAACTTCAAGCCTCAGGACGGCAACTATGTGCAGGACGGTCATCTGATCACTTCCCGGGTGGGCACTTATTCGCCCAACGATTTCGGTCTGTACGATATGGCCGGTAATGTGAGCGAATGGACCTCCACAGCTTTCAATGAGAGTGTGAGCAAGCTCACCTCCGACATGAACCCCGAATACCGCTACGATGCCGCCAAGGAGGACCCCTACAAGATGAAGCGCAAGATTGTGCGCGGCGGTTCGTGGAAAGATGTGGCCCACAACATCCGCTCCGACATCCGCATGTGGGAGTATCAGAACGAACAGCGCTCCTACATAGGGTTCCGCTGCGTGCGCTCACAGATAGGTTTTGCAAAAGGCCAAAAAGCTAAGAAATAACAATTTACCGACATTATACAGATTACCAACAATGGGAAAAATCAAAAGATATAAAAACAGCATTGAAAAATTCCTTTCAGGCGAGTCCGGCCAGCGTTTTTTCAATTTTGCCTACTCCATAGGCGCTGCTGTGGTGATATGGGGTGCGCTGTTCAAGATTCTTCACCTTCCCGGTGGCAACACTCTTCTGTCCATCGGTATGGGCACCGAGGTGCTTATGTTCGTGCTCACCGCGTTCGACCGTCCCGGTCGTGATTACAAATGGGAGCAGGTGTTTCCTGTGCTTGAGAGCCAGAATCCCGAGGACCGTCCTGAGTTCGCATCCGGTGCGGGTGTGGTGATCAACGGTGTTCCCGCAGGCAGTGCCTCCGGTTCGTCGGTTTCACTGCCTCATGTGTCGGAATCGCAGGCCCGTCATGCTGCCGGGGTACCGTCCAACATCGATCTCACCGATGAGGACTCCCGCTCGCTGAGCGAGAGCATTGCCAAGATGGCCGCCGCCAGCGACCAGCTCAGCCGCATGGCCGAGCTCACCACCGCCACACAGGAGTATCTGTCGCAGATGGCTGCCATTGCCGAGCAGATGCAGCAGCTCAAGGACACCACACAGAGCCTCAACTCAGTGAGCGAGGTGCTTCTGGACAGCTACCGCGCCATCACCGAAAATTCCGAAAACATCACATCCAGCTCCCACGGATATGTGGAGCAGATGCAGAACCTCAACCGCAATATCTCGGGTCTCAACACCATCTACGAGATTCAGCTCCGCAGCGTATCGTCGCAGCTTGACGCCATTGACCGTGTGAACCGCGGCATCAAGGAGATAAGCTCGATGTATGAGAATTCCGCCAACCAGAGCGCCCGCTACTGCGAGGAGAGCGAGAAGATGGCCTACTATATGCAGCAGCTCAACAATGTGTATGCGCAGATGCTTCAGGCCATGACCATCAATATGTATCACCCTATGCCCGGCAATATGCCCGGCGGCATGCACCCTCAGCAGGCTCCCGCGTCTGCCGCGCCTGCTCCCGAGGCTCCCGCCACCCAGGCATGAACTTCAATATAGCTATAGATGTCCCAAGGCAATAGAAAACTTTCACCCCGTCAGAAGATGATCAATCTGATGTACATCGTTCTGACGGCCATGCTTGCCCTCAATGTGTCGAGCGATGTGCTCGATGGTTTCGCGCAGGTGCAGGATGGACTGATGCGCACCAACGAAAGTGTGGACCAGCGCAACAGTGCCATCTATGCCGAGCTGGAGGCGTTCAGCGCCCAAAACCCCGGCAAAGGTAAGGTGTGGTATGACAAGGCCTCGCAGGTGAGGCAGGAGTCGCAGGCTCTCTTCGCGCTTGTTGACTCGCTCAAGCTCGCTATTGTGCGCAAGGCCGATGGCAAGGATGCCGACCCCACCGACATTCAGAGCCGCGACGACCTTGAGGCTGCTTCGGTGGTGATGCTCAACCCCTCCACCCGCAACGGCGCCAAACTCCGCGAGCGTATTGTGGCCTACCGCAACTTTGTGGAGCAGTATGTGACCGACAGTGCCAAACGCGCTTCCATTGCCGCCGCGCTCAACACCGACCCGTTCCGCCGCAAAGGCACCGCTATGGCCGAGCTATGGGAGGAGTCAAAGTTTGACAACCAGCCCGTGGTGGCCGCCATAACTTTGCTCACCAAGCTGCAGAACGATATCCGCTATGCCGAGGGTGAGGCTCTGACCCATCTGCTCAATCAGGTGGATGCCGGCGATGTGAGGGTGAACGAGCTCAACGCTTTTGTGATTCCGCAGAGCCGCATGGTGATGCGCGGCGGACGATACACCGCCGACATTGTGCTCGCCGCTGTCGATACAACCGCCCGTCCCACGATATATATCAACGGCAAACCTCTTGCCGACAGCAACGGACACTATGAGTTCGCTACAGGCCAGACAGGCTCGTTTGACTATTCGGGCTATCTCGAGGTGCCCCACGGCGATGGCAGCGTCACCCGTCATCCGTTCAGCTCCAGCTATGTGGTGATGGAGCCGAGTGCCACCGTGAGCGCCACCATGATGAATGTGCTGTATGCCGGTATCGACAACCCCATCAGCATCTCCGTGCCCGGTGTGCCGCAGAGCGGTGTCAGTGCCTCCATGACCAACGGCACGCTCACCAAGAGCGGCGACCATTTCGTGGCCCGTCCCGCCAAGGTGGGTTCCGAGGCTGTGGTCACTGTCACTGCCACCATCGACGGCAAGGCTCAGACTGTGAACACCACCACCTTCCGCGTGCGCAAATTGCCCGATCCCGTGGCTTTCATATCCTACAAGGGTGCCAACGGCGTGGCCGAGCGCTACAAGGGCGGCAAGCCTATATCCAAGGCCACTCTCATGGGTGCCAAAGGGATTGATGCCGCTATCGATGACGATATGCTCAATATTGACTTCAAGGTGCTCAGCTTCGAGACAGTGTTCTTCGACTCGATGGGCAACGCGATTCCCGAGGTGAGCAACGGTGCACAGTTCTCGCAGCGTCAGCTCGACTCGTTCCGCCGCCTGTCACGAGGCAAGCGTTTCTATATCTCCCGCATCCGCGCCAAAGGTCCGGACGGTGTGGAGCGTGTGCTCAACCCTGTGGAGGTGATTGTTAACTGATAAACCATAACACACTCATATATACCGTAGCAATGAAACAGTTGTATAAATATATATTCCTCATCCTCGCGGCTGCCTCAGTGGCCGTCGGGGCAATGGCTCAGGACAATTCCTCCTCATCGGCCGTGATGCGCCGTGGCGGTAAGGACAGGAGCAGAGGTAATTCGCCGCAAACGAATGTCACCGAGCGTATGCAGTCGCGTATGGCCGAAACTCCCACCAGCGACGCCGACCTGTCGTGGATGCGTGTGATTTATCGCCAGCTTGATCTCACAAAGGACAAGAACACACCGCTCTACTTCCCCGAGGAGCCCACCGAAGGACAAGAGAGCCTGTTCCGGATCATCATGCGTCTGCTCGCCAACGACCAGCTCGCAGCCTATGAATATCTTGATGGACGCGAACTGTTCACCGACCAGTACCGCATCAAGGTGCGCGACATGCTCGACCGATTCCATATCTACTACTCCGATGCCAAAGGCAGCTCGGAGAAGCATCCCAAATTCACCATTGAGGAGAGCGATGTGCCCGCCAACGAGGTGCTGAGCTACTACATCATCGAGCGATATGAGTTTGACAACCGTTCCAACCGTATGCGCACACGCATTGAGGCTATCTGTCCGGTGCTCCACCGCACTGATGATTTCGGTGCCGAGGCTGTGAAATATCCTATGTTCTGGATCAAGATGGACGACCTACGCCCATATCTCTCAACCCAGAATATCTTCACTTCCGACGACAACAATCTCGCCACTTGCACCTACGATGATTTCTTCCAGCTTGGACTCTATGAGGGGGATATTTACAAAACCCGCAACTTGCGCAACAAATCGATGGCGCAACTCTATCCCGACCCCGACGACCTGAAGCATGCCCAGGACAGCATCCAGCAGCGTCTGGACAGCTTCGGCAAAAAACTTTGGGTGCCGTCGCTCGACGAACTCGCTGCCATGCGCGAGGCCAAGGAGCAGGCTGAACTTGAAGCCGAGGAGAAAGCTGCTGCTGAAGAGGCTGCCGCTAACGGCGAGGAGGTGAATGCCGATGACCAGAAAAAGACCAATACCCGTCGCGCTTCCGCACGCCGCTCCACGCCCAAAAAGGATACCAAGAAAAAGGCAAAGCCCACCAAGGTGAAGCGTGCAAAGGCGCCCAAGGGTGCCGCTAATTCCGGAGCCGCCCGCTCTGTGCGCAACCGCCGCAAGTAGCCTGTCCGCTAATAACGATACAACAACAAGCATCCGCCTGCCAAACATTGGCAGGCGGATGCTTGTTGTATAGGTATGACACATCTTGACGAACTCGACATACAGCTTATAGGTATCTCCGAACTGAAGCGCGGCTGCGCTGTTCACCATTGGGAGCTGATGCGCTACGAAGGCGGTAAGGTCAATGTAGGGCTCTCGACGCGGTTTGATATGAGCCGTGAGAGTGCCATTGCCACAGTGGTGGTGGGCGTGCATTACACCACACTGCGCTCGCAGGTGGTGCGCAAGCTGATGGACTACACCATCAAGGCGCGGTTTGAGGTGAGCGAGTTGTCGGGGATGGTGGATATCGAATATGGTGACATCCTGATTCCGCCGGGGCTGCTCCACCTCATGCTCAGTGTCAGCATCGGTGCGTTGCGCGGCATGGTGGCGTTGCGCACTGCCAACACCTTCCTTGCCAACTTTCCGTTGCCGCTGATGGACCTCTCCGAGGTTATGGCCCACATGGATATGGGCATCGGTCAGGTGCTCACCCCCCTGCAGGCCTACGAGCCTTAGCTGATGCCCTGGGCGAGCATGGCGCGGGCCACTTTCATGAATCCGGCTGTGTTGGCGCCGCGCACATAGTTGATATAACCATTATCCTCGCGGCCATATTTCTCGCACTGAGTGTGGATATCCTTCATGATCTGCTTGAGCTTGAGATCCACCTCCTCGGCGCTCCACGGCAGCATCTGCGCGTTCTGTGCCATCTCGAGGCCCGACACCGACACGCCGCCGGCGTTGGCGGCTTTACCCGGTGCATAGAGGATGCGTGCTTTCAGAAATTCATGCACAGCTTCGCGGGTGGACGGCATGTTGGCGCCTTCGCTCACTGCTATGCACCCCTGTGCGAGGAGGGCGCGGGCATCGTCGCCGTCAATCTCGTTCTGGGTGGCGGAGGGCATCGCTATGTCGCATTTCACGTGCTTCCACGGACGCTCGCCGGGGAAATACTCGCAGCCGGGAGTCTCCTCGGCAAACTCGCGGATGCGGCCGCGATAGGCCATTTTCAACTCAAATATCCGGTCAAACTGCTCTTTGGTCATTCCGTCGGGCAGGTATATCGATCCGTCGCTGTCGCTCATGGACACAGGTATGGCCCCGAGCTCAAGCAGTTTTTTGGCGGTGTAGAGCGCCACATTGCCCGAGCCGGAGATGGCCACTCTTTTCCCCTCGAGCGATATGCCGCGGGTGGCGAGCATATTGAGCAGGAAATAGACATTGCCGTAGCCTGTGGCCTCGGGACGCATCAGAGAGCCGCCGAAATCCATCCCTTTGCCGGTGAAGGTGCCGGTGAACTCGCGGGTCATCTTCTTGTACCAGCCGAACATATATCCCACTTCGCGGCCACCTACGCCTATGTCGCCGGCGGGCACATCGGTGTCGGGGCCAAGGTTGCGGTACAGTTCGGTGATGAAAGCCTGGCAGAAACGCATCACCTCCATGTCGCTCTTGCCGCGGGGCGAGAAGTCACTGCCGCCCTTGGCGCCGCCCATGGCCAGAGTGGTGAGCGAGTTTTTGAATGTCTGCTCAAAGGCCAGGAATTTGAGTATCGACAGATTCACCGAGGAGTGGAAACGGATGCCTCCTTTGTACGGGCCGATGGCGTTGTTGTGCTGCACGCGGTAGCCCATGTTGTTCTGCACCCGTCCTTTGTCGTCCACCCAGCTCACGCGGAAAGATATGATTCTGTCAGGCATACACAGCCGCTCCATAAGGTTGAGCTGCTCAAACTGGGGGTACTCGTTGTAAACATCTTCAATTGAAGCCACAACTTCTTCCACTGCCTGGATATATTCAGGCTCGTTGGGAAATCTTCTTGTAAGGTCGGCAATTAATTCTGTCGCTTTCATAATATATATATGTAAAAACTATGTGTAGTGTCGGTGTTTGTGGCATTTTGATTGCTGTGCTATCAAAATCGTTGCAAAAGTACAAATATTTTGCGAAACCACAAGCATATTTCCATGCAATTGCTTATTTATACTGTTCCGTAATGGTGTGCAGGGCGGTGTACATGCGCCGGTACGCATCGCTGAGCTCTATGCCGCGCCGCTGCATCACCCTCTCCGCTATGGCGAAAAACTTGCTGAGGCTCACATCGGTGAACCCTGCGCCGGGCGACCCTTCGGAAAACGAAGCCACGAAATTGCGCGGGAATCCGGTGCCGTGGATATTCACTCCCACCCCTAAGGTGGTGGCGGTGTTGAACATCGTGTTGATGCCCGCTTTGCTGTGGTCGCCCATTATCAGGCCGCAGAACTGCAGCCCGGTGCGGAGAAAGCGTCGTGAGCCGTAGTTCCACAGCTTTATTTCGGTATAGTCGTTCTTGAGGTTGGAGGCCACGCATCCCGCGCCGAGATTGCACCATTCGCCTATCACCGCGTTCCCCAGAAATCCATCGTGCGCTTTGTTGGAGTACCCCTGCATCACAATATTGTTGACCTCGCCGCCCACTTTGCACCAGGGGCCTATCGTTGTGGCACCATATACTTTGGTGCCCATGTTCACATGCGAATTGCTGCACACGCCCACCGGGCCACGGAGGCAGCTCCCTTCCATCACTTCCGCTCCGGAACCTATATAGATCGGACCTGACATGGTGTTGAGAGTACATCCCAATACGGACGCTCCCTCGGCAATGAACAGCCTCTCTTTCGGGCCTATCACACAGCACGATTCGTGGATGGGTTGCGAAGCCGTGTGCGCTGTCAGCAGCTCGACATCAGCGTTCAAGGCGTCATCGTTGAGCAGGAACAGATCGTAGCTGTGGCGCACCACACCCACAGGGGCAGGGCAGGGGACCGGGCGCGGCGCACTGCCGTCGGCGGAGTCAATCCATGCCGCAGGTTCGTTGTCAAGCATCAGCATTTCGCCGGGCCGCATGGCGGCGACGGCTGCAGCCATTCCGGATGATGGGAGTATGTTGGCCGCGATATGGACGGCATGAGGGTCGGTAGTGGAGGGGAATAGCTCGCCGAGATACTCCTCGGTGGCGTAGAATATGGTGGCGTTCAGGAGTTTCTCCCATTTTTCGGCTATGGTCAGGATACCGCACCGGAGTGCTCCCACGGGGCGGGTGAAGGTGAGCGGCAGAAGGTTGGTGCGCACCGCATCGGTGTCGTGAAGTATGATGTTCATATCATCGTATGTTGATTTTTTGTTGTTGCACAAAAATAGTAATTTTGTGACAAAATTTGCATATATGAAATTTACACAGCTTTCCATTCCCGGAGTGTGGCTCGTTGAGCCTGAGCGTTATGGTGATGCCCGCGGCTATTTCATGGAGTCGTTCAAGCTTTCCGAATTCCGCGCCAATGTAGGTGAGGTCAACTTTGTGCAGGACAACGAGTCCGTGTCGTCGCGTGGAGTGCTCCGCGGGCTTCATTTCCAGAAAGGCGAGTTCTCGCAGGCCAAGCTTGTGAGAGTGTCGCAGGGCACCGTGCTTGATGTGGCGGTGGATTTGCGCGGCGGCTCACCCACCTACGGTAAGCATGTGGCAGTGGCGCTGAGCCAGGAGAACGCCCGGCAGCTGTTCATACCGCGCGGATTTGCCCATGGCTTTGTGGTGCTCAGCGACATGGCGCAGTTTCAGTACAAGGTGGACAATCAGTATGCCCCGCATTCGGAGGCCACCCTCCGTTTCGATGACCCCGCCCTTGGCATTGACTGGCGGTTGCCCCACGATGAATTACTCCTCAGTCCCAAGGACTTGAAAGGAATCCCCTTGAGCGATATCACTCCGTTCTGATCTCTCCCTGTTTGACACACTTGGCCGACGGAAGTACGGCACCATACACCCATCCGGGCGCGGACTTGATGACCCGCGCCAGGGTGGGTTTTAAGCACCTGGGAGGGTGCATTTTTCTTTTCGTGAAATGTGTGAAAATATTTGGTAGTTAGAGAAATAGTTAGTAATTTTGCATCGCTTTTAAGCCCATCTTGACGCTTGATTGCTGCCAATGTGTTGATTCACAATGGGGTAATCGGTGTGTGAGTATGTGCTGACGCAATGGAAACAATAGAGATAAAAAGATATTTTTAACCAACGAAACGTAAAAACAAACTAAGATGCCTACAATTCAGCAATTAGTAAGAAAAGGACGTGTGGCTCTCGAGGATAAGAGTAAGTCGCCTGCCTTGGATTCATGCCCGCAGCGTCGCGGCGTGTGCGTGCGTGTTTACACCACCACCCCTAAAAAGCCTAACTCGGCAATGCGTAAGGTGGCTCGTGTGCGCCTCACCAACGGCAAGGAAGTCAACTCCTACATCCCCGGCGAAGGTCACAACCTCCAGGAGCACTCGATTGTGCTGGTGCGCGGCGGTCGTGTTAAAGACCTTCCCGGTGTGCGCTATCACATTGTGCGCGGCACCCTCGACACCTCCGGCGTCAAGGATCGCACACAGCGTCGCTCCAAATACGGTGCCAAGCGTCCCAAGGCAGCCAAAAAATAATTAAGGCCCCCAAGATTCTTACAACACACCAATTTGCCGGCTTCCCCGGCACAAAAACAAAAGTTATTTAATTGATTTAACAAACTTCGTTTTTGATTTATTGGAACGCTAATTCAAGACATATCTAATGGTTGAGTAAACCCGGCGTTAGAGTACGCCCGAGTTGAAGACGAAAGAAGCAGCAGCCAAGCAAACTAAAAACGACAATTTAACAAAAATGAGAAAGGCTAAACCAAAAAAACGGATTGTATTGCCCGATCCCGTTTTTAACGATGTAAGAGTGTCCAAGTTCGTGAATCACCTCATGTACGACGGAAAGAAAAACACTTCTTATACTATTTTCTACAGCGCTCTTGAGCTCGTGAAGGCCAAAATGCCCAACGAAGAGAAAACTGCTCTCGAGATCTGGAAGAAAGCCCTTGAGAATGTAACTCCCCAGGTGGAGGTGAAGTCACGCCGCGTGGGTGGTGCCACTTTCCAGGTGCCCACCGAAATCCGCGCTGACCGCAAGGAATCGATCTCAATGAAAAACCTTATTCTGTATGCCCGCAAGCGTGGCGGCAAAACCATGGCTGAAAAGCTCGCCGCTGAAATCGTGGACGCTTTCAATGACCAGGGCGGCGCATTCAAGCGCAAGGAAGATATGCACAAGATGGCCGAAGCTAACCGCGCCTTCGCTCACTTCCGCTTCTAATTACAGATTTTTTCCAATCACAATTTTTTCATTGACAGATATCACACCTTATTATAATGGCAAAATCTGACGAACATTTGAAATATACCCGTAACATCGGTATTATGGCTCACATCGATGCTGGTAAAACCACCACTTCGGAGCGCATACTTTTCTATACGGGTCTTACTCACAAAATCGGTGAGGTGCACGACGGTGCTGCTACCATGGACTGGATGGAACAGGAGCAGGAGCGCGGTATCACCATCACCTCCGCCGCCACAACCACTTTCTGGAACTATGACGGCGACAAATTCAAAATCAACCTTATTGACACCCCGGGACACGTGGACTTCACCGTAGAGGTGGAGCGCTCACTCCGTGTGCTTGACGGCGCTGTTGCCACTTTCTGTGCAGTAGGCGGCGTTGAGCCCCAGTCTGAAACCGTTTGGCGCCAGGCTGACAAATACAATGTGCCCCGTATCGGTTATGTCAACAAGATGGACCGCAGCGGTGCTAACTTCTTTGAAGTTGTGCGCCAGCTCAAGGATGTGCTCGGTGCCAATCCCTGTCCCATTCAGATACCTATCGGTGCTGAGGAGACTTTCAAGGGCGTGGTTGACCTCATCCGCATGAAGGCTATCTTCTGGCATGACGAAGCTATGGGTGCAGACTACTCTGTTGAAGATATTCCCGCCAACCTCGTGGCCGAAGCCGAAGAGTGGCGCGACAAAATGCTTGAGAAAATCGCCGAATTCGACGATGTGCTCATGGAGAAATATTTCGACGACCCCTCCACCATCACCGAAGAAGAAGTGCGCCGCGCTCTCCGCAACGCCACTCTGAAAATGGAGGTTGTGCCCATGATTTGCGGTAGCTCGTTCAAGAACAAAGGCGTTCAGCCTCTGCTTGACTGCGTGTGCGCTTATCTGCCCAGCCCCCTGGACACCGGTGCCGTTGAAGGTCACGCTCCCGGCAACCCCGACGAAGTGGAGACCCGCGAACCCTCCAGCAGCGCTCCCCTCTGCGCCCTCGCGTTCAAGATTGCAACTGACCCCTACGTTGGCCGTCTCAGTTTCTTCCGCGTTTATTCCGGCGACATGGTGGCCGGCTCCTACGTGCTCAACAGCCGCTCCGGCAAGAAAGAGCGCGTGTCACGTCTCTTCCAGATGCACTCCAACAAGCAGAACGCCAAAGAGCAGATCGACTGCGGCGATATAGGCGCAGGCGTAGGCTTCAAGGATATCCGCACCGGTGACACCCTCTGCGCTGAGGATGCTCCCATCGTGCTCGAAGCCATGGACTTCCCCGATCCCGTGATCGGTATCGCCGTTGAGCCCAAAACTCAGAAGGACCTCGACAAGCTCGGAGTTGGTCTCCAGAAGCTCGCTGAAGAGGACCCCACCTTCCGCGTGCAGACCAACGAGGAAACCGGCCAGACCGTTATCTCCGGTATGGGTGAGCTCCACCTCGACATCATCATCGACCGTCTCAAACGCGAATTCAAGGTTGAGTGCAACCAGGGTCGTCCTCAGGTTACCTACAAGGAAGCCATCACCAAGCCCGTTGAACTCCGTGAAGTGTTCAAGAAGCAGACCGGTGGCCGCGGTAAGTTCGCCGACATCATCGTGCGCGTTGAGCCCGTTGACGAAGGCTTTGAAGGCAACCTCCAGTTTGTTGACGAAGTCAAGGGCGGTAACATCCCCAAGGAATTCATCCCCAGCATCCAGAAAGGTTTCACCACCGCTATGAAGAACGGCGTCCTCGCAGGCTATCCCGTTGAACAGCTCAAGGTGACAGTGCTCGATGGTTCGTTCCACCCCGTTGACTCCGACCAGCTCTCATTTGAGCTCTGCGCCATCCAGGCTTTCAAGAAAGCTTCTGAAAAAGCCGGTCCCGTGCTGCTTGAGCCCATCATGAAGATTGAGGTTGTGACCCCCGAGGAAAGCATGGGTGATGTGATCTCCGACCTCAACAAGCGTCGCGGTCAGGTTGAAGGTATGGAAACATCCCGTTCCGGCGCACGCGTTGTGAAGGCCAAGGCTCCCCTCGCCGAAATGTTCGGCTATGTGACAGCCCTCCGCACCATCACATCGGGCCGTGCCACCAGCACCATGACATTCTCGCACTATTCCGAAGTCAGCAGCTCGATTGCACGCAACGTGCTCACCGAGTGCCAGGGTCGTGTGGACTTACTGAAGTAATTAAACTTTCATTCAACAAAATATGAGCCAAAAAATCAGAATCAAATTGAAATCTTACGATCACAATCTGGTCGATAAATCGGCAGAGAAGATTGTTAAGACTGTCAAGGCTACAGGTGCGGTTATCAGCGGTCCCATACCCCTGCCCACCCACAAGCGCATTTTCACTGTGAACCGCTCTACGTTTGTCAACAAAAAGAGCCGTGAGCAATTCCAGCTCTCTTCGTTCAAGCGTCTGATCGACATCTACAACTCCACCGCCAAAACCGTGGACGCTCTCATGAAGCTTGAGCTCCCCAGCGGCGTGGAAGTGGAAATCAAAGTGTGATGCCACTGTGTCAGCAGTACGTAAATTTCATTAGATCAATCAAAGAAAACAATCCAATCTTAAAAAACTTAAAGAAATGCCAGGATTATTAGGAAAGAAAATCGGAATGACTTCCGTTTTCAGTGCCGACGGCAAAAACGTGCCGTGCACTGTTATCGAATTAGGTCCTTGCGTGGTTACTCAAGTGAAAACTGTCGATGTTGACGGTTACGATGCGCTGCAGCTTGGCTTCCAGGAAAAGAAGGAGAAGCACACCACTCAGCCCATGGCCGGTCACTTCAAAAAGGCAGGCGTAGCTCCGCAGAGACACTTGGCCGAGTTCAAGGGTTTTGATGGCGAATTCAAGCTGGGTGACACCATTACGGTTGACTCCATCTTCAATGACTCCGACTTCGTGGACATTCAGGGCACATCCAAAGGTAAAGGTTACCAGGGTGTTGTGAAGCGTCACGGCTTCGGTGGTGTTGGCCAGAGCACTCACGGTCAGCACAACCGCCTTCGCGCTCCCGGTTCGGTCGGCGCTTGCTCGTATCCCGCTAAAGTGTTCAAAGGCATGCGCATGGCAGGCCAGATGGGCAACGAACGTGTTACTGTGCAGAACCTCCAGGTTATCAAGGTGATGCCCGAGCACAACCTGTTGTTGATTAAGGGTAGCATACCCGGATGTAAAGGTTCAATCGTAATTGTAGAGAAATAATGGAAATCGCAATATACAACATTAAAGGTGAAGACACCGGCCGCAAGATCAATCTCAGCGACGAGGTGTTTGCAGCGGAAGCCAATGAGCACGCTGTGTATCTCGATGTTAAGCAGTTCCTCGCCAACCAGCGCCAGGGAACCCACAAGTCGAAAGAGCGTAGCGAAGTATCCGGCTCGACACGCAAGCTCCACAAGCAAAAAGGTGGTGGCGGCAGCCGTATCGGTGACATCAATTCACCCGTGCTCGTAGGTGGTGGTCGCGTGTTCGGTCCCCGTCCCCGTGACTATCGCTTCAAGTTGAACAAGAAAGTTAAGCAGCTCGCCCGCCGCTCTGCTCTGACCTACAAGTTGCAGGACAACCAGATTATCGTGGTTGAAGACTTCACTCTTGAAGCTCCGAAGACTAAAGATTTCATAAATATTGCTAAAAATCTTAAAGTTGACGGCAAAAAACTGCTCCTCGTTTTAGCAGAACGGAATAATAACGTAAATTTGTCAGCTCGTAATGTGCCCGATGCCAGAGTCATCACTGCCTCTGACATCAACACCTATGCTATTATGCGCTCAAATGCTATTGTCCTTTCGGAGAGTAGCGTTGATGTTATCAACAAACTTTAATCACTTAGGAGACTACCAATCATGGACATAACTATTAAGCCTATCGTTACCGAAAAAGCCACTAAGCTTTCCGAAAAGCTTAACCGCTACACCTTTAGAGTGTCTCCTGAAGCTAACAAGTACCAGATCAAAATGCTGGTCGAGAAGCTTTACGGGGTTAAAGTGGTGAACGTGAACACAGCTGTGGTACGCGGTAAAAACAAATCCCGCTGGACCAAGAGCGGCCTTCTCCGTGGCAAGACTGCGGCTTACAAAAAAGCCTTCATCACTGTCGGAGACGGTCAAACCATTGACTTTTACAGCAATATATAATAGAAAATGGCAGTAAGAAAATTCAAGCCCACTACACCGGGGCAGAGACACAAAATTATTGGCGTATTTAAAGGTACAATCACTGCTACTACGCCAGAGAAATCTCTTACAGTCGGTAAAAAAAGCACCGGCGGCCGCAATGCCGAAGGTCATCTCACCACCCGTTACCTTGGCGGTGGACACAAACGCAAATACCGCATCATTGACTTTAAGAGAAACAAAGACGGTGTACCCGCAGTAGTTAAGTCGATCGAGTACGACCCCAACCGTTCCGCTCGCATCGCGCTCCTCTACTACGTGGACGGCGCTAAAGCGTACATCATTGCACCCAACGGCTTGCAAGTTGGCACAACCGTCGTTAGCGGCCCCACAGCCGCTCCCGAGGTTGGCAACGCCCTTCCTTTGAGCTCCATCCCCGTGGGTACTCTCATCCACGCTATCGAGCTTCGTCCCGGCCAGGGAGCCTTCATGGCCCGCAGCGCCGGCACTTTCGCTCAGCTCATCTCTCGTGAGGGCGACTACGCGATTATCAAATTACCTTCTGGCGAAACACGCAAAGTGCTTGCTGCATGCAAAGCCACTGTAGGCGTGGTAGGCAACAGCGAACACTCCCTCGAAAGCAGCGGTAAAGCCGGTCGCTCTCGTTGGCTCGGTCGCCGCCCCCACAACCGTGGTGTTGTCATGAACCCTGTCGATCACCCCATGGGTGGTGGTGAAGGCCGCAGCTCCGGTGGTCACCCCCGCTCGCGCAAGGGTCTGTACTCTAAGGGTCTGAAGACTCGTGCACCGAAGAAAGCATCTTCGAAGTACATTATTGAAAGAAGGAAAAAGTAATCAAAAACTAAGCTAAACTTATGAGTCGTTCATTAAAAAAAGGCCCCTTTATCAGCGTGAAGCTTGACAAAAAGGTGAGTGCCATGAATGAGAGCGGGAAGAAAGCGGTGATCAAAACATGGAGCCGCGCTTCCATGATCGCTCCCGAATTCGTTGGTCATACCTTTGCTGTTCACAATGGTAATAAGTTTATTCCGGTGTACGTTACCGAAAACATGGTAGGTCACAAGCTCGGCGAATTCGCTCCGACACGTAACTTCCGTGGTCACGCCGGCAATAAGAAATAATCGGGACCCAAACATATTTTTTTAGACAAAAAAAGAATTAAATACAATGGGTGTAAGAAAAAGAAAATCCGCCGAAATAATAAAGGAAGAGCGTAAGAACGTGGCCTTCGCCAAACTTACCAACATTCCCACTTCCCCCCGCAAGATGCGCCTTGTCGCCGACATGGTGCGCGGTAAAGAAGTGTTCCGCGCTCTGGGCATCCTCAAGTTCTCCAACAAGGAGGCTGCCGCACGCGTCGAGAAACTCCTCCGCTCCGCTATCGCCAACTGGGAAGCTAAAAACGAGCAGAAAGCCGAAAGCGGCATGCTCTGCATCAGCACTATCTTCGTTGACTGTGCACCGATGCTCAAACGTCTGCGTCCCGCTCCCCAGGGCCGTGGCTACAGAATTCGCAAACGTGCCAATCACGTCACTCTGATTGTTGACACTATTGATAACGCTAAAACTAAGGCATAACACATGGGACAGAAAGTTAATCCAATAAGCAACCGCTTAGGCGTGATCCGTGGATGGGACTCCAACTGGTATGGCGGTAACAATTACGGCGATACCCTTCTCGAGGACTCCAAGATCCGCAAATATCTCAATGTGCGCCTTGCCAATTCAAGCGTGTCGCGTATCGTTATCGAGCGCACCCTCAAGCTCATCACCATCACCGTGTGCACTTCCCGTCCCGGCCTCATCATCGGCAAAGGCGGCAGCCAGGTGGACAAGCTTAAGGAAGAGTTGAAGAAAATCACCGACAAGGATGTGCAGATCAACATCTACGAAGTGAAGCGTCCCGAACTTGACGCCGAAATCGTGGCAAGCACCATCGCCCGTCAGATCGAAGGCAAAATCGCCTACCGTCGTGCCGTGAAGATGGCCATCGCTTCCACAATGCGTTCCGGCGCCGAGGGCATCAAGGTGCAGGTAAGCGGCCGTCTCAACGGCGCTGAAATCGCCCGCTCCGAAATGTTCAAGGAAGGCCGTACTCCGCTCCACACACTCCGTGCCGACATTGACTACGCTCTCGTTGAAGCCCACACCAAAGTTGGCGTGCTCGGCGTGAAAGTATGGATTTGCCGTGGCGAAGTATATGGCAAGCGCGATCTTGCTCCCCAGTTCACCAACAACTCTAAGGAGAACCGTGGCCAGCGCGGTGGACGCAGAGATGCAGGCCTGAGCCGCAAACCTAAAACCAACCGTTAAACCAACTCAACGACATCACAATGTTACAACCTAAGAAAACCAAATTCCGCCGCGCGCAAAAGGGCCGTATGAAAGGTATTGCCCAGCGCGGTAATCAGTTGGCCTTCGGTTCGTTTGGCATAAAGACTCTTGAGTCGAAGTGGATCACCGGCCGTCAGATCGAGGCCGCCCGTGTGGCTGTGACCCGCTATATGCAGCGCCAGGGTCAGATATGGATTCGCATATTCCCCGACAAGCCCATCACCAAGAAACCTGCCGAAGTCCGCATGGGTAAAGGTAAAGGTTCGCCCGAAGGATTCGTGGCCCCCGTTACTCCCGGCCGCATTCTCATTGAGGTGGAAGGTGTAAGCTTCGACATAGCCAAGGAAGCACTCCGTCTGGCTGCCCAGAAATTGCCCGTGACCACAAAATTCATCGTGCGTCGCGATTATGATCCAACCCAAAACGTGTAATCAGTTATGAAAAAAGAAGAAATCAAAGAGCTTAGCACGCAGGATCTCAAGGACCGCCTCGAGCAGATGGAGCAGGAATATGCCCAGCTCAAGATCAACCACTCGATCTCACCTCTGGACAATCCCGCCAAAATCACAGCAGAACGTAAAATGATTGCCCGCGTAAAGACAGAATTGCGTGCGCGCGAACTTAACATCAAATAATCCCGATCATGGAAACCAACAGAAATTTAAGAAAAGAGCGCATTGGGGTTGTGTCGAGCAACAAGGGTGACAAAACCATCACAGTCGCTGTGAAATGGAAGGAAAAGCATCCCATCTACGGCAAATTCGTGAACAAAACCAAGAAATACCACGCTCACGATGAGAAAAACGAATGCTCTGTAGGCGACACTGTACGCCTCATGGAGACTCGTCCCCTCAGCAAAACCAAAAGATGGAGATTAGTAGAAATCATCGAAAAAGTTAAGTAATTTATGATACAGACTGAAAGCCGTTTAACCGTAGCCGACAACAGCGGCGCCAAAGAAGCACTCTGCATTCATGTGCTCGGCGGCACCGGTCGTCGCTACGCTTCCGTAGGCGACATCATCGTTGTCTCCGTCAAGAGCTGCATCCCCTCGTCGGATGTCAAGAAAGGCACCGTCAGCAAGGCAGTCGTTGTCCGCACCAAAAAGGAAATCCGCCGTCCCGACGGAAGCTATATCCGTTTCGATGACAACGCCTGTGTGCTTCTCAACAATGCCGGCGAACTCCGCGGCACCCGTATCTTCGGTCCCGTGGCTCGTGAACTCCGTGCCACAAATATGAAAATCGTGTCTCTGGCACCCGAAGTGCTTTAATCATTCCAAGTAAAAACTTATCAACTAATGAGCAAGTTACATATTAAGAAAGGCGACACTGTTTATGTGCTCGCTGGCGAGGATCGCGGCAAATCCGGCCGTGTGCTCAAAGTGCTCGTCACTAAGCAGCGTGCCATTGTGGAAGGCGTAAATATCGTCACCAAGGCCACCAAGCCCAGTGCCAAGCATCCCCAGGGCGGTCTTGTGAAGATGGAAGCCCCCATCCACATTTCCAACCTTAGCCTTCTCGACCCCAAGACCGGCAAGCCCACCCGCGTGGGCCGTCGCCGCAACGATGATGGCAAATTAGTACGTTACGCTAAAAAATCAGGAGAGGAGATTAAGTAATGAGCACCACAACACTCAAAAAAGACTACACTGAGCGCATCGTTCCCGCTCTCGAAAAGCAGTTCAACTACAGCACTGTCATGCAGGTGCCCCGCCTGAAGAAAATCGTGATCAACCAAGGTCTCGGCGAAGCCACCCAGGACAAGAAAATCATCGAAACCGCTATCAACGAGCTCACTGCCATCACCGGTCAGAAAGCTGTTGCAACACTTTCACGCAAGGACATCTCGAACTTCAAGCTTCGTAAGAAAATGCCCGTGGGCGTGATGGTGACTCTCCGTCGCGACAAGATGTATGAATTCCTCGAGCGTCTGATCCGCGTGGCTCTGCCCCGTATCCGCGACTTCAAGGGTATCGAAGGTAAGCTCGACGGCCGCGGCAACTACACCCTCGGCATCACTGAGCAGATTATCTTCCCCGAAATCAACATTGACAACATCAGCAAGCTGCTCGGCATGAACATCACTTTCGTGACTTCTGCCAACACCGATGAAGAAGGCTACGCACTGCTCAAGGAATTCGGCTTGCCTTTCAAAAACGCTAAAAAATAAGTATGGCTAAAGAATCAATGAAGGCCCGCGAAGTGAAGCGTGCCAAACTCGTGGCCAAGTATGCCGCCAAAAAGGCCGCCCTCAAGGCTGCCGGCGACTATGAAGGCCTGCAGCTCCTGCCCAAGAACGCTTCTTCCGTTCGTCTGCACAACCGCTGCAAGATTACCGGTCGTCCCAAAGGCTACATGCGCCAGTTTGGATTGTCCCGTATCCAGTTCCGCGAAATGGCTTCCGCCGGTCTCATCCCCGGAGTCAAGAAAGCAAGCTGGTAATCCCTACCCCGTGTGAATATAACACAGTGAGTATTAAATATTGTTCGGAAGCACCGAATCAATTTAAACAAATATCAAAATGACTGATCCTATAGCAGATTATCTCACAAGATTGAGGAACGCCATCAAAGCCAACCACCGTGTGGTGGAGGTGCCTGCCTCAAACTTGAAAAAAGAAATCACAAAGATTCTTTTTGAACAAGGCTATATTCTTAACTATAAGTTTATAGAGGGTGAAAATCCCCAGGGCACAATCAAGATTGCCCTCAAGTACGACCCCGTGTTCCATGTCAACGCCATCAAGAAGCTTGAGCGTGTGTCGCGTCCGGGTCTGCGCCAATATACAGGCTACAAAGATATGCCGCGAGTGTTGAACGGTTTGGGCATCGCCATCATCTCCACTTCACAGGGCGTGATGACCAACAAGAAAGCACGTGACCTGAAGGTGGGTGGCGAAGTGCTATGTTATGTTTATTAATAATAGGAGGTAACAGATTATGTCAAGAATAGGTAAAGCTCCCATTGCTATCCCCGCAGGCGTAACCGTCAAGGTGGATAATAACATAGTTACTGTAAAAGGCCCCAAGGGTGAACTCTCCCAGGCCGTGAATCCCGACCTCACCGTCACCGTTGAAGACGGGCACATTCATCTGACCCGTCCCTCTGACGACCGCGAGCACCGCGCCCAGCACGGGCTGTACCGCGCCCTCATCCACAATATGGTGGTTGGCGTCAGCACAGGCTATCGCAAGGAAATGGAATTAGTAGGTGTGGGTTATCGTGCAGCCGCTACCGGCCAGGTGCTGGAGCTCTCGCTCGGTTTCTCCCACGCAATATATATCAAACTCCCCCCGGAGGTCAAGGTTGAAGCAAAGAGCGAGCGTAATAAAAATCCGCTGATCATCCTTGAAAGCGATGATAAGCAGCTCCTCGGTCAAGTTTGCGCCAAAATCCGCTCACTCCGCAAGCCCGAGCCTTACAAGGGTAAAGGTATCAAGTTCGTGGGCGAGGTTATTCGTCGCAAGTCAGGAAAATCGGCAAGTGCTAAATAATTTTAACTGAACGAATCATGATCTCCAAGATACAAAGAAGAAACAAAATCAAAGCACGCATCCGCGGCAAGATCTCCGGCTCCGCTGCCCGTCCCCGCATGAGCGTGTTCCGCTCCAACAAAGCAATTTACGTGCAGCTCATTGATGACCTCGCCGGCAAAACCCTCGCTTCTGCCTCTTCCAAGGGCCTCGAGGGCGGCACAAAGAGCGAGATTGCGGCCAAAGTGGGTGAAGCTATCGCACAGAAGGCTGCTGCTGCCGGAATCACCGAAGTTGTGTTTGACCGTAACGGCTACCTGTTCCACGGTCGTGTGAAATCATTGGCTGACGCCGCTCGCAATGGCGGTCTTAAATTCTAATCAATTATGGCTATAAAGAACAATAGAGTTAAATCCACAAACGACATAGAGCTTCAGGATCGTCTCGTTGCCATCAACCGTGTGACTAAAGTTACCAAGGGTGGCCGCACCTTCACTTTCGCCGCTATCGTAGTGGTAGGCAACGGCGACGGTATCGTAGGCTGGGGCCTCGGCAAAGCCAACGAAGTTCAGGCCGCCATCGCCAAAGGCGTCGAGGCTGCCAAGAAAAACCTTATCCGTGTGCCCGTTCACAAAGGCACCATTCCCCACGAGCAGGAAGCCAAATTCGGCGGTTCTCGCGTCATCCTCAAGCCCGCATCCCACGGTACCGGTGTGAAAGCCGGTGGTGCTATGCGTGCCGTGCTTGAGAGTGTCGGCGTAACCGACGTGCTCTGCAAGAGCAAGGGTTCTTCCAATCCCCACAACCTGGTGAAAGCCACTATCGAAGCACTCGGCGAAATGCGTTCGCCCGCACAGGTGGCACAGAACCGTGGCATTTCTGTGGACCAAGTGTTTAACGGCTAATATTTCAATCCCTATGGCACAGATTAAAATCACTCAAATAAAGAGCCGCATCAAATGTCCCGCAGTGCAGAAACGCACTCTCGACGCGCTCGGACTCAAGAAAATGAACCACACAGTGGTGAAAGAAGACACTCCCTCTGTGATGGGTATGGTTAACAATGTTCGTCACCTCGTCAAGGTGACCAACGCTTAAATCTTTCAATTGCTAAAGTTATGGAACTAAATAATCTCCATCCTGCAGTAGGATCCGTCACTCGTGAAACCCGTATCGGCCGTGGCCAGGGTTCCGGTAAGGGCGGTACATCTACACGTGGTCACAAGGGTGCTAAGTCCCGTTCTGGCTACAAACACAAAGTGGGTTTTGAAGGCGGTCAGATGCCCCTCCAGCGCCGTCTGCCCAAATTCGGCTTCAAAAACATCAACCGTGTGGAATACAAGGCCATCAACATCGAAACCATCCAGTCGCTTGCTGAAAGCAAGAACCTCGACAAGGTGACTGTTGCTGACCTCCGTGCCGCCGGATTCGTTTCCGGCAAGGACCTGGTGAAAATCCTTGCCAACGGCGCCATCACAAAAGCTATCGCTGTTGAAGCCAACGCATTTTCCAAAGCCGCTGAAAAGGCTATCGTTGACGCCGGCGGTTCCATCTCCAAAATCTGAGAATAATGCGATTTTTTGAAACCCTTAAAAATATCTGGACTATCGAGGAACTCCGCAAGCGCCTCCTCATAACACTCCTGCTGGTACTCATCTACCGTCTGGGGTGCTATGTGGTGCTTCCGGGAATCAGCCCCGCCGATCTGGATGCATTGTCGAACTTCACCAACAAGAGCGGCCTCATGCAGCTCCTCGACATGTTCTCCGGTGGTGCGTTCTCGCAAGCCTCGATTTTCGCTCTCGGTATCATGCCCTACATCACTGCTTCCATCGTGATCCAGCTCCTGGGCATGGTGCTTCCCTCTTTCCAGAAAATGCAGAGAGAGGGTGAGAGCGGTCACCAGAAGCTCAACCAATACACACGCTATCTCACTGTGCTCATCCTGCTCCTGCAGGGTCCCGCTTATCTGTACAATCTTCAGGTGCAGGTCAGCGCCGCCGGTGCAGCCTCCTCGATGAGCGTATGGACTGTGGCTTACCTCACTGTGATTCTCGCAGCAGGCTCCATGTTCATCATGTGGCTCGGAGAGCGCATCACCGACCGTGGTATCGGCAACGGTATCTCCTTCATCATCCTCGTCGGTATCATCGCCCGTCTCCCGAACGCACTCATCTATGAGTTCACCTCCCGTATGCCCGGTGCCACCGGCTCGCAGGGCGGTCTGGTGATGTTTGTGGTTGAGATTATCCTCCTGTTTGCTGTCACTGTCGGTGCCGTGCTGCTCGTCCAGGGCACACGCAAGGTGCCTGTGCAGTACGCCAAGCGCATCGTGGGCAACCGTCAGTATGGCGGTGCACGCCAGTACATCCCCTTGAAGGTGAATGCTGCCGGCGTCATGCCCATTATCTTCGCCCAGGCCATCATGTTCATCCCCATCACACTCGCCGGATTCGGTGCCAATGAAAGCACCGGCGGCTTTGTGGCTGCGTTCTCAGACATCAACGGATTCTGGTACAACGCTGTTTACTTCGTGATGATTGTTGCATTCACATATTTCTACACCGCCATCACAGTGCGTCCTGTGGATATTGCTGAAAACCTCAAGCGCAACAACGGGTTCATCCCGGGTGTGAAGCCCGGCAAAAAAACCGCTGAATATCTTGACTCGGTGCTCTCGCGCATCACTCTTCCCGGTTCATTGTTCCTCGGCATCGTGGCTGTGCTTCCCGCATTCGCACGTTTCTTCGGCGTCAGTCAGAACTTCGCCCAGTTCTTCGGCGGCACTTCGCTGCTGATTCTCGTGGGCGTGGTACTCGACACACTCCAGCAGATCGAAAGCCACCTCATGATGCACCACTACGATGGATTGATGAAGGATGGTAAAATCAAAGGTCGCACCACCGGCAGTGCCTATTAATCAGTAATTGTAGATACATATTTAGTTTTTACATTAGATAAATGATCTATCTCAAGACTCCCGAAGATATAGCCCACATGCGCAACGCCGCCGTGGTGCTCAGCAACACCCTTGGCGAACTCGCCAAGTGGGTGGCTCCGGGCGTTACCACCAATAAGCTTGAAACCATTGCTCGTGAATTTATTCACGACAATGGTGCCAAAGCTTCTTGCCTCGGCTACGCCGGATTTCCCGCAGCCGTGTGCTATGAGGTGAACGAGATCGTAGTCCACGGATTCCCTTCCAACTATACCCTGCGCGATGGCGACATCATCGGCACCGATGTGGTGGTGGAGCTTGAAGGGTTCAACGCCGATATGTGCTACACTTTCCCCGTCGGGGAAGTGGCTCCCGAGGTGATGGCTCTCTGCCGCACCGCCAAGGAGTCGCTCTACAAAGGTATAGAAGTGTGCCGTGCCGGCAACCGTCTGGGCGACATCTCATCGGCCATTCAAACCTACTGCGAGCAGCGCGGCTACAGCATTGTTCGCGAAATGTGTGGCCATGGTATCGGACGCAAGATGCACGAAGACCCCGAAGTGCCCAACTTCGGACACCGCGGCACAGGACCGCTCCTGCGCAACGGCATGTGTCTTGCCATCGAACCGATGGTCAACCTCGGCAGCAAGAACGTGGTTATCGAACGCGACGGCTGGACTTGCCGCACACGTGACCGCAAACCCTCTGCCCACTACGAGCACACAGTGGCCATAGTGGACGGCACCGCCGAGATCCTCACCTCATATCTCCCAATTGCCGAGGTGCTCCAGGATAGATTTATTTAACCTAAGAATTTTAATTACTGTAACCACTTTTTATGGCAAAACAAGCTGCAATAGAGCAAGACGGTGTGATTGTGGAAGCATTGAGCAATGCAATGTTCCGCGTTGAGCTGGAAAACGGGCATGAAATCACCGCCCACATCTCCGGCAAAATGCGCATGCACTACATCAAGATCCTTCCCGGTGACAAAGTTCGTGTGGAAATGTCGCCCTACGACCTCTCGAAGGGCCGCATAGCTTACAGATACAAATAATAAAAAATAAAAAAAACGAAATACAATGAAAGTAAGAGCATCAGTCAAGAAGCGCACTCCGGACAGCAAAATCGTGCGTCGCAAAGGTCGTCTTTATGTGATTAACAAGAAAAATCCGAAGTACAAGCAGCGTCAAGGATAATTTTTTATTACTTTTGCAAAAAAATTAGTCAATATATATGGCAGTACGTATAGTGGGAGTTGACCTCCCCCAGAACAAAAGAGGTGAAATAGCCTTGACTTATATTTTCGGCATCGGCCGTAGCGCAGCCAACTCCATCCTCGAGAAGGCCGGCGTGGACAAAAATATCAAAGTTAAAGACTGGACCGACGCCCAGGCAGCCAGCGTGCGCGAAGTAATCGGCGCCGACTACAAAGTGGAGGGTGACCTCCGTAGCGAAATCCAGCTTAACATCAAGCGACTGATGGATATCGGCTGCTACCGTGGCATCCGTCATCGTAACGGTCTTCCCGTGCGTGGGCAGAGCACCAAAAACAATGCCCGCACCCGCAAGGGCCGCAAGAAAACAGTTGCTAACAAGAAGAAAGCTACTAAATAATAAATCGATATGGCAAAAAAGACAGTCGCAGCTAAGAAGAGAAATGTTAAAGTTGATGCCGCCGGCCAGCTTCACGTTCACTCCTCTTTCAACAACATTATTGTGTGCTTAGCCAACTCCGAAGGTCAAGTGATTTCTTGGTCAAGCGCAGGCAAAATGGGCTTCCGTGGCTCTAAGAAGAACACTCCTTATGCAGCCCAGATGGCAGCTCAGGATTGCGCCAAGGTGGCATACGACCTCGGTCTCCGCAAAGTGAAGGCCTATGTCAAAGGTCCCGGCAACGGTCGCGAATCAGCCATCCGCACAGTGCATGGTGCAGGCATTGAAGTAACCGAAATCATCGATGTTACTCCGCTGCCCCACAACGGATGTCGTCCTCCCAAGCGTCGTCGCGTTTAATATTGATGCCAAGGTGCCACGTTCCATAGCATTGGTGACAGCGCACCGTCCAGCATACAAATATTGTTTTCATCCGGCAGCTCCATTTCGGCTTTATCACAGCGCATAGCGGTTACGTGATTTTGATCATATCTTTTTTCACCTCTCTATGATCGCGGCTGCACTGCACCGCAAGCGCTAAAGCCAGAGGCTGCAAATAACAAAATTCAATAGACTTAAACAAACAATGGCAAGATACACAGGCCCCAAATCCAAAATCGCCCGCAAGTTCGGCGAACCCATATTTGGCGAAGACAAGGTGTTGGCTCGGAAAAATTTCCCTCCCGGCCAGCATGGTGCCAACAAGCACCGCAAAACCTCTGAGTATGGCACTCAGCTTCGCGAGAAACAGAAAGCCAAATACACCTACGGTGTGCTCGAGAAACAGTTCCACAACCTCTTCAACAAGGCTGCCCGTACCAAGGGTATCACCGGTGAGGTTCTGCTCCAGCTTCTCGAAGGCCGTCTGGACAATGTTGTATATCGTCTCGGCATCGCCCGCACCCGCGCAGCTGCCCGTCAGCTCGTGCTTCACCGTCATATAACTGTCAATGGCAAGGTGGTCAACATCCCCTCATTCGCAGTGCAGCCCGGTGATGTTGTTGGCGTTCGCGAAAAATCCAAGTCTCTCGAAGTGATTGCCGACGCTCTGGCCGGTTTCAATCACTCCAAGTATCCCTGGCTCGAATGGGATGAGAGCCTCAAGGCCGGCAAGCTCCTGCATGTGCCCGCACGTGAGGATATCCCCGAGAGCATCAAAGAGCAGCTCATCGTAGAGTTGTATTCTAAGTAATCACTTAATTCAGATCCACATGGCTATATTAGCATTTCAAAAACCCGATAAGGTATTGATGTTGGAAGCGGACAATCGCTTCGGCAAGTTTGAGTTCAAGCCATTGGAGCCTGGCTATGGTATCACCATAGGCAATGCGCTGCGTCGCATCCTCTTGTCCTCGCTCGAGGGTTATGCCATCTCTTCCATCAAGATTGATGGCGTGAAACATGAGTTTGATACCATTCCCGGCGTGAAGGAAGATGTTACCAACATCATCCTCAACCTCAAGAAAGTTGATCTCAAGCAGATAGTCGAGGACACCGACAGCGAAAAGGCTCTCATCAATGTGTCGGGTCAGGAAGTGTTCACCGCCGGCGACATTTCAAAGGTGCTCACCGGTTTCGAAGTGCTCAATCCCGACCTTGTCATCTGTCATCTGGATCCCGGAGCAAGTTTCTCAATCGAGCTGACAATCAACAAAGGCCGTGGCTGGACTCCCGCCGATGAAAATGCATTGGGCATCGATGATATCCATGTCATTGCCATCGACTCCATCTACACTCCCATCAAGAATGTCAAATATACGGTTGAAAACTTCCGCGTAGATCAGAAAACCGACTACGATAAGCTGACACTTGAAATAACCACCAACGGTTCCATCCTCCCCAAGGATGCTCTCAAAGAGGCCGCTAAGATACTGATTTATCACTTCATGCTCTTCTCCGATGAGAAAATCACTCTCGAAACTTCCGACACCGAGGAGAACGAGGAGTTTGATGAAGAAGTGCTTCACATGCGACAGCTCCTCAAGTCCAAGCTCGTGGATATGGACCTGTCAGTGCGTGCCCTCAACTGCCTCAAGAGCGCTGAAGTTGAAACTCTCGGCGAGCTCGTTGTCTTTAACCGCAACGACCTCCTCAAGTTCCGCAACTTCGGTAAGAAGTCGCTCACCGAACTCGATGAGCTGCTTGCCAACCTCGGACTCTCGTTCGGGATGGACATTTCCAAGTATAAATTAGATAAAGAGTAATTACAACGATGAGACATAATAAGAAATTCAATCATCTTGGCCGCAAAAAGGCTCACCGCGACGCTCTTCTTGCCAACATGACTATCTCGCTGATTATGCGCAAGCGCATTTTCACCACCTTAGCCAAGGCTAAAGCTCTGCGCATCTATGCCGAGCCCCTTATCAACCGCGCCAAAAACGACTCCATGGAAAATCGTCGTCTCGTGTTCTCCTACCTGCAGAACAAAGAGGCCGTCACCGAACTTTTCCGTGAAGTAGCTCAGAAAATTGCCGAGCGTAACGGTGGCTATACCCGTATCCTCAAAACAGGCAACCGTCTTGGTGACAACGCCAAGACCTGCTTCATTGAGCTCGTTGACTACAATGAGAATATGCTCAAGTCCAACGACGCCAAGAAAGAGGGTCGCACCCGTCGTTCACGCCGCAGCTCCAAGCCCAAAGCAGAGGCTCCCGCAGCTGAAGCTCCTGCGGCTGAATAATGACGCAGTGCTTTGGGTGCACCCGCGCCTGACACTCGCTTGAAATATTGTCCCGAAAGCCCCCACGGCCTACGGGACAATTTTTTTTGTGACAAAAGTTGTTAACCTTCAGTGTTATTCCGAGTTTTTTATTAATTTTGCCAAACACATACGCCAAGAATATTTATAACACATAATAACCAACTTTTTAAGTTCTTACAACATTATGAAAATCGAAAAAATCATTGGTCGTGAGGTGCTCGATTCTCGTGGCAACCCCACTGTGGAAGTTGATGTAACCCTCGAAAGCGGTGCTTTTGGCCGCGCATCTGTTCCCTCCGGTGCATCCACAGGCGTTAATGAAGCTCTCGAGCTTCGTGACGGCGACAAATCCCGCTACATGGGCAAAGGTGTTACCAAAGCCGTTACCAATGTCAATGGCCCCATCGCAAAAGCCCTTATCGGCATGAGCGCTCTTGACCAGATCAAGATTGACGAAACTATGCTCGCCCTCGACGGCACTGAAACCAAGAGCAACCTCGGCGCCAACGCCATCCTCGGCGTATCGCTCGCTGTTGCCAAGGCTGCCGCCGACTATCTTGACCTGCCCCTTTACAAATATATCGGTGGCTGTAACTCCTACACTCTTCCCGTGCCGATGATGAACATCATCAATGGTGGCGCACACTCCGATGCCCCCATCTGCTTCCAGGAATTCATGATCCGTCCTATCGGCGCATGCTGCTTCAAGGAAGGTATCCGCATGGGTACAGAAGTGTTCCACAACCTCAAGAAAGTGCTCCACGACCGTGGCCTTTCCACCGCTGTTGGTGACGAAGGTGGTTTCGCTCCCAGCCTCGACGGCACAGAAGATGCCCTCAATGTCATCATCAAAGCCATCGAAGCTGCCGGCTACGTTCCCGGTAAGGATGTGACCATCGGTCTCGACTGCGCTTCTTCCGAATTCTACAAGGACGGTCTTTACGACTACACCTGGAAGCAGGCCGACGGCAAGAAACTCACCTCCAAAGAGCAGGCTGAATACCTCAAAGGCCTCGTTGAAGCTTATCCTATCGATTCCATCGAGGACGGTATGGCCGAAGGCGACTGGGAAGGTTGGAAGATTCTCACCGACATGATCGGCAACCGTTGCCAGCTCGTTGGTGACGACCTCTTCGTTACCAATGTAAAATACCTCAAGAAAGGTATTGAACTCGGCTGTGCCAACTCTATCCTCGTCAAAGTTAACCAGATCGGTTCGCTCACCGAAACCCTCCGCGCAGTTGAGCTCGCTCAGCGCAACGGCTACACCGCTGTCATCTCCCACCGTTCCGGTGAAACTGAGGACGCTACCATCGCCGACATCGCTGTTGCCACCAACGCCGGTCAGATCAAAACCGGTAGCGCCAGCCGCTCCGACCGTATGGCCAAGTACAACCAGCTCCTCCGCATCGAAGAGCAGCTCGGCACCGACGCCGCCTATGGTTATGGCAAACGTACCAAAATGCCTCAGGAATAATCCCATATTTTTGATAGCATAAAAAGCGAGGCCGCGCATTAGCGTGGCCTCGTACTTTTTGTAATTTATAAGCAACGTGCAGGGCAGGGGAGGTCAGTCCACCAGGCGGATAATCCTTATCCCTATAGCTTTGCGGTTGCGCTTCAGATAGTCGGCGATATCGAGCTGGTCCACAACCACCCGACCTTTGGCCGATGATGCATGGAGCAGATGTGGCCTGCCGTCCACCATTGTGGCGATGCCGAGATGAGTCACATCCAGTCCGTTGATTGAAGTCACAATACCGATGATGTCGCCCTCCTTGATCTGTGCCGTTTTGAGATTGATTGGCTTTATGTATGCAAACCTGTGCGAGCGGTATCCCACCTCGGCGTTCTTGATGGCATTGTAATTCGCATCATCCTTCAGGGCGGGATATTTGTTGCGGTTGCGGCTCATGAAATCCAGCGTGCGCACGATATAGTCAGCCTTCCCGGCACGGTCTGTCGCATCCAGAAGATCGCCGCGGTGCGAATTTTCCACCACCCAGTCGCTGAAATAGTGCAGACGCGACCCATAGCCGTTCACGATTCCGCCACGATAACGCATATCTTTAAGCGTCTCCGCAAAATCGCGCCACGAAGTGCGCCTCTGAAACACTGTTTTGGCCGCCGCCAGAGCCGTCTCCACAAAAGTGGTGCAGTCCAGCGAATCCAGTCGGATGGTGAGCATCTCCGTGTCCCCCTCTATGCCGCCCGCAATATAAGGCGTGCCGAGCATCATTTTGCCTATCGGTGCAATAAGCTCAGCCGGTTTGTCAACCTTGAGTGCCGCTGCTTCTACCAGCATCCTGGTGATAGCCGTCGTGTCCGAGGATTCGTTCCCCCAGCGTATCTCCGCCGGCGACATCGCGAGCCCGTGAAATGATGAAGCGGCCAAAGCCACCGCCGCGATGAATGATTTTATACTGTCTTTCCTCATTGTTATTATATAGCTTTTCTACTGCGAAAGTACACAAAATATATTCAAGACGCAAATTCTGTAAAATTGTTCATATTCTTATAGTGTTGACAATCAGCGTAAACGATGATAGGGGTGAAAAATTTATCGCAAAATAATGTTAAAATATTTGCGTGGTTCAAAAAGTTGCCATACCTTTGCATTCGCTTTTGAGAAACAGCGACGCTATGGCAGCGGCCACGGCGATGATTGAAAAAGGAAAAAGTTTTTTTGCATATCATGCATCCGCGGTGACGCGCTCATCGCACCAAAACATCCCGTTATTTTACATCATATATTGTCTTGGCCATTTGTCGTATCGCGACATTGGTTTCAACAATACGCTTTGAAAATATCAAAAGATTGAGCACATTGAAATAATTGCAATAGACAAGAAGTAGTACAAGAGTCATTAAAAAAAATGAAGCTCTTAGTCAAATTCTGAATACGACAGGTCAATAGATCGAAGGCGATACGCCTGAGCGACCCCGGGAGAAAGATTCCGGGATGAAAGCAAGACAAAATCTTTTAATAAGGGATTGTCTTTTTGGATATAAAAAAGAAGAAAAGATAAATACCAACAACGGA
>OJNU01000011.1_pt1 | contig 178463 bp, 145 predicted proteins | sample 1597941 | NCBI WGS metagenome assembly OJNU01 (sample SAMN01915228, study PRJEB22387) | human gut metagenome | isolation source: stool | host: Homo sapiens | place: USA | reverse complement strand
ATCTTAAAAAGAAAATGAAAAAGTTAGTTTTAATGCTTGCTGTAGTATTCAGCGCATCTCTTTTCTCTTGCAACAACTCTAAGGAAGAAGCTGCTGCTACCGACACTCTCGCTGCTGACACTGTAGAAGTAGCTGCTGAGGTTGACACTCTCGTTGTTGCTGACAGCGCTGCTACCGACACTATCGTAGCTGAAACTGTTGCTGTTGCTGAATAATTAACAAGCACATACAACGAAACAAGAGACTGGACCGTTGGTTCAGTCCTCTTTTTTTATATAACCACCCCTTCGGCACGTGTGCACAAAAAAAAGAGAGGTGCTCTCACGAGTACCCCTCTCTCCATTCATCACATTATGCTTATTAGTGCTATAGTAAATGTCAATATCAATTGACTCAGCTTTCCGCACTAAGGAAAGCTTGTATGTTAGGGTTATAAAGCGTCTTCGTAGCGGTCCGATACCACTTCCCAGTCCACAATATCCCAGAGGGCATTGAGAGCATCGGCACGGCGGTTCTGATAATCAAGATAATAGGCATGCTCCCACACATCGAAAGTGAGCAACGGCACCAGTCCGTTGGTCATCGGGTTGGAAGCATTGGGTCCTTGGGTGATAAACAGCTTGCCGGTGGCATCTTTCGACAACCACACCCAGCCACTGCCAAAGAGACCCACGCCGGCAGCCACAAAATCTTTCTTGAACTGCTCGAACGAACCGAAATCGCGGTCAATGGCCTTGCGCAGATCGCCTTCAGGTTCACCACCTCCTTCGGGGGAGAATGTGAAGAAATAGAAGATATGATTCCAAGCCTGCGATGCATTGTTAAACAATGCCCCATCCGACTGACGGATAATATCTTCTATGGCCATATCGGCATATTCTGTATCTTTGATAAGCTTGTTAAGATTGTCAATATATGCTTTCTCATGCTTGCCGTAATGGAACTCAACTGTGCTTCTTGAAATAGAAGGCTCAAGGGCATCGGGTTCATAGGGCAACTTGGGTTGGGTGTAAACATTTGCTTCCATATTGATGAGTTTAAGAAATTTGGTTTGTGTAGTTTTTGTTCGTCTATTGTCAAAACACCATTCAACGCCATTAGTTCGCATTTGGAGCGGCATTTCACATATTTAACGCCTTATTTAACATCTTTGAGCCATTCAAATATATATGCATAGAGAGCTGCACGCAATGGCGGATTGGACAGCATCAGGTCATGGAGTCCACCTTTGACCACCACCGGCTGCACATCCCGGCCCAGCATCATTCCGTAGCGGTGGATATCATTGACATCAAGCACCGCATCGGAGCGCGAGGATTCAGCGCACCATGTTGGCGAAGAGCTTGAGCGGGAAGAATACATCAGCAGTATCGGCAGATTGATGGTAAAGCGGTGGCGATGGAGATAGGATTGCGCGGAGTTGATGGCATGAACCCATCCGGTGGTGACATCCGGGGAATGGGGCAATTTCCAATCATGATTGTAGGTCCACTCGCCATGCTCTCCCTTGATAAGGCTTTTACTGTAGGCATCGGAATCGCCTTGCGGCACCTTTATGCCCGGAAACACCGCACCTACGGCGCTTACCAGCGGCACAAGATATTCTTCCCACCCGAGATTCCAGTCAAGGAAAGGACTGTTGAGCAACAGCGCATCCACCGGAGCCGCAGGATTTTTCGACATATAATAGCTTGCGATCAGGCCACCTGTGGAGTGACCCATCAGGATAAGCTCATAATTGCCATCGCGGCGGGCTATGGTAAGAGCCGAATCCACATCCTGAAAATACTCATCAAGGCTGCGCACATCAAACATCCTCTGGCCCGGCAATATGCTGCGGCCATATTTGCGGAGGTCCAGAGCATAGAAATTGTAGCCATGCGCAGCAAACTGTTCCGCCATCTCCGCCTGGAAAAAATAGTCGTTGAACCCGTGGATATACACTACCGCCCTACCCTTTGACTCTGCTGATTTCAAGCGAACTACAGAGCAACGCACCTGTCCGCTGTAGTCATCGGGTTGCTGCACATAGCGCATCTCAAACGGTGCACCGAGAGTGTCCATACGCCAGCATTGCGCCTGGGCAGCAAGCCCAAGCGCAATGGTTAGCAATAGAATGAATCTTCTGATCATTTTAATTATTTTCCTTTACGATATTGAGGCAACAAAGGTACGGGAAATTTCGAGAACAAAGTGTTGACAGCCTCGGCTATTCCCTGAAGGTTGCGGTAGCCTGTATCACCCCCGTTGACAATTGTGGCCACAGAAGCGGAATAGAGTGGCACTTTCTCCACGGTGTTTACCATATCCATGGTCAGCACACCTTCTTTATATATGCCGGTGATAACCTGTGCGTTCTGGTAGTAGGATGGCCAGTAGTACTGACGGGGATACATGAAGAACGGATAGTAGCCGGGGGCCGGAGCCGGTCCATAATAGGGATAGTAGTTGGGTGGGAGCACCGGCTCAGTCTGAATCTCTTTCTGCACGGTCAGGCCTATATTAATCAGCAGTGGAGAGTCAGCACTCTCCTGATAGCCACGCTCCAACATCTGCTCACGTATAGCAGCGGCAATGTTGTAGTATGTGACAGCCTGCATGCCCGGCACCATGGCACCTTCATCCGGCGTCACGATATGAAAAGTGGAATACGATGACAATTTGGCATCATTGTATGTTTCGCTATTAACCAATGTGTAAGGACTGCACCCTGCGAGCAACAATGCCGAAGCTACGAATGACAATATCTTTTTCATAATTTTTATAGTTGTACTTTATTATAGAAACACCACAAAATTCTAAAAGTTTTGTAAAATATTTGGCTATCACAATATAAAGATTTATATTTGGCGCATATATATAAGCTAATCCGAAAGTTGAGCTATTATGTCCATGATTGATATTCCTGCTGTTTTCACACATTACTTAGAGCAATACGACAGCGTTGATATAGCTGAGTCGGAGTTCAAGAAACATATTCACGAGGATTCCGAACTTCGTGCCGCCTACCGTGACTGGTGTCATGAAGTAGGAAGCACCGAAAAACGCGGCTTCATGGACTTTTGCGAAGAATATCTCGACAGCAAGAATGATATCTGGGATTCTCTCAGCAGCGATTATGACGAATAAAACACCCCTTCGAAAAGTGCCTGCGGAATGGGAGCTCCCGGTGGCGATAATGGTGGCCTGGCCACATGAGCACACCGACTGGAGCTATATGCTTGCCGAGGCGCAGCGATGCTACATCCGGCTGATCACGGCCCTGGCCAAATGGCATCAAGTGATTATCGTGGCTCCCGACATCGAGCAAGTGAAACCAAAACTGAAAGATATCAACCCGGCACAACTTCTATATTTCCAAACCCCTACCAACGACACATGGACCCGTGACTACGGCCCTGTGAGTGTGGAAGAAAACGGGCATATATGCGCAACTGACTTCTGCTTCAACGCCTGGGGGTTGAAATTTGCCGCGTGCCACGACAACCTTGTGACGCAAAAGATGTGCGACTCCGGCCTTATCACCGTACCGCGCCTCAACTGCCGCGAGTTTGTGTTTGAGGGAGGTTCGATGGAGAGCGACGGCAACGGCACTCTGCTCACCACCGCCGAATGTCTGCTGTCCCCCAACCGCAATGCCGGGATGAACCGTATGCAGATAGAGCAATATCTACACGCCACATTAGGGTTCACCCATCAGCTGTGGCTTGAACACGGCTATCTGGCCGGCGATGACACCGACAGCCATATTGACACCCTTGCCCGTCTGGCTCCACACGACACCATTCTCTATGTGGGGTGCACCGACCCAAACGATGAGCATTTCAATGAATTAAGCCTCATGAAGCAAGAACTGATGGCAATGCGCACATCCGAGGGCAAGCCGTATTCGCTCATCGAGTTGCCTATGCCTGATGTGATTCTTGATGATGAAGGCAACAGGCTTCCGGCCACTTACGCCAATTTCCTTGTTACCGACCGGGCCATATTTATGCCATCGTACGGACAGAAACGCAACGATGAGCTCGCCGCACAGATAGTGCAGATAGCGTTCGGTCTGCCTGTGGAGCAGGTTGACTGCCGCGCATTAATCCAACAGCATGGGTCGCTGCATTGCGCCACCATGCAGATACCTCTAAAATCCCTTTGTATATGAAGATAGGCATCATACAGCTCTCCAAAACTTCCAACGTAGAGCAAAACCGTCATAAGCTGGCCGATGAGATGCGCCGTGTGGCTGCGCAAGGGGCCGAGCTTATTGTAAATCAAGAACTTCATGACTCGCTATATTTTTGCCAGCATGAGGATATACATGAATGTAACTTAGCGCTCCCTATTCCCGGAGAGGCCACTGAGTTCTACTCGTCATTGGCCAGGGAACTGGGTGTGGTGATAGTGACCTCGCTGTTTGAAAAGCGGGCACCAGGGCTGTACCACAACACTGCAGTGGTGTTTGAAAAAGACGGCACCGTGGCAGGGAAATACCGCAAGATGCATATCCCCGATGATCCGGCATATTACGAAAAGTTCTATTTCACTCCCGGCGACTTGGGATTCAAACCCATAGACACATCCGTAGGCAAGCTTGGAGTGCTAGTTTGCTGGGACCAATGGTATCCGGAGGCAGCCCGCCTTATGGCACTACATGGAGCCGAGATACTGATCTACCCCACAGCCATCGGATGGGAGAGCACCGATGAGCATGATGAGAAAGTGCGGCAGCGCGATGCCTGGATCACAGTGCAGCGCGGCCATGCCGTAGCCAACGGATTGCCGTTGGTGAGCGTCAACAGAGTGGGATTTGAGGCAGACCCTTCGGGACACACCGCCGGAATACAGTTTTGGGGCAGTAGCTTTGTGGCCGGGCCGCAGGGCGAATTTCTATATCAGGCCCCTACCGACATGGAAGTGAGCACTGTGGTGGATGTTGACCTCAGCCGCTCGGAGCATGTGCGCCGCTGGTGGCCGTTCCTACGCGACCGCCGTATAGATGCCTACGGTGATATCACCAAACGGTTTATAGACTGATGCTACCCGGCAGCGGACGACAATTGTAGCCCGAAGCCATAATTTCACCATACGCTCCCGCCGACCTCAGCACAAGCAGATCGCCACGCTGAGTGAGCGGGAGTTTTTCATCACGCCCGAATATATCCGATGACTCGCATATCGGACCCACCACATCATAGGTGTCGGTCTGCTGCGATTGAGAGGTGATGTTCTGGATTTTATGATGCGCCTGATACAAAGCTGGACGAATAAGGTCGGTCATTCCGGCGTCAACTATCACGAACTTTTTGTTCAACCCCTCCTTGACATACAGTACCCTTGTGACAAGCGAGCCGCACTGGGCCACGATTGACCTGCCGAGCTCAAAATGGAGCTGCTGATTGTCCCGGAGTTTAAGATATTTGTGGAATATGGCGAAATATGTTTTGAAATCCGGAATAGGCTCCCCGTCAGGGTTTTCATAGTTCACTCCCAATCCTCCGCCAACATTGATGAGCGGGAATGTGATTCCGAGAGTCTCGAAATGGTCCTGAAGATTATTGATCACAGAGCATAGCACCCTGAACGGACCTTTATCCCTTATCTGCGACCCTATATGGAAATGCAACCCTTTAAGCTGCAGGAATCTGGAGTTGGCACAGCGATTCACAAGCGGGTCAAGCATCTCGACACTGATGCCGAACTTGTTTTCCGAGAGACCGGTGGTGATGTAACTGTGTGTATGCGCATCGATATTGGGATTGACCCGCAGAGCGACGGGTGCAGAAACGCCAATGGACTCGGCCAGTGACTCCAGCACATCAAGCTCAGCCGCCGACTCCACATTGAAGCAGCAGATTCCGGCGCGAAGAGCGAGCAATATCTCGTCATCGCGCTTTCCCACTCCGGCAAACACTATTTTTCCCGGAGCAAACCCCACATTCAACGCTGCCTGAATCTCGCCGCCGCTCACAGCATCCACACCTAATCCCGCATCAAGAATATGCTTCAATATCAAGGGATTGGCATTGGCCTTCACGGCATAATGCACATAATAGCCGGGATAATCGCTCGCCCGCTTGAGTTCTGCCAAAGTGCGGTCAAGCAGCTTGGTGTCGTACAAATACACCGGAGTGCGCGACTGCTGCAGCAGCTGGATTGGAAATTCTTGTGTCATATCAGTCGGCATTGAACAGTCGCTCGCTCAATAGATTAAGAGCTCTCACTTTATCACTTTTGCGCACAAGCAGCGATATATTGTAATTGCTTCCGCCATAAGAAATCATGCGCACCGGCACCTCTCTCAAAGCGTTGACCACCTCGGCCTCAAAGCCACGGTTCTGCCATTCGAGATCACCCACCACACATATAATCACCATATCCTTGTCCACAGTGACTGTGCCGAATTTCTTCAGGTCGTCAACAATAGATTGGAGACATGAGATATTGTCAATCGTCACCGATACACCTACCTCGGAGGTGACAATCATGTCGATGGGTGTGCGGTAAGTTTCAAATATCTCAAACACCTTTCTCAAAAATCCGTAGGCCAGCAGCATACGGCCACTCTTGATTTTTATAGCGGTGATATTATCCTTGGCGGCCACAGCCTTGATGGAGTGCGTGGCTCCGGCATTATAAATCAATGTGCCTTTGGCATCGGGGTCCATAGTATTGAGCAGACGCACCGGAATATTGTTGAGTTTGGCAGGAAGCACACATGTGGGGTGAAGAATCTTGGCTCCGAAATATGCAAGCTCGGCAGCTTCATCGAAATGAAGCTCCCCCACCGGACTTGTGTTCTGCACAAACCTCGGGTCGTTGTTATGCATCCCATCGATATCGGTCCATATCTCAATCTCCTCGGCCTTTATGGCAGCACCGAGCAACGAAGCGGTGTAGTCGCTGCCGCCGCGCTGGAGATTATCAATCTCGCCAAACACATTTTTGCATATAAACCCTTGGGTGATGACAATTTGCGCATCATCACAATCTTTCAGCAGCTGAATAAAATACTTACGGATATAATCGCTGTCAGGTTCGCCGTTTTTGTCGGTACGCATGAAATCGAGAGCCGACAGAAGCACCGAACTTACGCCCTGCTCCTTGAGATAGATGTGCATCAGGGCAGTGCTCATCAGCTCGCCCTGCGCAAGTATCTCCTTCTCCTCGATTGAAGAGAATCCGGCACTCTCCACCTGCCGCACAAAGGCGATGCTTTTCATCACAGCAGCCAACGCTTCCTCGCGTGCCGGCTCTGTGGAGTACAGCTCATCAATGACATTCATATATTTGGTCTGCAAGGCATTGAGTGTTTCACCTGCACCAACGATATTTCCTTTACGGAGATAGTCGGAAATCTCCACCAAGCAGTTGGTAGTCCCCGACATGGCACTCAGCACCACCACGTTGCGGCCACGCGAACATATCAATGCGGCCACATTCTTGATCCGCTGCGCGGAGCCGACAGAAGTGCCACCGAATTTCATTACTTTCATACCCTGTAAATATTAGAATGAGACGCTAATCTTCTGATAATTGTTTGTTTTCACAATGCACCACACGGGCCGGGAACATCTCCACAAACGACAGATTGTGAGTGGCCATGATCACCGAGGTGCCCGAGGCTGCTATCTCATGCAACCGGCGCACAATATGGCGGGCGGTATCGGGGTCAAGATTGCCTGTAGGCTCATCAGCCAACAGAAGTTTGGGATTGTTGAGCACAGCTCTGGCCATAACCACGCGCTGCTGCTCCCCTCCCGACAATTCATGTGGGAACTTATACCCTTTGTTAAGCATACCCACCTCCTTGAGCACCTGTTCGATACGACCCTCGATGTCGGCATTGTCAGTCCATCCGGTGGCATTGAGCACAAAGCGCAGATTGTCAACAACCGACCTGTCGGACAGCAGACGGAAATCCTGAAACACAACACCAACATCGCGGCGCAGATACGGAATCTCCTTGCGGCGGATGCTGTTGAGGTCATAATCCAGCACACGGGCCTCGCCGGATGCTATGGGCACCTCGGCATACATCGATTGGAGCAGAGTGCTCTTGCCCGAACCAACCCTTCCGGTGAGATACAGAAACTCACCTTTGGCAACCTTGAGATTGACCTTGCGCAGCGCTATCAGCTCCCTGCGGTGAAGAGCCACATGGCGATAATCAACAACTATGCTGTCAGTTTCCATACTCTCACATTATTACTTGATTAATAACCCATTTCGGCGAGGAATTTGATGCGTACCAGCCTTATTTCATCCTCGGTGTACTCATCGCCGAGCTCCTGATAGGCTGTGGAGAGATCGCCCTTTTCGCTCTCCTTGAAATGGTCGTAAATATCGTCCTGCTGGTCGCTGTCCAGAATCTCGTCAACGTAATAGTTGATATCGATTTTGGTGCCGGCATTGAGGATACCTTCTATATGCTCCAGGAGCTCGTCAAACTCAAGCCCCATGGAGTTGGCTATTTCGTCAAGTGGAATTTTGCGGTCAATAAGGTGTACAATGTTGATTTTCACCTTGCTCTTGTTGGGCACGGTGCGCACCTTCATATCTTCGGGACGCTCAATCTCGTTGTCCTCCACATGGCGTTTGATGACATTCACAAACTCCTGTCCGTAACGGCGTGCCTTGCCCATACCCACACCGGAAATATCGGCAAGCTCCGCGATCGTGATAGGATAGGTGGTGGCCATCGATTCCAGCGACGGATCCTGAAATATCACATACGGGGGTAGCGACATTTTCTTGGCCACCTTTTTACGAAGATCCTTGAGGATGGAGTAGAGCTCAGGGTCGGCTGCACATCCGGCACCGCTTTTCACCACATCCACATCTTCCTCCTCACTGAACTCTGTATCTTCCACCACCTTGAACGACACCGGTTTCTTCAAGAACTCACGACCTTTGTCGGTCAGACGAAGCAAACCGAAGTTCTCGATGTCGCGGCTTATATATCCGGCAAGCACACCTTGACGGATCACAGCGTTGAGAAATTTAGCATCACTTTTCTCCTCGCTGCCGAAAATCTCCAGATCATTGTGGCGATAGGCCTTCACTTCATTGGAGTTGACACCGCGAAGCACATCTATAATATATTCTGCCTTGAACTTTTCCTTGAGTGTGGAAATTGTTTCCAACACTGCACATAATTCATCTTTAGCTTCCACTTTCTTTTTGGGGTTTAAACAATTGTCACAATTGCCACACGAATCCTGGGTGAACACTTCACCAAAGTAATGAAGCAATGTTTTGCGACGACACATACTTGATTCGGCATACGAAGCTGTTTCAGCCAGCAATTGCCGGCCTATCTCCTGCTCTGCCACCGGTTTGTTTTGAATAAACTTTTCCATTTTCTGCAAATCCTTGGCAGCGTAGAAAGTAATGCACTGACCTTCGCCACCGTCGCGACCTGCACGGCCCGTTTCCTGATAATATCCCTCAAGCGATTTGGGCATATCATAATGAATCACAAACCTCACATCGGGCTTGTCGATACCCATGCCAAACGCTATGGTTGCCACTATCACATCCACCTTTTCATACAGAAACGCATCCTGATTGGCACTGCGAGTGGCACTGTCCATGCCGGCATGATAGGCAAGAGCCTTGATATCGTTGACTCTCAACAGTTCAGCCAGCTCCTCAACCTTCTTGCGGCTGAGGCAATAGATGATGCCTGACTTCCCTTCCATCCCTTTGATAAACTTGATGATCTCCTTGTCGATGGAAGATGTTTTGGGACGGATTTCGTAGTACAGGTTCTGTCTATTGAACGAGCTTTTGAACACTTTGGCATCCAGCATACCGAGATTTTTCTGAATGTCGTGCTGCACCTTGGGAGTGGCGGTGGCTGTGAGCGCAATCACCGGACGCGACCCTATCTCATTGATTATAGGACGGATGCGGCGGTACTCAGGTCTGAAATCGTGGCCCCATTCCGAAATACAGTGGGCTTCATCCACAGCATAGAATGAGATTTCCACATTTTTGAGAAAATCAATATACTCCTCCTTGGTCAACGATTCGGGAGCCACATAGAGCAGCTTGGTCTTGCCACTGAGAATATCGCTTTTCACCCGGTCCACCGCCGCCTTGTTGAGCGACGAGTTGAGGAAATGGGCCACACCGTCCTCCTCGCTGAAGTTGCGCATGGCATCCACCTGATTTTTCATCAGGGCAATCAGCGGCGATATGACAATGGCAGTGCCGGACATCATGAGCGACGGCAGTTGATAGCAAAGCGATTTGCCACCGCCGGTGGGCATCAGCACAAAGGTGTCGTTCCCGTCGAGAAGGCTTTTTATAATAGCTTCCTGATTGCCTTTGAACGTGTCAAAGCCAAAGTGAAGTTTAAGCGCATCGGTGAGTTCGGTATGACTTGCCATATATCAGAAAAGGGGTTATAGGAAATGAATAAACGGAGTAGGAGCGGGAATCAAATATCGAGAATGAAAATACTTGTTATAAATTATTGATTTCAAAATTAGCCTTACGCAATTTTTCAAGAGCGAAGTCAGGGGTCACAGTGAATTTCTTCACTTTTTGCGATGGGAGTTCATACATCGGGTCAATCATGATAGACTCGACAATGGATCTCAATCCACGCGCACCGAGCTTGTATTCAATGGCCTTGTCAACGATAAGGTCAAGAGTGGCCGGCTCAAATTCCAGAATCACGCCGTCCATGGCAAACAGCTTCTGATACTGCTTGACAATAGCGTTTTTGGGCTCGGTGAGCACACGCCGCAACGCATCCCGGTCAAGAGGGTCGAGATGGGTGAGAATCGGTAGTCGGCCTATAATCTCGGGGATGAGACCGAACGACTTCAGGTCCTGCGGTGCAGCATACTGCAAAAAGTTGTCGCGGTTCACACCGGGGCGCACACTGTTGGTGTACCCCACCACATGCGAGTTCAATCGCTGGGCAATTTTGCGTTCTATGCCATCGAAAGCGCCTCCGCATATAAAGAGGATATTTTTGGTATCCACCGGAATCATGCGCTGCTCGGGATGCTTGCGGCCACCCTGCGGGGGCACATTGACAACAGACCCTTCAAGGAGCTTGAGCAACCCTTGCTGCACTCCCTCACCGCTCACATCGCGGGTGATGGAAGGATTGTCGCCCTTGCGGGCAATCTTGTCGATTTCATCAATGAACACAATGCCGCGCTCAGCTTTTTCCACATCATAGTCGGCAGCCTGAAGCAGGCGTGTGAGCAGACTCTCAATATCCTCACCCACATATCCGGCCTGCGTGAGCACAGTGGCATCGACAATGGTGAAAGGCACATCAAGCAGCCGCGCTATGGTTTTGGCAAGCAATGTCTTGCCAGTACCGGTGGGACCCACCATGATGATGTTGCTCTTCTCTATATCCACATCATCATCATGCTTCTGGGCCAAACGCTTGTAGTGGTTGTAAACAGCCACCGAAAGATATTTTTTAGCTGATTCCTGTCCAATCACATAGGAGTCGAGAAACTCGCATATTTCGGCAGGCTTCGGAATTTCGGAGAGTTTTGCGCCTTGATGTCCGGGGGCGTCCTTGCGGTCGGGCGAGGATTGTCCGGTGAACTCCTTCACCGCCTCCTGAATATGATTGACACAATCGGCGCAAATGTACACATTGGATATAGGGCTGGGCACCATGAGAGTGGACGCATCGGGATACGCCCCACAGAATGCACATCTCACATCCTGGTCATCTGTTTTCTTTTTTGCCATAGAAAAAAGTGAGAAATATTAGTGCTTGGCTTTGACGAGCACATCGTCAATCATACCATACTCCTTGGCTTCCTGAGCGGTCATCCAGTAGTCGCGGTCCGAGTCGCGCTCCACTTTGTCAAATGCCATGCCGCTATGGTCGGAGATGATGGTATAAAGTTCTTTCTTGAGTTTCTGAATTTCGCGGGCAGTAATCTCAATATCGGAGGCCTGACCCTGCGCACCTCCCATCGGCTGATGGATCATCACACGGGAGTGGCGCAGCGCGAAACGCTTCCCTTTGGCACCGGCCACCAGAAGCACAGCAGCCATCGAGGCAGCCATGCCTGTGCATATTGTGGCCACATCGCTGGAAATATACTGCATGGTGTCGTAAATGCCGAGACCTGCATACACCGAGCCACCGGGAGAATTGATGTAGATGCTCACATCCTTGCCGGAATCGGTGGAGTCCAGATAAAGGAGCTGGGCCTGAATCACATTGGCGGTATAATCGTTGACCTCGGTGCCGAGGAAAATCACACGGTCCATCATCAATCGTGAAAACACATCCATCTGTGCCACATTGAGCTGTCGTTCCTCAATGATTGTAGGCGAAATATAGCTTGAGGTAATCTGTGACGAAATTGATGAAGCATACTGGTCTATGGCGAGACCATTCATTCCCAGATGCTTCACTGCATAGTTTCTGAAATCGCTGTTCATATAGTGATACAATTATTATTTTCTTAATTCAAAGTTACTAATAATTTTTCGTATTGCAAACAAATATTTTCCAAGAATAGATTGATCAATACCATATTTCTCCCTCATTGGGGGTTAGTTCAAGCTCCACAGTGGCGCCGCCGGTGATCATATCATGGGTGATATAACTCTCATGATACGGCTCGCCATTGACTTTCACCGATTTGATATATGGCATTTTCCCTGATTCGGCTCCGGGGGCAAGAATGGTGAAGACCTCACCGGAGTGCTGACGGATCTGGATTTTGTCAAACAGAGGTGTGACAAGCTCATACTGCCCGCTCACGGGGTCGAGCGGATAGAACCCCATGGCACCGAACATATACCATGCCGACATCTGACCGCAGTCATCGTTGCCGCAAATTCCCGCAGGGGTGGGATTGTACAGTTCCGTGAGGATCCGGCGGACCAAACGCTGTGCTTTCCAAGGTTGGCGGACCTTGTTGTACAGAAACGCCACATGATGGCTGGGTTCGTTGCCATGGGCGTACTGCCCTATCATGCCGGTGGAGAATATCGGCAGCCCGTCTTTATCGGGCGAGCTGTAGGTGAACATGCTGTCAAGTCGCGCAATAAATTTCTCGCGCCCGCCAATAAGATCGACCAACCCGTCCACATCATGCTGCACCGACCAGAAATATTGCCATCCGTTGCTCTCACATATATATGTGGTGTAGTCGTCGGGGGAAAACCCCGGAAGCCATTTTCCTTTGCTGTCGCGGGGCTGCATCCATGTGGAAGATGGATTGTACACATTCTTATAGTTGAGCGAACGGTTGCGATACTCCCGGGCCAGGTCATCACGGCCCACAAACTCTGCGAGCTTGGCTATACAATAGTCATCGTAGGCATACTCAAGCGTGCGCGACAAAGACCAGTTGTCCTGACAATAGGGGTCGTCCACATCGTATGGCACATACCCCATGCCCTTGTAAAGCCCTATGCCACGGTAGTCATCGATGTTGGATGTGGCCACACACGCTTCCAACGCCTCGTTGGGGTCGAGCACGGAAATCTCCTTCAACACAGCGTCAACAATCACCGGCACGGAATGGTAGCCGATCATCATGTCCGTTTCCCCTCCCCACATATTCCACACCGGCAGCCGTCCGCTCTGGTTGTAGAACTCCACGAGCGACAAAGCCATGTCGCCATTTCTGCGTGGACTGATGATGGAGAGCAGAGGATGGAGAGCCCTGTAGGTGTCCCACAACGAGAAAGTGGAATAGTTGGTGTTGACGCCTCCGGTGTGCACTTTTTTGTCCGGGCCGAAATATTGGCCGTCCGCATCACAGAATATCGTGGGGCATATCAGCGAATGGTACATGGCTGTGTAGAACATTTTCAGTTTATCGGCATCACGGGTCTGCACCCGCACCATGGAAAGCTCCCTGTTCCACATCCCCTTGACCGACTTGAGGTAGCCGTCGAAATCATCCTTGGGCACCTCGACAGCCAGATTCTTATACGCACCATCCTCGCTCACGCCCGACAGCGCGGTGGAGACTGTGATCTGCTTGTCGGGGTGGGCGGTAAAATAGCACCACGCCACACCCTCGGGTAGAATACGCACAGAATCGGGGGCCTCGGAAAAACGGGTGTGGAAATATACCCGTTGGTCACGGGCCCAGCCGGTTGAGAATCGGTGTCCGGCAAGTTCGTTCGGTTTTGGACGACGGATGCTGGCCGATGTCACCGAATCCCAGTTCATGGCTTTGGCCAGATTGAGAATCACAGCCGCGGGTCCGGAGCGATGGAAAGTGTAGCGTTGTATTCCTGCTCTTGACACAGCGGTCAGCTCCACATCTATATCATAGTCGCTGAGATTCACCCGATAATATCCCGCGGACGCCTCCTCTGAATCGTGGCTGAACCGAGAATGGATGCCCAGCGGAGGTGCGGCGGTGCGCACAGGAAGCATCACCGGCATGAACGACACATCATACATATCCCCTGCCCCCACGCCCGACAGATGGGTGTGGCTGAAGCCGGCGATAGTGCTGTCAGGATAATAATAACCGGATATGCGGTCCCACCCGGGCAATCCGTTGTCGGGACTGAGCTGCACCATGCCGCGTGGCGCCTGGGCTCCGGGATAAGTGTTGCCGGTGAAATCAGTGCCAATCATGGGGTCAACCATATCGGCAGGTTCGAATATGCCGTCACCGCTGTAGGAGCACGACAGCATCAATGTCGAAAGAGCTAAAAACGGGAGCGTCTTAATCATAATCGGGTTTTTCACAAATTTACATATTATCATCCACATACGCAACAATGAAATGCGGCAACCGACTTATCGCCGATTGCCGCACACAGTATTTGGCTACTGTCTATTACAGTTTTTGAGCTATCTCCTTGAATTCATCGAGGCTGACGGTGCTTTCTTCCAAAGTCACAGCCTGCTTGAGAGCGGTATAGAACTTCACATCGCCCACCTGCTCGATCAGACGACCGCGATAGTTCTTGTCATCGAGGATATTCTTGGCAAAGTTGGTGATGGTCTCATCGTCCATGTTGGTCATGCCGTACTGAGCGAACTGACGGGCGGCGAGCACCTTGGCCTGTGCCATAAGGTCGGCCTCCTCAATCTTCACACCCAGAAGCCCGGCAATGCGCTCCTTGATGAGCTGCCATTTGAGGTCGGACTCCATTTTGGAATACTCTTCATCGATATTCTCCTCGTTGAGCGATTCGTTGCGGCTGATGAGCCAGCGCTTGAGCACTGCGGCGGGAAGTTCCATGTCGCCATACTTGTCAAGGAAATATTTGCGGGCGCTGAACGAGAACACCATATCGCTGTTGCCGCTGAGCTCAGTGGCAATCATATCCTTGAGGGCAGCTTTGTACTCTTCGGCATTGTGCACGCGATCCTTACCAAACACGTTGGTGAAGAATTCCTCACCATCCTCGGCGGGACGCACCACAATGATTTCGCTGATGGTCATCTCAAAATCGCCCTGCACTTCTGCGGTACGGTTCTTGTCGATATTGAGCATTGAAGCAAGCTCGACCTCATTGTTGCCGCAAGCCTTGCGGGGGTTGAACACCACCTTGTCGCCCACTTTCTTGCCGGCAAACTTGGCAGCCTCATCCTTGTCCACAAAATACATGGGAGCGAGAATACCGCTAACCACCTGGATGGCGTCGTCACCTTCCTTCACTGTGCCGTCCTCATTGAGCTGCATGATGGCACCTTTGACCAGAGCATCGGGTTCTACTTCTTCACCGGGCACCTGTGCGCCAAACCGCTTGCGGAAAGCTGCGTCCTGCTCGGAAATCATAGCATCGCTCACCTCTATATTATAATAAGGTATCTTTTCGTCCTTGTCCACCTTGATGTCAAGCTCGGGAGCAAGAGCGAGGTCAAACTCGAAAGTGAAATCCTTCTGGTTCTTGAGGTCAAGTTCCTTCACTTCCACAGGCACGGGAGCACCGAGCACATTGAGTTTGTTCTCCTTGATATAGTTGGTTACAGCATCATACACCAGTTCGTTGATGACATCGCTGGTAACCTGGCGACCGAAGCGACGCTGAAGCTCGCCTATTGCCACATGACCTTTACGGAAACCGGGGATCTGATTATTGCGGCCGATTTTTTTCAGGTCGGCCAATACTTTTTCTTTGTAATCGTTTTCTTCTACCGACACTGTAAGACGACCGCTCACGGCGTCAGTATTTTGCAGGGTTACGTTCATAAAACTTTATGATGTTAGATTTGATTGAAGTATCGTTATAATGATTTCAAGATGCAAAATTAATAATTATGACCATAATGCACAATATCCAGCCAATTTTAATGTTTTTTCACCCAAAATGGCATTTATATCCTGCATCAGGTGCCAACACATCCAAAGCATTTACGAAGCAGGCATATGCCATACCACCAAAATTGAACGAAGCCGTGCATTTCGCATGGCTTCTTTGCTTTGTCACGATTATTTCGTAACTTCGCAAAAAATATCAGCACACCATTATGGCAGACAACTCCCTTCTGACACGCCTTGACGGCATTGAATCGCGATTTGAAGAGGTAAGCACTCTGATCACCGACCCCGATGTGATTGGCGACATGAAGCGCTATGTGCGCCTCACCAAGGAGTATAAGGACCTTGAGAAACTCGTGAATACCACTCGCCGCTACCGCACTTTGGTCAACAATATTGATGAGGCCAAAGAGGTGCTCGACACAGAAAGTGATGAAGAGCTGCGCGAGATGGCCAAAGCCGAACTGGATGAGGCCCAAACCCTTATGCCGCAGCTTGAGGAAGAAATCAAGCTGCTTCTTATCCCCGCCGATCCCGAAGACGGGAAAAATGCCATTCTGGAGATACGTGGGGGCACCGGAGGCGATGAAGCCGCCATTTTCGCGGGCGACCTCGCCAAAATGTACCTCAAATATTGCGAGACCAAAGGATGGAACGTGGCCGTCACATCGGCAAGCGAAGGTGCGGCCGGAGGCTACAAGGAGATAGTGATGTCAGTGTCAGGCGACAATGTGTACGGCACCTTGAAATATGAAAGCGGCGTGCACCGCGTGCAGCGTGTACCCGCCACCGAAACCCAAGGCCGCGTGCACACTTCCGCCGCCACAGTGGCTGTGCTCCCGGAGGCGGAACCGTTTGATGTGGAAATCAACGAAGGCGAAATCAAATGGGACACCTTCCGCAGCGGCGGTGCCGGCGGTCAGAATGTGAACAAAGTGGAGTCGGGTGTGCGATTGCGCTATATGTGGCGCAACCCCAACACCGGCGAAACCGAGGAGATACTCATCGAATGTACCGAAACCCGCGACCAACCCAAAAACAAAGAGCGTGCGCTGAGCCGTTTGCGCACATTCATCTACGACAAAGAACATCAGAAATATATCGATGACATTGCTTCGCGGCGCAAAACAATGGTGTCCACCGGCGACCGTTCGGCCAAAATCCGCACCTACAACTATCCCCAGGGGCGCATCACCGACCACCGCATCAACTACACCATCTACAATCTCGCCTCGTTTATGGATGGCGACATACAAGATGTGATTGACCATCTGATAGTGGCTGAAAATGCCGAAAAACTCAAAGAATCGGAACTTTAATCTACTCCATAACTTATTTACATCATGACCTACAAGCAACTTGTTGAGCAGATACGCGCTAAAAAATCATTTTTGTGCGTGGGACTTGACACCGATCCGGCCAAACTCCCCTCATGCCTTATTGACAAGGAGGATGCAGTGTTTGAATTCAACCGCCGCATCATCGATGCCACCGCCCCCTACTGCATAGCCTACAAGCCCAACCTCGCCTTCTACGAAGCCAACGGCGTTGAAGGATGGGTGTCTCTGGAGCGCACCATCGGCTATATCAGAGAGAATTATCCCGAAATGTTCATCATAGCCGATGCCAAACGTGGCGACATCGGCAACACTTCCAAACTTTATGCCCGCACATTTTTCGAGCACATGGATGTGGATGCTCTCACCGTGGCCCCCTACATGGGTAGCGACAGTGTCACACCATTTCTTGGCTATGAGGGCAAATGGGTGATACTGCTCGCCCTGACCTCCAACCCCGGGAGTCATGATTTCCAGCTTATTGAGGACAAGGACGGCAAATGCCTGTTTGAACAAGTGCTTGACAAATCCCAGCAATGGGCCGGCAAAGATGCCATGATGTATGTGGTAGGAGCCACACAAGGCAGCATGTTTGCCAAAATCCGCGAGCATGCCCCCGAGCATTTCCTGCTTGTGCCCGGCGTAGGCGCTCAGGGCGGCAGCCTCGAGGAGGTGTGCAAATACGGCATGACCCCCGACTGCGGACTGATTGTCAACTCATCGCGTGGCATCATCTTCGCATCCTCGGGCGAGGATTTTGCCGAAGCTGCAGGGCGCGAAGCTGAAAAGCTCGCTTCGCAAATGGCTCTGATGCTCGAAAAATTTAATGCTTGATTGGCAAGTTTTAAAAACTATTCACTAACTTTGTGAGTCAAGCAATTGTTATAACACCCGAAATTTAACTCAACTCATAATCAACCATTTACTGAAATGACTATCGACAATTACAATTTCGCTGGCAAGAAGGCCATTGTTCGCGTGGACTTCAACGTGCCCTTGGACGAAAACGGTAAAATCACTGACGACACCCGTATCCGCGGTGCCCTCCCCACCCTCGAGAAAATACTCAAGGACGGTGGCAGCCTCATCATCATGAGCCACATGGGCAAACCCAAAGGCAAGGTCAACCCCAAATTCTCTCTTGCCCAGATCAAGGACGATGTTGCCAAAGCTCTCGGTCGCGATGTGAAATTCGCTCCCGACTGCGCTAACGCCGCTGAAGCCGCTGCCAACCTCAAGCCCGGCGAAGTGCTTCTGCTCGAAAACCTCCGCTTCTATCCCGAGGAAGAAGGCAAACCCGTGGGCATTGACAAAGAAGATCCCAACTACGATGCCGCCAAGAAAGAGATGAAAGAGCGTCAGAAAGAGTTTGCAAAGACTCTCGCAAGCTACGCCGATGTATATGTGAACGATGCTTTCGGCACCGCTCACCGCAAGCACGCCTCCACTGCTGTTATCGCTGACTACTTTGACAAGGAAGACAAGATGCTCGGCTACCTGATGGAGAAAGAAGTGCAAGCCGTGGACAACATCCTCAGCGACATCAAGCGTCCCTTCACCGCCATCATGGGTGGCTCGAAAGTGTCCACCAAAATCGGCATCATCGAAAACCTCATGGACAAGGTGGACAACCTCATCCTCTGCGGTGGTATGACCTACACATTTGCCAAAGCTATGGGTGGCAATGTTGGTCTGTCAATCTGCGAAGACGACAAGCTCCAGCTCGCTCTCGACATCATGAAGAAAGCCAAAGACAAAGGCGTCAACCTCGTACTCGGTACCGACTGCGTGGCCGCTGACAGCTTCTCCAACGATGCCAACACCCAGGTTTGCTCTGTTATGAATATTCCCGAAGGTTGGGAAGGTCTTGACGCAGGACCCGACACCCGCAAGGCTTTTGCCAACGCAATCAAAGGTGCTAAAACCATCCTTTGGAACGGTCCCGCCGGTGTATTTGAATTTGACAACTTCACAGCAGGCTCACGTGCTATTGCCGATGCTATCGTAGAAGCCACCAACAATGGTGCCTTCTCGCTCGTTGGCGGTGGTGACTCCGTGGCTTGTGTCAACAAGTTCGGCCTCGCCGACCAGGTGTCCTACGTTTCCACCGGTGGTGGCGCTCTTCTTGAGGCTATCGAAGGCAAGGTGCTCCCCGGCATCGCAGCCATCAAAGGTTAATCCATCATACATTTCATAAACATTTGGAGGCGGGCCAATCGGTCCGCCTCCACTGTTTTTCACTTGCGCATGATACTCTTTTCCGATATTAATCCTTTGAAGAATCATTTCAAACCATTATCTTTGCATCGGTTTCACAACAAGAGTGTTGCGTAACCACCTTGCTTCCTACAGTTTCTTGAACTGCGAAGCGACATATTATTAAAAGGCGTTTTCCAACGCTTGCTTCTACTTGCGAAAACCTGAGAAATTTTCCAGTTCTATAAGAAGCATGTGCAGAGAAGGCGCCCAAGCAAGATTATATAAAAGATTTTATGTATGTCCCGTAAATGAGGCATAGCCGTAAAATACCATTATATATAATCTTACGTGGGCTGTCATCTGCTTATCCTTATAGAATGGGCAATCTCAGGGCCTCGCAAGTGGGATAAGCAGGATTGAGTTTGCCCACGTCTTTGTTTTAAACACTTATTATCGCCGACTCCGGGCAACTATAGGCATATTTTATCATCACATGAAAAAAGCTTTAGTACCATTAGCCTTGACAATGCTATTTGGGGCATCCGCGTCAATTGCAGCCGATTACAACAACACGGCTCCATTCGCAAACGAAACCCGTGATTCCCGCTGGGTTGTAAGAGCCGGATTAAGCATCAACAATGTCACCGGAAATTTAAAAAACGAGATTGAAACTCAGACAGGTAAACCCATTCAGACAGGATACGGATACGATATATCCGCAATGTTCAACAAGCCCATATCAACTCATGGATTCTTTTGGGGGCTTGAATTAGCCTTGGGTACACGCGGTTATAGCCTTAAGCCAGTATCATACAATGAAGGAAATGATTACATAAAAGAGTCCTCAAATATGAGAGCCTACAACTTCAGAGCAGCACCTTTTATGATAGGTTACCGACGAGCCATCGCAAAAGATTGGTCAGTTGAAGTTCATATTGCACCATACTTCTCTTATGATTTCACCGGCGCAGCAAAGACTAAAAGCAAGTATAGATTTGAAGTTCACATACCGGCATTTGATACCGATGGAAACATCATAACTATAACAGATGTTCTTATGGGAACAGAGACTCAAAAAACGGAGTTAGATTACATCAGAGGCTACAACCGCGCTGACTTAGGGATTCAAGCAGGTGGAGGCTTATGGTATAAACGATTTAATCTTGATGTCACATACGACAGAGGCTTGCTACCGATCATAGATCATCAAAAATTATATTCAAACTGCTTATTAATTCGGCTTGGATATGCATTCTGATTCAATCTGATTAAAAAGACAAAAGAGTCTGCCACCCTCAACAGTGTGCAGACTCTTTTGCTTGCAATATTATTCGGGATTATTTCACGCCTTTGGAGCCTTTGACACCGCAACCCATGCTGAAAATGTTCTGGTCGTAGCTGACGGTTTTCATGGCCATTTCGCGTTTGCGCTTCAAAGCAAGCTTAACCAGACGCTCCATCAGCTCGCTGAACGGAATACCGGTGGCTTCCCAAAGGTAAAACGAAAGCGAACCGGGAATTGTGTTGATTTCGTTGACATAGATGTTGCCGTTGTCTGCATCCATTATCACATCCACACGGCTCACACCATGGCATGAGAGCACACGGAAGGTCTCCCCTGCAAGGAACTGAATACGCTCAGTCACCTCCTTGGGCAGATTGGCGGGGATACGTTTTTGTGAAGCCTGCATTCCCTTGGCGCCCTTGGTACCTCCCATGTACTTATCGTCATACGAAAGTATCTCGCCGCTCTTGATAGGCTCTTCACACACCGAAGTGATATAGTCATCGCAATCGCCAAGCACCGAGCAGTTCACTTCATGAAGATTATCCACCATATGCTCCACAATGAGGCGCGAGGAATATTTCTCGGCTTCGTTGAGCCGTTCAATCAGAGCGTTGCGGTCACCGGCGCGGCCAATACCTACGCTTGAGCCGAGGTTGGCGGGCTTCACTATCACAGGATACCCCAGTTTTTCCTCTACAAGCTGAATCATCTGCTGACGCTTGGAGTCCCACTGCTTGTCGGTGAACCACACATAGTCCACCAGGGGAACACCACAAGCCTGCAGAATCATCTTCATGGTGATTTTGTCCATACCGTTGGCTGAGGCAAGCACATTGCATCCGGCGTAGGGGATGCCGATGGAGTCAAGAATACCCTCGAAGGTGCCATCCTCGCCATTTGAACCATGAAGCACCGGAATAGCCACATCAAGAGTTGCCAATATGTTGGAACCAAACATTTTGGGTTTGCGGCGATACAGATTGTAATCACCAAACACAGGCTCCATATACACTTCGGTACACTGCTTGAGCAATGCAGGAATATCCTTGTAGTTCTTAACATCCATCAAGGCGTCGCCGGTGTACCATCGTCCTTGCTTGGTGATATATATCGGAGTCACATCAAAGCTGTCGGTGTTGATGGCATGCATGGCCTGATTGGCGGAAATCACTGAAATCTCGTGCTCGGTGGACCTACCGCCGAAAAACACACCTATATTGGTTTTCATAACAAACAGTTGTGGTTACAAATATATTATTTACTTAAAAGTGTCGGGAAGATCGTTTTCATAAAGCACCGTGTCACCCGATACAAGAACAGTAGCGAGCACCTGCTGAGCAGCGGCAAAACTGTCAACGGTGATGACCTGTGGCGGCTCCACTCCGGCATCATTGATACCCTCCACTATCGCTTCACGGTTGTAGAGACCTACAATAATGGCAATATCCACATTCATGGCTATCTTGCGACCGAACTCGCAATTGAGTTCACTCTGCCGCTCACCAAGCTCTATCATGCCGGGAGTGACTACGATACGTTTGCCCTGTGTCATGGCTCCGAGCACTTCGAGAGCCATTGCCGAGCCCGATGGATTGGAGTTGTATGCATCATCGAGAATGGTTACGCCTCCGGGGGTGCGCTTCACGCTCAACCTATGCTCCACAGGCTCGATATGCTCAATGGCACGACCTATCTGCTCAATGCTGACTTCCATGTCGAGAGCCACAATGACAGCCGCAAGGAGATTGCTCACATTACATTCGCCTAGCAGGCGTGTGTGGAAAGTATGGGTGAAGTCAGGTCCGACAACAGTGAATGTGGTGCCGGTAGCATCATACATTATATCGCTCACAGTGAAGGAGCATCCATCGGGGTTGGATATGCCGTAGCGCACGCACTCCACATTGCGTACCTCCCGACTGGCTATGAAGGGAAAATCATTGTTCACCACCGCGAGTCCATCTGAAGGCAATGAGTCAACAAGCTCGAATTTGGTTCGCTGCACATTCTCAATGCTCTTGAACGATTCCAAATGCTGGGGACCAACGGCTGTGACTATACCTATATGGGGATGCACAAGGTCGCAGATTTCCTTGACATCATTGAGCTGCTTGGCTCCCATTTCGCACACAAACACTTCGGTGTATGGCTTCATCATCTCGCGCACAGTGCGAATCACGCCCATGGTGGTGTTGAAACTACCCGGAGTCATCAGTACTTCATATTTCTCCGACAATATGCGCGACAGGAAATATTTAGTGCTCGTTTTGCCATAGCTGCCGGTCACACCTATCACCTTGAGTCCGGGCATGGACTGCAATATCCGTTGGGCATCCTTATAGAATCCGTTGTTGATATGCTTTTCTACCGGGGTTAGCAACCACACTGCAGCCACAATATATATATGGCTCGCACAGTAGATGGCCAAACAGGTGATGGACGCAGCCGAAACCCTGGTAAGCAGATTGTCTTCAGGCAGCAAAGCTATCACAGCCAGCACAGAGACAGTGGCCAGAACTGCGGCGGTAATAAGGATGCGCCATGCACGGCGAGTCATCACAAGCGGCTTCTTGTAGCGTCGGGTAAACAGCCACCCGTAGCACCCTGCGCAGAACACAAAGGTGAGCCCCATCCCCCACACCGGAGCGCTGAACGAGGCAAGTGATGCGCCGAGCACACACAGACCCACAAGCTTGGGCAGCGAGGTGGAATCGCCCGACACTGACAGCCAGCGGCGGTAGCGGTCGATGCAATAGGAGTTCTGCTGCATCATCATCAAGTCGCGCTTGAGCTCAATCCACATATTGGAGGCGGCAAAAGCCAGAACTATGAAATATAATATTGTAGCTATAACCATATCTAAATCTATGAGTTGGAATTCAAAAAACTGCGGAGCACGGCTGCAAACTGCACCGGATTGTCCAGAAAACTATAATGACCGCAACCGGGAAAGCTCACCAGTCCGGCATCAGGAATGAGCCGCTCCATGGTCTTGGCATCGCTGAGAGGTGTGGCAGTATCGTTCTCGCCCCATATCAGCAAAGTGGGAGCCTTGATTGAAGGAAGCGCTCTCTTGAGATCCTCGTTGACACATTTCGACAATATGCTTCGCATCATAGGCGAGGCGGCCGCATAGTCGGCACTGCCGCGCCTGGCCCGCTCAGCCTCGATACGCTTCTTTGCCCCTTCCGCACCATAGCGCAGCTTCATCAGCAGCTTCATCAGCTTGAAGGAATACACCTTAATATAATAAGATGGTTTGCGGCGGGGTTTTATACCTGCGGCGTCCACGAGAATCAGCCTGTTCACCTCACGGCGCGAGGCGAACAGAATCCCTACCCTGCCGCCGAAAGAGTGGCCGAGGAGCACAGGGTTGGACAGTCCAAGTTTATCCGCCATCTGCTCTATCAGCCGGGTGTACTGCTCCACACCCCACACCTCAGCAGGCTCAGGGGTGTCGCCGAACCCGGGGAAGTCCACATTATATACAGTGTGGCTCTCCGAAGCCACCTTTGCTATCGATTGCACTGTGGCGTGCGAGCATCCCCATCCGTGCATCAATATCATAGCGGGACCGCTGCCGCTCACCTCATAGTGCAGCGGCAAACCTTGTATGTCGATGATCTGTGTCATAAATCAGGACACAAATTTACTACTTATTTTCTTTTGATGACACAAAAAATATAAGTATCTTTGAACAATAGTTTTGACCAAATCCCATCAATATTCCATGATTATTGCCATCATTATACTTTCATTACTCCTTGCTGCCGGGCTCATGGTTGCGGCAAATTGCTATTCCAGACAGTCGGCCTTGCGCAGCAAATGCGCCGTGGCTGAAAACGAGGCTCAACGCGCAAGGCAACTCGCGGACGAAAAACAGCAGCAATATGACCACGCCATAAGGCAGTACGAGGCCCGGATTGCCGAGCTCAACCTGCGGATTGACGACACCAAGGCCGCTCTTGAATCAACCCGCGAGGAGCACCAACAGAGGCTCAAAAGCCAGCAGGAGAGCTTCACACTGCTTGCCAATGACATCATGACACAGCAAACCAAATCGCTGCGGCAGCACAACGCCGAGCAGATGGAGCAGATACTCAACCCGCTGAAAACCGACATTGAGCAGTTCAAAAAATCCGTGACAGAATGTTACAGCCAGGAATCGCGTGAACGGTTCTCGCTTGAGCAGCGCATCAAGGAGCTCATAGAGACCAACTTGAGCATCGGAAAGGAGGCCAGGCAACTCGCCACTGCTCTGCGAGGCGACAGCAAGAAACAGGGTGATTGGGGCGAGATGGTGCTAGAAACCATCCTTGAGAAATCGGGATTGAGAAAAGATGAGGAGTATTCGCTGCAATACGGTTCGGAAAACGGGGCTGCACTGCGCAACGAATCAGGCCGTGTGCTTCGTCCAGATGTGGTGGTCCACTATCCCGGCAACCGCTCGGTGGTGATAGACTCGAAGGTGTCGCTCACAGCGTTTGTGGAGTATGTCAACGCGGAATCGGAGGAACAGCGCGAGCTGTTTGGCAAGCAGCACATAGCATCGGTGATGAAGCATGTGAACGAATTGGCCGAGAAAAAATATCAGGACTATGTAGGCTCCGAACGGCTTGACTTCGTGATGATGTTCATCCCCAACGAAGCAGCCTATTCTGCTGCCATGAGCATTGACAACACATTATGGCTCAAAGCATACGACAAACGTGTGCTGATAGTGTCCCCCACCCAGCTCGTAGGCTCCCTACGCCTTATTGCCCAGCTGTGGAACCACGACCGCCAGACTCAGAACGCACAGAAGATAGCGTTGGAAAGCGGAAAGATGTATGATAAGTTCGTCGGGTTCATCGAGGATATGGACAAAATCCGCAAAGGGATAAAGTCAACCACCGATGCCTACGACTCGGCCATGAAGAAACTCAGCGAAGGGTCGGGCAACCTTGTGCGCAAAGCCGAAAACCTGCGCGAGATGGGTGTGAAAATCAGCAAGCAGCTCCCCGCCGGCCTCACCGACAAGGCATGAGGTCAGTCATGAAACCGATAATCGTCCAAGTCGCGGCGCAAACGCTTGCGGGCAAAGAATATACGGCTTTTCACCGTGCCCACGGGCAGGTGCATGTAGTCGGCAATCTCCTGATATTTATACCCGGCAAGGTGCATTGAAAACGGCACCCTGTACTCATCCTTGAACCGATGGATCACCTGGGTGATCTCCATCACCGAATATGAATCTTCGGGAGTGTTGTGCACATCGTTCTGTGGAAGATTAAGGTAGTAGAGATCCTCGGTGGTGTCAACAATAGTGGCATTCCGCACGGACTTGCGGTAGTGGTTGATGAAAATATTGCGCATGATGGTGAACACCCACCCCTTGAAGTTGATATTCTCAGTATATTTATCCTCGCTGTCAAGCACCTTGAGAGTGGTGTCCTGCAGCAAGTCGTAGGCATCATCGCGGTTGGAGGTGAGTATGAGAGCAAAGCTCAGCAGGTTGTCCTGGATGGAAAGCAGCCTGTCGGTGAATTTCTTAGTAATCATAGTTGCAGATATAGAGACACAATAACAAAGTAATTATACTTTTCTAACCCCCGGGGAGCATAAAATGTTTTGGATTGGAATGCACGAAAACGGCTTGGAAAGCGGTGTTTTAACATATTTCACACCATTGGTTCACATATTTTGACCAAATAAATATGTCGGGATGCAGATTTTTCGTAAACAGCAATGCTATATGCGCCAATATTACTATTTTTGCACAATTATTCAACAACAATGGAAAATCACGATAAGCAGGAATTGCTTGACAAACGCTACCTGCGTATGGCCGCCATATGGGCCGAAAATTCCTACTGCGAGCGCCGCAAGGTAGGCGCCATTCTGGTCAAAGACCAAATGATCATATCCGACGGGTTCAACGGCACTCCGGCGGGATTTGAAAATGTGTGCGAGGATGCCGACGGAGCCACCAAGCCATATGTGCTCCACGCCGAAGCCAACGCCATCACCAAGGTGGCGAGAAGCAACAACTCCTCCAACGGATCCACCCTCTACATCACTGCCTCGCCATGTCTTGAGTGCTCCAAGCTAATCATTCAGGCCGGCATACGGAGAGTGGTGTTCAACGATCTCTACCGTATCACCGACGGCCTCGACCTGCTCCGCAGAGCAGGAGTGGAATGTGTGCATATCCCCGAGATTGACTGACCGTCGCCAAATCCATTCGTTTATTTCTCTTATTTACTGTAACTCAATCAATGAACAATAATCTGAAACGCACATCCGTATGGTTGCCGCTGTTTTTGGCCATTGCCTTTTGCGCGGGACTATTCGTTGGATCCTTTTATTTTCCCCGCTTCACCGGATCCGAGGCACAGTCGAAAATTGACGCCATTATGTCGCATATATCCGAAGAGTATGTTGACGAAGTCAATACCGACTCGCTCCTTGAAGCATCCATTCCCGACATTCTTGCCAAACTTGACCCCCACACCACATATATCAGCAGCCAGGACCTCCAGAGCGTCAACGAAGAGCTGGAAGGGTCGTTTTGCGGCATTGGCATATCGTTCAATATGCTCACCGACACCATCACAGTGCTTGAAGTGATCAGCGGCGGTCCATCGGAAAAGGTTGGACTTATGGCCGGCGACCGCATCATATCCATCAACGACACCGTGGTGGCCGGACAAAAGTGGAGCAACGAGAAGGTGATATCTCACCTCAGGGGCGAACGCGACACCGAGGTGACTCTCGGCGTGATGCGCGCCACCTCGCCCAAGCTACTGAAATTCAAAGTGGTGCGCGGCGACATTCCCGTTACATCCATTGATGCCACATATCTGTTGAGCGACGGCACCGGTTATATCAAGGTCAATAAGTTTGGCCGCAACACCTACTCGGAATTCCTCAACTCAATGGTAGAGCTCCGCGACAAGGGTGCGCAGCGGTATATGATAGACCTCCGCGGCAATGGCGGCGGCTACATGGAACCCGCCATACTTATGGCCAACGAATTTCTTGAAGCCGGACGCCCAATAGTGGAAACACGCGGACGAACCGACATATCCGAAACTTCTGCTGTGAGCGATGGCACCGGAGCGTTCACCCAATACCCTCTCGTGGTGGTGATTGATGAATTTTCAGCAAGCGCCAGCGAGATTTTTGCCGGAGCCATCCAGGACAACGACCGCGGCGTGGTTGTAGGCCGCCGGTCGTTTGGCAAAGGCCTTGTGCAGCGTCAGATTGAGCTCCCCGACCACTCCGCTATCCGACTCACCACAGCCCGCTACTACACCCCCTCAGGCAGGTGCATCCAGAAAATCTACACTCCCGGTGCGCTGAAAAGCTATGACATGGAGATTGTGGACCGCTACAACAACGGCGAGATATTCAGTGCCGACAGCGTACACCTTGACAAAACCAAGAAATTCCTCACTCTCGGCGGCAGAACAGTGTATGGCGGCGGCGGAATCATGCCTGATGTATTTGTGCCCAACGACACCACCGGCCTCTCCACCTACTATCTCAATGTGCTCAACGCCGGACTAATGCAGAAATATGCGTTCCACTACACCGACCGCGAGCGCGAACGCCTCCTCAAAGCCTCCTCAACCGCGGAGCTGCTGAAGCTGTTGCCAAGCGATGACATTCTGCTGCAGGATTTTGCCAACTTTGCCCGCGACACCGAGGGGATAGCCCCGCGCTGGTACTACATAAACATTTCGCGCAACTTGATTGTTAGTCAATTGAAAGCCCTTATTGCACGCGATATGCTCGGGACATCTTCATTCTACGAAGTGTACAATGATTTTGACCCGATGATTCTACGCGCCAACAAAGAGTTTTCCACACAGATTATTGACTTACCCAAGGACTGAAATGGACAAAAACGAGATACGCCGCAAGGCGAGAGCACGCAAAAGCATGCTCACCAATGGTGAAATGCTCCGGGCCGCGGAGAGTGTATGGCAGCAGCTCGAGGAGCTGGCAGCCTTTATGGTGGCAGAGAAGGTGCTGATGTACCACTCCCTGCCCGATGAGCTCAACACACATGGCTTTCTGGACAAATGGCACTCCCGCAAACAGCTGTTTCTGCCGCGTGTCAACGGTGTGAACCTCGACATTCTCCCATATCATCAATCCTGCACCCATCCCGGCGCTTTCAACATCGAGGAGCCGGACGGTAGCGATACCACCGATGTGGCTGACATCGAACTGATTGTTGTCCCCGCCATGGCCTACGACCGCCGGGGCAACCGTGTGGGGCGAGGCAAGGGGTTCTACGACCGGCTGCTGTCGCACTCCAAGGCACTGAAAGTAGGCGTGGCCTACGACTGCCAGATGATGGACAGCATTGATGCCGACCCAACGGATGTGCCGGTGGATATTGTCATCACAGAAAGCCGCACCTATATTGTCCGCAGCAGCAAGAAATAGCGAGCAACCGACCCTTGGCATCCCCCATACTGGCAGGCGAGGATAAGGTCCGGCTCGAGTGGAAGAAAACGACCACACACGACTGATGTTTGTTTTTATCCAACAATATCTGTATCTTTGCTGAAAATGATATTTTGAGCCATGAAAATATTATCCAGACTTACCGTTGCCGCCGTCATGCTGGCATCCGCGTTCATTTCCGTAGCCCAAATCCGCACCGAAGCACCTCAACGACCGGAAGGTCAGACTGATATGGTCAACTTCGCTGCCGACCCCATCAAAAACGTAAGAGTGGGATTCATCGGTCTCGGCATGAGAGGACCCGACGCAGTGATGCGGTTCACTCATATCCCCGGCACTCAAGTGGTGGGAATATGCGACATCGAACCCGACAGAGTGGCTAAAACACAAAAGATGCTCACCGAAGCGGGAGTGCCGGCGGCTGCTGAATATTCCGGCAGCGAGGATGCCTGGAAGCAACTGTGCGACCGCGATGACATCGACCTGATATATATCGTCACCGACTGGCGTACCCATGCACCCATGGCCAAATATGCCATGGAGCACGGAAAGCATGTGGCCATTGAGGTGCCCGCAGCCACCTCGCTGGAGGAGATATGGGACCTCATCAACACCTCGGAGCGCACCCGCAAGCATTGCATGATGCTTGAAAACTGTGTGTACGATTTCTTTGAGGCCAACACACTCCATATGGCCCAGCAAGGACTCTTTGGCGAGGTGCTCCATGTGGAAGGCAGCTATATACACAACCTTAACGACTTCTGGCCCTACTACCACAACAACTGGCGCATGGAATTCAACCAGGCCCATCGCGGTGATGTATATCCCACCCACGGCATGGGTCCCGCCTGCCAGCTTCTTGACATGCACCGTGGCGACAGGATGACCCATCTTGTGGCAATGGACACCAAAGCTGTCAACGGCCCCGCCTATATTGAGAAAACCACCGGTTCCAAACCCGACAGCTTCCTCAACGGCGACCACACCATGACCATGATTCGCACCGCCAACGGCAAAACCCTGCATATTCAGCACGATGTGCTCACTCCCCGCCCCTACAGCCGCATGTATCAGCTCACGGGCACCAAAGGGTTTGCCAACAAATACCCCTCCGAAGGATATGCTCTCGAGCCCGAGCAGATAGGTGCCGACTCTATTCCTGACCATGAGAATCTCACAGCCCACGGCTATCTCACCCCCGAGCAAGCCAAGGCTCTCACCGACCGCTACACCAGTCCGGTTATAAAGCAGATAGGCGATGTGGCCAAAACAGTTGGAGGCCATGGCGGCATGGACTTCATTATGGATTACCGTCTTGTTTACTGCCTGCAAAACGGCCTTCCGCTCGACATGGATGTGTACGACATGGCCGAATGGTGCTGTCTGGTGCCGCTCACCGAGATTTCAATCAACAATGGCTCGGCACCCGTGGAAGTGCCCGACTTCACCCGTGGAGCCTGGCAGAAAGTCAAAGGATATCGCTACGCTTTCGCCGACTAATCCTCAGGACCGGAGCCGCTTTGGACGGCAGTCCGGCTAAAACCGCACCTTTGCGTGGCAATATTTGCCAGTAGAGTGGCAAAGTTGTAACTTTGCACTCCGAAAACCGATTCCGCTATGATATCTATCAACAATCTTAGCGTGGAGTTCAGCGCCAAATCGCTGTTTGACAACATCAACTATGTGATTAACAAACGCGACAAAATTGCCCTCGTTGGCAAAAATGGCGCCGGCAAATCCACCATGCTTAAAATAATAGCCGGACTGCAGAAGCCCACATCCGGCACTGTGGCCATTCCTCAGGATGTGACAATAGGGTACCTGCCGCAGCAGATGGTGCTCACCGACACTCTCACTGTGGCGGAGGAGGTGCGCAAAGCATTCTCCCACATCAAGGAGATGCACACACGCCTCGACGAGATGAACGCCGAGCTGGCAGAACGCACGGACTACGAGTCGGATGGATATCAGCAGCTGATTGAAAACATGACTGCGCTGACCGAGCGCATAGCCATGGAAGAGAGCGAGAACTGCGAGGCCGAGATGGAGAAAACCCTCGTCGGACTGGGGTTTGACCGAAAGGATTTCAGCCGCTCCACTTCGGAATTTTCCGGCGGCTGGCGAATGAGAATCGAGCTGGCCAAGCTCCTCCTCACCCATCCCGATGTGCTACTGCTCGACGAGCCTACCAACCACCTCGACATCGAATCAATCCAATGGCTGGAACAATTTCTGGTCACCAAGGCCAACGCTGTGGTGCTGGTGAGCCACGACCGCGCTTTCATTGACAATGTGACCAACCGCACCATCGAGATTTCACTCGGCAAGATATACGACTACGCTGTCAACTACTCCAAGTTTGTCGCCCTTCGCCAAGAGCGCATCGAGCAGCAGATGCGTGCCTATCAGAATCAGCAGAAGCAGATTCAGGACACCGAGGAGTTCATTGAGCGGTTTCGTTACAAAGCCACCAAAAGCGTGCAGGTGCAGAGCCGGATAAAGCAGCTGGCCAAAATAGAACGCATAGAGGTGGACGAAGTGGACACCTCCCACCTCAACCTCAAATTTCCCCCGGCCCCAAGGTCGGGTGACTATCCGCTGATATTGGACAATGTGGGCAAAGCCTACGGCGACCATCAGGTGTTTGACAATTGCACCTTCACCCTCAAGCGAGGCGAAAAAGTGGCATTTGTGGGCAAAAACGGCGAGGGCAAATCAACCCTTGTGAAATGCATCATGGGCGAGATACCTTTCACCGGCTCGCTCAAGGTGGGCCACAATGTGAAGATAGGGTATTTCGCCCAGAACCAAGCCCAGCTGCTTGACGGCGAGATAACAGTATTCGACACCATCGACCATGTGACCGTGGGTGACATCCGCACCAAGATACGCGACATTCTTGGAGCATTCATGTTTGGCGGTGAGGCCTCCGACAAAAAGGTGAAAGTGCTGTCAGGGGGCGAAAAAACACGCCTGGCCATGATTCGTCTGCTGCTTGAACCGATGAATCTGCTCATCCTCGACGAGCCTACCAACCATCTTGACATGAAAACCAAGGACATCCTCAAACAAGCCATCAAGGAGTTTAACGGCACCGTGATTGTGGTAAGCCACGACCGCGAATTTTTGGATGGTCTGGTAGAGAAAGTATATGAATTCGGAGGTGGAAAAGTGAAGGAATGCATCGGCGGCATCTACGAATTTCTTGAAAAGAAAAAGCTGTCATCGCTGCACGAACTTGAGCTGTCAAAATCCGCGACAGCCAAACAGCAGCCATCTCGGCAAGATGCACCCGCACCCAAACAGACCGAAAAGGAGCCGGCTCCGCAAACCCCACGGCTTAGCTATGCCGAGCAGAAAGAACGTGACAAGATGCTCAAACGCGCCCGTAAGAAGGTGTCCGACGCCGAATCTGAAATAGCACGCCTTGAGCAGGAGATAGCCACACTCGAAGCTGAAATGGCTTCGGGCTCAAATATCGACAATGCCGTGTTTGAACAACATGGCACGCTACACAAGCAGCTTGAAAATGCCATGAGCGTATGGGAACTTGCGTGCATGGACCTTGAGGAGCTCGACAGCAAATAGCATTGTTATAATACCAACAGATATGTCAATCTCCTCCGGATTTCAATGTGAATCCGGAGGAGATTGCGCCATTGTGTGCCGGGGGAGTGTGCCCGGTCAACATCCTTGTGTGTCCCTATTCACATAGTACCGGATGATAGAATACAGCATTGACTGAAACGGCGAGAGATTTTCGCATGGGTCTTGCCCAAGAATCAGATCACAAGCAAGGGCATGGGTGATACTTGCACGTTCAGATTCCGGTAATGCCTGAATAGTGTTGATGACATGCTGAGAAATTACAATATTGCCGTTCATGATACTAAAATTTTAATTGAGTAAGAGAATATCGTTTGATTACATTGCAAAGGAACACTATGAATGAGCACACTTAATGCACACAATTGTTAATATAAGTTACACACCTATATATCAACCAATTGTCAGGCACAAAATAATTTCAATATTTCCCATCAATAGCACATCACACTGCAAATACAGCAAAGAAATCGGATATTTAAAAAATTAACAAAGTTAAAAACGATTAATAATCAAACACTTTACACCATTACATTTGTTATGCTAATAACAGAAACTCCATAAATACAATACATTAGCAATTTATAGAGCTGAATTAGAAAATTTACATTTTTACATCATTACCAACCGTCCATTACATTAACATCTGCAAACGGTAAATAGGTGTTTGGGTTTCGGAATTCAAATTTACATCTATCACGATTTACAACTGCAATCTACTTAAATTTGCATTTCGCAACCGCGTAAAATTCCGATTCACATCAAGTAGAATTACAATTATAAACAGTTTACAAACACCTATATTCGGGCATTTAACACAATTATACAACAACTTTAATTACCTACACATCAGTATAATTATGCACATTTTCAGCATTAACACTTTAATAATTTAGGGCTTATCACACCCAACGCAACAGCATAACACCAAAACTACATCACAACTACCATTACATCAATAAAATAACTACATAACCCAACAATACACTTGAATCACATCGTTTGAATTTGAATTATGTTTACAAATCTCAACCACCAATCACTGCTTCAATAATTACAACTACATACTCATGATTTACAAAGTCACATTTGTATATTTAAAATTATTTGATTACATTTGCAACGGTAATTAAAACTTCAAATTTACAAATGGACATAGTTGACAGGCTTAAACAATTCATAAACTACCTCGGAATTCCGGTTACAAAATTTGCCGACAACTGTGAAATTCCGCGCCCCACCCTATCGCAGCTCACCAATGGGCGAAACAAATCGGTAAGGAACGAACTGGTGGAAAAAATACACCGCGCATATCCCGACCTTAGCATGGTTTGGTTGATGTTTGGCGAGGGAGATATGCTGCACAACGCAAATTTTAAAACCTCAGAGCCTCAAAACACCCTCCGCGAGCCCAACGACTTGACGCAACAAGGTGTGAGCGAAACAATTATACCGACACTCAACTTCGATTCCGATGACACGCTATTGGAGCCGGAAAATTTTTCAGAACCCCAGCAAGCTGTTTCAGCCTCATCAGGCACCTCTATTGAATTTGAAAATACCTCATCGCCGCAAAATCACGAGAATCATGACGAAGAGCTGGTCATCACGCCCGACCGATCAAAACATGTGGTGCGCATCATAGCCTACTACAGTGACAACTCCTACCAGGAGTTCTATCCCTCCCCAAAATAACACCGGTCAAGCCGGTCTCCTTATGTTGGCATCCTGACAACGGTGCCAACTTTTTTTATCCCCCAACTATCGGGACAAAAAAAACGGAGGATGCGCCAACCAAAAACGATTGGGCATCCTCCGGATTATGATTAGTTGTGAATGGAGGGTTATTGGTTGATAGCGCCAATAAGCTCGGTGATTGACCTGACACCGTGGCGCTCGCAATACTCCTTGATATAGTCAATGATATGCATGGTCACGGCAGGATCGATGAAATTGGCTGTACCCACCTCCACTGCGGTGGCTCCGGCGAGAATGAACTCCAAGGCATCGCGGCCATTCATAATGCCGCCCAGACCCACCACAGGTATCTTCACGGCGTTAGCTGTTTGCCACACCATACGCACTGCAACAGGACGTACCGCAGGTCCCGACAAACCACCTGTGACAGTGGACAGGCACGGTTTGCGCCGCTCCACATCAATGGCCATACCCATCAGAGTGTTGATCAGCGACACCGCATCGGCGCCCTCGCCTTCCACAGCTTTGGCAATCTCAGCTATGTTGGTCACATTGGGCGATAGTTTCACAATCACAGTGCCGGGATACGCACGGCGCACAGCCCGGGTCACCTCTGCGGCTCCCTCGCAACTGGTGCCGAAAGCCATTCCGCCCTGCTTCACGTTGGGACACGATATGTTCACCTCAATGGCATGAAGATGCTCCAAAGGCGCCAGGCGTTCACACACGCCCACATAATCGCTTATCTTCGCACCCGACACATTGACTATCATCTGCGACTTGATATTGCGGATACGGGGATATATATGATTGATGAAATAATCCACACCCTTGTTCTGCAGCCCCACGGCGTTGAGCATTCCAGACGGCGTTTCAGCCATGCGGGGATAAGGATTGCCTTCACGGGGCTCCAAAGTGGTGCCTTTCACAATATATCCGCCAAGACGGTCGAGCGATATGAAATCGGCAAATTCCTCACCGTAGCCAAAAGTGCCGGACGCGGTGAGCACCGGGTTGGCCAACGGCAGTTTTCCTATATTTACGTTAAGATTCACCATAACAGTTCTGTTTTTTACCAAGTGAGTTCGTTGATATTGAACACCGGACCTTCGGTGCACACACACACATTGCCCTTCACTGTTTTCTCCACACAGCACAGACAGGCCCCGAGGCCGCAAGCCATCATGTTTTCAAGCGACACTTCGCAGTCGGCACCTATGCGGCGTGCTTCGGCAGCCACGCCTTTCATCATCGGGGCCGGACCGCAGCAATAGATATTCTCTATCCCATCGTCAAGCACAGGATGTCCGGTGACAAGGCCATGAAATCCAGCCGAGCCGTCGTCGGTGGCTACATGCACCTTGCCCACGGAGCTGAACATATCCAACTCCAGCAGCAGATCACTGCTGCGGGCTCCCAGGAGAAACTCCGGAGCATACCCTTCGTTGGCCAGACATTCACCGAAATACAGCAACGGGGCCACACCTACACCACCGCCCACGAGCAGTATGCGGGCATCCTTGCGTGCAGGCATCGAGAATGGCTTGCCGAGCGGCAGCAACAGGTTGAGCGAATCACCCTTCGACATATTGATGAGATGCTCCGTGCCCGGTCCGGCATTGCGCACCAGCAACCACAGCAGCTGCGCGTCATACTCCACATAGTTCACCGATATCGGGCGGCGGAGAAACGTGGAGGGGCTATCGGGAACAGCCACCTGCACAAACTGACCCGGGGCAATCTGCGGCAGCTCGCCGTGGGCAGGCATCAGTTTAAGCAACGAGAACATCGGGTGAAGCTTCACATTGGCCACCACAATGAAATCCATTATCTGTTTCTTATTCATATCCTATAAAGAATGAAAGCACCGACAGCAGTGTTTTGCCGGTGCTTTCTCTATCATTATCAATTATGTGTGTTTGCGTGATTAAATCCAGCGAACGTATGCAAAATCCTGACGATGGGCAAGATTCGGGTTTATGGGATACAGACGGAATCCGTAGCGGTAAACACCTGCATCGTGGATTTTATCATGAAGCTCGTAGGTGAGCACATCGCCATCGGCCTTGGTGACATCAAACTGACGGGTTTCATACAGCTTCTCTTCACCATCTGCCACACGGTAGGCCACAAATTCAAGACCCAGCGAGCGACCGAGACCATTGGTGTCAACCACAGCCGACACATTGTAGGTTTTGCCGGTGGAAGAGGCTCCCGGAGTATCCATCTTGAAGTCAAGCACCTTCACGCCGTCCCAGGCAGCCACAACTTTCTCCTTCCAAGCCACAATCTCCTTAGCCAAAGCGCAATCATTGTTGGCAAGGGCATTGAAGCGGCGAGCTTCGGGATCGTAGAAACGGGTGATATAGTCGTCGATCATACGCTTCATGGTGAAGTGGGGAGCGATGTGACCGATAGAGTTCTTGATGTACTCTATCCAGCGGGGCGAATACCCTTTGGAATTTTTCTCGAAGTAGAGAGGAATGATTTCGTTCTCCAGCATCGAGTAGATAGTGGCGGCATCAAGCTTATCCTGCTGCGACTGGTCGGTGAAGGTGCGCTTGTCGGTAAGAGCCCAGCCGGCCTTTTCGTCAAAGCGATAACCTTCGTACCACCATCCGTCAAGCACCGAGAAGTTAAGCACACCGTTCATTTCGGCCTTTTCGCCGGATGTGCCGGAAGCCTCGAGAGGACGGGTGGGAGTGTTGAGCCAGATATCCACGCCTGTCACCAGACGCTTGGCCACCACCATATTGTAGTCCTCGAGGAAGATAATCTTGCCAAGGAACTGAGGCATGCGTGAAATCTCCATGATGCGGCGGATAAGACCCTGACCGGCACCATCAGCAGGGTGAGCCTTGCCGGAGAATACAAACTGTACGGGGAACTTCTCGTTGTTCACGATTCGAGCCAGACGGTCAAGGTCGGTGAACAGCAGGTGGGCACGTTTGTAGGTGGCGAAACGACGGGCGAAACCAATGATAAGAGCATTGGGGTTAATCTTTTCAAGAATATCCATCACAGCCGACGGGTCGCGCTGGTTGGCAAGCCATTTGGCCTTGAAGTCGCGCTTCACGAAGTTGATAAACTTATTCTTGAGAGTCATGCGGAGATCCCAGATAGCCTCATCACTAACAGAGAAGATACCCTTCCAAGCCTCGGGATTGCTCTGATCTGCGAACACCTGGGGACCGAGATGCTCAAGATAGAAAGCTTTCCATTCCGAAGCGGCCCAGGTGGGCATATGCACACCGTTGGTCACATAGCCGACATGGCTTTCTTCCCAGCTGTAACCTTTCCATATACCGGCAAACATCTTTTTGGACACTTCGCCGTGGAGCCAGCTCACACCGTTAGCTTCCTGGCAGGTGTTGAGGGCGAACACGCTCATCGAGAAACGCTCGTTGGTGTTGGGGTTCTCGCGACCCATGTTCATAAGGTCTGCCCAGGAGATGCCGAGCTTACCGGGGAACTCACTCATGTATTTGCCAAAGAGGCCTTCGTCAAAGTAGTCATGACCGGCGGGAACCGGAGTGTGGACAGTGTAGAGCGAGGATGCGCGCACAAGCTCAAGAGCCACATTGAAGTCGAGCTTCTGCTCCTGCACATAGTCCACAAGACGCTGCAGGTTGAGCAGAGCGGCATGGCCTTCGTTGCAGTGATACAGCTTGGAGTTCACGCCAAGCTTCTTGAGCATCAGCACACCGCCGATACCGAGCAGATATTCCTGCTTGATACGGTTTTCCCAGTCACCACCATAGAGCTGATGGGTGATGGAGCGGTCATATTCGCTGTTGAGGTCGAAATCGGTGTCGAGCAGATAGAGCTTCATGCGACCCACATTCACACGCCAGATATGCGAGTAAACTATTCGGCCGGGATAAGGCACCTCGAGCACCATGGGCTGGCCATCGGCATCCATCACCTGCTCGATGGGGAGCTGGTCGAAGTTCTGCGGCTCGTAGTTGGCAATTTGCTGACCATCAACCGACAGAGTCTGGGTGAAATATCCATAGCGATAAAGAAATCCGACAGCTGTCATATCCACGCAGCTGTCGCTGGCTTCTTTGATATAATCACCGGCAAGCACACCGAGGCCACCGGAGTAGATTTTCAAACAGTTGCAAAGGCCATATTCCATTGAGAAATATGATACCGAAGGCACATCAGTGCGCATGGGCACAGCCATGTATGCCTTGAAGTCGGCATAAACGGCATTGATACGCTCCACCATGTCTTTGTCCTTGGTGACAGCCTCGATACGGTCGGTGCTCAGGCGCTGAAGCACCATCACAGGGTTTTCACCTGTGGAGCGCCACAGTTCGGGATCAAGGTCGCGGAACAAGGCTTTAGCCTCGCTGTTCCATACCCACCAAAGATTTTTTGAAAGCTCTGCCAGCGGCTTGAGGGCGGCAGGGAGCTCAGAGCTCACTGTGGCGTCATGCCACACAGGAGCGTTAGAATTGCTTACTTCTATTTTCATATATTGAAGTGAATTATGATTTTCTATATTTAGAACGCTGATTATACGTTATTTATTGCGCTCATGCGCATTATTCAAAGCGATTTCGTAGGCCTGCTCGTAGTAGGTGATGAAATATTTCCATGCGGCCCTGTCGGATGTGGCCATAGCACTTTTGGCAAACTCCTTGGCTGATGCTTCATCCGCTTCTGTCAGGAACTTGAGGTCACGCGCAATATTGCCAACCACCTCATGATAGTTGCCATCGCCACGGCCTATCACAGCCACTCCCGATGCGTCAAACGACGGCTCGGAGGTGAGCATCACCCATTGGCCAAACCCTGACAGCGAAGTGGTGATGGTGGGCACGCCAAACGCCACACTCTCCAGCGGAGTGTACCCCCAAGGTTCATAGTATGAAGGGAATACTGTGGCATCCATACCCACGAGCAGGTCGTAATACGGTTTGTTGAACACTCCATCGGTGCCGTTCAGATAGCACGGCACATATATCACATCCACATTGCTGCGGACATCATTGGCAAATCCGATTGACCTGATGCGTCCGAGCACAGGATCCTGATCCATATTGTTGAGCCAGTGGGTGATGACGGGCATCTCCAGCCGTCCCGGTTTGTTCCCGGCCAGTGAGCTCTGCAAGTCAGCGCGGGGCTCCTTGCACCAGGCGGGCACCATCACGTAGGCAAGCACTTTGCGCGCGGGATTCATAGCCGCGAGAGTCGCCAAAGAATCAAGATACACATCCAACCCCTTGTTGCGGTACTCGCACCGACCGGATGTGGCCACTATGAAAGTATCGTTGTCAAACTTTTGACCTGTGAGATGCGAAGCCACATCCAGCAGCAGCGTGCGTGCCTCCTTGCGGGCTGCCGACAGCTTGGCTCCGGAGGGCACGAAATTCTTTTCAAATCCGTTGGGGGTGACAACCTGCGGGCGCAAATTCAGCAGCTGCTCGCACTCTATGGCAGTGATTTCGCTCACAGTGGTGAAGCAGTCGGCATTGTGCGCGGCTGATTTCTCAAGCGAATGTTTGGCCTCCATATTGAGTTCACGGGCCATCTGGTCGCCGTCATACCCCTTGAGGTAGTCATACAGCGGCTTGCCATTGCCGCAGATGCTGCGCCCTATGCTTGTGGCATGAGTGGTGAACACCGTGGCCACAGCAGGCATACGCCATTTAGTATATAGGAGTCCCATGCCGGTGGTCCATTCATCAAAATGCGCAATCACATTCTTATGCTCAGCCTTCATATACCGGACAATGCTCTCAATCACCACGCCGGCAGCATGGGAAAATGCACACGCTTCGTCATAGTCACCATAGGCGTGCAGTGAGTCAACTCCAAAGAGCTCCCACATCTTGCCATAGAATTCATCCTTAACGGCATACATCCCATCAAACTTCACAAGCACTGCAATAGGTTTGCCGGGGATATCCCAGCGCCCCACCCTCACGCTCACGCCTTCGGGCAATGACACTTCGGCACGCCATGCTTTCAGCAGTGTCTTCGATTCAGTGAAGAAAGGCGAAGGATTTTCGGGAGACCACACATCAGGCCCAACGAAGATTGTCTTATCCTTCATCAATGTCTGCAAGGTTTTGGCCTTGGTGGATAGGACGGTGTAGATACCTCCAACCTTATTGCACACCTCCCAGCTTGTCTCAAACAGGAGGTCGATATGTTCCGAGGTTATGTTCATAGAAATATAATCTCATTTTTTCAGGCGCAAATTTACGAATTTATCTCAAATTCCCCAACGGTGTGAATATTATAATACAGTTTCCGTGCCCGTTTAACTATCCCTCAATGCATCAGCCCCCATTTTATCACGAACACAGACTCGCCGGTTTTAACTTTATTAACATTAGTGACCTCCGATATTGCCCACGCAATGCAGAATTTTGCACACAAATACTAACCACTATACCCCGACAACCATGGAACTTGCTTTCATCTTCATCATGACAGCCCTTTGGATTGGCCCCTCGCTCCGCAAACAGAACAACAGCCAACCCGAAAAATGAGTTAAAAATATTCAAATAGCGCCCCCGCAACTACAATCCACTTGTTTTATTGCACAAACAATTGTAACTTTGTGATATAATTGATGTGCAAACCATGAAGAAGCTGATTCTCACACTACTTTTGACCCTCATCTGGCCTGCCGTACCGCAGGTGCAGCAGATGATTGCCGCCCCGATTTCCGAGGTGGCAGCGAGCGAAGTGGAGCTTCGCGCAACTCATGGAGGCATCGAAATCACCAACCGCACCGGCCACACCATTCATATCCAGATCTACTCCATCACCGGCCAGACCGTCAAGAACTTCGACATGGCCGACGGCCATCTGCTTGTGGAGCTCCCGCAAGGATGCTACATTGTGCGGCATTCCCAAGGCACCCACAAACTGATAGTGCGCTAAGCACCTTCGGCGCCCACACATTATATCTATATATCTATATATGACTCATAGGAATATCTATAATGACCTATAGGACTTATAGGATTCATAGGACTCGCATAAAAAACTACATCATACTTACATAACCAAAAAAACTTTTATTTCTCACTAATGAACAAACTTACCATGTTGATATGCTCCGGCGCAATTCTCTCCGGCGCAACGGCTCTCAATGCCGCCCAACCCCAGCCATTGTGGCCCCGCGATGTTGAAATGGCCTCGCTTCCCACTTACTCCGGCTCCGACCTCGAGCTCACAGTTGATGCCAACGGCACCCATTGGAGATTATGGTCACCCGAGGCAGAGGCCGCAAGAGTACTCCTGTACAACACTGACCGCAACACCCCTCCGTTCAACACCCTGGAGATGACCAAGTCGGACAACGGCACCTGGACAGCCTCCGTTGCCGAGCAGCTGTATGGCCGTTTCTACACCTTTCAGATAAAATACAACGGCAAATGGCTTGACGAAACCCCGGGTATATGGGCCAAAGCCACCGGTACCAACGGACAAAGAGCCGCCATAATCGACTTCGCAGCCACCAATCCCGATGGATGGGCCACCGACCGCGGTCCCGGACTGAAAGCCATCAACGATGCCGTGATCTACGAGATGCATCACCGTGACTTCTCAGTCCACCCCTCGTCAGGCATCGTCAACAAAGGCAAATTTCTCGCCCTCGCCGAGGCCGACACCAAGTCGCCACAAGGACGGGCTACCGGTATCGACCACCTCAAGGAGCTCGGAGTCACCCATGTGCACATCCTTCCGTCCTACGACTACAACTCCGTAGATGAGAGCAACTTGCCCGCCAACAAGTACAACTGGGGCTACGACCCGCAGAACTACAACACCCCCGAAGGGTCCTACTCCACCAACCCCGCCGATCCCACTGCCCGCGTCAAGGAGATGAAGCAGATGGTGAAAGCTCTCCATGATGCCGGAATTGGCGTGGTGATGGATGTGGTGTATAACCACACCGCCGAAAACGATGGATCCAACTTCTCGCTCACCGCTCCCGACTATTTCTACCGCCATCGTACCGATGGCTCCTACAGCGACGCTTCCGGCTGCGGCAACGAAACCGCATCCGAGCGCAAGGAGATGAGCGACTTTATTGTCAACTCTGTGAAATATTGGGCCGATGAGTACCATATCGACGGATTCCGCTTCGACCTCATGGCTATCCACGACACAGCCACAATGAACCGCGTGGCCAAAGAACTGAAAACCATCCGCCCCGACATATTTGTATATGGCGAAGGATGGACCGCCGGCGACTCCCCTCTCCCCGTAGCCGAACGCGCCCTCAAGGAGAATGTAAGCGCCATGCCCGACATCGCAGTGTTCTCCGATGACCTCCGTGACGCCGTCAAAGGACACTACAGCAACGCCGCCGACCGTGGTTTTGCCACCGGCAAGCCCGGACTGGAAGAGACAGTGAAAATTGGCATTGTAGCTTCCACCGCACATCCGCAGGTGGACTACTCTAAAGGCGCTAACTCCAAGTTTGCCTACGCTTCGTCGCCGCGACAGATCATCAACTATGTGTCGTGCCACGATGATCTAACCCTCACCGACAAACTCGCAAAATCAATGCCCGGAGCCACCGAGGCCGAACGCCAGCGCGCCGCCCGCCTCGCCCAGACCATCGTGTTCACCTCCCAAGGCACCCCGTTCATGTTTGCCGGTGAAGAGGTGTTCCGCGACAAGAAAGGTGTACACAACAGCTATCAGTCACCCGATTCCATCAACGCCATCGACTGGACCCTAAAATCCGTCAATGCCGAGCAGTTTGACTACTACAAAGAGCTCATCAAGCTCCGCAAAGAGCATCCCGCCTTCCGCATGACCACCGCCGAAGATGTGGCTCGCAACCTGAAGTTTGACAACACCAAGCAGCCCAACCTCATATCCTACTCCCTCAAGAACCACGCCAACGGCGACAAATGGAAGGAAATCAAGCTGGTGTTCAACGGCAATGCCACACCGGTGGAACTGAATATCCCCAAAGGCAACTGGACCGTGATTGCCCGCGACGGCAAAATCAACGCTGAGGGGATGGGCACCATCAAAGGCGGAAAGCTCACCGTGGAGCCAACCTCAGCCCTCATCCTTGCCCTCCCCGAATAACTGACACCTGCATACCTTTCAAAGCGCGAAGCTCCAGCTTCGCGCTTTTTTTTTGCACCTCTTCGCGGATTGTTATTTGAAAATATTCTAAATTATACTTTGCAGAGTGGATTGGATGTGCTACCTTTGCATCAGTATTTCATCGGCCAAGCTCTCCAGGTCGCCACAACAATGCAACCATTATGCGTTTAGACCAACTAACCACCGGCCAAACTGCCACCATAGTCAAGATATTAGGTCATGGAGCTTTCCGCAAGCGCATGATTGAGATGGGTTTTGTCAAAGGGCAAACCGTCAAAGTGCTGCTGCACGCGCCACTGCGCGACCCCATCAAATACTCCATCATGGGCTACGAAGTGTCGCTTCGCCGCTCCGAAGCCAGCCTTGTGGAGGTGATACCCGACCATGAAGCCTCCGAGGATATACAGACACCCGTCACTTCGCTCCACGACACAGATAATACCACCGAGGAGTTCAAATCCCACAGCCGCACCATCAATGTGGCTCTCATAGGCAACCCCAACTGCGGCAAGACATCCTTGTTCAACATAGCCTCCGGGGCACACGAGCATGTGGGCAACTACAGCGGTGTGACCGTGGATGCCAAGAAAGGTGTGTTCCACCACAACGGCTACACATTCAATATCGTGGACCTGCCGGGCACCTACTCGCTGGCCTCCTATTCGCCCGAGGAGCTGTATGTGCGCCGCTACCTCAAGGAGGAGACTCCCGATGTGATAATCAATGTGGTGGTGGCCTCCAATCTTGAGCGCAATCTCTACCTCACCACCGAACTCATCGACATGGACCGCTCCATGGTCATAGCCCTCAATATGTATGACGAGCTGGAGCGGAGCGGCGACAAACTCGACTATAAGCTGCTTGGCGAAATGATCGGCGTGCCGGTGGTGCCCACCGTGTCGCGATCAGGCAAAGGCGTGGACAGGCTGTTTGACGCTGTGATAGAAGTGTTTGAAGGAAAACGGCAGGATGTACGCCATGTACATGTCAATCTTGGCAGCGACATAGAGAGCGGCGTCACCGTGCTCAAGGATATGCTGAAATCCGACGGATATGTGGGACGCCATTTCTCACCACGCTATCTGGCGATCAAGCTCATGGAGCACGACCATGAGGTGGACTCCATGATCAAAGAGAGCCCCGATGCCGACAAGATATTCACCGAGCGCAACGCCCAGGTGGCCCGCATCGAGAAGATGCGCAACGAGGATATAACCTCGGCCATTGCGAGCGAGAAATACGGATTTATAGCCGGCGCCCTCGCCGAAACATTCGTCAAAGGGAATGAGGAGGTGGACAACACCACCCATATTATCGACACCTTTGTCACCAACAAGCTGTTTGGCTTCCCGATATTCCTGCTGATAATGTTCATCATTTTCTGGGCCACGTTTGAAATCGGAGCCTACCCGATGGAGTGGATTGAATGGGGTGTGGCCCAACTGAGCGCCCTCGTCAACGCCCACATGCCCGATGGAATGTTGAAAGATATGATTGCCGACGGTATAATCGGCGGAGTGGGAGGCGTGATTGTGTTCCTGCCCAACATCCTGATTCTCTATTTCTGCATCTCATTCATGGAGGATTCGGGCTACATGGCCCGCGCAGCCTTCATCATGGACAAACTGATGCACCGCATAGGGCTACACGGCAAATCGTTCATCCCGCTCATCATGGGGTTTGGCTGCAATGTGCCCGCCATCATGTCGAGTCGCAGCATCGAGAGCCGCTCCAGCCGCATCATTACCATCCTCATCAATCCGTTCATGTCGTGCACTGCCCGTCTCCCGATCTATGTGCTTTTGGTGGGCACATTCTTCAGCAGTCACGCCGCCCTGATGTTCATGCTCATCTACCTTACCGGCATAGCGGTGGCCATGCTTACCGCACGCATGCTCAGAAAATTCTATTTCAAGGCCGACGAAACACCGTTTGTCATGGAGCTCCCCCCCTACCGCATCCCCACTCTCAAGGCATCCCTGCGCCACATGTGGGGCAAAGGTGAGCAGTATCTCAAAAAAATGGGTGGTGTGATTCTCGTGGCCAGCATCATTGTGTGGGCTTTGAACTATTTCCCACTCCATAACGAGCAATCCTCAGCCATCACCCCCCAAGGCACCGATGTAGTGGCCAACGAGGATACCGACGACTCCGCCATCAACCCCGCCACCGACTCCTATCTGGAGATGATGGGCAAGGCTGTCAACCCCGTCATGGAGCCACTCGGATTCCATTGGCGCGCCACCGTGGCCACACTTGCCGGCATCCCCGCCAAAGAGATTGTGGTGTCAACTCTCGGCGTGCTTTACACTGGGAATGAGGAGATTGACGATGCGTCACTTGCCGCACGCATCACCGCGCCAAACCCCATCACCCACAAACCAGACTTCACCGCCGCCTCGGCTCTCAGCTTCATCATCTTCATCCTACTCTACTGCCCGTGCATAGCCACCGTCACAGCCATTGTCAGGGAAACAGGCAGCTGGCGCTACGGCGCATTCTCGGTGCTCTACAACACCGCAGTGGCATGGGTTGTGGCCTGGATTGCCTATCGCATGATGCTGCTGTTTTAGCCCGGTCCCGGATGCTCCAATAAGCCCAAGACTCCATGCCGTGTACAGAATCATGATGCTTTGCCTTTTTACATCTTCTTTTGAAGATAGACCATGTCAATCAGCTGAACACCGTCCTCATATATCGGATGGTCATAATTGTCGGTAAAGAAATTCTTGATGATGTGGGTACGGATAAAGCCACATTTCTCATAAAATGGGATGGTCAAAGGACTGTCGCCTGTGCCGACTTGCAGCACGGAATGTGTAATTCTAAACCTTGACTCTACAAAATCAATCATCATCCGTCCATATCCTCTATGTTGGTATTCGGGCATTATTGCAATGTTCTTGATTTCAACAATCCCTTTTCCCAGATCCTGAATGACACACTCTCCGATGGCTACAGCACCATCATAGAGTACAAACATCATACTGCCGGGCAGATAGCGGTCAATCATATCTTCCTGCTCATCCCCAAGAAGAAGCAACGGAAGAAACCGTTTCTTATCAGTATGTACCTCCTTTATCATCATAATCCTTTACTTCTTCTTAATTTTTGCCATTCATGCCGTTCATCTATCGGCATCTGCTCACAGGCATAACTCAACATAACAGATGGGATTCTCTCTATATTTCGGGAAAGAAAATCACGCAATTCGTATTCATAGCCTTTCTTCCATGCCTCACGAAGCATCCAGCCGGCTGCTTTATGCAACAGGTCACAGGGGCTTGGCAGTAATTTCCGCGCCCTGCGGAAACATACCTCCGCACGCCCGTGGCGGATGAGCATCCAAGTGCTCACCATCGCTACACGCTGCTGCCACATCGTGTGTCCTTCAGGGTCCGCCCACTCATCCATTATAGTCAGGCCGGGATTCGCAACCTCATGATTGCCAATAATTTTTATGGCCGAGAGGTCAACAAGGTCCCAGTTATTGATATGAGGATGAAGCAACATATAAGTATTGAATATCTCTGTCATAGTTGCATTATCGTTCCTCTTATTCGCTTTGAGATACTGCTCCACCATAATCAGCAAACCGCATAGGCGCACCTCGTGAAGCGGTGACTTCACCAATTTCACAACTTCGGTAAGTGGGGTTTCTTTCCATGCCTCTTTCACCACCATCCGCACCTGCGGATTGCGAAGACCTATAAACTTGTCGCCCTCGCCATACTCACCCGGACCGGTTTTGAAAAACCGCAACAGTTGCCGCGCATGCCGTTCATCGGCCATGCTCAACAATGTCGTTTCTATGTCAGCGGCATCGATCATCATTTCACTTTTATATCCGGATTGATTTCTTTGAGTTTGGCGATAAATCCATCGCGGTTTTTGGGTGAGATTTCCAGCGGCATGGAGCTTTTCAGCACGGAGCGGTCAGCGAATTTAATAGACACCCTGCGGCATGACATACCGGCAGTGGCCAGAATCCCTGTGGTTTTCTTTACTTCCGCTATCTTGTCAATAGGAAAACGATTCGGACTGAAGAACTGATACACCACAAGTTGGTCACCATCTATCTCATACCAGCATCCGGCTATAAGCACCACCCCCAACAGCATCGTACCTACGATTGAAAGTGTGACCAGCCATGTTGAATCAAGAGCCACAGCGACAGTCACAACCGCCACGAATAACAAGACCAGCCACACCCACCAGTCAATCTTCGATTTATATATAATTTTGTCAGCCATGGTTATTTCTGTTCAATGCATTTACGTTTGGCCTCACACTTTTCCAATGGTTCGATGGTTGTGTAGCTTTTGGACTATCATACCACAAAGTTAATAAAAAACACCGACATAACATACTTTTAAAACTCTGTAAGCCACGATTCTCACAAATTTATACCAATTTAATGACAGATAAATCGCCCCATCCTTGACCTTTTTGTTACAACGGTGCAGAATTCCGGGATTTTTATGTACTTTTGCAATACAAAACATGTTTTTATGCCGAAAATATCCCAACGCGGCGAGATAATGCCCGCTTCCCCTATACGCAAACTCGTGCCACTGGCTAATGCAGCCAAAGCACGTGGCACAAAAGTTTATCATCTCAACATTGGTCAGCCCGACCTCCCTACCCCGCCCGAGGGGCTTGAGGCTCTGAAACATATCGACCGCACAGTGCTGGAATACAGCCCTTCCGAAGGGTTGCTGTCGCTGCGCGAACGGCTGGCGGACTACTACCACCGGTTCAACATCAATGTGACTGCCGATGACATAATTGTCACCACCGGCGGCTCCGAAGCCGTGCTGTTCGCCTTCATGGCCTGCCTTGATCCGGGCGATGAAATCATTGTGCCGGAACCTGCGTATGCCAACTATATGGCTTTCGCCATCTCCGCCGGTGCGAAGATTGTCACCGTGCCGTCCTACATCGACCAGGGGTTCGCTCTCCCGCCGGTGGAAGAGTTTGAAAAACTAATCACTCCGCGCACCAAGGGCATCCTGATATGCAACCCCAACAACCCCACCGGCTATCTCTACACACAGAAGGAGATGAACCAGATTCGCGATATTGTCAAGAAGTACGACCTCTTCCTGTTTTCCGACGAGGTGTATCGCGAATATTGCTACACAGGGGCTCCGTACATCTCGGCGTTCCATCTGCCTGGCATTGAGGAGCAAGTGGTGCTGATCGACTCCGTATCAAAACGATATAGCGAATGTGGCATTCGCATTGGTGCCATCATCACCAAGCACAAGGAGCTGAAGAAAAATGTGATGAAATTCTGTCAAGCCCGTCTGAGTCCGCCTCTGCTGGGTCAGATCGTAGCGGAAGCATCCATCGGTGCCAGCCAGGAGTATATGCTCATGACCTACAACGAGTATGTGGAACGGCGCAAATTCCTGATTGACGGCATCAACCGTATTCCAGGTTGCTACTCCCCTATTCCTATGGGTGCATTCTACACCGTGGTGAAGCTCCCTGTGGACGATGCCGACAAATTCTGCCAGTGGTGTCTGAGCGAATTTGAATACCAGGGTGCCACCGTGTTCATGGCTCCCGCATCCGGTTTCTACACCACTCCCGGACTCGGGCGCAACGAGGTGCGTATGGCCTACGTGCTCAAAAAGGAGGACTTGGCAAAAGCGCTGGAAGTCCTTGCCCAGGCTCTAAAAGCGTATCCCGGACGCACCCACGATGAGGACTGAACTCTTCATCAGCAGGCGGCTGTCGCTCCGTGCCGAAGGTGCGCGACGCATGGCCGTCGGTGTCACTGTGGCCGTCACCGGCATCGCTCTCGCCATCATCATCATGATGGTGAGCATAGCGGTAGTGATAGGGTTCAAGCAGGAGATACGCTCAAAGGTGAGCGGCTTCAACTCGCAGATTATGATTTATCCCGCCGAAGCCTACTCCATTGACCGCGACAACCCCGGCATACGCCTCTCCGACACTCTCCGCACTTTAATAGCAACCACTTTCCCCGAGGCCAATGTGGCTCTCACCATGCGGCGGCCGGCAATCTTCAAAACCGATTCCGCCTTTCAGGGGATAATACTCAAGGGGTTGGGAGAATCCACCGGGCGGCAATTCATCGCCAGGCAGATTGTGGCGGGCAATTTCCCGTCGGACAATCCCGACAGCATCAACAGTGTGGCCATATCCCAATCCACCGCCTCACAACTCGGAATAAATATCGGCGACAAACTACTCACCCACTTCCTGCAAAACAACAATCTACGCACAAGGGCACTCACTGTCACCGGGATTTTCAACACCCATTTCTCCGACTTCGACAATATGTATGCCTTCACGCCATTGCCCATGCTTCAGCGGTTGGCACATGTTGACTCCATCACCGGCTCCGCTGTGGAGTTAAGCGGTTTTGACGATGCGGAGATTGACGGAGCCACCACTATGCTCCACGATGCACTCATCCGCCAGCTCACGGAGCATCCCGAGAACACACCCATCTATGCCATTGACAACGTTCACCACACCGGAGCCATGTATTTCACATGGCTGTCACTTCTCGACACCAATGTGGTGGTGATTCTCGCGCTGATGGCAGTTGTATCAGGATTCACATTGATTTCGTGCATGTTCATCCTCATCCTTGAGCGTGTGCGCATGATAGGGCTTCTCAAAGCCATGGGTGCCACCAACCGATTCATCGGACACATATTTATATATATGGCACAGCGCATCGTGCTCCGGGGATTGATTATAGGCAACGCGGTGGGACTACTGCTGCTGGCCGTCCAGAAACATCTCCATATAGTGCCACTTGATGCCGAAGCCTACTACCTTGACTATGTGCCGGTTGAAATAGGATGGTGGTGGATTCTCCTCCTCAACATCTGCACTGTGATAATATCGTGGGTCATCCTGATTCTTCCCGCCCGTGCCATAGCCCGTCTGTCGCCGGCCGAATCGATGCGCTACGAATAGTGGCAGGTTGCTAATCTTTTTTGGCACGACTTTTGTTTATAAACTGATGTTTGTTAATTTTGTACTCATTATTCATCACTTATATGACTGACAACACCGACATAGTTAGACTCATCACCGAAGGTATCCAGGAGCGCAAAGGCCGGCAGATCACCCACATTGACCTCTCCGCCAACGAAAGCGCCGCCGCTTCCCATTTCATTATCTGCCAAGGCACAAGCACCATGCAGGTCAGCGCCATTGCCGACAGCATCCGCGAATATCTGCTTGAGCACGCGGGCCGAAAGCCGTACAACTACGACGGCTATCAGAATTCTGAATGGATCGTGATTGACTATGGCGATGCCATGGTGCATGTGTTTCTCCCGGACACACGCGCACGATACAATCTCGAGGAGCTTTGGAGCGATGCCCCGGTAGAGCATATCCCCGACCTCGACTAATCACTTTTTTCTCCACCCCACAAACCCCCACTCATTTCCACTCATGGTTCAAAAACCACAACCCAAAAAGCCGGTCATAAAATTCAGCATCTACTGGATGTACGCCATAATTATTCTGGTGCTCATCGGTATGCTGTATATGAACAACGACGGAGAGCCTAAAAATGTGGACTACTCCCGCTTTGAGCAACTTGTGCGCGACGGCAGCATCAACAAAATCGTTGTCATACGCGGTTCCGATATAGCGGAAGGCTATCTCACTCCCGATGCCGCAAAAAAAGAGTTCAAGGATTACAATGCCAATTCCGGCATCAAATACAAGGTGTCAACACTCACGCCCGGAGCCGCAAAAATCCAGGAGATGGTTGACTCGCTCCCCGCCGAACAGACCAAACCGGTGGTGAAATACGAAAAGTCAAGCGACTTCTCTTCCTACCTATGGACTTTCGGTCCGGTGGTGCTTCTGATAGCGTTCTGGTTCTGGATGATGCGCCGTATGGGTGGCAAGGACAGCGGTGCCGGCGGTGTGTTCTCCGTTGGCAAATCCAAGGCCAAGATTTTCGACAAGGATGGTCCTATTCAGGTCACCTTCAAGGATGTGGCCGGTCTTTCCGAAGCCAAGACCGAGATTGAAGAGATTGTGGAATTTCTCAAAAACCCGCAGCGCTACACCAACCTTGGCGGTAAAATTCCCAAAGGTGCTCTGCTCGTTGGCCCTCCGGGAACAGGTAAAACACTCCTGGCCAAAGCAGTGGCCGGCGAAGCCAACGTGCCGTTCTTCTCCATGTCCGGTTCCGACTTCGTTGAGATGTTTGTGGGTGTGGGCGCCTCGCGTGTGCGCGACCTTTTCCGCCAAGCCAAAGAGAAAGCCCCATGCATTGTGTTTATCGATGAGATTGATGCCGTTGGCCGTGCCCGTGGCAAGAACCCCAACATGGGTGCCAACGACGAGCGCGAGAACACTCTTAACCAACTACTTACAGAAATGGACGGCTTCGGCACCAACAGCGGTGTGATTATCCTTGCCGCCACCAACCGCGCCGACATCCTTGACAAGGCTCTGCTCCGTGCCGGACGCTTTGACCGTCAGATATATGTGGATCTCCCCGATCTCAACGACCGTGTGGCCATTTTCAATGTGCATCTGCAGAAGATCAAAACTGACAGCACCGTGGATGTGGATCTTCTGGCCCGCCAGACTCCCGGATTTTCCGGTGCCGACATAGCCAATGTGTGCAACGAGGCTGCCCTTATTGCCGCCCGCCACAACAAGGATTTCGTGGGCCGTCAGGATTTCATTGACGCCGTTGACCGCATCATAGGCGGATTGGAGAAACGCTCAAAAATCACCACCGACGAGGAGAAACGCGCCATCGCCGTCCATGAAGCCGGACACGCCACCGTGTCATGGTTCCTGCGCTATGCCAACCCTCTCATCAAGGTCACCATTGTGCCGCGTGGCAAAGCTCTCGGTGCCGCGTGGTATCTCCCGGAAGAACGACAAATCACACCTACCCAGGCTCTTCTTGATGAGATGTGCGCCACCCTTGGCGGACGCGCTGCTGAAGAGGTGTTCCTTGGCCGCATCTCCACCGGAGCCGCCAACGACCTCGAGCGCGTCACCAAGCAAGCCTACGCCATGGTGGTGTACTACGGCATGAGCGACAAACTGCCCAACCTCAGCTACTATGACTCTACCGGACAGGATTACGGATTCTCCAAACCATACAGCGATGACCGCGCCCAAATGATTGACCAGGAAGTGTCGCGCATCATCAACGAGCAGTATGAACGCGCCAAAGCCATTCTTCGCGAGCACTCCGAAGGCCACGGCCATCTTGCCGACACCCTGATTCAGCGCGAAGTGATCTTCACCGAGGATGTTGAAAAGATTTTCGGCAAGCGTCAATGGGTGTCTCGCACCGATGAGATTCTCGCCGCCAACGAGCAGTCGGCCAAAGCATTGCCGGCAGCCTCCGACCACACTGCTCCCAACCCTGAATCCCCGATGCCCGATGAGCCGAAGTCCGACGAGCCGCATAGCGATGACAGTCCCGACACTCCGCCACCATTTTCCGGAGTGAAGTAATAGCCTTCTCTATCAGGCTCTGAAACATAACAGACGCCCCGCCACCTGAACAGCTCAGACGGCGGGGCGATATTTGTCAGTGTCCCGATCAGTCCATATTGATTTCGGCTTCACACATCTCCTTATACTCCAGCCATTCGGGATCGTTTTCGCAATATATCTCCAACGGCAGTACAGGAAATTCGGACAGACATTCATTCAGTTTTCTGCCGAAAATATGGGTGGAAAGAGTGTAAAATATCCAATTGCGCTCGTCGTCGCCGGTATAGATCCCGGTCAGCACAGCCACAGGATCCTTGGCAAAACATCCGGTCAACGCCTCCTGCACCTGCTCCATAAGCGTGGAGGTGGCCACATCAGGCATCCCCGATGCGTCGCCGCTATAGCGCCATGTCACCTCCACACGGATATTGAATTTCGGATTGTCCATCCATTTTCTCACATCCTTGCGCCCGGTGACCATTATCAATCTGCCACTTTCGCTTTGGGTGGGGGCAGTCCACCATGATTGTTGTTCGCTCATATTTTATAACTTTCGTGCCAAATATTTGGCTCTTTCGTGCCAAGTGGCTATTTTTGTACAAAAGTAATTGTAAAAATCCAAGAACCATACTTTTCACAATGGAAATAAAAGGAAAAATCATTCTTGCCCTTCCTGAAATGTCGGGCACATCCAAAAGCGGCAACGCTTGGAAAAAACGTGAATACGTGCTCGAAACACAGGAAACATACCCCAAAAAGGTGCATTTTGACTTTTTTGGCGAGCGCGCTGACCAGTATCCTCTCAATGTGGGCGATGATGTGACCCTGTCGTTTGACATCGAGAGCCGCGAATACAATGGCCGTTGGTACACCAGCATCCGTGGCTGGAAAGCCGAGAAGGCCGGCGCAGCTCCCGCACCTGCAGCCGGTGACGGATTTCCCGCACCTCCCCCTGCAGTAGAGCTTCCCGCCGCCGATCCCACCGACGACCTCCCTTTCTGACACTGAACTTTCACACACACCACACTCATCGGAGCTCATACCCTGTCCTCAAACAATGGCATGAGTTCCGATGCTTTTAAAGTAGATTTGCACTCAGAACAACAATCAACCATGAATTTCCGATTTATTACAACAGCGAGCCTCACACTGGCCGCTTCCATTCTGGCAGCCGCCGCTGACTCTCCTGACCCCAACCGCAACGCCACCTACACCCCCACTCCCGAAATTCTTGAAGCCCGGCAGGAATTTGCCGACTCAGGCCTCGGCATATTTCTCCACTGGGGCATATACTCCATGTTTGGCCAAGGCGAATGGTTTCTCAACTACGATGTTGACGCCCAGGAGTATGCCAAGGCCGCACGCGGATTTTTCCCCGCTCATTTCAATGCCGCCGAATGGGTGAGCGCCATCAAGGCTTCCGGAGCCAAATATATCTGCTTCACCTCGCGCCACCATGATGGATTCTCCATGTGGCACACCAAGCAGTCGCCCTACAACATTGTTGACGGCACCCCTTTCAAGCGCGACATCCTCAAGGAGCTGGCCGATGAATGTCACAAACAAGGGATAAAACTGCACCTCTACTATTCACATATCGACTGGACACGTGATGACTACCCCATGGGGCGCACCGGACACACCACCGGCCGCGACTCCACCAAAGCCAACTGGCCGCAGTACTATAAATTCATGAACGCACAGCTCAAGGAGCTGCTCACCAACTATGGCGAAATCGGAGCTATCTGGTTTGACGGATTGTGGGACCACGACGAGGACTCCGTGCCTTTCAACTGGCAGCTTCCCGAGCAATATGCCATGATTCACAAGCTCCAGCCGCGATGCCTCATCGGCAACAACCACCACATCACTCCCTACCCCGGCGAGGATATCCAGATTTTTGAGCGCGACATTCCCGGACAGAACACCGCCGGATTGTCGGGGCAGGATATCTCACGCTTGCCGCTTGAAACTTGCCAGACCATGAACGGCATGTGGGGCTACCGTATCAAAGATCAGGACTACAAGGATCTGCGGACTCTCATCCATTATCTCGTCAACACCGCCGGAATGGGTGCCAACCTCCTTCTCAACATCGGGCCGCAACCGTCGGGCGAACTTCCCGAAGTGGCTGTAAGCAGGCTCAAGGAGATGGGACAATGGATGGAGAAGTATGGCTCTACCATCTACCGCACCACCGGGAGCGATTTCCCCGCGCAGAAATGGGGCACCACCACCCGCCGGGAGAATACTCTGTTTGTTCACATCCTCACTCCCGACTCCACCGACATCCACCTGCCGCTGACCTGCAAGGTGAAGAGCGCCAAGGAGTTTGAATCCGGCAAAAAAGTACGATTCACCACCAACAAAAAGGATGGCAGTGTGACCCTGCACCTTGACTCTATCCCCACAGCCATCGACCATATCGTTGAACTTCAAACCACAGCCAAGTGATTATCCCGCAGCTTGAAATATGCGCCGCCGACATCCACAGTGTCCATGCAGCAGCTCAGGGAGGTGCCAACCGTGTGGAGCTATGCTCCGGATTGGCCGAAGGTGGCATGACCCCATCCATAGGGTTGGCTGAGGCAGCCCTGAAAGTGCCTCAGTTGAAGATTCATGTTCTCATCCGGCCCCGCCCCGGCGACTTTCTGTACTCCAACGAGGAAGTGGAGTTGATGCTCCGCGACATCAAGGAGTTCCGACAGCTCGGGGTGCATGGAGTGGTGATAGGTGCACTCACCCCCGACGGCGATGTTGACACCGGTTTATGCTCGCAACTGATTGCCGCAGCCGGGGATATGAGCATCACATTCCACCGGGCATTCGACCTCACCCGCTCCCCGCAGAAGGCGATGGAGCAGATTATTGCACTTGGATGCCACCGGATACTCACCTCCGGCTGCGCACCTTCGGCCCGTCAGGGAGTGGAGATGCTTGCACAGCTGCAGCGGATGGCCGGCGACAGGCTTACGATTCTTGCCGGAGGCGGTGTGACCCCCGCCAATGCCGCTGAAATAATGAAGTTTGGCGGGGTGCACGAACTTCACGCTTCTGCCCGCGGCGCTATGCCAAGCGCCATGAAGTTCAGGCATCAAGGCGTGAGCATGGGTACCCCCGGAACCGACGAATACGCACGCCTCACCACCGACGCAGCGATAGTTGACAAAATTGTTAATGCCATGAAATAATTGATTATGAAAATCCGACTTTCAATTTTTGCCCTGTCCGCCATGATTGCCATGCAGCTGTCGGCACAGATCGCCGACAAGGCCGTGCTGGACGATTTCAACGCCCGGCTGCCGCAGCTGACAGGCAATAATATCAGCAATATCAAAGAGCTGTTCAATGGGCCGCTCACCCCTGAACAGCGTCAGGCTCTCCAGGTGCTCTACGCCTATATGCCGCTTCCGGATGTCACCGACCACTCCGCGGATTTTTTCCTCGACAATGTCAACGCATCGCTGCAGGCCCGGCAGGAGATGCCGTGGGGCAAAACGGTGCCGGACAGGGAGTTCCGCCATTTTGTGCTCCCTGTTCGTGTCAACAACGAGACAATCGACCTGCACCGTCCGGTGTTCTACAACGAACTGAAAGAGCGTGTGAAACACCTCTCTATGCGTGATGCCATCCTTGAAATCAACCATTGGTGTCACGAGAAAGCCACATACCAACCCTCCGACGGACGCACCCACGCACCGTTGGCCACGGTTTACACAGCCATTGGGCGATGCGGCGAAGAATCCACATTCACCGTGGCCGCCCTCAGGGCCATGGGCATCCCTGCCCGTCAGGTTTACACTCCGCGCTGGGCACATACCGATGATAATCATGCCTGGGTGGAAGCGTGGGCCGACGGACAATGGTATTTTCTCGGAGCCTGCGAGCCTGAGCCGGTGTTGAATCTCGCATGGTTCAACGCTCCCGCCTCGCGTGGGATGCTTATGAACTCCCGCGTTTACGGCCGCTACGATGGACCGGAAGAGAAACTGCTGCAAAAGCTCAATTACACCGATATCAATGTGACGCCCATCTACGCTCCGGTGGACACCACCCATGTCACTGTACTCGCTCAGGATGGATCTCCGGTGAGCGATGCCTCCGTCACATTCCGCCTATACAACTACGGTGAGTTCTACCCTATCGTGGGCAAAACCACCGGTGCCGATGGCACCACCGAGCTGATCACCGGCTTGGGCGATATGCTCGTATGGGCGCAGAAAGATGGCAAGTTTGGATTCACCAAAACATCTGTGGGCAAGGATAAAAGTGTCACCGTCACTCTCGCGGGAGCCCCTGCCGCCTCCACCTTTGAGCTTGACATTGTGCCGCCGGTGCCCGGAAACAACATCACCCATGTCACCGATGAGCAGGTGGCTGCAAACCAGGCGCGGCTTGCCTGCGAGGATTCTATCCGCGGGGCCTACACCTCATCATTCGCCACCGCGGAGCAAGCCGTTACATTGGCCAATCAGCTTGGACTCGACGAAGCCGACATGAAATATGTGATGGCACACGCCCGCGCCAACCATGGAGTGCTCGCCGATTTCCTGCGTTCCACCCCTGCACACGACCGCCGCCGCGCACTGGATTTAATCAAAGCCCTTAGCGTGAAGGATATCAGCGATGTCACCGCCGAGGTGCTGAACGACTGTATGACCTCGCCCATCTACCCCACGGAGCTGTACATTGACTATATCCTGTCGCCGCGCATCGACACCGAAGAGCTCACAGCGTTCCGCAAACCTGTCAATTCCCACTTCTCGCCGGAGCAGCAAACAGAGTTCCGTGCCGACCCGCTGAAATGGGTGAAATGGGTGGCCGACTCCATTGACGGCACAGCCGAATGGTACCCTTCCAACGCCCGCATGAGCCCCGTGTCCACACTCGCCTACCGCCACACCGCCCCTGCTTCGCGCAACATATTTTTTGTGGCCGGAGCAAGAGCCATCGGCATCCCCGCCCGCATCAATCCTGTGACCAACCATCCACAATGGGCCGACAGCAACAGCAAATGGGTGAACGCTGATTTTGAAACTCCCACCGAAGCCGTGGCAGCGCCCAAGGGCAAGCTCCAGCTCTCATTCTCCACCACCGGACGCATCGATGACCCGAAATATTACATTCACTTCACATTGTCAAAAATCGACGATGGACGCGACCAACTTCTCAACTATCCCGAAGATGGCACATGGAGCTCGCTGTTCAAAGACCCCACTGAGGTGGAGGCCGGAGAATATATGCTTGTCACAGGTCAGCGGATGGCCAACGGCAGCGTGCTGTCGCGCATTGATTTCTTCACCGTGGCTCCCGATTCGCTCACAGTGCACCCGCTCGTGATCCGTCAGGACTCTACCGATGTGCAGGTGATCGGCAACTTCGATGCCGAGACATTGTATCACGACATCAATACCGCCTCCGATAAATCGGTGCTCTCCACCACTGGACGCGGATACTATGTACTTGGCATTCTCAAACCCAACCATGAGCCCACCAACCATGCCCTGCGCGACATTGCCGCTGTGGCTCCCGAGCTCGAGAAATGGGGTCGCAGCATTATCCTGCTCTACCCCGACGCCAACCAACTCAAGCGTGCCGACCCATCACTCATGCAGGGGCTCCCATCCACCACGGTGCTTGGTCTTGACATCAACTCCTCCGCCGCCAATTCCATCATTGAAAGCATGAAGCTGCCATCAAGCGAGCTGCCGATATTCATCATCGCCGACACATTCAACCGCATTGTGTTTGTAACCCAAGGGTACACAATCGGCCTCGGCGACACCATGATCGACACCATCCACAAACTCCAATAGTAGAATTTCCATACGCAGCGAGGGGGCACTTCATTGAAGGCCCCCTCGCTCATATTATTGTATATCAACCGCCGGCTATTTATACATAGCCGCGAATGATGCCGCGCTTGGAATTACGCACAAAAAGTATGATTTCATCTCTCTCCTTAGTGGCGGGAAGCTCAGCCTCGATGCGCTCCACGGCATCGGTGTTGTTGAGTCCGGAAAGATAGAGATAGCGGTAGATCTCCTGAATGTCGCGAATCACTTCGGAGGTGAACCCACGGCGACGCAACCCTATGGAATTGACTCCAGCGTAGGCAATCGGCTCGCGGGCCGCCTTCACGTATGGAGGAATATCCTTGTTGACAAGCGCACCGCCCTGAATCATCACATGGGGACCGATGTGGCAGAACTGATGGATTAGAGTGCCTCCGCCAATCACAGCGAAATTATCCACCACCACTTCACCGGCTATCTGGGTGGCGTTGGAGATAATCACATTGTCACCAACCACGCAGTCGTGGGCTATATGGCTGTAGGCCATGATGAGGCAGTTGTTGCCCACCACAGTTTTGCCCTTGGCGGCAGTGCCGCGGTTCACAGTCACACACTCACGGATGGTGGTGTTGTCACCGATAATGGCAAGAGTGTCCTCGCCGCGGAATTTCAAATCCTGGGGAATGCCGGAAATCACAGCACCGGGAAAAATGGTGCAGTTCTTGCCGATACGGGCACCCTCCATGATGGTAACATTGGACCCGATGCGGGTACCTTCACCAATCTCCACATTCTGCTCGATGGTGACAAAAGGATCAATCACCACGCTGGGAGCTATCTTGGCAGCGGGATGGATATATGCTAACGGTTGCTTCATATCTATTTGTTTTTAACTATTTGAGCCATGAATTCACACTCGCTCACAATCTTTTCGCCGACAAAGGCATAACCCTTCATCACAGCACATCCGCGACGGAGCTCGGTCATGAACGACACATGGAATATCAGTGTGTCGCCGGGCACCACCTTGTTGCGGAACTTCACATTGTCAATCTTCATGAAATATGTGGAGTAGCGTTCAGGATCATCCACGGTTGACAGCACAAGCAGGCCACCTGTCTGAGCCATAGCCTCTATCTGAAGCACACCGGGCATCACCGGTTCCTGAGGGAAGTGACCGGGGAAGAAAGGCTCATTGGCTGTGATATTCTTCATACCCACGATATAGTTCTCGCCCTTCTCGATGATTTTGTCAACGAGCAGGAACGGATAGCGGTGGGGAAGGAGTTCGCGGATGCGGTTGTTGTCCATCAGCGGAGCCTTGTTGGGGTCGTAGAGCGGAGCCTGCACATCCTGACGCTTGATCTCCTTGCGGATTTTCTGGGCAAACTTGGTGTTAATGCTGTGACCGGGACGGGTGGCTATCACTTTGCCCTTGATGGGTCGGCCAATGAGAGCGAGGTCGCCCATGATATCAAGCAATTTGTGGCGGGCAGGCTCATTGTCGCTGCTCAACGGAGCAGCCTGGATATAACCGAACTCAGCCACATGCTTGTGTGGAACTCCCATCATGTCGGCGATATGGTTGAGCTCGTCCTGAGCCATCAGCTTGTCGTAAATCACGATAGCATTCTCAAGGTCGCCGCCCTTGATGAGATTGTTCTTTACAAGAGGCTCTATTTCGCGAACAAACACAAATGTGCGGCTCGAAGCTATCTCCTTGGCAAAATCGTCAATATTCTCCAGCGATGCATACTGGTTTGTAAGCACCGGGCTGTCAAACTGCACCATCACATCAACAGAGAAATCCGAATCCGGGAGCACAACGATTGAAGCTCCGGTAGCCTCATCGCGCATCGACAGCTTCTGCTTCACGATGTAGAAATCCTTGTCAGCTTTCTGCTCCTCCAAGCCCACTTCCTGAATCTTTTCGGCATACTCGCGGGCACTGCCGTCAAGGATAGGTATCTCCGGACCTGTCACCTTAATAAGGCAGTTGTCGATACCGAAAGCATAAAGAGCTGCCATGGCATGCTCGATGGTGCTGACGGTCACATCGCCGCGGCCAATCACGGTGCCGCGTGTGGTGGACAATACGTTTTCGGCCAAAGCGTCAATCACAGGCTGACCTTCGAGGTCCACACGCTGAATTTTATATCCGTGATTCTCGGGGGCGGGGCAAAATTCGGCATCAATCATCATGCCGGTATGCAACCCTTTACCGTGCACCGAAAACGGGGATTTAAGAGTAATTTGTCGCATAGGTATTTACGCTTTATTTTTTCATGTTGTTAATTTCTTTTTCAAGACGGCGCACTGCGTCATACAGTCCAGGCAGATTCTTCACATTCACGGCCTGCCGTCCGTACTCTCTCAGGTCCATTGCAGGAGTGCCGAACAGGCGGGCGCCAGCCTCGATGCTCTTTTGAGTGCCCGACTGGGCGGCTATCTGCGCTCCGTCGCCCACAGTGATATGTCCGGCAAGACCTACCTGACCGCCAATCATGCAGTGCGAACCGATATGTGTGCTGCCTGCCACTCCGGCCTGTGCAGCCATAACGGTGCTCTCGCCCACGGTACAGTTGTGGGCTATCTGAATCAGATTGTCAAGCTTCACACCGTTGGCGATGCGGGTACTCCCCATCATGGCACGGTCCACAGTGGTGTTGGCACCGATCTCCACATCATCGCCAATCTCCACATTGCCAATCTGCGGTATCTTGTCGTAATGACCGTCAACCGGAGCAAAGCCGAAGCCGTCAGCACCAATCACAGCTCCCGAATGGATGATGCAACGCTCACCCACTTTGCAGCCGTGATATATCTTGGCGCCGGAATATATGATCGAGTCTTTGCCTACCGACACATTATCGCCGAGATATGCCTGAGGATAAATCTTGGCTCCGGGAGCTATTCTGCACCCTTTGCCGATATATGCGAAAGCTCCGACATAGGCATCTTCGGGAATCTCCACACCATCGGCTATGAAGCACGGCTGCTCTATCCCTTTGTACACCGGGGTGAGCATCTGCTGCACCATAGTGAGAAGATGGGCCACTGTGGCGTAGGGGTCATCCACGCGGATGAGGGTGGCCTTCACCGGCTGCTCCGGGACGAAATCCCGCTTTACAAGCACTGCCGACGAGTTGGTGGTGTAGATATAATGAATATATTTTGGATTGGCCAAAAACGATATGGCACCGGGGTGGCCCTCCTCAATTTTGGCAAATGTGCTGATTTTAACTTCGCCGTCACCCTCCACAGTTCCGTTGCAGAGCGCGGCAATCTGGTTAGCGGAAAATTCCATTTCTACAGATTGATGTTCACATTAGATAAAATAATATGCAAAGGTGGCAAAAAAAATTCACATAACGGCCTATTCATGTGCAAAAAGTGACACTCCGGAGTCTTCCACGCGGATTTTCCCCTGCTTCAGCAAATGTCCCACCGCCTTCTTGAAATCCTTTTTGCTGCAATGCAGAGTCATGCTGATAGCCTCGGGCGATGACTTGTCGGTGAGCGGCACAAATCCGTTGTTCTGCTCCAGCATCCGCAGCAATTTTTCGGCCACAGCCGAGGAGCGTTCCATTGCAGCAGCGCCGGCCACAAGGTCGATTTTGCCATCGCGGCGCACTTTTGCCACATGAGCCTCCACTTCGCTACCTATCTCCAACGGAGCGTAGAGCGATGATTCATACACCATTCCCTGATGAAGATTGTCAACAATGCACAGATAGCCGAGCTCGGTGTGCTTGTACACAAGAGCCTTCACTTTCTGGCCACGCTTATATTCAGGCGGCATATTTCCCAGAAACTTCTCTATTTTGGCAGAGCACACCACCCTTTGGGAAGCATCGTCGAGATACAGATACACAAGATACTGCATACCTACATTCATCTTCACCTTCTGCTCGCGGAACGGACACAGCAGATTTTTCATCAACCCCCAGTCGAGGAATGCTCCGATGCGGTTGACAGCCACCACATCAAGAAATGCAAATTCGCCCACCTGAGCAAACGGATGCTCGGTGGTGGCCACAGGGCGGTCCTCGGAATCGGTATATACAAACAGATTCATCTTATCGCCCACCACAGGGGGTTCAGTTATATAACGCGAAGGCAGAAGCACCTCATTTCCTTTGTCATCGGCGAGATACACACCGAAATCCACGATGCGGGCCACTGTCAATTCATTTTCTTTTCCTATTTTCATCAGCTTTTTGGTTATGAGTTTAACAAAAGTAGCTATAATTTCCGTACTTTTGCATCATCATGGACGAAATACTTAAATATTTTCCCGACCTCAGCGACATGCAACGCCAACAGCTGGCCATGCTCGGACCGCTTTACAGCGAATGGAACGAAAAAATCAATGTCATATCACGCAAGGATATATCCAATCTATACGAGCGGCATATACTCCACTCCGCCGCCATTGCCAAATTCGTCACTCCCGCACCGGGCACAGCTGTTCTTGACCTCGGCACCGGAGGCGGCTTCCCCGGTATTCCGCTCGCCATCCTCTGGCCGCAATGCCGCTTCCACCTCATTGACCGCATAGGCAAGAAAATCAAGGTGGCCTCCTCGGTGGCCCAGGCCATCGGCCTCACCAATGTCACATTTCAGCACGGTGACATGGGCGAGTGTCACAAAAAATTTCATTTCGTGGTGAGCCGCGCAGTGATGCAGCTCAGCGAGCTTGTGAAACTGGTGCGCCGCAATATATCCGCACCCGATGCCAACAGTTTGCCCCCGGGTTTGTTATGCCTTAAAGGTAAAGACCTCGCCGAGGAGATAGCGGCTGTGCACCGTCCTGTGATTGAAGTGCCTTTGAGCGACTATTTTTCCGAGGAGTTCTTCACCTCAAAATCTATCATCTATGTAGAATTATGAAAATAGCTCGATTTGAATTCAATCTGTTCGGAGTCAACACATATATTGTGTGGGACGAAACCACCCTGCAGGCCGCTGTGATTGACCCCGGAATGCAGTCGGATGCCGAAGCCTTGCAGCTCGACGAGTTCATCAAGGCCCACAATCTCAATCCGGTGCACCTCATCAACACCCACCTGCATATCGACCACACTCTTGGCAATGACCATATAATCAGCACCTACAATCTTGCCACCGCCGCGCATCAGGGTGATGCCACCCTTGGACTCGCACGGGCCGAACAGGCACGGATGTTCCATCTGCCCATCCCTACCCCGACACCCTTGTCCATTGCTTTGCAGCTGCACGACAACGACACTGTAAGCATAGGCTCCGGCTCACTCAAAGTCATCGAGGTACCTGGCCATTCTCAAGGATCTATTGCGCTGTATGATGCCGCGGACGGATTTGTGATTACCGGCGATGCGCTTTTCAACGGCTCCATAGGCCGCACCGACCTGCCGGGGGGCGATTACGCTACCCTGATTAAAGCCATTCAAACAAAGCTCCTCACCCTCCCCGACGCCACAGTGGTGTATCCCGGTCACGGACCGGCCACAACCATCGGTGAGGAAAAGCGACAAAACCCCTATATCTAAGGCTGGAAAGGATTGAAATGATTCACATCCAACTGTTCGCCGGACAGCAATGTCTCGCGGATTGCCTTAACGTGCTCCTTGATTGCGCGGTACTGCATGATATCGGCCAATGAGCTCGTGGCTATGCTGTCGTCAATATCCTTCAAACGGTCGTCAATCTCTTTGACGGTTTCCTCCACCCCATTCGGGCCGGGCAGACTCATCAAGAGAGCCAGCAACCATATCTTGTGGTTGAACGGCACACACTCAGCGAGATAAGGGAGCGTCTTTTCCCAACGGTCGGTGCGGAAATACAGCTCTACCATAAATTCCGGATTGTAGTTGCGGACATATCCAAGCTCCTCCGCCACCTCCATAATCTGAGCCAGATGCTCGTAATCGCCAAGAGATGTGTATTTCGTCACAAGGCCGTCAAATTGCATTTCAAGCAATTCCGGATTGACATTCGTCACTGCGGAGCGCAACAAATCCCCGATATTCAAACCGCTGTCAAACATTGATATCGGCACAATCACCAACAGATCGCACCCCTTCATGGTCAGGTGCCTCTTGAGCACCTCCATAGCCTCACCCTTGCGATCGCTCAGCTGGAGGGCATGGGCATAGGCAAGGCTCACTGATGCCTCATCAGGATATAGGGTATATGCTTTTCGGGCTGCGTCCAGAGCTTCATCTATCCTTGGCGGATCCATAGCCAGCAGACAATCCGACTTCAGTATCAGCGACTTCTGCGATTTGGGATTTATGGCCAAAGCATACTCCACACACCCTAAAGCCCGCTCGGGGTCTTCCTGTCGCGACATTGCGACATCGGCGGCATACTCCCAGAATCCCAAATCGTATGGCGAAGCCATGGTGAGGTCGTCAAGAGCATTGTTGACAAACTCAAAATCACTGTCAAGGCCGCTGTCGAGCACAGCACCCACAATATCATACATCACAGTCTCGGGATATTGTGCAAGCTGCTTCAAGAGCTCATAATGGTCCATAAGCCACTGCTCCTGCCCTGCTTCGTGCGCCGCATCAATGAGTTGAATCACCTCCTCATCCTCCATTGTTCCCGGCTTCACACCTTTGACCAGCATGGAGAATTCATTGGCAGCGAGCTGCGCCACATTTTTCTTGATACGCAACTGTGTGAGCCGTGTGAGAAAATGTTTACCGGGGATGGTTGATATAACTTTCGATGCAGCCTCATTGCTGCCCATACTCCAGTAGAGCAGAGCTTTGCGCTCGGCAATACTCACGCTTCCGGGGCATAGCCGCTCGGCAAGCAACACCACTTCTGTGCGCACCGCGTCGTCGCCCACATCCGAAGCATAATCAAACACATCGAGCAGCTCGGCTTCATCGTAGTAACGCTCCGACAATGGCTGATCCATATCGGCTACAAATTGCCGATACAACTGCTCGACACTATTATTGTGTTCCATCCGGAATGGTGCCGATTATTTTTTCTGAACCTTTTCCCAGCTGTCTTTCAATGCAATGGTGCGGTTGAACACAAGATGGTCGGGGGTGCTGTCGAGGTCGGGAGTGAAATAACCTATGCGCTGGAACTGGAAGTGGGCACCGGGCACAGCGTTTTCGGCCAGATACGGCTCCACCTTGATACCTTCCACCACCTTCAAGGAATCGGGATTGAGAAGTTCGCGGAAATCTTTCTCTGTTTCAGCTGCAGGGTTCTCCACGGCAAACAAACGGTCGTACAATCTTGCGGTAGCATCAACAGCTGTGGCCGCGTTCACCCAATGGAGAGTGCCTTTGACCTTGCGCATGCTTCCGGGCAAACCGCTACGGGTGTCGGGGTCGTATGTACAATGGATGGTGGTGATATTACCGTCTGCATCCTTCTCCACACCCACACATTTCACTATGTAGGCACCCTTGAGGCGCACCTCAGCGTCGGGAGCAAGACGGAAGAATTTCTTGGGCGGATTCTCCATGAAGTCATCGCGCTCTATATACAGCTCGCGGCCGAAAGGCATGCTGTGGGTGCCTGCATTGGGATCCTCGGGATTGTTTTCCAACTCCACCATCTCGGTTTGGCCCTCGGGATAGTTGTCAATCACCACTTTCACAGGGTTCATCACAGCCATCACACGGGTGGACACAGCGTTGAGGTCCTCGCGCACAGCGTGTTCAAGCAGCGACACACTGTTGAGCGCTTCATATTTGGTATAGCCGATTTTCTCAATGAAGTTGCGGATGGATTGCGGAGTATAGCCGCGGCGGCGCATACCAGAGATGGTCGGCATACGGGGATCATCCCATCCGGCCACCAGTCCTTCCTTCACCAACTGCAGCAGCTTGCGCTTGCTCATCACGGTGTAGGTGAGATTGAGGCGGTTGAACTCTATCTGTCGGGGGCAGTAGCTCTCATCGGCGAGTTCCTTGACAAAATACTCATAGAGAGGACGGTGCACCACAAATTCCAATGTGCATATAGAGTGTGTCACACCTTCAAAATAATCGCTCTGGCCGTGGGCGAAGTCATACATAGGATAAACTTTCCACTTGGTGCCGGTGCGGTGGTGGGGAGTTTTGATGATGCGATACATTATCGGGTCGCGGAAGTGCATGTTGGGCGATGCCATGTCGATTTTGGCGCGGAGCACACGTGCGCCTTCGTCAAACTCACCGGCATTCATACGCTCAAACAGGTCGAGGTTCTCCTCCACGGAGCGGTTGCGATATGGCGAATCCTGTCCCGGAGTGGTGGGAGTGCCTTTCTGCGCGGCAATCTGCTCGGAAGTCTGGTCGTCAACGTATGCCTTCCCCTCCTTGATAAGGCGCACGGCCAAATCATAAAGCTGGGGGAAATAGTCGCTGGCGTAATATTCCCTGTTGCCCCAGTCAAAACCGAGCCAGTGGATATCCTCGCGGATGGAGTCAACATACTCCACATCTTCCTTCACAGGGTTGGTATCATCGAAACGGAGATTGCAGGTGCCGCCGAATTTCTCAGCCACACCGAAATCCATACATATAGCCTTGGCATGACCTATATGAAGGTAGCCGTTGGGCTCGGGCGGGAAACGGGTGTTGAGTCTGCCACCGTTCTTGCCGGCCTGCAGGTCGTCCCACACAATTTGCTCTACAAAGTTAAGTCCTTTCTTCTCTGTACCTTCGGTTTCTTCTATTTCAGCCATTGCCTTCTATTTATACTGATTTATTATCGTTTTTATTCATTGGCGCACATATCGCCATTTAAGCCACAAAGTTAGCCAACCTTGTTCAAACAACCAAAGCGTTAGCCCAAAAAATCACCTGATGGCAAACGGATAGGTCACCTCCCACAGATAGAGCGCCTGGGGTGGCATCGATGTGCCGGCGGCACACCGGTCGCGCTTGGACACAATATCCATGAACTCGCGCTCGCTGATTTTGCCGCGCCCTACATCCACAAGTGTGCCCACCACGGCCCGCACCATATTGCGCAGAAACCGGTCGGCAGTGATCACAAACACCATTCCGTCAGGGCCCACACTGCGCCACTCGGCTTCAGTCACATTGCATATATTGGTTTTGGTGTCGGTATGCAATTTGGCAAACGAGGTGAAATCCTCTACCTCCAGCAGATGCTTGGCAGCATGGTTCATAGCCTCGTAATCAAGATGTTGCGGAGCCTGCCACGCCAGCGGATAAAAAAACGGCGATTTGCCGGTTGTGGCATAATAGTGGTAGGTGCGGCTTGTGGCGTCAAACCGCGCATGGGCGGTATCATGCACCGGAAACACCGAGTAAACGGCAATATCCTTGCCCACAATCGAATTGATGGCGCGCACCAGTTGCGTCTCGTCGGCCACAGGAGCCTCGAGATCGAAATGGGCCACCATCATCCGGGCATTGACGCCGGTGTCGGTGCGCCCTGCCCCAGTGATTTTCACCTCATGGCGCATAATCGTGCTCAGGCCGCGCTCCAGCACCTCCTGCACACTTATTGCATTGGGCTGTGACTGCCATCCGTGGAAAGGCTCACCCCGATAGGCGAGCCGCATGAAGTATCTATACATCAGTCCTTTTCAAGATAGGTGTACCCATACAGACCCGAGCGGTAGTTGCTTAGGAACTCCCTGCCCTCCTCGGGTGTGATGCGTCCGGCTTTCATGGACGAGGTGACCCATGTTTCCACGTTGCGTACCAGCTTCTTGGGGTTGAACTCCACATAGTCAAGCACTTCGGCCACTGTTTCACCGTCAATGATACGGTCGATCTCATACCGGTCCTTATACACCGATATATGCACCGCATTGGTATCGCCGAACAGATTGTGCATATCACCCAGTATCTCCTGATAGGCACCCACAAGGAACACACCTATATAATAAGGCTCACCATTTTTGAGCGAATGAACAGGAAGAGCGTTGGAGGTGCCGTGGGATGTGATGAAATTGGCTATCTTGCCGTCGCTGTCGCAGGTGATATCCTGAATGGTGCAGGTACGGTCGGGACGCTCATCGAGACGGCTGATGGGTATGATGGGGAAAAGCTGGTCAATGGCCCACGAATCGGGCAGCGACTGGAAGAGTGAGAAATTGCAGAAATATTTATCCGGCAGCATTTTCGATATCTTCCGCAGCTCCTCGGGAGCGTGCTTCATATCGTTGGCCATCTCGCCCACCTCACGAGCAATCGACCAGAACAGTTTCTCAATCTGCGCACGGGTGTTAAGGTCAAGCATACCGAGGCTGAACAGGTCAAGAGCTTCCTCCCTGATTTGCAGGGCATCGTGCCAACTTTCAAGCAACCTTGGCTGGTCAAGGCGGTCCCAGATGGTGTAAAGCTCCCGCAGCAGCTCATGGGCATCGGGGTTCACCTCCTCGCTATCTTTCCACACCGGCAGCGAAGTGGTTTCCAACACCTCAAACACCAGCACGGAATGATGGGCGGTGAGCGACCGACCGCTCTCGGTTATGATATTGGGCTGCGAGATATTGTTTTTCACACACACATCCACCAGTGCCGACACGGCATCGTTGGCATACTCCTGGATGCTGTAGTTCATCGAACTTTCCGACGAAGCGTTTCTCGTGCCGTCGTAATCCACTCCGAGGCCGCCGCCAATATCCACGAAGTCGATGTTGAATCCGAGGTTGGTAAGCTGCACGTAGAACTGCATCGCCTCGCGCAGAGCATTCTTGATCAGCCGTATTTTGGTCACCTGACTGCCGATATGGAAATGAATCAGTTTCAGACAGTCAGCCAGTCCTTTCTTTTTAAGGGTGTCCAAAGCCTGCAGCAGCTCTGTGGAATTAAGTCCGAATTTCGACTGGTCGCCGCCACTCTCCTCCCATTTGCCGGAGCCGGACGACGACAATTTGATACGTATGCCGATGTTGGGCTTGATGCCAAGCCGCTTGGCCACAGTGGCTATCACATTGAGCTCATTGATCTTCTCCACCACGAGAAAGATTCTCCTGCCCATTTTCTGGGCAAGCAGAGCCAGCTCCACAAAGCTTTCATCCTTGTAGCCGTTGCATATAATCAAGGCGTTTTCGGCTATATTGGTGGCAAGCACTGCATGGAGTTCCGGCTTGGAACCGGCCTCAAGTCCAATATTGAACTTCTTGCCGTGGCTCACAATCTCCTCCACCACAGGCCGCATCTGGTTGACCTTGATGGGATAGATAATGAAATTCTGAGCCTGGTAGTCATACTCCTCGGCCGCCTGCTTGAAACAGCGCGAAATCTTTTCAATCCTGTTGTCAAGAATGTCGGGAAAGCGCAGGAGCAACGGGGCGGTGACATCCCTCACCTGCAGCTCATCCATGAGCTCCTTGATATCCACCGAAGCATATCCGGCTTTAGGGGTCACTTGCACATGACCTTTATCGTTGATGGAAAAATATTTCAGTCCCCATCCGTTTATATTGTACAGCTCTGCGCTGTCATCAATACGCCATTTTCTCATCTCAAGAAGGTGTTTGTTTTTTAATTGAGCGCAAAAATAACAAAAATCGGGAAATTTATGTGGCATATATCTTATTTTTTGAATACCTTTGCACAATCTATCAACCGACAATACGAACATATTTTACAAAGTTTCAAACCATACTATTTATGAGTAAGAGTATTTGCTATCCTCTGATGATGGCCGGTGTGGTTCTTCTCTCAAGCTGTAACGGCAAGATGAACCCGTTCAAATCCGACTATTTCACCACCAACCCCAACCCCCTCGAGGTCGTTGGAGAGCAGATTCCCGCTACTGTAAGCGGCAATGTACCTGCTAAATTTTTCCAGAAAAATGCGTCTGTGACCATCACCCCCGTGCTGGTTTACAACGGACAGGAAACCAACGGCGCTCCCATCACCTACCAGGGTGAGAAAGTACGTGGCAACAATCCCGTGGTAAGCTACGAAAACGGCGGTCAGCTCACAGTGCCCGTCAACTACGCATACCAGCCCGACATGCTCAAGAGCGAGCTCTACCTCGCGTTCAATGTGGCTCAGGGCAGCAAGCAGTATGTGCTTCCCCGCGTGAAGGTGGCTGATGGTGTGGTTGCCACTTCCACAATGGCTGATGCCGCAACAGTCAACCCCGCTCTGGCTCCCGACAAGTTCCAGCGCATCATCAACGAAAAATACAGCGCTGACATCCGGTTCCTCATCAACCAGGCCAACCTCCGTCAGTCCGAGCTCAAATCGCAGTCGGTGGAAGAGTTCAACAAAAAGCTCAACGCCGCCAATGCCGACTCTTCCCGCGTAATCGAGGAAATCAACATCTCCTCCTACGCTTCGCCCGAAGGATCGCTCGACTTCAACACACGCCTGGCTGAAAACCGCGAGAAAAACACCAGCAAATATCTTGAGAACCAGCTCAAAAAGGACAAAATCACCGAGTTTGGCGAACTCACCTCGCAGTTCACTCCCGAGGACTGGGACGGCTTCCAGAAACTCGTTAGCCAGAGCAACATACAGGACAAAGACCTCATCCTGAGCGTTCTTTCCATGTACAAGGATCCCGAACAGCGCGAAAAAGAAATCCGCAACTTCGCTTCAGTGTTTGAAGCACTTGCCGATGAAATCCTTCCCCAGCTCCGCTACTCACGCCTCACCGCTTCGGTCAACGTGATTGGCAAGAGCGACGAAGAGATTGCCAACCTCGCTCAAACCAACCCCGCAGCCCTCTCCGTTGACGAGCTCCTCTACGCTGCCGCCCTCACCAACGACAACAATCGCAAGAAAGCTATCTATCAGGATGTGACCCGTCTGTATCCTAACGACTACCGCGGCTACAACAACCTTGGTATGACCCAGTACATCGCCAAGGACTATGAGGCTGCTCTCGCAAGCTTCAACCAGGCTGCCAAGCGTGCTCCCGAAAGCTCCGAGGTCAACATGAACCGTGGCCTCGTGTCACTCCTCAACAAGGACTACCGCGCTGCCGCCAACAGCCTCGGCTCTGCCGCTGGTCTGCCCGAAGCCGGCGAAGCCATGGGTGTTTACTACCTCCAGCAGGGTGACTATCCCGCAGCTGTGAAGGCTTTCGGCTCCGCCAAAACCAACAATGCAGCTCTTGCTCAAATCCTCACCAAGGACTACAGCACCGCCAACCGTACTCTTGATGCCGTGGCCAACCCCGATGCTACCACCTACTACCTCAACGCTGTGCTCGGTGCCCGCACCAACAACTCCGATAAGGTTATCTCCAACCTCCGCAAGGCCATCAAGCTTGACGACTCTCTCGCAAGCAAGGCTCTCAGCGACCTTGAATTTGCCAAATTCAACCTCAACGGTGCCATCAACTGATAATCGTTTCACACTCCTATAATGATCAGGACGGTCTAATGGCCGTCCTGATTTTTTTTGGTACCTTTGCATTCCGGAAAGCAAAATATATGATCACTTTCCTCCGTTATATATTTATGAAAACCAAACTGCTTCTTATCTCCGCCCTCATACTGTTGACCATCTCCGGATGCCGTGGTCCAAAACTCGCCACTGCCGATGAGCAAATGGCTCGTGGTGAATATTTTGATGCTTCGAAAACATATCGCAAGATCTACAACAAGCTCACCAAGAAAGCCGACCGTCCGCTACGCGGCGAAGTGGCATTCAAAATGGGCAACGCCCACCGCATGCTCAGCCAGAGCGCACGTGCGGCCGCTGCATACCAGAACTCCATACGCTACGGCTACCCCGACACCCTGGCCCAGCTGTATCTCGCCCAGATGCTCCACGCCGACGGCAAATACTCCCAGGCAGTGAGAGCCTACCAGGAGTTTCTGATGCAGAACCCCCACTCCCTCACCGCCATCAACGGATTGAAAGGCGCTCTGATTGCCGACAGCCTCAGAGCCAACCCCAACAGATATATCGTGAAGTCGGCCAAACTTTTCAACTCCCGCCGCTCCGACTTCTCGCCGATGTTCAACGACGAAATCCTCTACTTCACCACCACCAACGAAAAAGTGGTGGGCGACAAACGCAGCGAAATCACCGGAATGAAGAAAGGTGATATCTGGATGTCGCGCAAAAATGAAAAAGGCGAATGGCAACGCCCGGAGGCTGTGGAAGGCGAGCTCAATTCGGAAATGGACGAAGGGATTGCTGCTTTCTCGCCCGACGGAGGCACAATGTATCTTACCGTGGCCAAACGTATGCCCGACCGCAACACCGGCGTGGAGATCTATACCTCCTCGCGCAGCGATGCCTCATGGAGCAAAGCGGTGAAGTTTGAAATCACCGCCGACACCATCTCCAGCTACGGTCACCCCTCAGTCAGCCCTGACGGCACATATCTCTATTTCTCCAGTGATATGCCCGGCTACGGTGGCAAAGACCTGTGGCGCATCAACCTCAAGGAGCGCGCAGGCTCACTCGAGAACCTCGGCGACCAGATCAACACATCCGGCGATGAGGTGTTTCCCTACGTGGTCAGCGACAGCATCCTGATATTCTCCTCCAACGGCCATCCCGGCATGGGCGGCCTTGACCTGTTCCGAGCCACCCTCCAGCCCGACGGCAACTGGAACATCAGCAACATGGGAGCGCCACTCAACTCAAGCGCCGACGATTTCGGCATGACCTACGACCCCCATAAACCCAACACAGGATTTTTCAGTTCCAACCGTGGCGATGGCCGTGGCTACGACCACCTCTACTCCTTCGAGTTGCCCGACCTTAAAATCAACCTCAACGGATGGGTGATGGATATGGACGAGGAGCCGGTGACCAACGCCGTGATACGCATTGTGGGCAACGACGGCACCATTCAGAAAACCGCAGCCCGGCCCGATGGCTCTTTCACCTTCCCGCTGCAGCGTGGAGTGAGCTATGTGATGATGGCCGGGGCCAAAGGGTATCTCAACGCACGCCAGCAGTTCACTGCCGACACCGCAGCCGTGGATGCCGAATATGAAGTGGATTTCATGCTCGCATCCCTCTCCAAGCCCAACATTGTGGAGAATATTTTCTACGACTTCGACAAAGCCACACTCCGTCCCGAGTCCACACAGGCCCTTGACGAGCTTGTGCAGCTGCTCAACGACAACCCCAACATCACTATCGAGATGGCTTCCCACACCGACCGCATAGGCTCGGAAGAGTACAATATCGACCTCTCCCACCGACGCGCTAAATCGGTCATCGACTATCTGATTGCTGCCGGAATCTCACCCGACAGGCTCCAGTATCAGGGGTATGGCAAATCAAGGCCGAAAACAGTCACCAAGCGCGTGGCACGGCTGTACCCGCAGTTCAAGGAGGGTGATGTGCTCACTGAGGAGTATATCCTCACCCTTCCCGAAGAAGCCGACCGCGAGGCCGCCGACCAGATCAACCGCCGCACCGAATTCCAGGTGCTTTCTGTTGACTACAATCTCTATTGAACCTCAGCACCACCGCCCGGCATGAATTTTCGCACTGACATACAGCCGCTAAGCTCTCAGCCGTCTATCAGCCATTCCAACCGCATCCTGATGCTCGGGTCATGCTTCACCGACAATATCGGAGCAAAACTTGATGAACGGCTGTTTACTGTGCTCGCCAATCCTTTCGGCACGCTCTACAACCCCGCCTCGATTGCCGCCACCGTCAGCCGCATTGTTGACCACACCCATTTTTCCCAATCCGACATTCAAAGAGGCAGCGACGGATTATGGTTCAGCTACAGCACCCACACCAAGCTCAATTCGCCCGATGCCGGTGACCTGCTGCAGAATCTCAACTCCCGCCTTGACGCTGCCCACAGCTTTGTCAAGAAAGCCGATGTGGCGTGCATCACTCTCGGCACCGCCTGGGCTTTTTCGCTCAACGCCACCGGGTGTGTGGTAGCCAACTGCCAGAAGCAGCCGGCCTCCCTGTTCACCCGCCGCCGTATGTCGGTCAACGAGTGCACCCAAGCCATCTCACGCACCGTGGAGCAGCTGCGCTCCGTGCATCCGGATATCAGGATTATTCTGACTGTCAGCCCTATCCGTCATCTCGCCGACGGTGCCCATGGCAATCAGCTGAGCAAATCCACCCTGCTGCTGGCATGCGAGCAGGCCGCAAATGCCACACATGGCATCACCTATTTCCCCGCCTACGAAATTATGATGGACGACTTGCGCGACTACCGCTTCTATGCTTCCGACATGAAGCACCCGTCCGACACAGCCATCGATTATATATACGAACTGTTTGCCAAATCATTTTTCAGCAATGACACAATAGAACTTTCGCGTCAGGCCCTCAGCCTCACACGCCGATTGAACCATCACCCTCTCACCTCCGGCTCAGGAGCCGCCGAAAAGTTCCGCTCCGACACACTCCATCTCATAACATCTCTTGCTCAGGAACATCCCGAGCTGAAGCATCATGAACTATTCAACCGATTCAATAGCACAGATTCTTGACGCACCTGCTCCAAGTATCAACCGCACCGTTAGTATATTGCTGACCGACAGCCGCTCGCTCACCTTTGCCGGCCAAACTTTGTTTTTCGCGCTCCGCACATCCACCGGCAATGGCCACAAATATATCCCCGGACTCTATGCCAAGGGGGTGAGGGCCTTTGTGGTGGACGAGCTTCCCGCCGATGATGCCGATATGAGCGACGCCTCTTGGATTGTGGTGCCCGATGTGCTTCGCGCACTCCAGACCCTCGCCCGCCACCATCGCACCCGTTTTGATGTGCCGGTGATAGGCATCACCGGGTCGCAGGGCAAAACCACCGTCAAAGAGTGGCTGCACACACTGCTTCATCACGACTACTCCATTGTGCGCTCGCCACGCAGCTTCAACTCCCAGATCGGTGTGCCACTCTCCATATGGGAAATGAACTCCGACACACGCCTCGGCATTTTTGAAGCCGGAATATCCACCACCGGCGAGATGCAATCCCTCGAGCCTATCATCAGTCCCACCATCGGCGTAATCACCAACATAGGACCGGAACACAGCGAAGGGTTCGACTCCATCGAAAGCAAATGCCGTGAAAAACTTCAGCTGTTCAAGCATTGCGAATCCGTGGTGTATTGCAGCGACAATCATCTCATAAGCAGCAGCATTGACCAAATGGATATCCCCGCACGCAGGATGGCATGGAGCCGCACCGACCCGCAGGCTCCGCTCTTCATATCGTCCGTTGAGGACAACGGCGCCGGCTCCGATATCCGGTTCTCATACAATGGGACTTGCAGCACGCTGACAGTGCCGTTCACCGGCGATGCCGACATCGAGGACTCCATCACCACTCTCGCGGTGATGCTATCCCTGGGCCTGCCTGTTGAAACCATCAAACAACGCATGGCCTCACTCACCAAAGCGGGCACCCGCATGGATGTGATGGAAGGAGTGAACGGGTGCCTTGTGATTCACGACTCCTACACTTGCGACCTCCATTCGCTCGCCCCCGCCCTCGACTTCATGATGCGCAGAGCCACATCCCTCCGCACATCTACCGTCATCCTCTCCGACATGATGCACGAATCCCTCTCCGCCGCCGGAATGTATGCCGAAATGGCCCGTCTGCTCGCTGTTTCCGGAGTCAACCGCATAATCGGCATCGGCCAGGAGATTTCAGCCAACAGCCACTGCTTCGGTACCAACGCCACATTTTTCCCCTCCACCACCGCTTTCCTTGAATCAGTGAGCACCAACGATTTCGACAATGAACTGATTCTGGTCAAGGGTGCCCCGGAGTTTGAATTCCGCCGCATCTGCGATTTCCTTGAGCTGCGCCGGGTGGAAACAGTGCTGGATGTGAATCTCGACGCCATTGTGCACAACTTCAATTTCTACCGTGCCGCCGTTGCACCCACCACCGGCATAGTGTGCATGCTCAAGGCATCGGGTTACGGTGCCGGAAGCTACGAACTTGCCAAAACACTCCAGAGCCAAGGTGCTGCCTACATAGCCGTGGCCGTGCTGGACGAGGGCATCGACCTGCGCCGCGCCGGCATCACAATGCCCATCATGGTGCTTAACCCCAGGGTGGTGAACTATCAGGCAATGTTTGCCTATAACCTTGAGCCGGAGATTTACAGCTTCGACATTCTAAACGAGATCATCCGCGAAGGCAAGAAATACGGCGTGAAAGATTTTCCCGTCCACATCAAGCTCGACACCGGCATGCGACGCCTCGGATTTCTGGAACAGGATATGGAGAAACTTGCCGAAATTCTCAATTCCCAGCAAGTAATCAAGGCCGAAACAGTGTTCAGCCACCTGTCGTGCGCCGATGTGCCGTCCGAAAACGATTACACCCGGATGCAATTCCAGATTTTCGACAACTGCTGCGAGAAGCTGCAATCGCTCCTGAGCTACCGGTTCAAACGCCATATCCTCAACTCCACCGGCATAACGCGCTTCCCTGAGCATCAGTACGACCTCGTGCGCCTCGGCATCTGCCTCTACGGCATCCCCACCATGGACGATGGTTCGCAGGATGCCCTCATACCTGTGTCATCGCTCCACACAAGCATAATATCCATCAAGGAATGGCCCGCAGGCACCACAGTAGGATATTGCCGCCGCGGGCTGCTTCATCGCGATTCGCGCATTGCCACCATCCCCGTAGGTTATGCCGACGGTATCAACCGCCATTTAGGAAACGGCAATCTCAAAGTGTGGATCAACGGCTATCTATGCCCCACCGTCGGCAATATATGTATGGACATCTGCATGGTGGATGTGACAGACGCCAAATGCCACGTAGGAGATAGCGTGGAGATTTTCGGACAGCATGTATCTGTGATGCAGCTTGCCGAAACACTCGACACCATCCCCTACGAGGTGCTCACATCGGTGTCCACCCGCGTCAAGCGAGTGTACTACCGGGAGTAATTATCGCAGGCGGTCGTAGCTTGCCAGAAGCCTCATGTCGCGGCTGATGCCACAGATGGCGGCTATCTGGAATGCTACGGCGCATATCGGGAGCACTATGCCCCAGCCCCACGATGTGTTGACCACACTCACTGCCGGATTGCTGTCAACCAGTCCGGCCACCATGAAGTAGATCACCACACCCACAGCAGCTATGCTGAGAAGCATGGCAAACACCACAACTAGACGCTGGGTGGATTGCGACTTATACAAAAATATGGCCACAAGCATCAGGAACGCTGACGCACAGGTGGGCACAAGCAGTCCGGCAAGGTCCAGAGGACGCCATGCATCGATGACTGCCTCGCCACCCTCGGCAAAGGTGGTGTAGCCGAACGGCACGAACAGGAACACTGTCAGCACTATCACAGCCAGCAGCAGGTAAAGGGTTTGAATACGTTGAATTACCATAAATATGAATTTTGATTAAATTTTCAGATACAAAGATACAACAATTGAACCTGCCTTTTGGGTTATTTTTTTAATTTTGTATCAAAACTACCTTGATTATGGACAAACAGACACCGCTGATATTAGTCACCAACGACGATGGAGCTCACGCTCCCGGCATACACGCCCTCATCAACACCCTCGCGCCCCTCGGTAAAGTGATAGCAGTGGCTCCCGACGGCCCTCGCTCCGGACAGTCCTCCGCCATCACTGTGGAAACGCCCCTGCGCATCAACCGCTGCACTGCCTACAACCATGCCGAAATCTATGCCGTCAACGGCACACCCGTGGATTGCGTCAAACTCGCCATGCACACAGTGCTTCCTCGCCGCCCCGACATCGTGGTGTCGGGCATCAACCATGGCTCCAATTCCGGCAACTCCGTGATATATTCCGGCACCATGGGAGCCGTTATGGAAGCCTGCATGCTGGGCATACCCTCCGTAGGGTTCTCGCTGCTGCACCACAGCATTGCGGCCGATTTCAGCCACACACCCAAATGGATAGACCACATTGTGCGCCGAATGATTGACGAAGGATTGCCCGCCGGAGTGTGTCTCAATGTCAACATTCCCGCCAAATGCGAGCCTAAAGGGATGAAGGTGTGCGCCGCATCCCCCGGACACTGGACCGAAGAGTACAAAGAGTACACTGACCCGGCCAACCGCCCGTTCTTCATGCTCACCGGCAAATTCCACGACGACGACCCCGACAACCCCGCCTACGACAACTACTGGCTCAACCGCCAATACATCTCTGTGGTACCCGTCCGCCCCGACCAGACCTTCACCCCCGCCATCGACACCATCACCCGCCTACTCATCAACCCGTAATAACCGCAACGGAACACAAGCGCGACTTTCCACCCATTCGTAGCGGTTGTTATTATCCCCCGTTGGATTTTGCATATATCGGACTAACAAACAAAAGGCGACCCGAAAAGGTCGCCTTTTGCTATATAACATCCTGTGCAGGAGATTATTTCTGGAATTTCTTCACTATCACTGTGGCGTTGTGACCACCGAAGCCAAACGCATTGGAGAGTGCGGCACGCACTTCGCGCTTCTGGGCCTTGTTGAATGTGAAGTTGAGGCTGTAGTCGATGTTCTCGTCATCGTCGCCTTCCTCATGGTTGATGGTGGGGGGCACGATGTCTTCCTCAACAGCCTTGATGGAGAACATTGCCTCCAGAGCACCGGTGGCACCGAGCAGGTGGCCTGTCATAGACTTGGTGGAGCTGATGTTGAGCTTGTAGGCTGCGTCGCCGAAAAGGTCAACAATAGCTTTCACCTCCGACACATCACCTACAGGGGTGGAAGTGCCGTGCACGTTTATGTAGTCGATATCCTCAGGCTTCATGTTGGCATCCTCAAGGGCTGACTTCATGGCCAGCTTGGCACCGAGACCCTCGGGATGGGTGGCGGTGAGGTGGTAGGCATCGGCACTCATGCCGCCGCCGGCAATCTCGCAATAGATTTTGGCACCGCGGGCAATGGCGTGTTCCAGCTCCTCAAGCACGAGTACAGCCGAACCTTCACCCATCACAAATCCATCACGGGATTTGCTGAACGGACGGGAGGCAGTTTCGGGGCTGTCGTTGCGTGTGCTCAGGGCGTGCATGCTGTTGAAGCCGCCCACACCTGCGGGATAGATGGCTGCTTCAGCTCCACCGGTCACAAACGCATCGGCTTTGCCGAGCCGGATGAGGTTGAACGCATCGATGATGGCATTGTTGGACGAAGCGCAAGCCGACACAACACCGTAGTTGGGGCCATGATACCCATACTCCATAGAGATGTGACCCGATGCAATATCGGCAATCATCTTGGGAATGAAGAAAGGATTGTATTTGGGCCCGTTTTCCTTGTTGAGGGCATAATAACCGGCCTCTTCCTCAAATGTGTGGAGACCACCGATACCGGCAGCCACAATCACGCCCACACGGTCGCGGTTGAGGTTGGGAGCCTCTTCGAGTTTACTGTCGGCCACAGCCTGACGGGCAGCCACGAGCGCATATTGCGCATAGAGGTCAAGAGTGCGAAGCTTTTTGCGGTCAATATGCTCAGCAGCATTGAAGTTTTTTACTTCGCAGGCAAACTGGGTTTTGAATTTCGAAGCATCGAAATGAGTGATAGGTCCAGCACCGCTCACGCCCTGAAGAGCAGCGCTCCAGGTGGAGGCCACATCATTGCCAAGCGGAGTGATGGCACCAAGGCCAGTCACAACTACTCTTTTTAATTCCATATAGTATATTGGAGCTATGGGTTATACAATAGGTTGAGGAGATATAAACAGCGGCGCCTTTCGGCGCCGAGTTACTGTTAGCTTCAGAAAGAAACTTATTTCTTTTCAGCTTCGATGTATGCGATAGCGTCGCCTACGGTTGTGATGCCTTCAGCCTTGTCGTCGGGAATTGTGATACCGAATTCTTTCTCGAACTCCATGATGAGCTCTACGGTGTCAAGGCTGTCTGCGCCAAGGTCCTTGGTGAATTCTGCGGTTTCAGTAACTTCGTTTTCGTCAACACCAAGCTTGTCCACGATGATAGCTTTTACGCGATCTGCAATTTCTGACATAATTTCAATGATTTAGATTAGTAAAATTCTATTTTGCGGTGCAAAGTAAGTCATTTTCAATGAAATTATCAAGCATTATGAAAATAAAGTTGTGCCCTGTTAAAAAATTTTATAATATCCAGCTGCTTTTTCGCCTCTTTTATCCGATTTGTTATGAACATATATATGTGGTTTGGCGTTGAAATTATATCTTTGCGGAAATTTTTTAACACCCCCTGAATATGAACAAGATTCTCCTGTCCTCCACCGCCATGGCGCTCGCTCTGACATTCGGTGCCTGCCACTCCAATTCGGACTCCAACGACGGTGCAGTAGCCAACAATGGTGAGATTAATTCGTTTGAAGTGTCGCAAAACATCAAGACATCTTCGTGCACTTACCTGATTGAAGGGATGCCCGACAGTTGCCATATCACCTTGTCTGCCTCCATCAACTGGCCGGAGAACATCGGCAACTACGACATCCATGTGCTTCAGGATTCTGTGCTGCGCCGCGCCTTCCCCGGATATGCGGGACATGATGTTGACGATGCCATCAAGCAGTACATCAAGGAGCCGGGGGCAATGTTTGACAACGATTCCACCCTCACATTCAAGCAAGTGGACTCCGCATCCGAAAGCATCTACAGCTACACTGCCGATGTGTCGGTGTCGATGCTTGAAATCACTCTAGACTATGTGAGCTACCGCACCGACTATTCATCGTATCTCGGCGGCGCCCATCCTCTTTGGGGTTCCGACTGCTTCACATACGTTTATAAGAACGCGCAGGTGCTCACCCTTGACGACCTTTTCTCCCCCGAACACCAGAAAGCACTCACTCCCATCGTTGCGCAGGCTGTGGCTGACGAGCTGTCGATAACCACCGGTGAGCTGAGCTCCATGCTCTTAAGCAACGGTGTGTATGTAAGTGACATTGTATATCTCTACAACGGCATGATTGTATTCCACTACAACCCCTATGCACTTCTCCCCTACGCCTACGGTGCCATTGATGCCAAGGTGGCTCCCTACGAAGTGGCTGATCTTCTCACTCCGCAGGCCAAGGCTCTGCTCCTGAGCGAGGAATAACATCTCCCTTATAGCTTCAAATACAAACCCAACGGGGCTGTGTCAGTGAAATCGACACAGCCCCGTTGATTTATCTGATGATATGTGGGTCGGATTATTTCGACTCGGGAGCTTCAACTCCGGCGAGATCGGGATCAATCATGATGCGACCGCAATATTCGCACACGATCACCTTCTTGTGCATCTTGATCTCCATCTGCTTCTGAGGCGGGATACGGTTGAAACAGCCGCCGCAGGCATTACGCTGGATGTAAACGATACCGAGACCGTTGCGGGCGTTTTTGCGGATACGCTTGAAAGCGGCGAGAGTGCGGGCATCAATCTTGGGCTCAAGCTCCTTGGCCTGCTCACGCAGCCGCTCTTCGTCCTGCTTGGTTTCCGACACGATTTCGTTGAGCTCTCTGCGCTTCTCCTCGAGGATGTGCTCCTGATCGGCAAGAGTCTGGTCGGTAGATTCGATTTCAGCGCTCTTGTTCTCCACCATGCGGGCAAACTCGTTGATATGCTTCTCACACAGTTCAATCTCAAGGGTCTGGAATTCGATTTCTTTTGACAACAGGTCAAACTCACGGTTGTTTCTCACATTGTCGAGCTGCTCCTTGTATTTGGCAATAAGAGTTTGAGCCTCTTCGATTTTATGCTTTTCAGCCACAGATTTTTTGCGGAGCTCCTCTATGTCCTGAGCGAAGTTGGCCTTACGGGTGCGAAGTCCTTCAATCTGGTCCTCAAGGTCGCGCACTTCCAAAGGAAGCTCACCGCGCACTGTTTTGATACGGTCAATCTGCGAGAGGATGGTCTGGAGCTCATAAAGAGATTTCAGACGCGACTCTACAGAAAGATTTTGTTCGGGTTTGTTTTTGTCAACTGTAGCCATATATAAATTTACATGTATTTTATCGGATTGATATCCTGCTGGGAATATCGGACTGCAAAGTTAGGAAAAATTTCTCTTATAAGGTGATAAAAAATGGATTTAGTACACTGTTCGCTTTCGTGGTGGCCTATATCCACCAGCAGAATACGGCGTCCATAGTCCACAAAATCGTGATACCTCGTATCCGAAGTGAGATATGCGTCGGCACCGGCGGCTATGGCATCGGAGATGAATGAAGCCCCGCTCCCGCCGCACAGAGCCACCTTCTGCACCATAGACTCGGGTGCCATAAGCGAACATCTGGCCACAGGCGACCCGAATGTGTCCTTGATTTTCAGCACAAGCTGGGCCGCGGTTATCGGCTCAGGCAGCATCCCCACGGCACCACATCCGGCATTGGGCTCGCAATTGCTGACGGGCACAAATTCATAAGCGGGCTGTTCGTATGGATGAGCCGACAGCAAAGCCGCCTCCACAGCCTCGCGCTTCCATATCGGGAGCATGATGTCGAGACACTCCTCTTCCTGACTGGTGGCACATCCCACTTTTCCGATAGCGGGATCGGCTCCGGGGAGTGCTGTCCATGTCCCGACGCCCTGCGAGCGGTAAACACAATGCTCGTAGGCTCCGCTGCGGCCTGCTCCGGCTTCAAAAAGAGCACTGCACACCTTGTCGGCATGAGTGGGAGGCACAAACACCCGCAGCTTGAGCATACGGTTGGTTTGAGGCTGGAGCACCGACACCTGTGTCAACCCAAGCATCCCGGCCATCTTCCATGACACTCCCCCGGGAGCATTGTCAAGACAAGTGTGGGATGAATAGACGGTCACGCCTTCGCTGAGAGCCATCATCACGCTCTGCTCGGTCAATGTGGCACCAGTGATGCGCTTGAGCGGCTTGAACAAAAGCGGATGGTGGGATATTATCAGGTTGCACCCAAGTTCAATAGCCTCATTTACCACTGCAGGAGTCACATCCACACACACCAGAGCACCGGTACATTCCACATCGGTGCGCCCCACCTGAAGGCCACTGTTGTCGTAATCCTCCTGACGGGCGAGCGGTGCAAGCTCCTGCAGATGGTATATTATTTCTTTTATGAGCATCGCTCTATGCTGTTATTTTTCTTCGGGGAGCACCACATCGATGCACAGCTCCTGGAGCTGGGAGTCATCAATGCGCGACGGGGCATCGATCATAGTGTCGCGTCCGGAATTGTTTTTGGGGAACGCTATGACATCGCGGATGGAATCAAGCCCGGCGAGAATTGACACAAAACGGTCAAATCCGAAGGCCAGACCTCCGTGAGGCGGCGCACCGAACTTGAAGGCATTCATCAGGAAGCCGAACTTATATTGCGCATCTTCTTCCGACAACCCCAGCAAACGGAACATCTTGTCCTGCAGCTTGGCATCATGGATACGAATCGAACCGCCGCCAAGCTCGTTGCCGTTCACCACCATATCGTAGGCTGTGGCGCGGACGGCACCGGTGTCGCTGTCAAGTTTGTCAATATCTTCAGAGTTGGGCGAGGTGAACGGATGGTGCATCGCATAGTAGCGCTGGGTTTCATCATCCCATTCAAACAGCGGGAAATCCACCACCCACAGGCATGAAAATTTCTGCGGGTCGCGCAGTCCGAGGCGTGAGCCCATCTCCAGACGAAGCTCACACAGCTGCTTGCGTGTGCGCATTGTGGGACCGCACAGGATAAGCATCAGGTCGCCGGGGTTGGCACCGCCGCGTTCGCCCCATGCACGGAGCTCATCGTCGGTATAGAATTTACCCACCGAGCTCTTGATGGAGCCGTCGGCCTCAAACTTCACCCACATCATACCTTTGGCACCAATCTGCGATTTCTTCACAAATTCGGTGAGCTGGTCAAGCTGTTTGCGGGTGTAGCCGGCACATCCGGGAGCCACAATGGCACCCACATATTCGGCATCGTCCATCACCGAGAACCCTTTGCCGGTGGTGAGATCCTTGAGCTCCACAAACTCCATGCCGAAGCGAGTGTCGGGCTTATCACTGCCATACAGGCGCATGGCATCGGCCCAGGTCATGCGGGGGAAGGGCTCAGTGAAATCAATATCTTTCACATATTTAAATATATGCTTCACCAATCCCTCAAACATCCGGAGCACATCCTCCTGTTCTACAAACGACATCTCGCAGTCAATCTGTGTGAATTCCGGCTGACGGTCGGCGCGGAGGTCTTCATCGCGGAAGCATTTCACAATCTGGAAATAGCGGTCAAATCCGCTCACCATAAGCAGCTGCTTGAATGTCTGGGGACTCTGCGGCAAAGCGTAAAATTCGCCGGGATTCATGCGCGAAGGCACCACAAAGTCACGGGCACCCTCGGGGGTTGACTTGATCAGCACCGGAGTCTCCACTTCCAGGAAACCCTTGGAGTCAAGGTAGCGGCGTATTTCAAAAGCCATGCGGTGGCGCAGTTCAAGATTGCGGCGCACACAGTTGCGGCGCAAGTCAAGATAGCGGTAGCGCATACGCAGGTCATCTCCACCATCGGTATCGTCCTCGATGGTGAACGGAGGCACATCGCTGCGGTTGAGGATCGCCAGTCCATCGGCAATGATTTCAATATCGCCGGTGGGGATATTGGCATTTTTGTTGGAGCGTTCAGCCACAGTGCCGGTCACCTGCACCACGAACTCACGGCCAAGATGGTTGGCCTGTTCATGAAGGTCGGCGTTGGTTTCGGAGTCAAACACAAGCTGTGTTATTCCGTAACGGTCGCGAAGGTCGATAAAAGTCATGCCGCCCATTTTGCGGATGCGCTGCACCCAGCCGGCAAGTGTCACCTTAGAGCCTACATTTTCAATGCGCAGCTCGCCGCATGTATTTGTTCTGAACATAATGCTATGGTTATGGTATATATTCGTTGTTACAAAATTCTCACAAAATTACATCATTATTTGCAAATTGAGCACTAATTTTGCACCGAATTTTCAATTTCACACAAATTAACTGCTGATGGGCTCTATGATTCTCACAGTTGGGCTGCTTTTGATTGCCAACGTATTCATGACTTTCGCCTGGTATGGACACCTCAAACTCCAGTCCTCGGGATTCTCCGCCAACTGGCCGCTATATGCCATCATTCTGTTTTCCTGGGGTATAGCTTTGGTGGAATACTGTTTTCAGGTGCCCGCCAACCGCATCGGCTTTCAAGGCAACGGAGGACCGTTTTCGCTCATGCAGCTCAAAGTGATGCAGGAGGTCATCACTTTAGTGGTGTTCGTGGTATTCAGCGCGCTGATGTTCAACGATTTCACAATAAAATGGAACCACGCCGCCGCTGCCGTGCTCCTCATCGCCGCAGTATATTTGGTATTTATGGAGTAACCACCTGTTTATCCCAACGCAAGCTAATATGAGAGCGTGTGATGAAAAATGACAGTAATTTTGTAACTTTGTGAGCAGAAACAAAACCCCTATTACCTATGATAAAACCGATGCTCAGCGTGGCCCTCATTCTCAGCGCCGCGTCCACAGCCTTGGCTGTAACCCCCCTCTGGATGCGAGATGTGAAAATATCTCCTGACGGACAGCAGATTGCGTTCACCTACAAAGGCGACATCTACAAGGTGGCCGCCAAAGGAGGCGAGGCCGTCAGACTCACCGCCCAGCCCGGCAGCTACGAAAGTGCTCCCGTGTGGAGCCCCGATGGCAAAACCATCGCTTTTGCCAGCGACCGCTATGGCGGCGGCGACCTGTTTGTGATGTCCGCCAACGGAGGCACCCCCACCCGACTCACTTTCAACGGAGCCAAAGAAACTCCCGTGGCGTTCACTCCCGATGGCAAAAATGTGATTTTCACCGCCGCCATCCAGGCTCCCGCTTCTTCGGCACAATTCCCCACCGCCCGCCTCAACCAGGTCTATTCCGTGCCCGTGACAGGTGGCCGTCCAGTGCAGATTCTCGGCACCGCTGCCGAAGCCATCTCTTTCCTGCCCGACGGCTCATCGTTCCTCTACCAGGATGTCAAAGGGTTTGAGGACAGCTGGCGCAAGCACCACACCTCGTCCGTCACCCGCGATATATGGCTCTACGATGCCCTCAGAAAGTCACACACCAACCTCTCCAACCACCCGGGCGAGGACCTCAACCCGGTGGTGAGTGCCGACGGCTCCGTGGCCTACATGCTCAGCGAGCGCAACGGGGGCTCGATGAATGTGTACTCCTTCCCGCTCAGCAACCCCGGCGAGCTAACCGCTCTCACCTCGTTCACCCGCCATCCGGTGCGCTTCCTGTCACAAGCCACCGCCAACGGCACCCTCGCCTTCACCTACGATGGCGAAATTTACACCAAAACTCCCTCCGGCAAACCGGAAAAACTGAACATCACTCTCACCTGCGACGACTCCAACCCCGTGGCCGAGCTGTCGGCTTCCAATGTGTCGGATGTGGCTGTCAGCCCCGATGGGAAGCAGGTGGCATACATCAGCCGTGGCGAGGTGTTTGTCACATCCACCGAATATCCTTCCGTAAAGCAGATCACCCACACCCCCGAGGGTGAAAGCGACCTTTGCTGGGGTGCCGACGGCAGGGAATTGTACTACACCTCCGAACGTTCGGGGCATTACAATATATATCGCGCCAAAATCAACCGCAAGGAGGACCCCAACTTCTCCAACGCCACCCTCATATCCGAGGAGCCGGTGATTGACGACAACAACGAGGACCGCACGATGCCCTGCATTTCGCCCGATGGCAAAACAATGGTGTTCAGCGCCGACCGCACCCGTCTCAAAGCACTTGACCTCAAGAGCGGTAAGGTGCGCGACCTTGCCGACGGTGTCCTCATCCAGCCCCACCGCAACAAAGGTACGATGGTGAAATGGAGCCCCGACAGCAAATGGGTGACTCTCGAGTATATCAATCTCCACCACGACCCTTACAGCGACATCGCCGTAATCGACATGACCACCGGCAAGATGCACAAAATCACCGAGTCGGGATATTTCAACCAGAACCCCCAGTGGGCCATGGACGGCAAGGCGCTTCTCTATGAGTCGGAACGCTACGGCATGCGCAACCACGCTTCATGGGGCTCGCTCTACGATGTGATGATGGTGTTCCTTGAAGATGACGCATATCAGAAATTCAAGCTCTCCGAGGAGGACTACGCTCTGCTCAAGGAGGTGGAGAAAGACCGCGAGAAGAACGCCAGCAAGGAGAAGGACGACAAGGATTCCAAAAACAAGAAAAAGAAATCCAAAAAAGCCGACAAGGAAGCCAAGGAAGAAAAACCTCAGTGGAAGCCTGATTTCGCCGGACTGGACAAACGTACCGTGCGCCTTACTCCAAACTCTTCAGACATCGCCGATGCCCTTATCACCAAGGACGGTGCCACACTCTACTATCTCAGCGCTGTGGAAGGCGGCTACGACCTTTGGAAACGCGACCTACGCAAAGGCGATGTGGAGCTGACCAAGAAGCTCGATGCCGGAGGCATGTCGATGACCATGGACAACGACGGCGTGATGTATCTCCTCGGACGCTCGCCCAAACGGTTCGACCCCAAGAGCGAGAAACTCAAGAGTATTTCGCTCGGCGGCTCGTTCAAGATGGACCGTGCCAAGGAACGCGAATATATGCTGCGCCATGTGTTCAACGAGGTCAACGAACGGTTCTATGTCAAGGACCTCAACGGTGTGGACTGGGAAGGGTACTACCGAGACTATGCCAAATTCCTGCCCCATATCTCCAACAACTACGACTATGCCGTGCTGCTCAGCGAGCTGCTCGGTGAGCTCAACGTGTCGCACTCCGGCGGACGCTTCCGTCCCAAAGGTGCCAAGGAGCCTACAGCTTCGCTCGGTCTGCTCTACGACATGAGCTTCTCCGGCCCGGGCCTGAAAGTGGACGAGATTGTGGAGGACGGTCCGTTTGACCGCTCCAACTCCGCCATGCTTCCCGGCTCGGTGATCACCGCCATCAACGGTGTGGCGCTCGCTGACTCCATCGACACCGACGAGCTGCTCAACGGCCTGCGCGGCAAAAAAACTCTTGTGGAGTTCACCCTCCCCTCCGGCAAGGACGCAAGCGAGGTGGTGCTCCCCATCAGCGCGGGTGCCATGAGCGGACTGATGTACGACCGCTGGATCAAGCAGCGCGAAGCCTACGTGGACAGCCTCAGCAATGGCCGTCTCGGCTACCTGCACCTTGAGTCGATGAGCGATGACAGTTTCCGCGCCATCTACGACAAGCTCCTCGGCAAATACGTGGACAAGGATGGTATTGTCATCGACACCCGCTGGAACGGCGGCGGACGCCTGCATGAGGATATCGAGGTGCTGTTCAGCGGCAAAACCTACCTCACCCAGGAGATTCACGGCGTGGAAACCACTGTGATGCCCTCGCGCCGATGGAACAAGCCCAGCATCATGGTGATTGGCGAGGCCAACTACTCCAACGCCCACGGCACTCCCTGGGTGTACAAACATTGCCGCCTCGGCACACTCGTAGGTATGCCCGTGCCCGGCACCATGTCGAGCGTCAACTGGGAAACTCTCCAGGACCCCTCGCTCATATACGGTATGCCGGTGATCGGATTCCGCACAGCCGAAGGCAACTATCTTGAAAACACTCAGCTTGAACCGGATGTGAAAGTGGCCAACGACCCCGCCGATCTGGTCAAAGGCGTGGACACTCAGCTCAAGGTGGCTGTTGAAACATTATTAAAACAAATTGACAAATAATGGCTAAAACAGGTGATACCGTCCGCTACCTCAACTCCGTGGGCGGCGGTAGAATTATACGCATCGAGGGCAATATGGCCTTCGTGGACGAGGACGGGTTTGAAACTCCCGTGCTGCTCAAGGAGTGTGTGGTGGTGGCTGCTGCCGCGCCCGCTCCCGAGCCCAAGCACACCGCTGTGGCCCCCAAGATACCGCAGCCTCAGCCCTCCACCTCTCCCTCGGCTCCGGTGGCGGCGGAGATCACGGAGGAGGATATGGCCGAGACACCCGAAGGCGAACAGCTCAATGTGGTGCTCGCCTACGAACCGCGTGAAATAAAGCATATCAACACCACCGAGTTTGATGCTTATCTGGTCAACGACTCCAACTACTATCTCTACTTCACATATATGACCCGCGCCGACGCCGACCAAGGGTGGACCACACGCTATGCCGGCATCGTGGAGCCCAACATCCAGGTGTGGCTCGGTGAGGTGCTACGCAGCGATATCCCCGGGATGGAGCGCGTGGCGGTGCAGCTGATTGCCTTCAAGCGCGACAAAGAGTTCAAGCTCAAAAACCCCATTGCGGTGGAGACTCCGCTTGACAACACAAAGTTTTTCAAGCTCCACTGCTTTCACGACAATATCTATTTCGACACTCCCGTCATTGCCATCGACATTGTGAAAAACGATGTGGCAATGAAGCGCGTCACCATCGACTCCTCACGCATCGAGGAGGCCATCAAAGCAAAGAAAGCCGCGGACCGCGAGCATCGCCGGCCTGTGCAGAAGCGCAAAAAGGCGTCCAAAGTCAACGGCGATGTGATTGAAGTGGATCTACATATCCATGAGCTGGTGGACAACACCCGCGGCCTCAGCAATGCCGATATGCTCAATATGCAGATTGACGAATTCCGCCGCGTGATGGACGAGAATATCCGGCACAAGGGCCAGAAGATTGTGTTCATTCACGGCAAGGGCGAAGGTGTGCTCCGGCAGGCACTGCTCAAGGAGCTCAATCACCGCTACAAAGGCCACGATGTGCAGGACGCCTCATTCCGTGAATATGGATTCGGAGCCACCCAAGTCACCATAAAATGATTGTATGTTTTTCCGGTACCGGCAATTCGCTTGCCGTCGCCAACCATATAGCACAGCTCGCCGGGGAGAAGGTTTATCTCCTCGGCGAGCCGTTGCCTTTGTTCCGTCCTCTTCGCTCCGGTGAGAATATGATATGGGTGATGCCCTGCCACAGCTGGGGGATGCCCAAATGGGTGAAGCGTATTTTGCGCTCTCTCTCCATTCCCGGTGCTGAAGCGGCCAACCACCATCTGGTGATGACCTGCGGTGATGATATCGGCCTCGCTCATCTTCAATGGCGCAAAGCTATGGCCAGGCGTGGATGGAAAGCCATCGGCACCTACTCTGTGACGATGCCCAACACCTACGTGCTGCTCCCGGGATTTGATGTTGATTCGCCTGAGGTGGCCAATGTCAAGCTGGAGGCTATGCCGCAACGTGTGGCAAGGATATGGCACGGTATAAAATGTGGCGCAAGGGTTGACGATGTGGTGCGCGGCCCGGCTCCATGGATTAAAACCGCATTGGTCTATCCACTCTTCATGCTACTGCTCACATCGCCCAAGCCGTTCCACCCCACAGATGCCTGCATCAGATGCGCCAAATGTGCCAAGGCTTGTCCCCTCGGCAATATCTCAATGGTGCAACGCCACCCGCAGTGGAGCAAGCGGTGCACCCTGTGTCTCGGATGCTACCACACCTGTCCTGTCCATGCCGTGGCCTACGGCAACATCACTGCCCGCAAGGGTCAGAAACAACTTTGATATTATAATTAATGGCCATCATTGCGGCCACTGTGGTATCGTTGACAGTGTCGCCAGCCACTGTCGTGGCGGTTATGCCAAACTGCTTCAACGAATCCATAATGCTGTGAGGCAACAGCATCTCCATCGGCTCAGTCATCACTATTCTCCCGCCAAACGGATTGGGATACGGCTTTTCGGCCCTGTGTTTCAGCCACCCCGAGAGCACTGCCTCGGGCACAGTTCCGATAGTCGATACAACGGCATCAATATCGCCCCAGGCGCGGCATATTATCGCCACCGACCTGAGCAATGCCTCTCCATCCCCATACTCCACCGGATGCCACTGCGCCCCGACTCTGCGGGCCAGCTCCGTGGATTCAGCCTTGTCACCGCCCATGAACGCCACCTTGCACCCGGTGCAACGAAGCTGCTCCACAATCATCCGGTCAATCTCCGCGCCACTACCTGTCACCAGCACCCTGCGCTCGGCAAACGGCAGCTGCCACACTCCGGGCCGATTTCCGGCAACCGACACCTTGCGCACCGGTCTATAAGCACTGCCTCCATTGCGGTGCTCCTCCATTTTGCGTTCCAGATAGTTATCGGCCATCGTGCTTGGGCGACAGATCGGTGGCGGGGTCGGATCCGATCACCGGATCCTCATCCACCGCTTCCTGCGGTTTGATCTTAAGTTTGATGGCATCGAAGCCGAGTCCATACACCCCGTTCACATTGGCCTGCGTGATGAATGCGTTGGGGTCGATACGCTTGATGATCCGGAATATGTTCACCGACTCTATCTTGCGGCACATCACCAGAAGCACCTTCACCTCCTGCTTGCTGTACCATCCCATGCCTGAAAGCACGGTGCACCCGCGGTTGGCCTCGTTGTTGATGGCGTTGGCTATCTTATCCCAATGCTTGGAGAAGATGGTGAACTGCACCGCCTGACGGTTGGTGTTGATGATCATATCGGCCATGTATGCTACAATCACCAGCACCACAAGGCCGTACACCACTGTATCGATATGATGGAATATGAAGTATCCCGATGATATGATGCAGATATCGCAGTAGAGCATGGTGCGGCCCATGCTCACATTGGTGCGCTTGGTCACCATCGCAGCCACAATATCGGTGCCTCCGGTGCTCCCGTTGTGGGTGAACACCATGCCGAGACCCATGCCACAGAGCAACGCCCCGAGTATCACATTCATAAAAGGTTGTCCTTCAACTAATGGCACCGGAAACATCGGTGTCAATATGCCTATGAACAGTGATATTACAGTGGCTCCGAACACCGTTCTGACCACAAATTGACGGCCCACGATCCTGTAGGCGAAAAACAGCAATATAAGGTTGATGGCGTACTGCGACACAGCCACCGGCACTCCCGTGCCGAACGCGTCAAGGGTCACAAAATAAATAATTGTGCCCAGTCCGGTCACACCGCCTATCACCACCTTTTCGGGGAATATGAACGCGGTGAAACCGAACGAATACAACAATATGCCAAACACTATCACTGCATAGTCGCGGATAGAGTACCACAATTGTTTTTTGGAGAGTTGTAGAGCCATGATATCGGAATGTGTTTGAATGGTACTTGGGAGGGGGTTAATAGAACTTGCGGATACCCATGATTTCGCGGGCCTGTCTAAGGGTTTCGGCAGCGCGGGCGCGAGCCTTCTCGGCACCCATTTTCACCACCTTGCCAAGATACTCCTCATTCGACCGTATATCGAGAATACGCTCACGGATAGGAAGAGTGATGGCAAGGATATCCTCGGCCAGCTGCTTCTTCATATCGCCGTAGCGTATCGAGCAGTCGGCGTAGGCATCGCGGTAGCTCTGCACCACCTCGGGCGCGGAGGTGAGCTCCATGAGGGTCAGCAGATTCTTCACCGGCTCCGATATAGGCTGGTTGGGTGTTTTGGGACCTTCGTCGGTCACAGCACGCATCACCTTTTTGCGGAGCACTTTCTCCTCGTCTATCAGATAGATACAGTTACCCTCGCTCTTTCCCATCTTGCCGGATCCGTCAAGGCCGGGCACTTTCACCGGAGCACCGCCGAATGTGAAATTGGCCGGTTCCGGAAACAGGTCAACGCCGTAGAACGAATTGAAGCGGCGGGCAAAGCGGCGGGTGAGCTCCAGATGCTGCTCCTGGTCCTTACCTACGGGCACATGCATCGCCTTCTGTATCAGGATATCCACTGCCATGAGCGTGGGGTAGGTCAACAGCCCGGCATTAACGCGCTTGTTGGACTCATTGCCGATTATCTCTTTTTCGATATCCTCGCTGTCGCTACGGATGCCGAGCTGCTTGCGGGCCTTGTCCTTGAACGAGGCAGTGCGCATCAGCTCTCCTATGCCCACGTGCATATTGAGCAGCAGATACAGCTCGCTCACCTCAGGCACATCACTCTGCACAAACAGGGTACTCTTCTCGGGGTCAAGACCTGCGGCAAGATACTCCGCGAGGATATTCTTCACATTCTCGTGAAGTTGCGCGGGATCGGGATTGGTGGTCAAGGCATGAAGGTCGGCGATGAAAAACATCGGGTCGTAGTTGTGGCTGTTGTCGTTCTGCATACGCACAAACTTGCTCAGCGCACCGAAATAATTGCCCAGGTGCAGGTTGCCGGTGGCACGTATGCCGCTCAGCACTATCTCTTTTTTATTATTTTCCATATTGTATTCTTATTGTTTTCTGATATTCATTAAAATCTGTAGCCGAGGGTGCCGGTGAAGCTCACGTTGCGCACAGCCGGATGCTCTATGCCGTTGGGTGTGGATGCGGTGTTTTTCACACCGATCTGTGCACGGCATCCCACCACGAGGTGAGGTCCGAAATTGAGCCCGGTGCCGATATACACACCGATGTCACCGCGCAAAAACACGTTCTGGAATGTTGTACCGCTATGGAAGTAGTCGGTTTTCACATCCAGCTTCTCCATCACCAGCTCGTCAAGAGCATTGATGGAACCGCGATACAGCACCTGGTGCTGCTTTCCGGCAAACCCGAACGCATAGTAACCTCCGGCATCCACATTCCAGCGCACACTGTGGGCCACATTGAACCTGAACGACACAAACACAGGAATGTTCAAATACCACATATCGTTGTCAAGATACACCGCACACATTGTCTGCGAATCGGGACTCACCACTGCCATATCCATGGTGTAGGACGAATGAATCACATTGATTTCCGTGCCGAAACCAAGATAATCCCTGAGTCCGAACACGCCTCTCGCCCCGAGGCCGAGCGCATGGCCCATGTTGGTACGCAGATTCTCTATCTGCGGAAAGCAAGATTTATAGGTGTTCATCACCGTGGCCGTTCCCGCTATGGCGTGCACCTCGGTTTCAAGGAACTGCGGTGCTGCGCCCCGCTGAAAAAAAGCGGGGTCATCGGCTCGCGACTGTCCCGCTGCAAGCGTCAGGGCAATGATGGCAATGATATGCTTTAGCTTCATAGCAAACTGTAGATTTTATGCCCCAAAGGTAGTGATTTTTTTCCACACGCCAGCATTAACAAAATTATTTGCGCCTACCATACTCATATTATAATATATTAATGCTACCTTTGCACCAAACTATACTATTAACCCTATTTTTTTATGAAAAAACTTCTACTATCTATTTTTGCAATGATTGTAGGTGTTGTGGCCATGAATGCCGCCGACATTGAGTTTGACTTTGTCAACAACACCTACGGTTTGACTCGTCAGACTGATAATTCAGCTCCTTACATTGACAACGGTGTGAAATGCGTCAACGGCGATGTCACCATCACACTCTTCAAAACCGAAGGGAAGAACGGTATGCGCCTCTGGACCGATGGCCTCCGCTTCTATCAAAAATCCGATGCAGGTATGGACATTTCCGTTCCCGCCGGTAAAACAATGAGCAAGATTGTCGTTGAATACCTTTCCGGTGCATCTTTTGCTCTCGCTGAAGGGTACACCGGCACTTACACAAACGGCACCTGGACCGGCAATGCTGAGTCAGTGAAACTCAACTACAACGCTTCTGCCAACAAAGCCGTGAAAACCGTCACCATCACTCTGGCTGAAGCTCCCGCGGAAGGTCAGGACCTCACCGAGCCCGAAATCAGCATGGAAGCCAACAACATGGTTTCCATCTATCAGGCTGAAGAGGCCGCTGTTTACTACACCATCGACGGCACCGACCCTCTCACCGACCAGCACGTTCCCGCAGCAGGAGCTAAGCTCTACAGCGAGCCTTTCGCCATCACCGAGGCTTGCACCGTCAAGGCTGCCGCCTACGAGGATGGTTCGTTCAGCGCCATCGTGTCGCAGAAAGTTTATCTCAATGTGGTTGGCTCCGTCGCTGCTTTCATAAGCAACGCCAACCCTGCCAGCACACTGCTCAACGCTCCTGTCACCGTGCTCTACAAGAACGGTCGTTATCTGTGGGTGAAGGATGCCGCAACATATATCCTTATCTATAACGGCTCCGACATCGAAATCCCCGTGCTCGCCAACGGTCAGCAGATTGCTACCGTCACCGGTACATACAAGCTTCAGAACAATGTGATTCCTGAAATCGTGCCTACCGAAATCGGCGCTGTAACCGACGGCACTGCCGTTGCTCCCGTGGCCACCACTATCGCCGAGCTCAACAAGGCTGAGATCTCCACCGTCATCAACCACTACTTCAAGCTTGAGAACGTGGATATTGTCGCTGCCACCGCAGCCAACAACTACACCATCTCCCAAGGCACTGAATCAATGATTGGCTACAACCAGTTTGCCAACGCCCAGTTCTACGATGTTCTTGAGATTCCCGAAGGTTCCGGCTTCACCGTGGAAGGATTCATCAGCAGCTACAGCGGCAAGATACAGTTTGTATTCTCGAAAGTTTCCGGTGGTGTGGTCAAAGAAACAGTTGCCACTCCCGAATTCTCTCCCGCAAGCGGCGAACTTGAGGAAGGCGCCCTGATCACCATCACCTGCGCCACCGAAGGTGCCACCATCTACTACACCACCGATGGCTCGAACCCCGCTGAAGGCGGCGATGAGTACACCGCTCCTATCGCATTCACCGGCTCGCAGATGACTGTCACAGCTATCGCTGTAAAGGCTGATATGCTCGACAGCGATCTCGCCACTGCCAACTACACCCTCAAAGTTGCCGGTCAGAGCACAGCTCAGTTCAACTTCGGCGAACAAGGCAATGTCGCTTCCATCGCCTCCTCCACAATTGAAGCTGGCAACGGCCAGAAAGACACTGACCCGAACAATCTCAACGGCGTGGTATTCACCAACCAGCCCCTGCAGCTCATGATCATGACCGCCAATGGCAGCAGTGCTCCCCGCTGGTGGAAAACCGCTACTATCGCTGAAGAGCTCCGCGTGTACAAGAACAACGAAATCACCGTCAGCCTCAACAAAGCCGGCTACAAAATCACAAAGGTTGAGTTCACACAGGGCACAGCTGCCGCCAACAACTACAAGACACTCAAGCTTGCTGCCGCCACCAACCTCACCGAAACCGGCGAATGGAGCGACGACACCAAAGTGTGGACCGCTCCCGCCACCGGCCTTGTCAACAAAGTGGTGTTCACCGTTGACCCCGACAACAACGCTCGTCTTTGCGGTGTGAACGTGACATACGTGGCTGATGCAAACGGCGAAGCTGCCGGCATCAACGCCATTGAAGCTGACAACAGCAACGCCCCCGTTGAGTACTACAACCTCCAGGGCGTGCGCCTGAGCAGCGACAACCTCCCCGCCGGCATCTATATCCGCCGTCAGGGCACCGAAGTCAAGAAAGTGTATGTAGCCCACTAAGCTCCATCATATCCCAACAAAAAAGGGTGCGGTAACGCACCCTTTTTTATTTCCACACCCAAGAATCTTATCGGACTATCCACCACAAAAAAAGCCGCGACCCTTGATAGAATCGCGACTTTTTTCAGAGGTGCCAAGCAGATTCGAACTGCTGTACACGGTTTTGCAGACCGTTGCCTAACCACTCGGCCATGGCACCATGAGCGGATTGCGAGTGCAAAGTTACTCTAATTTTTTTATTCTGCAAACTCTACGCCACATTTTGTGCCATTTTTTTTACAATGACTCGCCAAAAAGCTCCTGCGCAAGCGTGTCGCCACTCTCACACACCGCATGGCGAAACCCCTGAATGTAGGCCTGGGCAGCCTCGGGATACATACGCGCCTTGATGAGCGATTCGCGGGCACGCACATCAAGCAGCTCATTGCGAAGCAAATCGGTGGTGGTGCACCGTTCGAGCATACGGCGAGCATGCACACGGCCAAGTTTGTAGATTGCGCTGTCGCGCTGCGACACCTCGATATCCTGAGTGTCAGCGTTGACATTCTCAGCGCCGCCTCCGCACGATGCGCCCGCCAGCGCAACGCATACGGCAGCAGCCAATGATATATTCTTTATATGGTTCATAATATTGCCTGAGCTATTTTGGCACAAGCCTCGGCATCGGCCAAGGCATTGTGATGATTGTTGAACGGAATACCGAGAAATTCGGCCAATGAAGGGAGAGAAAATGAGGTGCACAGAGTGCGCGGAATCATGCTTCTGGCTTTGGTAAGAGTGCACAGAAATGGGTTGTCGGGCATCTCAAACCCATAATATTTCAATGTGGCCCTCATACACCCCGCATCAAATGCGGCATTGTGCGCCACAAGCGGCAGATTGCCGATGAACGCCCTAAGGTCAGGCCACACAGCGTCAAACTTTGGCGCCGAGGCTACATCCGCGGCGGTGATACCATGAATGGCAGTGAAATTGCGGTAGAAATAGTTCGGCACCGGCGACACAAGGCTATAGAAGCTGTCCACCACCACGCCGCCCTGCACTTTCACGCACCCAACCGAGCAGATGCTGGTGAGGTTGGGGTTGGCTGTTTCGAAATCTATGGCCACGAAATCGGTCATCGCGAGCATAGTTTTTCAGCCGCTTCCCTCACCTGCTCCATCAGCCAGCGCGGGGTGGAAGTGGCTCCGCACACACCGATGGACCGGGCCGAAGCTATCGGCAACGGCTCCACATCGGAAGGGTCGAGCACCGAATAAGTGCGCGGATTCACGCTGCGACATTCATCGTAGAGCACCTTGCCGTTGCTGCTTTTGGCTCCGGTGACGAAAAGAATCACATCGTGAGCGGCGGCGAAGTCGCGCAGGTGCCCCACGCGGTTGCTCACCTGACGGCAGATAGTGTCGGCATACTCCATCTTCACCCCCGGCTTCATCCGGGTGCGTATGGCCTCAGCCATCTCATTGAACCCGGCTATCGACATGGTGGTTTGGGAAAAGAGTTTCACCGGTCGCGAGAAATCAATCTTTTCCATATCCTGCGGATGCTGCACCACGATAGCCTCGCCGTTGGTCTGCCCCACGAGACCGTTGACCTCAGCGTGGCCGGCTTTGCCGTAAATCACCACCTGAGGCCGCTCGGGCTGCTGGTATGCAGCCTTGACACGCCTTTGCAGCGCAAGCACCACCGGGCAGGTGGCATCCACGATGGTAATGTCGTTGTGCTGAGCGAGTTGATATGTAGATGGAGGCTCGCCATGGGCGCGGAGAAGCATCTTCACACCCCGGAGCTTAGGGAGATCCTCATGGGTGACAGTGATAAGCCCCTTACTGCCAAGGCGTCGCACCTCTGCGCTATTGTGCACAATATCGCCAAGACAATAGAGCGGAGCGGAAGCGTCCAGCTCCGCCTCGGCCTGACGGATAGCGGTCACCACCCCCGGACAGAATCCGGAACGCGGATCTATTTCTATTGACGGAACAGCCATCGGCATTATCTATGCTGAAATGTTTAACAATTTTGTTTAACTTTTTTATCAAACAGCTCGGTTAGCCACCGGTTCTGCTCGTCAATGGTCATATTGCCGTTGTCAAGACACACTGCATCGTCGGCTTTGCGCAATGGGCTCTCGGCACGATTCTCGTCGATATGGTCACGGTGTACCACATTGGCCAGCACATCCTCGTAGGTGGCATCCATACCTTTCTGCTGCAGCTCGGCAAGGCGACGGCGGGCGCGGGTTTCCGGCGAGGCGTTGACAAACACTTTCATCTCGGCATCGGGAAACACCGTGGTGCCTATGTCGCGGCCATCCATCACTATGCCGCGCTCCTTGCCGTAGGCCTGCTGCATGGCGGTGAGCGCATGGCGTACCTGCGGCACGGCCGACACTTCCGACACATTGTTGCTCACCTCGAGTGAACGGATAGGTGCCTCTACATTCTCGCCGTTGAGAAGTGTGAACTGCTTGCTGCCGTCCACAAGGAAATCGATATGAATGTCGGGCAAGGCATCCACAAGAGCCTGAGTATTGAGCACGCCCTCGGACGAGATGAAGCCATGGCGCATGGCATAAAGAGTTGCCGCACGATACATGGCTCCTGAATCGATATAACGATACCCTATGTTTTTGGCCAATTCACGGGCCATACTGCTTTTTCCGGAAGAAGAGTAGCCGTCAATGGCCACTATGATTTTGCGATTAATGGATGAGTTCATTGAAGTTGGTGCTGAAGTTAACCATGAAAGTTGTGGCCCCCTTGTGTGGCTGTGCAAACGCCACACCGACACCGAAAGCCTTGACGCGTATCCCCGCTCCGAGGCTGAAGCCGGAGAGGAAGCTGCGCGAATAGGTACTCATGTCGGTGCGTGTTTTATAATTATAGCCGAGGCTCACAAAAAATTTATCGGAAGGAACATAGTTGGCTGAGAAAATCAGGTGGCGGAACAGATTGGACATGAACTTGTCCTTGAGTTCGGGCTTGGCATCGGCCGAGCCGTCGCCGGTTTCGTAGTACGGCAGATGCCATTTGGTGAGGTTCCAGGCATTGATGGAAAACCGGATAGGCAAGGTGCCGAACGACTGCGACCATCCCAGACGGATGTCGATGGGGAGTCGCTCATAGTTGTCGGTGAACCGCTTCAGCTGACCGCCGAGATTGGCCACCACCACAGAGAACGAAAGATCGCGGTCGGCATCATAGTAGTTGACACCAAGGTCGGTGGCCACGGCAAAGGCAGTGTAGTCGGCATAACCGCTATATATCATTTTCAGAGCCACGCCACCGCGCCAACGGTCGGTGATGTCGTGGGTATATGTGCCGGACACCATGAAATCCATAGGCGAGAAATTGCCGAGGATGTTGCCCGCGGCATCTGTTTCCTTCATTGAGCCATAGCCGAAATATCGTGCGGCCACGCCCCAGGCGCTTCGGTCGTTGATGCCGTTGCCGTATGTGAACCCGGCAAAATTGCTGCCGCCTACATAACGCATGTATCCGAACCCGAGCTGTTTTTCAAATTCGGGGCCCATGAGAGCCGGGTTCTGGTCGATGGAGTTGATGTCGTCGGAGATATTGGACACATTCACGCCGCCAAGGCCATAGACCTGCGCGGAAGCCGGAATGTTGAGAAAATTGTAGGCAGGATATGAGTCGGATGCAGCGCACACACCGCCACACATCAACATAGCCACAACCGAAACAATATATAAAATTCGCTTATTCAAAACTATATGTAATCAGAGATTGTACACGTGCCCCGTTATGCGGAGCCATCAGTTTTTAAACGCGCTGCACCCCTCAATATTATGTCCGGTGTCAAAATGTAAACAAAATCAAAACTATAATAATCATTCTCAAAATAGGCCACTGATGTTTGCACAATGAGTGATGACTCACTACATTTGTGCCGTAAACATCACATACGAATTGATTTGATACACAAAATACTCCATATATCTCAACTTGCGGGATGCTTCATGCTGCTGACCGTGGCCACAGACGCATACGCGCAGACACGCCGGATGGTGGCCTATCATCCCGCGACAGTGAAAGGAACAATAAGCTCCGAAATCCATGCCTACATCAGCGACGATGTTGACGAACAGCCCCAATTTCCCGGCGGCGACAATGCCATGCTACAGTTCATCAACCGCGAGCGCAACTATCCCGAAGCGGAGTACAACGCCGGGATTGAAGGTCGAGTGGTGTGCTCGTTCATAGTGGGCACCGACGGAAGGGTACAGAATGTGGAGGTGGTGCGCGGATGCAGCGACGGATTCAACCGTGAGGCCGTGCGCATAATCCGCCGTATGCCTCGCTGGGAAGCCGGCAAGGTGAACGGCAATCCTGTGCCGGTGTATTACATCTTGCCTATACCGTTCAGACTTTAAAACAGTGAATAAGTAAACGGGGCTGCATCGAATGATGCAGCCCCGTTGATTTTTAATTCTGTGGAGAAGGATTAAGCCTGCTTAACCTTTTCAACAATAGCCTTGAAAGCGGCGGGATTGTTGAGAGCGAGGTCAGCGAGCACCTTACGGTTGATCTCGATACCGCTCTTGTGGATAAGACCCATGAGCTTGGAGTAGGAAAGGTTTTCCATGCGTGCGGCGGCGTTGATACGCTGGATCCAGAGTGCACGGAAGTTGCCTTTTTTGTCCTTGCGGTCACGGTAGGCATATGTAAGACCTTTTTCCCAAGTGTTTTTGGCAACGGTCCACACATTGCGGCGGCAGCCAAAATAACCACGGGTGAGTTTCAGGATTTTCTTGCGACGAGCTCTTGAAGCTACATGATTTACTGATCTGGGCATTTTGAAAAATGATTTTGAAAGTTAGCGGCTAATGCTCTTGAGTGCTAAACATTCGGTTAATGAAATAGTAAAAAAATCACGAATTAAAAAGTGATGAGAAAACCAGAACTTTACTTCATGGCGAGAAGCTCCTTGACGGAGTTTTCGTTAGCCTTGGCCACAAGTGCAAAGTGAGTAAGGTTGCGTTTCTGCTTTTTGGTTTTCTTGGTCAGAATGTGGCTTTTGAAAGCGTGTTTTCTTTTGATTTTTCCTGATCCGGTAAGGGCGAACCTCTTTTTGGCACCGGAATTAGTTTTAATCTTAGGCATTTGTTTAACTTTTAATGAAAATATTAATTCGAGTTTTTGCTCAGTATTTATTCTTTATTTCTTTTTTGGCGAGATCATCAGGATCATGCGCTTGCCTTCAAGCACGGGCATCTGCTCCACTTTACCATACTCCTCGAGGTCGTTGGCAAATCTGAGCAACAGCACTTCGCCTTGCTCTTTGAAGAGGATAGAGCGGCCGCGGAAAAAGACATATGCCTTGACTTTGGCACCTTCCTGCAAGAATCCCATGGCATGCTTGAGCTTGAAGTTGTAGTCATGGTCGTCGGTCTGCGGACCGAAACGAATCTCCTTGACCACCACCTTGGTGGCTTTGGCTTTCTGCTCTTTCTGATGTTTTTTCTGCTGATAGAGGAACTTCTGATAATCAAGAATCTTGCACACCGGGGGAGCTGCGTTGGGTGAGATCTCGATGAGATCAAGACCTTGCTCATCGGCGATGCGCATGGCCTCCTGAATGGTGTAGATGCCTTGCTCCACATTGTCGCCCACCAATCGGACTTCGCGGGCACGAATGCGGTCATTGATTGCATAAAGGTCCTTGGAAGTAACGCGGTCGCCTCTACGCTGTGGACCGTTGTTTCGCCGCGGTCCTGCTGGCACAAAAGGTTTTTTCTCCATTCAGTGGGGTTATTGATTAATCATATTGTTGACTTCTTGAGCCAAATTTTGTGCAAAGGTAGTAATTTTCATCGTACCTTTATCACCTTCGCCCTGTTTTCTTACAGAAATTTCACCATTTTCGGCTTCTTTTTCACCAACGATGAGCATATAGGGGATTCTACGGAGCTCATTGTCGCGGATTTTCTTGCCGATTTTCTCGTTTCTGTCGTCAATGATGGCGCGGATATCGTGCTTGTCGAGCTCGGCCACTACCTGACGGGCATAGTCGTTGAACTTCTCGCTGATGGGGAGCACCACACACTGCTCGGGGGCGAGCCAGAGGGGGAAGCGGCCTGCGGTGTGCTCGAGGAGCACAGCCACGAAACGCTCCATGGATCCGAAGGGAGCACGGTGAATCATCACAGGACGATGCTTCTGGTTGTCGGCGCCGGTATATTCGAGCTGGAAACGCTCAGGCAGGTTGTAGTCCACCTGAATGGTGCCGAGCTGCCATCGGCGACCGATAGCATCCTTGACCATGAAGTCGAGCTTCGGGCCGTAGAAGGCGGCTTCTCCAAGTTCGGTGCGGGCTTTGAGACCCTTTTCAGCGCAAGCCTCAATGATGGCCTGCTCTGCGAGATGCCAGTTTTCGTCAGTACCGATATATTTCTCCTTGTTGTTGGGGTCACGGAGGGAAATCTGTGCCTCGTAGTTGTCAAATTTCAGAGCCTTGAAGATATAGAAAATAATATCCATCACCTTCAGGAATTCATCCTTGATCTGGTCGGGGGCACAGAAGATATGTGCGTCGTCCTGCGTGAATCCGCGCACACGGGTCAAACCGTGGAGCTCGCCGCTCTGCTCGTAGCGATAGACAGTGCCGAACTCGGCAAGTCGCAGAGGCAGATCGCGGTAGCTGCGTGGGAACGCTTTGAAAATCTCACAGTGGTGAGGACAGTTCATCGGTTTGAGCAGATATTCCTCACCTTCTTCGGGAGTGTGGATGGGCTGGAAGGAGTCCTTGCCATATTTGGCATAGTGGCCCGAAGTCACATAGAGGTTTTTGTTACCGATATGAGGGGTGATAACCTGCAGGTAGCCGTATTTCTTCTGAATCTTGCGGAGGAACTGCTCCAGACGGTCGCGCAAAGCGGCACCTTTGGGGAGCCAGAGGGGGAGACCGGCGCCCACGTTCTGTGAGAACGCGAACAGCTCCATCTCCTTGCCGAGCTTGCGGTGGTCACGCTTCTTGGCTTCTTCCAGCAGAGCGAGATACTCGTCGAGCATCTTCTGCTTGGGGAAAGTGATACCATACACGCGCACGAGCTGGTTGCGCTTCTCGTCACCGCGCCAATAAGCGCCGGCGAGCGACATCACTTTGACAGCCTTGATGGGAGCGGTGGTGGGGATATGCGGTCCGCGGCAGAGGTCGGTGAAATTGCCTTGAGTGTAGGTGGTGATATGACCATCCTCGAGCTCGCTGATGAGCTCGCACTTGTACTCCTCGCCACGGTCGCCGAACATCTTGAGGGCATCGGCCTTGGAGATATCCTTGCGCACAATAGCTTGCTTCTGACGGGCGAGTTCAAGCATCTTTTTCTCAATCTTGGGGAAATCGGCGGCAGTGATTTCGTTCTGACCCGGGTCAATGTCGTAATAGAAACCGTTCTCAATGGCCGGACCGATACCGAATTTCACACCGGGATAAAGCTCCTGAAGTGCTTCGGCAAGAAGGTGGGCCGAGCTATGCCAGAAGGCATGCTTGCCTTCGGGGTCGTCCCACTTGAAAAGGCGGATGCTGGCATCTTCACTGATGGGGCGGGTCAAATCCCACTCCTGATCATTGACAGAAGCTGCGAGCACATCCTGAGCCAACCGCGGGCTGATGCTTTCAGCAACTTGCAGCGGGGTGACACCGCTTTCAAACTGCTTCACTGAATTGTCAGGGAAAGTGATATTTATCATGTTGATATACAAACTATTATTACACATTGTGAGCCACCGGTTGCGGAAACCGGAGGCAAAATCGATTGCAAATTTAATCTATTTATTTGATTTCCCCATCATTAACGAGGATTTTTTTCGTTTGATGTGAACAGTTGCATGCGACAGTTGGCACAATCAAATTCAACGGCGAGGGTTGCGCCGGGAGATTCAAGCGTCAGGGGACCTTTCCACTCCTTCCCTTTGGCAGTGCGCAGACAGCGACCGAGCTCACGCCTCAGACAATATCGCGTGTCCATCACTCTGATGCGTCGTGCGGGGTCGGGCTCCACCTCAAGGGCGTGCTGCTTCACCACAGCTCCATGGTCGGTATAGAACTTCTCAGCAAGAGCGTTGGCCACATTGTCGTGTCGCGACAGCATCTTGCCTCCGAGCAGACGGTCAAGCTCTGCATCGTTGGCAGGGCGGCGGTAGTCAATCCGTGCGGTTGATATTCTCACCTCATCGAGACGGGCAAGAATATCGCGGCGCATCGATGCAAGAAGCGACACCGGAAGGAACAATTCGCCTACAGTGTCGTTGACACTGCCCAATTCATAGTGAGTGCCACCGAGCTTACCGAGGGTGCCGGCGCGAACTGCTTCCTGCGGCTTGGCGGCAGGAAGCAACTCGACAGGAGCTGTGATTTCCACCGAAGCACCCGACTCGTCAGATGCACGCAGAGCCACGCCCCACCCTATTGGCCGCAGTTCAAAATCCACCCGGAGCCGACGATCGGAGGTGCGTCCGAGCATGAGGTCGGTCCACACCTTGCTGCGGTTGCGATACAGAGTGTCCCCCACCCTCGGAGCTATGCGCGAGGCCGGGAAAAGCTTGTTGCCCTCCACTTTATTGAGCCTGAACCCTTCAAACTCGCCAGAAGCGGAGAAGAATCCGAGGCCGTCGCCGTTGGCAAGCGGAGTGTCAAGGTCGGCGATGATGCTTCCGGGGAGAATCTTGCGCACTTTGCCCACCGGCTCGCCGCTCCATTTGGGGGAATCAATCGATGCCATACGCACAGCGGGAGTCACGGGGTGAGTGAAATAGGATGTGAACCCACGGTTGAACCCTTTGGCCACATCGGGAGTGAACGAGAAATGTTCTGTGCCGTAGGATGACCGGCAGTACAATTGCGGGTGAGCCGCAATCTGCTCATCGAGCAACCGGCGATAGTGGGCCGTGATATTCTTCACATAGTCGGCATCCTTGAGGCGCCCCTCGATTTTGAACGACGACACACCGGCCTCGAGCATTGCGGCAATATCGCAGGAGCGGTTGAGATCCTTGAGCGACAGCAGATGCTTGCCTTTGACAAGCACACGGCCTTCACCATCAAGCAGATTGTAGCGAAGGCGGCATATCTGTGGACATTCACCGCGGTTGGCACTGCGATGCTGCATGGCCCATCCGGCCTGACAGTCGCCGCTGTAGCTCACACACAGGGCGCCATGCACAAAAGCCTCGAGCGGCAGGTCCACCGCCTGATGGATGGCCGCCGTTTCCTCCAGCGACAGCTCTCTGGCCAGTACCAGCTGCGAAAACCCGGCAGCCTGGAGTATCAGGGCCTTTTCGGGGGTGCGGAGATCGCACTGCGTGCTGGCATGAAGCGCAATGGGTGGAATATCGAGCTTCAGAAGCGCCATATCCTGCACGATGAGAGCGTCCACACCTATTTTATATAAGGAGTGTACGAGCTGCTCCACCTGACGGAGCTCGTGGTCATAGACAATAGTGTTGACCGTCACATAGACTCTTGCGCCGAACAGATGGGCATACTCCACCACGCGGGCAATATCGTCCGGTGAATTGGCAGCCGCCGCGCGCGCACCGTGGGACGAAGCACCCATATACACCGCATCCGCACCATGGGCGATGGCTTCAATGGCCACCTCGGCATTGCGTGCCGGAGCGAGCAACTCTATGGCACGGGGCATATCAGAGGATTTGAGCAAGTTTGTTGTAGTTGGCCCTACGGGTGGCACCCATAATCAAAAAGAGGTCAATGAACCACCACACACCGCAACCACCGCCGGTGATGAGCTTGCCGATACCGAGACCGATATTGCCGATATAGAACCTGTCAACACCGAACTCACCGAGAAATATGGAGAGAATCAAAGCCACCACGGGATTTTTGAAACTCATGGAGGAAATGAAAGGCCATCTGTCCTCAGGGCAGGCGAGCAACGTGTTGCGAATGATAATTTTGGTGGAATCAGGGAAATTATTGGCATTAGTGGCCATGAAAAGATCAACTTGCTCTTGACGCATAATGAAGTGGGATTGTTTATGGTTAATTGATATAATCGATTTTGAAAATCACCGGCCTGATACCGTCGGGGCACGACACGATGACAGAGCGAGAGCCGGAGCAGGAGTCCATATCCCCTGTGAGATGGGAGCTGATGGCTTTCCAGGCCTTGGGACACATCCCCTCGGGCATCCGTCCGGAGCCGACTGTCCAGCTCATACCGGCTGAGAGCATGGGGCAAGGACCGGCATCGGGATCGGAAGCGAATCGCGCCTGGAGGTCGGGGTGGCATCCGCAGCGGAGCACACTCACCACGCAGCGTTGGCGCGACGGCACGGCAGCCAGCATACGAGAGGGCATCAAGGCGGCCAGCAGAGCTGTCCCGGCGGCAAACTTGCAAAAGTCTCTACGGTTCATCGCATACAGAGTTAACAAACGCAAAAGTAAATAAAATCCGGCCAATCCGCAACTTTTTAGACTGTAACAATGTTGTAACATAGAACGACGACAAGCGGCTACATATCCGACAAATCAGCCGCACACGACAAGACAAACTTATTATCAAACAGAATACAAAAATCCAAAACTTTCAAGTATTATGAACACTGCTCCATTACAAGGCATCAAAGTGGTAGATTTCACCAATGTGCAATCCGGTCCTTCCTGTACACAGCTTCTGGCATGGCTCGGAGCCGATGTAGTGAAAATTGAACGCCCCGGCACCGGCGACGCCACCCGTAACGAACTTCAGTTCCTTCCCGATGAGCCGAGCTACTACTTCCTGCAACTTAACAGCGACAAGAAGTCGCTCACCCTTGATGCCGCCACCCCTGACGGCAAGGCAATCCTCACCAAACTTATTGAACAGGCAGATATATTTATTGAAAACCTCCATCCGGGAGCAATGGACAAACTCGGCTTCAGCTGGGAGGAAGTTCATAAAATCAACCCCCGCTGCATCTACGGCACCATCAAAGGATTCCCTGTATCGTCCAAGTATAAGGACCTGAAGGCATACGAACCTGTGGCACAGGTGACAGCAGGTGCTGCCTCCACCACCGGCTGGTATTCCGGTCCCGACAACATCCCTACACAGAGCGGCGCCGCCCTCGGCGACTCCAACACCGGTATGCACATAACCATCGGTTTGCTCGCAGCATTGTTGCAGCGTGAAAAAACCGGCGAAGGCTCGTTTGTATATCAGAGCATGCACAACGCCTGCCTCAACCTCTGCCGTATCAAGACCCGTGACCAGCTCACTCTTGACCGTATCGGTTATCTTACCCAGTTCCCGCAGTACCCCAACGAAAAATTCCCCGACTATGTGCCCCGCAGCGGCAACCAGGAAGGTTCGGGTGTGCTTGGCTGGACCTACAAGTGTAAGAACTGGGAAACCGACCCCAACGATTATGTATATGTGATTCTGCAGCGCGGCGCTAAAGATTTCAAACTTGCTTGCGAAGCACTCGGATTCGAGGACTGGCTCACCAACCCCGACTTCAACACCGCCGATGCCCGCGACAAACACAAACAGCAGGTATGGGCCCGCATCCAGGAATGGTGTATCACCAAGGACAAATACGAAGTTACCGACCTACTGTCGAAAGCAGGCGTGCCTGTGGCACCTGTGCTCAACACCAAGGAGATTATGGAAGATGAGAGCCTGTATGACGGCAACACCCTCGTGAAGATCAACCAGGGCGGCAAGATCGGCGAATTTGTGACCGTCGGCGTACCGTTCACCATCTCCAACTATCAGCCTACCTACGGTCCGTGTCCTACCCTCGGCGGAAACACCAACGAAGTGCTCTCCGGCCTTGGCTACACCGCCGAACAGATTGACTCGTTTGCCAAGAACGGCACCACCGCTCCCCTGCCCGACGGACAGATGTAACCACATACTCCTATATATAACACAATCACGAGGTGGCTTGAGGATACGCCCCATGGCTCATTCCCGAGCCACCTCTTTTTTCATTACCATTCTCTCACAAAAAAATATAGTTACTATGGCAACTACCAACACTACTCCAGCCGCAAATGCTCCGAAATTTCCGGAGCAGGTGACAGGTATGTACATACTTGCCGAATCGCTCAAGCGACTGGGGCTAAATGATGTGTATGGCCTTGTGGGCATCCCCGTGACCGAGGTTGCATACGCCATGCAGAAAATAGGGATGAACTACTACGGATTCCGGTTCGAACAGCAGGCCGGCATGGCAGCAGCCACCCACGGCTTCCTGACCAAGAAACCGGGAGTGCTCCTGACTGTGTCGTCGCTCGGCATGATGAACGGCTTGACCGCCACAGCCAACGCCACCGTCAATTGCTATCCCATGATACAGATATCCGGTGCCTCCGACCCCACAATGGTGGATATGGATATGGGCACATACGAACAACTTGACCAGCTCAACACTGCCCGTCCTCTGGTGAAGGCGGCTTTCCGCTGCTCCCACGCCAAGGATATACCTCAGGCCGTGGCCCGCGCATATCGTGCCGCCGTGAGCGGTCGTCCCGGCGGTGTGTATATCGACATGACCACCCCCGCGCTCGCCGAGGTGATGAATGCCGAAGATGCCGAGAAACTCTACTACACCCCTGTGGATATGTATGCCACCGTGGCACCTACCCAGGCCGCTGTGGACCGCGCCGTGGAGACCCTTGTGGCCGCCAAACGCCCCGCAATCCTGCTCGGCAAAGGCGCAGCCTACGCACAAGTGGATGACAAAATCAAAACCCTCGTTGAAACCTACAAGATACCGTATCTCGCCATGTCGATGGCCAAGGGTCTGATGCCTGATGCCGGTGAATACAGCGCCCTGAGCTGCCGCTCCACAATCATGGAGAAGGCTGATGTGGTGATGGTGATAGGTGCCCGCATCAACTGGATGCTGTCGTTCGGACGAGGCAAATGGAATCCCGAGATGAAATTCATCCAACTCGATGTGGAGCCGAGAGAGATGGACCGCAATGTGCCTATCGCCGCACCGGTGGTGGGTGATATGGGCCAGTCGCTCGACATGATACTCACCGGACTGAAGGGAAAGACCCTCGCTGCCGACCCCGCATGGCTGGCATCGCTCCAGGCCGAGAGCAAGGTGAAGAACACCAAATTCCGGGCCCGTCTGGAAGCAGCAGCCCCCGCCATGCCTATGAACCACTGGACAGCCCTGTCGGTGGTGAAGCCCGTGCTTGAAGCCAATCCGGATGTGATACTGGTGAACGAAGGAGCCAATACCCTCGATGACACCCGCGACTCAGTGGATATGTCGCTGCCGCGCCACCGTGTGGACTGCGCATCATGGTCCATCATGGGTATGGGCATGGGGTCGGCCATCGGAGCCGCCGTGTCCACCGGCAAGAGCGTTGTGGCTGTGGAAGGTGACTCCGCGTTCGGATTCTCCGGCATGGATTTCGCTACTATATGCCGCTACAAACTGCCTGTGACAGTGGTGGTGTTCAACAACGGCGGTATCTACAACGGTATCGGCGTGAACCCTGGCGGAGGCGACGCACCCGCGCCCACCACTTTGGATATCAACGCTCAGTACAACCTCATCGGCGAAGCGTTCGGTGCCGCCGGCTACCGCGTGGACAATACCGCTGATCTCAAGAAGGCTCTCGAAGAGGCTATAGCATCCAAGAAACCGGCCCTTATCGATGTGCAGCTCGGCGCAGACTCCGGCAAGGAGTCCGGCCACATAGGCTACCTCAACCCCACCCCGCTTATCGAATATACCGTATAGGCACACACATAACAAAAAATCATTAACCCGTTAAAAACTATTCATTATGGGTATTAGTCATATTCTATTGTATGCCATCGTGCCTATCGTGGTGATTATGCTCGCAGGATTTATTTCCGGCAAGAAGGGTATATTCAGCGGCGACGATGCCAAAAAATTCAACAAAGTGGTACTTGACTACGCTTTGCCGGCAGCATTGTTCGTGTCAATTGTACAGTCGAGCCGTGAGATGCTCTACGCCGATCTGAAACTATCGCTTATATCGCTTGTGGTGATCATGGCGTGCTTCATGCTCGTTTACTTCATCTTCACCTACTGCTTCAAGGGGAACAACGGTGCTGACGGTGCCATAGCCGCGCTTATCAACGGCTCGCCGACAATCGGCTTCCTCGGATTTGCAGTGCTGGAGCCTATCTTCGGCACCACCCCTGCTGTGGCTCTTGTGGTGGCGATAGTAGGTATCGTGGTCAACGCCGTCGGCATCCCTGTGGGTCTGTCGCTGCTCAACGCATCGCTCGACAAGCAGGGCCGCACCCCCGGCTCAAAAAAGGAGAGTGCATGGAAGCCTGTGATCCATGCCCTTGAACAGCCTGTGGCATGGGCTCCTATCCTTGCCGTGGTGCTGGTGCTCGTAGGAGTGAAATGGCCGGAATGGCTGTCGCCTTCATTCAACCTTATGGCCAAAGCCAACGCATCCATGGCTGTGTTCTCAGCCGGCATCACTCTCAGCGCAGTGGCATTCAAGCTCAACTGGCAGGCCATTCTCGGCTCCATCCTCAAGCTTATCCTCATGCCTGCTGCAGCACTGGTAGTAGGACTGCTGTTCCACATGGATCCCTTGAATCTCAAGATGCTCGTTGTGGCATGTGCCCTTCCCCCGGCATTCTCCGGCATCATTATCTCGGATGAGTACAATGTGTATGTGGCCACCGGCACTTCTTCGCTGACCCTCAGCGTGATACTATTCGTAGCGTTCTGCCCGCTCTGGATATGGATCACCGACATGGCACTCAACGTGTTCTAACCTTACAGGCTACCCGCAATCTTTATTCTTTATACACTCACTCCGCCGCGGTTTTATCGGTCACACTGATGCGCGGCGGAGTTTTTCACTATCACCAACCGAATCCACACCGTTATGGCCAAACAGATAATCGACGGATGCACAGCAGCCGCGTATGCAGCATACTCACTTAGCGAAATTGCCACCATCTACCCCATCACCCCCGTTGCCTCAATGGGCGACACCGCCGACAAATGGGGTATAGACGGGAAACTCAACCTCATGGGTGCACCGATGCAGGTGAAGGAGATGGAGAGCGAGCTCGGAGCCGCCGGAGCCACCCACGGAGCCCTCGCGGCCGGAGCGTTAGCCACCACATTCACCGCCTCGCAGGGGTTGCTACTGATGATACCCAACATGTATAAGATTTCGGGAGAGCTGCTTCCGGGAGTGTTTCATGTGGGAGCGCGGTCGATAGCTACTCATGCGCTGTCAATATTCGGCGACCATCAGGATGTGATGGCGTGCCGGGCCACGGGATTCGCCATGCTCGCTTCAGCTTCGGTGCAGGAGGCTGAGGATCTGGGATTCATAGCCCATCTGGCAGCTATCGATGGATCGGTGCCTGTGCTCCACTTCTTCGACGGATGGCGCACGAGCAACGAGATGGACACCATCGACATGGTGGATTACGAAACAATCCGTCCGCTTGTGAACTGGGACAAGGTGAAGGCTTTCCGCGCCCGAGCCATGAACCCCGAGCACCCCGACCTTCGCGGGTCAGCCCAGAATGCGGATGTCTATTTCCAGAACCGCGAGGCCGCCAACCGCTACTACAACGAATTTCCGGCTGTGGTGCAGGCGGCTATGGACCGCTATGCCAAGGCCACCGGGCGAGAGTATCATCTGTTTGACTATGTGGGTGCCCCGGATGCAGAGGTGGTGTTGGTGAGCATGGCCTCGTCGTGCGAGGTGATAGAGCAGACTATAGAGCATCTCAACACCCGGGGGTACAGATGCGGAGTGGTGAAGGTGCGTCTTTACCGGCCTTTTGACGCCGCCGCCATGCTGGCAGCACTGCCCGGGAGCGTGCGCACTATAGCTGCGCTTGACCGCACCAAAGAGCCGGGAGACCAGGGCGAGCCGCTGTATCAGGATGTGGTGACCGCTGTTCATACAGCCGGACTCAGTATCAGGGTGATAGGCGGCCGATACGGATTGTCGAGCAAAGAGTTTGACCCGGCGATGGTGAAAGCTGTGTGCGACGAGGCGATGCGCCCCGAGCCGAAGCAGCAGTTCACTGTGGGCATCAACGACGATGTGACCCACCTGTCGCTGGATTATGACGACACCCATTTCCTTGTCACTCCCGAGGGTGAGGTGCAGTGCGAATTTTACGGTATGGGGTCGGACGGCACCGTGGGTGCCACCCGCCAGATAGCATCGATGATAGGGAACGCCACCGGACTCTATGCCCAGGCTTATTTTCAATATTCGGCCAAGAAATCGGGCGGCTACACGGTGAGCCAGCTCAGGTTCGGCCCGCAGCCGATACGGTCGGCCTACCGCATCAAGAATGCCGACTATATAGCGTGCAACAAGAGCAACTATGTGCACCGGTTCGCGCTGCTGGAGAATATAAAGGAGGGCGGAATATTTGTGCTCAACTCGCCGTGGAGCCTGAGCGATATGGAGCGGGAGCTTCCCGCACGGCTCAAGCGCAGGATAGCAGCTGCGAAAGTGCGGATGTACAATATCGATGCAGCCGCGATAGCTGAGCAATGCCAGCTCGGGGTCCGCATCAACACCATAATGGAAACAGTGTTTCTCCACCTTATGCCGGTGATGCCACAGAGCAAGAGCCTGGCTCTGCTCAAGGAGGCGATAACTAAAAGCTATGCCCACGAGGGCGGAGAGGTGGTGAACCACAACATAGCGGCTGTGGAGCAAGCCATAGCCTCATTGAACGAAATAACATATCCCGCTTCGTGGGCCGCGGCAACCGACAGCAGCGTAGCCGCGGAGGAAGCAGTGCCGAAATTTGTAGAGGATGTGGCGCGTCCATGTCTTGATTTGTTGGGTAATGATCTTCCGGTGTCTGCCTTCACTCCCGACGGCACGATGCCGATGGGCACCACGGCCTACGAAAAGCGGGGTATAGCCATAAAGGTGCCGCAATGGCACTTTGACAAATGTGTGGAATGTACGGAATGCTCGCTGGTGTGTCCGCACGCCGCCATCCGGCCCTATCTTCTCACCGATGCCGAGCTGGCCGGGGCTCCCGAGGGGTTTGACACCAAGCCGGCTCATGGAGCGGAGCTGCAGGGGTTGCATTTCAGGATACAGGTGTATGTGGACGACTGCACGGGATGTGCTTCGTGCGCCACAATCTGCCCCGGGCATGCGCTGGAGATGGTGGCACGAACCTCCCAGGTGGCGCAACAGCGGCAGGCGTTGGATTACGTGCGTAGCCATGTGAGCATCAAAGACAGACTGCTGCCCAAAACCACCATACCGGGCACACAGCTGTGCGAACCGTGTCTGCAATTCTCGGGAGCGTGCGCCGGATGCGGCGAGACTCCCTACGTGAAGCTGCTCACCCAGCTGTTTGGCAACCGTATGCTGATAGCCAACGCCACAGGGTGCTCTTCGATATGGGGTGCCAACTATCCGAGCAACGCCTACTGCATGGACCGTCATGGAATGGGTCCGGCGTGGGGCAACTCGCTGTTTGAGGATAATGCCGAATATGGTTTTGGTATGTTGTGCGCCGTCAACCATCGCAGAGATGCCCTCAAGGCGTGTGCTGTACGGCTGGCAGCCGACAGCAGTGTGGAGCAGCAGGTTCGCGATGCCGCAGCGGCATGGGTGAAAGCGTTCCACTCCCCCGCCGGTTCGCAGCGCACCGCCAAAGCGCTGATTGATGCCATCGGCACCGACTCCGCCAACCACGATGCCAAGCAGATATTGCGGCAGGCCGATATGCTGACCGCCAAGAGCGTGTGGGCAATCGGCGGCGACGGATGGGCCTACGACATCGGTTTTGCCGGGCTTGACCATGTGCTGGCACAGAACGAGAATATCAACATCCTTGTGATGGACACCGAGTGCTACTCCAACACCGGCGGCCAGACCTCCAAGGCCACCCCGCTCGGCGCCGTGATGAAATACGCTGCCGACGGCAAACGCACCACCAAAAAGGACCTTGGAAGGATGATGACGACATACGGTCATGTGTATGTGGCATCCATAGCACTCGGTGCTAACTATCAGCAGGCCATCAACGCGCTGATTGAGGCGGAGGCGTATCCCGGGCCGTCGATAGTGATAGCCTACTGTCCGTGTATCAACCACGGCATCCGCAGCGGCATGAGCCACTCGATTGTGGAGGAGAAGCTGGCTGTCAAAGCAGGGTACTGGCAACTGTACCGCTACAACCCCACCCTCGCAATGCAAGGCAAGGAGCCTTTGACTGTGGACTATCCACAGCCCGACGGCACACTTGTGAACTTCATCAACGGCGAGGACCGCTATGCCGACCTCAGGATGGTGGACCCCGAAGCAGCCGCAGTGCTCCAGCCGCAGCTGGCACAACGGGTAAAGAAACTATACTCCATAATCACCGGTCTCGGAAAGGTGGATCTACAGTGAGGGTGTAGAGATTTTTTAACATCAGGGGGCAGGGAAATTGCCCGCAGGCGCGCTATCTTTGCACAGCGTATGATAGCACTGATGGACTGCAACAATTTTTTCGTGTCGTGCGAGCTTACCCTCCGCCCGGAGCTGAAAGGTCGCCCGGTGGTGGTGTGCGGCCCCAACGGAGGATGTGCGGTGGCGATGAGCAATGAGGCCAAAGCTGTGGGGATAACGAGGGGAATACCGATGTTTAAGGTGAAGCATCTCGTTAACCGCCACAAGATAGTGATGCTACCGGCCACCCATGGTCTCTACAATGAAATCTCTGCCAAGGTGATGCACCTTGTGGGGTCGATAGTGGAGGATATAGAGGTGTACTCCATCGATGAGGCTTTTCTGCATATAGAGTTTGATGGAGCGGAAGCGGTGGATTTCTGCAAATATGTGAGAGCGGAGGTGCTTGACCACACCGGAATCCCGGTGTCGATAGGTATCTCCACCACTAAAACCTTGGCCAAGGTGGCGGCACGGTTTGCCAAGAAGCACAGAGGCTACGGCGGTGTGTGTCTGATGGACACCGAGGAGAAAATCAAAAAAGGTCTGGAGCTGACCGACATACGCGATGTGTGGGGCCTTGGCCGCAGGCTGACGCGCAAGATCACCAATGCCGGGATTGTGAACGCTGCCCAGTTTGCGGAGTTTCCGGAGAAATATATAGCGCAGGCGTTTTCGGTGAATGTGGTGCGTACCCACCGGGAGCTGCGCGGCAAAACGTGTTTTGACAGGGAGAGCCACCGGTCGGTGCACAACACTGTGAGCCACACGCGCACATTTGCCTCAGATATATATGAGTATGCCGGGCTGTCGGCCCGCGTGGCGGAATATGCCTCCTCGGTGGCGTTGCACCTTCGCCGCTACAAACGGCTGGCGGTGAATATAGAAGTGTTCATCACCACCAATCCATATCACGAGCGCGCCCCACAGCGCACGGGGGTGGTGGCGGTGACGCTTGACGAGCCGAGCAACGACACCATGGTGATAGCCCGGGCGGCCGCTGCGGCATTGGAAAAGGTATGGCTACCGGGGTACGGGTATAAACGCGCCGGAGTGTCGGCCATAAAAACCATCAGCGCCGGGCAGCGTCAGCTGTCGCTGTTCGGCGACCACGACAAGGACAGAAAGCGCACACAGCTGATGCGCACTCTCGACACCCTCGCCCAATCGGGGGTGGATGTGCATCTAGCATCAACGCAGCGGGGTCCCGAAACCGAGGAGCAGAAGCGGCGCAACAGCACAGAATGGCATTGAGAGTTGCAAGTTAGCGATTAAAGCGTTACCTTTGTAGTATTGAATTGAAAACAGTACTCCCAATATCTTGAAACGATGGAAAAACCTCGTATCCTTGTAACCGGTGGCACCGGTTATATCGGCTCCCACACAGTGGTAGAGCTTCAGAATGCCGGCTATCCGGTGGTGATAATCGACAATTTGTCAAACAGCAACATTGATGTGCTCAACGGCATAGAACGCATCACCGGCATCCGCCCCGACTTTGTGGAGGCCGACTGTACTGACATTGCCGCGCTCCGCAAGCTGATGAAAGATTATCCCGGCATCAAGGGAATCATTAATTTCGCAGCAAGCAAGGCTGTGGGCGAATCGATGCACAAACCTATCCTGTACTACCGCAACAATCTCGGCACGCTGCTCAATCTGCTTGAAATCATGCCCGAATACGATGTGAAAGGGATTGTGTTCTCCTCCTCGTGCACAGTGTATGGCGAACCCGACCACAACCCCGTGACCGAGAACACCCCCATCAAACCCGCCACCTCACCATACGGCAACACCAAGCAGATCAGCGAGGAGATAATAACCGATGTGGTGCGCTCCGGTGCTCCCATCAAGAGTGTGATACTGCGCTATTTCAACCCCGTTGGAGCGCACCCCACCGCCGAAATCGGCGAGCTGCCCAACGGCGTGCCCCAGAACCTCATACCTTACCTCACCCAAACAGCCATGGGCATCCGCAAGGAGCTGAGCGTGTTTGGCGATGACTACAACACCCCCGATGGCTCATGCATCCGCGACTATATCAATGTGGTGGACCTCGCCAAGGCTCATGTGATAGCTGTGGAGCGTATGCTCAACGACAAGAGCGAGGATAAGATCGAGATCTTCAACCTCGGCACCGGCCTCGGCACTTCGGTGCTCGAGCTCATAGCTGCTTTCGAGCGTGCCACCGGGGTGAAGGTGCCCCACAAGATTGTTGGCCGCCGCGAAGGCGACATCGAGAAAGTGTGGGCCGACCCCACACATGCCAACAAGGTGCTTGGCTGGACTGCCAAGGAGAGCATTGACGACACCATGCGCTCGGCATGGGCCTGGCAGTGCAAGCTCCGCGAGCGCGGCGTGATGTGATAATGAAGCAACTGCTGTTGACAATACTGCTACTGTGTACGGCTTCTGCCTTCGGGCAGAAGCCTGACAGTGTGTTGTCGGCACCTACGGTGTCGCTGCTCACCTGTGCGCCGGGATGCGACATCTATGAGCTGGAAGGTCACACCGGGCTGCGGCTGAAATTCCCCGGCAGCGACATGGTGGCCAACTGGGGATTGTTTGACTTTGACTCGCCCAACTTCGTGTATCGCTTCGTAAAAGGCGAAACCGACTACATGGCAGGCATTTGCCCCACCGACCTGTTTCTGGCCCAGTATATCCACGAGCATCGCAGAGTGACCGAGCAGGTGCTCAACCTCACACCTCAGCAAGCCATACGGGTGATGGAGCTGGTGATGGAGAACTGTACTCCGCAAAACCGTGTGTACCGCTACAACTATGTGCGCAACAACTGCGCCACTCGCCCCATGGCGTTGATTGAATCGGTGCTCGGCAGCGAAATCAATTTCGGCACACCTGCGGCAGCCGCCGAGGGTGACACCTGGCGCGCCGTGATGCGCCGCTACCACCGCAACTATCCGTGGTATCAGTTCGGCATCGACCTCGCTCTCGGCTCCGGGATAGATTTTCCAATCACCAACCGCGAGCAGATGTTCGCGCCGCAGAGCCTCATGGAGATGGCGGCATCGGCCACCATCACCGATTCGTGCGGCAGAGCCATGCCGCTGGTCACCCAAACCAACATTCTCACCCCCGGCAGCGCGGAAGGCACTGTGCTCTCTCCCACGCCATGGTACGCCACACCAATTTTCTGGAGCGTGGTGCTGATGGCGCTGGTGATGTGGATATCATGGCGCAACATCCGCTCCGGCCACCTCAGCCGCTGGCTCGACGCCATATTCTACACCCTGCTGGGCGTCACCGGATTGGTGATAGCATTTCTGGTGCTGGTGTCGGAGCATGAAGCCACCTCGCCCAACTATCTCATACTGTGGATTAATCCGCTGTGTATGCTGGTGCCCGCACTTTTATGGAACAAAAAAGGAAGAAACGCATTATATATATATCAATGGCTCAATCTGTGTGCGATAGTGTCGTTTGCCGCCACATGGGTGTTTGGCATCCAGAGCGGTAATGCAGCATTTGGCCCGCTGCTGCTGGCCGATGCCACACGAGCCGTAACCTATATCATCATCAATATTGGCACAAAAGCATAACATATCGCGCCTCACCGCCCTGCTGCTGACGGCCATGATAGCCACAGCGGCCACCGGACAGCAGCCATTGCCGCGCCCGCGCCTTGTGGTGGGGATAACCGTGGAAGGGCTGGACTACAATATGCTGCAGCTGCTGCGGAGCTATTTCGGCAACGGCGGATTGAAAAAGCTTATGGACCAGGGGGTGAATATCACCTCGCTGGACTACGGGCCCAACATGGACGCAGCATCGGCCACCGCCATGCTCTACACCGGGGCAGCCCCTCAGGTGAACGGCATCAGCGGCAGCTATGTGTATGAACCGTCCACCAAGCGCGGACAGCATATACTGTTTGACGCTTCCAAAATAGGAAATTTCACCGACGAGACTCTCTCGCCGAAGAATATAAAGGTGAGCACTCTGGCCGACGAGATTCGGATGGATGCCCAAGGTGTGGTGACCTCTGTGGCTCCCAACAGCCATGAAGCTATCATCACCGCAGGCCATGCAGGAAACTCAGCTTTCTGGATCAACAACGCCAACGGCCATTGGGCCACTACCACCTACTACACCGATGTGCCCCGCGCTGTGACGGTGCGCAACTACAAGACACCGCTGTCGGGAAGAATCGACACTATGGTGTGGACTCCCCTCCTGCCGTCGTCAGCCTACGGCCCGGCAATAGGGTGCACGCAGCCATCGTTCAAATACACATTCCGCCGCTCCGATCCAGATGGTTACAAGAAGCTGAAACTTAGCCCCAAAGGTAATGGCGAAGTGACAGCAATGGCGAGCGACCTGCTCACCACGCTCAATATGGGACGCAATCCGGGGATGGATATGCTCAATGTGGTATATACTGTGGCCCCGTATGTGCACTCGGGCAGCTCCGACACAAGAATGGAGCTGATGGACAGCTATCTGCGTCTTGACCGCGAGATTACCAAGCTGCTCAACCTGGTGGAGAGCACCGCCGGGGGACAGAACAGTGTGGTGTGGATGGCAGGAGTGCCCGCGCCACCATCATCGCGCAGAGACGAGGAGAAATGGGGCGTGCCCTACGGACAGTTCTCCGCCCGCCGTGCAATGTCGCTGCTCAACATGTATCTCATGGCTGTGCACGGCAACGGCGACTGGGTGTCAGGATATTTCAATAATCATTTCTACCTCAACCACAATCTGATCAAAGAGAAAGAGCTGAACCTGTCCGACCTTCGCGCCGAGGCAGCCGACTTCCTTGGACGGATGGAGGGAGTGAGCTCCACCTACAGCATCGAGGATGTGACCGCCGCAAGAGCCGGCGACCGCCCCGAGGCGTTGAAACGCAACACCGTACTGGCCCACTCCGGCGATGTGGCGATAGAGATCAACCCCGGATGGGAGGTGATCGAAGATCCCAGCGGCTCCACCACCCCCAATGTGGTGAAACGCGCAAGTTCAGCCAGCTATCCGCTGCTGATGATGGCTCCAGGCGTGGCCTCCAAAGTGGAGACAGAGCCGGTGGATGCCCGCGCTGTGTGCCCTTCAATATGCAGATTGATAAGAGTGCGGTCGCCCAACGCAGCCACCCACACCCATTTACTATTGTGATTTTGGAGGTTTAAAGAACCTTAATCAACCAAAAAATCGTATCTTTGCATTTGATTTTTCAGGTAGCCTCCACCGGGGTTACCATTTAACACATCATTAAGAAATTAAAACACAACCACATACATGTCTTTCAACAGTTTTTTAAGCAAAATATTCGGCAACAAGTCGCAGCGCGACCTCAAGGAGATCCAGCCAATAGTGAACAAAATCAAGGCTCTCGGTCCCCAGATGCAGGGGCTCAGCAACGATGAGCTCCGCAATGCCATCACCGCAGTTCGCACCGACATCAAAAACGCCATCAGCGAAGATGAGCAGGCCATTGCATCAACCAAGGAGAAAATCGAATCACTCCCGTTTGACCAGCGTCAGGAGCTGTGGGACGATATTGACCGCCACGAAAAGAATATCCTCGACATCATAGAGAATAAGCTCAACGAGCATCTGCCCACCGTGTTTGCAGCCCTCCGCGAAACTGCGGCTCGCTTCGCCGCCAACGAGGTGGTGGAAGTGACAGCCACACAGATGGACCGCGATCTGGCCGCCGCAGGCAAGGATTTCGTGAGCATCGAAGGCGACAAGGCTCTGTACAAGAACCATTGGATGGCCGGCGGCAACGAGATAAAGTGGGATATGGTGCACTATGATGTGCAGCTGATTGGTGGCGTGGTGCTCCATCAGGGCAAGATTGCCGAGATGGCCACCGGTGAAGGTAAAACCCTTGTGGCCACCCTGCCGGTGTTCCTGCGCTCGCTGTCGGGCCGCGGAGTGCATGTGGTGACGGTCAATGACTATCTGTCCAAACGTGACTCGGAATGGATGGGTCCGCTGTATATGTTCCACGGCTCAAGCGTGGACTGCATCGACAAGCACCAGCCCAACACTCCCGAACGCCGCAGAGCCTACAACTGCGACATCACATTCGGCACCAACAACGAATTTGGCTTCGACTATCTGCGCGACAACATGGCCATGTCGCCCGCCGACATGGTGCAGCGCAAGCATTACTATGCTATTGTCGATGAGGTGGACTCGGTGCTTATCGACGATGCCCGTACACCTTTGATTATTTCCGGTCCGGTGCCACAGGGCGATGACCAGCTTTTCGACCAGTACAAGTCGAATGTGCAGAATGTGGTGAACCAGCAGCGCCGCCTTGTGACCCAGCTGCTCACCGAAGCCAAGACAAAATTGGCCAGCGATGACAAGAATGTGAAGAAAGAAGGTGCCCTCGCGCTGTTCCGCGCCTACAAGGGTTTGCCCAAAAACAGCGCTTTGATACGCTTCCTGTCGCAGGAGGGTATGAAAAACATCATGCTCGAAACCGAGGCATACTACCTTCAGGACAATGCCCGCGAGATGCCCAAGGCCACAGAGCCGCTCTATTTCGTGATTGACGAGAAGAACCGCTCCGTGGATCTGACCGACAAAGGTATCGATGCCCTCACCGGCAATGTGGAGGATCCGCAATTCTTCGTGCTCCCCGACATAGCCACCCTTATGAGCGAAACCGAACATATCACCGACCCCGACGAACGCCGCCAGCGCAAGGATGAGCTTATGCAGGAGTATGCCATCAAGGCCGAGAGGGTGCACACCGTGGCCCAGCTGCTCAAAGCCTACACCCTGTTTGAAAAGGATGTGGAGTATGTGATTGACGACAACAAAATCAAGATTGTGGATGAGCAGACTGGCCGTATCATGGAAGGCCGACGCTACTCCGACGGTCTCCATCAGGCCATCGAGGCCAAGGAAGGCGTGAAAGTGGAAGCTGCCACCCAAACATTCGCCACCATCACTTTGCAGAACTATTTCCGCATGTATCACAAGCTGGCCGGTATGACCGGTACAGCCGAAACAGAGGCAGGCGAGCTCTGGGACATCTACAAGCTCGATGTGGTGACCATCCCCACCAACCGCCCTGTGGCACGTATAGATATGCCCGACCGCGTGTACAAGACCAAGAAGGAGAAGTATGCCGCAGTGATAGATGAGATTCAGGACCTTGTGTCAAAAGGACGCCCGGTGCTCGTGGGCACCACCTCGGTGGAGATTTCCGAGCTACTGAGCCGAATGTTGACCATGCGCCATATACCACACAATGTGCTCAATGCCAAGCTGCACCAAAAAGAGGCTGAGATTGTGGCCCTCGCAGGCCGTCCCGGCACAGTGACCATCGCCACCAACATGGCCGGTCGTGGTACCGACATCAAGCTTCCCTCCGAGGTGAAGGACGCCGGCGGTTTGGCCATCATCGGCACCGAACGCCATGAGAGCCGCCGTGTTGACCGTCAGCTGCGAGGCCGTTCCGGCCGTCAGGGCGATCCGGGTTCGTCAGTGTTCTATGTGTCGTTTGAGGATCAGCTGATGCGTATCTTCGCCAGCGACCGTGTGATGAAGATGCTCGACTCCCTCGGCCTGAAAGAGGGCGAGGTGATAGAGTCGAAGATGGTGACCAAAGCCATCGAAAACGCCCAGAAACGCGTGGAAGAGAACAACTTCGGCATCCGCAAACGCCTGCTGGAGTATGACGATGTGATGAACAAGCAGCGCACCTATATATATGCGCGCCGCCATCACGCACTGGTGGGTGAGCGTATAGGCATCGATATCGCCAACATGTTCTACGACTATATCGAGAATCTGGTGAACACCTATTCCGCGCCGGCTGATTTCGATGACATGTGTCTTGAGCTGATGCGCGTGCTCACTATCGAGGCTCCGTTCACCGAAAGCGAATGGCGCAATATGGACAAGGAGGAGATTATCGACACCATTCACACCGCCGCCATAGAAGCGTTCGAGCGCAAGAGCCAGAGAATTGTAGATGTGACCTTCCCGGTGATTGAGCGTTGCCTGCTTCAGGAGAATTTCCCGCCCATGATTATCGTGCCAATCACCGATGGCAAGCGTGTGTTCCAGCTGCGCATCAACCTCCAGGAGGCATACGACAGCCACAGCCGCAACATTGTCAAGGAGTGGCACAAAGGTATATTGCTCGTGACCATCGACGAGCTTTGGAAAGAGCACCTGCGCGAGCTTGACCAGCTGCGTCAGTCGGTGCAGAACGCTTCCTACGAGCAGAAGGATCCGCTGGTAATCTACAAGGTAGAGTCGTTCCACTTGTTCGAGAATATGCTCAACAACCTCAACACCAAGGTAGTGTCGGCACTCATGCGCGGTCAGGTGTATATCCCTCAGCGTCCTGACAATCAGGAAGCTCCCAAGCAGCCCGAAGTTCAACGAGCCATGCCCGAGCGCAAGAATGACTATTCCAAATATCAGGCTTCAAAGGAAGCACTTCCCGGCGAGAACGCAACCCGCGCCGCCGCCAGTGCTCCCCAGGGCGAAAAACAGCGTCCCGCACCTGTGGTGAACGGCCCGAGAGTAGGCCGAAACGACCCGTGTCCCTGCGGAAGCGGCAAGAAATTCAAGAACTGCCACGGTCGCGGAATGTAAGATTGCAAATCCTCAATAACGTATAGCAATGAAGGACAAGAACAAACTATTTCTGTGGATAACAATAGCAGCTGTGGCCCTGCTCGTCATAGCCATAGCTTTCAGCGTGATACAGGTGACATCGCTTAAAAAGCAGGTGGATGTGGCTCAGGCCGAGAACGAGCAGCTGCAGCTCACCAACGAGCAACTGTCGCTGAGCAATGAGTTCGCTGCCATCAACAAGGAGTTTGCCATGTACGAGAATCAGGCCACCCAGGTGGCCAACGACACCATCATGGCCAAATACACAGCCGCCAAGCAGAAGGTGGAGGAGCTGATCAAGGAGCTGAACTCGGAGAAGAAAAAAAGCCGCGAGCGTGTGCGTCAGCTTGAAGGCGAGATTGCTACCCTGCGCGGTCTGCTCAAACACTACATAGCCCAGGTGGACTCCCTGAGCAAGGAGAACGCCGGACTGCGCAGCGAGAACGAAGAGATCCGCAATGAGAATCAGGCCCTGTCGAGCCAGGTGCAGGAAGTGAGCCGCAAGAACGAGCATCTCAACGAGAGGATGACCCTCGCCGAGAAGCTCAATGTGACCGGCGTGTCGCTCACCGCACTCAACAAGAAAGGGAAAACAGAGAAAAAAGTGGCCAAGGCCCGTCAGCTGATGGTGTCGTTCACCATCCCGCAGAACAACAGCACCCCTGTGGGAGCCAAAACAATATATCTGCGCATTGTGTCGCCCGAAGGATCGCTGCTCGGCAATGCAGGCAGCTTCACATTTGAAGGCGGCTCGCTCCCCTGCACCGCCAAAAAGGTGATAGAATACTCCGGCGAGGAAATTTCCGGCATCCACATCTATTGGGATGTGAACACCGCCCTCACCCCCGGCGACTACACCGTGGAACTGTTTGCCGACAACTTCCGTCTTGCATCGCGTCACTTCACTTTGAAATAATCCCGGCCAGCGATGTTTGATGAATTTCTCACCGCCGTCAACAGCGTTGAAGTCACCACCACATCGTCGGTGTTCAAGCTGTTCCTGAGCATGCTGCTCGGAAGCATGGTGGGGTGGGAGCGCAAACGCAAAGGCCAGATAGCGGGGATACGCACCTTCGCCCTGATATCGATGGGTGCCACCCTCGCCATGATTCTGAGCATATATGTGCCGCAGGAGTATCTTGGCCTGAAGAACGGTGACCCCGGACGAATAGCGGCGCAGGTGGTGACCGGCATCGGTTTTCTCGGTGCCGGAGCCATAATCCAGATGAAAGGGTCGGTGCGCGGACTTACCACTGCCGCCGGAATATGGATTGTGGCCGCCATCGGCATGGCCGTAGGCGTGGGGATGTATGCCGTATCGATAGTATCCACAGTGCTTATCCTTGTGGTGCTGCTGCTTTTGGAGCAGATAGAGCACAAGGTGCATGTGGGCGTCGAAACCCGCATTATCCGCATAAAAGTGGATGGTGTGGTGCGCGACATCAACGGCTACCGCCGGGCACTGAAGAGATTCAGAGTGCATTTGATAAATGTGTATGTGGAGTATGATTTCAAGGACCCGAGCACAAGGCTCAACCTTGTGGTGCTGGTGAAGGAGAACACCGACTATATCCATCTGTTTGCTGAGCTCCGCGAACTCAATCCCACTGATTCAATATCTTTGGCCACACAGGTTTCAATATGATACTCGCCACCGCCACTGCTGCCCTAAGCATAGAAAGCCTGATATCCGACCTCGCGTTCATACTGATATTGGGCGCGTTCACCACAGTGTTTTTCAAATGGATCAAGCAGCCTGTGGTGCTTGGCTACATTGTTGCCGGATTTCTGGCCAGCCCGCATTTCACCTATCTGCCATCGGTCACCACCGAGAGCAACATCGACTTCTGGGCACAGATCGGTATCATAGTGCTTCTGTTCTCGCTCGGACTGGAGTTCTCGTTCAAGAAGCTGCTCAACGCCGGAGGCTCGGCCGTTGTCACCGCGCTGATAATCATGGGCGGAATGATGTGCGCGGGGTTTGCCATAGGCCATGTGCTCGGGTTCAGCAACATCAACTGCTTGTTTTTGGGCGGAATGTTGAGCATGTCATCCACCACCATCATCATCAAGGCGTTCAACGACCTCGGCATCCAGCACAAAAAATTTGCCTCGCTGGTGTTTGCCGTGCTGATAGTCGAAGACCTTTTTGCGGTGGTGATGATGGTGATTCTGTCGTCGATAGCGGTGAACAACTCGGTGGCCGGCGGAGAGATGCTCTACAGCATCAGCAAGCTGGTGTTTTTCCTCGTGATATGGTTTCTGGTGGGAGTGTTTGTGCTTCCGAGCCTGCTCAACAGCATCCGGGGGTATCTCAATTCCGAAACTCTCGTGATAGTGTCAATGGGGCTTTGTCTGGGGATGGCCGTAGTGTCGGCGATGTGCGGATTCTCACTTGCGCTCGGAGCGTTTGTGATGGGTTCGATAATAGCGGGCACCAGTTTTGCCGAAAGGATTGAAAAAGTCACAATGCCGGTCAAGGACCTTTTCGGCTCGGTGTTCTTCATATCTGTGGGCATGATGGTCAACCCCGAAGTGATAGTCACCTACGCGGGGCCGATACTGCTTCTGTCGGGCGTGGTGATAGTGGGCATGATACTGTTCGGCACATTCGGCATGCTTGTCACCGGACAATCGCTCAAAGTGGCCATGGAGTCGGGATTCTCATTGACTCAGATTGGTGAGTTCGCATTCATCATCGCCACCCTCGGCATGAGCCTTGGAGTGCTCGATGCCACCATCTATCCGATAGTGGTGGCTGTGTCGGTACTCACCACATTCACCACCCCCTACTTCATAAGGATGGCCGACCCGGCCTACAACATTGTGGCAAAAATGCTGCCGCGCAATCTGCAATTCCTCATCAACCGCTACTCCACCCAGGCGGGCACAGAAGCCGCCACGGCAAGCTTGTGGAAATCGGTGCTTCGCCGCTATGTGTGGCGGATATTGATCTATGCCGCCATACTGATAGCTATTGTACTGATAAGCAAGGGCTGGCTTCTGCCGCTGCTCACCCGGATGAGCTCCGGATGGGGCAGGCTTATATGCGCCGTTGTCACCCTCACAGCCATGTCGCCGTTTCTGTTTGCGCTCGCCATTCCGGCAACCAAAACCTACGAGCGACGGAAGCTGAAAAATGCCAATTCCCGTTCGCGAGTGCCGCTGGTGGTCATGACCCTGTTCAGGCTTGTGCTTGCACTGGGATTCATAGTGTATGAACTAAAAAGCTTGTATTCGTGGAGCACAGCGTTTGTGTGCGGCGTGGCAGTGTTTGTGCTTATAGCCCTGCTGCTCAGCAACCGCATCCGCCTGCACCTGCGCAACATCGAGCAGCGATTTATCGACAACCTCAACGAGCGCGAACTCAGACGGTCGGGACGTAACAACAATGTGGTGGCCGATCTCCATCTCGCCTTCATGTCGGTTGGACAGGGGTGCCCGTTTGTAGGCGAACGGCTTCGCGACTCCGGCCTGCGCCAACGCTATGGCGTGAGCGTGGCTTCAATCCAGCGTGGCAACCATGCCATCCCGGTGCCAGGCAGCGAGGTGCGCATATTTCCGGGCGACACATTGGGAGTGATAGGTACTGATGAACAGATACAAACGCTGCTGCCCGTGGTGGAAGCCCCCGAAATGAGTGGGAACGAATCCACAGTGTCGCCAAACGACATCAAGCTCACCTCGGTGGAACTGAGCGACAAATCGCCCATGATTAACAAGAGCGTGGCCGAATCGGGAATCCGGAACCAGTATCAGGCTCTGCTGGTGAGCATAGCGCGCAACGGCGAATTCTTCACCCCCGATGCCTCCACACGATTTGCCGTAGGCGATGTGCTCTGGTTAGTCGGCGACCCCAGGCAGCTCTCCCGCCTCTCCTAATTTCCCGGTACTCCACTGAATCCGTTTGGAGATCCAATCACTCCTGTACGCCAAACAGCAATAATTAGACACCATTGTTGAGAAAGGAAACTGCAAACAGCCGTTTACGTTTCTTTACTAAGAACATAAACGGCTGTTTGTTATGTAGCTAAATAAGCTTAATTATCTTAGGAATCACTCCCATCCACTAGCATAAAATATTGATAATCAAATATATGAATCATATCCACTATTAATGGGGTACAATTTTAGGGTACAATCTTCTAAAACTGGTTGAGGCTAATACTTTGGAATTTAGGATAATTTTCAACGGCTTCAGATTAATCAATTTTTAATAGACCCTCAACTTCGCTTTTTAGTAATGGCATGTGATTAACGACAATACCCCACAAAATGTCTGGTTTCAAAGAGTCATAGGCGTGAATAACAAAATTACGGGTATCAACCACTTTCCTTGCAGCCGTTATAGAAATATTTGGATTGAGTTTCAAAACTTGATTCATCGCCTCACCCATAATTTCAATATTCCGTTCAACTCCTCTGCGAAAAAGTGTGTCATTGCAGAAGGTAGCATACTCTTTGGGGCGGTCAACCATGAATGATTCTATCTCCAAAATTGAAGAAAGTATGTCAGTGAGATATTTTTGCAGTTTCCTATCCATAAATCAAATATTTGGTCTCTTCAAGTTCTTCCTTGAAGTATGGATTTTTTACAGTAGTTTCATCAACTAAGTCAACATTTCTGCCAAACAACGATTTTAACGCATTGTATAAATCAATAAAATTGTCAGCATAGTTATTGTGGTCTATCTCCGAATTGAAGTTTACAAGAATATCTACATCACTGTCCTTGTTAAAACGAGGTGTCAGGATAGAACCAAAAGCATACAATTTGCCAACCTTATGTTTTCTGCATAAGGCAAACAACTTTTGTATGTTGTCATTTATAAGTTGCATCGTGATTTACTTATTCAATTACAAAGTTAAATCTTTTATATTAAACGACAAATTGTACCCTAAAGTTTGGTACATTTTTAGGGTACATTTTTTGATTTCTGGTTGAAATTTTACATTCTTGACTGTCAGCTCAAAATCATTTAACCTACTGAAATGAAATAGATTAATCTGAATTTTCGCTAACTATCAATGGCACAGATTTATTCCCACTCGATTAATGACATTATATGTATGAGATTAAGGTTTAAGCAGTTGCGTCATTGGCTTGGAAGTCTGGTGACATTTACTGGAGACAAAAAATCAGACACCTACAGCGTGGTAAGTGTCTGATTCGGTCGTATAATGAATATCAGTCAGGCAATGTGTGATATATAAATGTCACAGTGCCATTTATTGCAAGAGTATTGGCATTGGCAATATCAGGGCCGCGGCCATCTCCAAGAGCAGAAATATATAGTCCAGTATAGGCTACAGTGTAGTTGTCAAACTTCAATGTGACATTTTCTCCTGATTTATTAACAATAGTTACCTCTCCGTCCATATAAGAATATTCGGCGTTTTCGGTGCCAAGCAGTAGATAATTGGGAGTTACTTCGTCGCCTACTTCATACACCGTAAGGTCTTCGTAACATGCAATGGTGTGCATGACACCACTTTCTGAGACACCAATATAATAAAAGCCTGATTCATCGTAGTTAGGAACGGTGGAGCCGGCATCCCATTTCTGACCATTGACAGTCAGACTTTCATTGGAAAAGTCACCGCCCGGTTCGTCATCGTCGTTGCTACATGATGTGAAGCCGAGTGAGATAGCGGCTACAAACAGCATTGTAGCCAAGGTTTGTATATACTTTTTCATAATATGGCTTCTTTAGAATTTGTATGATACACCGATAGAGATAGGCAGGCGGTTAAACCACTTCATTCCTTGCCATTTCAGCTCAACAGATGCACTTAGACGATTGGTGAAATCATACTCAAAACCTGCGCCAAGGTTGTAGTAGAATTTGCTTTGGCTTTTGCTTAGGCTTTTGCCATCAATCTCATCGTCTTCATCATCGTATGAGCCTGTAGCCTGACCATAGAATTTGTTGTAGTTGTCCTTTGCTGCGTTGTAGTTGTCCTTTGCTGCGTTATATTCAGCCTCATCAAAGGACACAATTCCGCTGACATTGGCATAGCCAATTCCAGCAATGGGATAGATCTTCATCTTCTCGCCGATTTTGAAGAGATAGTGAACATTTGCGCCTACCTCAAACACGCCAACGCCTTTAGCCTTGAAGTCGTAGCCAATTACGCCCTCTAAGCGGAAATGGTCGGTTAATCCGTACTGGTACTTAGCCGCCAAACCGAAGTTTGTAAGCGAAGCACCGCTCTCCATGCAGGGCGAAACGTTGAGGTTTAGCCCCACTCTTGATTCTCCCTTTTGAGCAAAGGTTGCCAGAGACATTGCCATTGCACACAAGCAAAACAATAATTTTTTCATAATATGATAATTATTAGTTTGTTGCGAGACAAGGCTCAGGAATCGCGTATTGATTGATTTTTTATACACTATAATAACACTACAAAAAGAAAGTGTGAGCCTTGTTCGACTATTACAGTAGGCTCTGGACTGCCTTGGCAACATAGTCATATATGCTCACACTTAGGCAGTCGATATGTAGTGATACATAAGGCCACACCTAAGAAGAGCGTCCATGCTTTCTATTGCCAACGAATTGTCCAGATTCACTGTAAGAAAGTGCGAAACGCTTTCAATATGTAGGACTTAGCGCAATAGTGCGTTAAGCACCGCAAAAATAAGAAAATTTTTGTAAAACAACCAAGGACTTGAATGATATTTTAGTGACAAACGTGTTTTATGGTCAGATACAGAGTTTTAAATTCGCATGGTTGATTAATTTGCCCGATTTTTAAGAACGCAATAAAAAAGTCACCCCTGCAAGCAAGAGTGACTAATATATTGATTGAGAATGCGCCTTGGTTATTCCCACTCGATGGTGGCTGGCGGCTTGGAGGAGATGTCGTAGGTCACGCGGTTGACCCCTCGCACAGAGTTGATGATTTTGTTGGACACTTCGGCAAGAAATTCGTATGGGAGATGAGCCCAGTCGGCGGTCATTGCATCGGTGGAGGTTACGGCACGCAATGCCACGGCGCGCTCATAGGTGCGCTCATCGCCCATCACTCCCACGCTCTGCACGGGGAGCAGAATCACTCCGGCCTGCCACACCTGATTGTACAGATTGTGGTCACGGAGGCCCTGGATGAAGATATGGTCGGCTTCCTGAAGGATGCGCACTTTTTCAGGGGTGATGTCGCCAAGGATACGCACGGCCAAACCGGGACCGGGGAACGGATGGCGGGATATGAGATGTTCGGGCATACCGAGCTCGCGGCCAACGGCACGCACTTCGTCCTTGAACAGCAGGCGGAGTGGCTCACAGAGCTTGAGGTTCATCTTTTCAGGGAGACCTCCCACATTGTGGTGGCTCTTGATGGTGGTTCCGGTAATGGAGAGTGATTCAATGCAGTCGGGGTAGATGGTGCCCTGCCCGAGCCATTTCACATCTTTAAGCTTGTGGGCTTCCTCGTCAAACACTTCGATGAACCCTTTGCCGATGATCTTTCGTTTCTTTTCCGGGTCGGTGACACCGGCGAGCTCGCTGAAGAATTTGGCGGAAGCATCCACGCCTATCACATTGAGGCCAAGGCATTCATAGTCGCGGAGCACATCCTGGAACTCGTTTTTACGAAGCATTCCGTGATCCACAAATATGCATGTGAGATTTTTGCCGATGGCTTTGTTGAGAAGCACAGCCGCCACGGAGCTATCCACGCCGCCGCTCAGGCCGAGCACCACTTTGTCATCGCCAAGCTGCTCGCGAAGCTGCTCCACGGTGGACTGGATGAACGATGCTGCACTCCAATCCTGCTTGCCGCCGCAAATATCCACCACAAAGTTGCGCAACAACTGCATGCCACACTCGGAGTGGAACACTTCGGGGTGGAACTGCACGCCCCACAGCTTTTCGCCATCGGCTTGATATGCAGCCACAGGCACTTTTTCGGTTGATGCGATGATTTTGAACGCTTCGGGCAAAGCCGTGATGGTGTCGCCATGGCTCATCCACACCTGCGAACCGGGAGCGATGCCGTTCATCAGCGGGTTGGTTTCGTCAATCCACTGCAAACGTGCGCGGCCATATTCGCGGGTGTCGGCCGGCTCCACTGAGCCGCCGTTGGTATAGGCCATGAACTGTGCACCATAGCAGATGCCCAATATCGGATAGCGGCCACGGATGGTGTCGAGGTTGATGGAGAATGCCTTTTGGTCATACACCGAGAATGGTGAGCCGCTCAATATCACACCAATCACCGACGGGTCGTCAAGCGGCATTTTGTTGTAAGGCAGAATCTCGCAATACATATTCAGCTCGCGCACGCGCCGGCCGATAAGCTGGGTGGTTTGCGAACCGAAATCAAGAATTATAATTTTTTCTTGCATAACGATGTGTTGGGAAAACTGGGTTATGGGTGCAAAGTTAAGAAAAAATCTTTACATGCCGAGCTTCGGGCGTAGATATTCGGCAGTGTGGCTGGCAGCGGATCGGGCCACCTCCTCGGGTGTGCCTTGCGCCACAAGCTGCCCGCCGGCTTCGCCACCCTCGGGGCCTATGTCGATCAGATGGTCGGCACACTTTATCACATCAAGATTATGCTCGATTATAATCAGGGTGTGTCCCTGTGCCACAAGACGGTTGAAGGCCTCCATCAGCACATTGATGTCGTGGAAATGGAGTCCGGTGGTGGGCTCGTCGAATATAAACATGGTGGGTTGGGAGTGTTCCATCGACAGGTAGTAGGCCAACTTCACGCGCTGGTTTTCGCCTCCTGACAATGTTGAGGAGCTCTGTCCGAGCTTGACATATCCGAGTCCCACCTGCTGAAGCGGGCGGAGGCGGTTCACGATGCGCCGCTCCGCTGCGCCGTCGGCTTCGGAGAAAAATTGTATTGCTTCGTTGACGGTCATGTTGAGCACATCGCTGATATTTTTGCCGCGGTAAGTGATTTCAAGCACATCGCGCTTGAACCGCTGACCGTGGCACTCCTCACACTCAATAGTGATGTCGGCCATGAACTGCATCTCAATGGTGATTGTGCCCTCACCCTTGCATGCCTCGCAGCGTCCGCCCTCTGTGTTGAACGAGAAATATCCGGGGCCGAACCCCATCTGCTTGGCACCCTGCTGGTCGGCAAACAGTTTGCGGATCTCATCATATGCCTTGACATAGGTGGCCGGATTGCTGCGCGAGGATTTTCCGATAGGGTTCTGGTCCACAAACTCCACGCCCGACAAACGGTGCAGATCACCGGTTATCGCCTTGTGCAGTCCGGGGGCGTCGCAAGGATTGTCGAAATGGCGCATCAACGCTCTGTAAAGCACATCTCTCACCAGGGTGGATTTGCCCGAGCCGCTCACACCGGTGACCACCGTCAGCACATTGAGCGGAAATTTCACATCGATATTCTTGAGATTGTGCTCCCTCGCTCCCTGCACCTCTATATAATCGCGCCATTTTCTGCGCGAGGTGGGCACAGGAATCTGAAGCTTATGGGTGAGATAGCCTGCAGTATAGCTGTGTTGATCACCTTCAAGGTCGGCGATGGAGCCTTGAAACACAATCTCGCCGCCGTGACTTCCCGCATCGGGGCCAACATCGATAATCCAGTCGGCAGAGCGCATTATATCCTCATCATGCTCCACCACCACCACAGTGTTGCCGAGCTGCTGAAGCCTGCGGAGCACCGACACGAGCCTGTCAGTGTCGCGGGAATGAAGCCCTATGCTCGGCTCATCAAGAATATAGAGCGACCCCACGAGCGAGCTGCCGAGCGATGTGGCAAGATTGATGCGCTGGCTTTCGCCACCCGACAAGCTGTTGCTCAAACGGCTGAGAGTAAGATACCCCAGCCCCACATCCTTGAGAAAACCCACGCGGTTGCGAATCTCCACAAGCAGGCGCCCGGCAATGGCGGCATCGGTGGGATTGAGCTCAAGAGAGTCAAACCATGGCGCCAACTCGCTGATAGGCATATCGGCGAGCTCGGCGATATTCTTACCGCCCACTTTCACCCACAGCGCATCGTGACGAAGCCGGGTGCCATGACATACAGGGCACACCGTGCGGCCACGGTAGCGGGCCAGCATCACGCGATACTGCACCTTGTGCTGCTGGCTTTCCACCATCCGGAAAAATCCGTCAATACCCTGCCACGACCCTTTGCCGTGCCACAAAATATCTTTTTCCTCCTGCGTCAGCTCGGCGTAGGGGCGATGAATAGGAAAATCGAGAGAGGAAGCCTTGGCTATCAGTTCCTCGCGCCAAAGTCCCATCTTTTCGCCGCGCCAGCACATCACTGCACCGTCAAACACCGACCGCTGCGGATCGGGCACCACGAGCCGCTCGTCAATGCCATGCACGCGGCCAAGTCCCTCGCATCTTGGGCACGCCCCGTAGGGGTTGTTGAAGTTAAACATCTGCTCGGTGGGCTCCACAAAAGTGATGCCATCGGCCTCAAACCTGTTGGAAAACTCATGGACAACCACCTCGTTCCCGCTCCACACAAGCAGCGAAGCCGCCCCGTGGCCTTCGAAAAAAGCCGTCTCCAACGAGTCGGCCAACCGGCTCAGCTCATCGCCCTGATATGCCACGGCGAGGCGGTCAACCAACAGGAGATAACCATCGGCCGATTCCGGCAAGTTAGCCTCATCGGACAGCAAGTCGGCAATCTGCACAAACTCACCTGCGGGAGTGACGAGGCGTGTGAATCCGGCTTTGAGATACACATCGAGCTGAGTGGCAAAGCGGCGTTTTTCGGGCATGAAAATTCTGGCTGCCACCGCCACGCGGGTGCCTTCAGGATAACCTTTGGCAGCATCCACCACGCTGTCGGCAGAATGTTTCTTCACCTCCACCCCGCTTTCCGGCGAGAAAGTATGTCCGATGCGCCCAAAAAGCAGCCGCATATAGTCGTAAATCTCCGTAGCGGTGCCCACTGTGGAGCGGGGGTTGCGGGTGTTCACCTTCTGCTCGATGGCGATGGCGGGGGGCAACCCTTTGATCATATCGCACTCAGGCTTAGCCATCTTACCCATGAACTGACGGGCATAGGCGCTCAGGCTCTCCACATATCTGCGCTGCCCTTCGGCATATAGAGTGTCGAAAGCCAAAGAGGATTTGCCCGACCCCGAGAGCCCGGTGACAACAATGAGTTTGTTGCGCGGAATCTCAACATCGATATTCTTGAGATTGTTGACACGCGCACCTTTAACTATTATATCGGAATTGGTCTTTGATTTTTTCGCCATAGATTTGCAAAATTACAACAATTCGCTTTAATCCGAGCCCCGCAGAGGCTTTTATTAGCAAAACTTAACAGCAATTTCGCATTTGATTTGCATTATATCAAAAAATCTATTTATCTTTGCACTGAATTTTGGCCGCGACAAGGCCGGGAGAGGCATTTCGATGCTGTTTTATCCCAATTTCCGCTTAAATCCGTTAAACTTAAAACAATTCCCCACGAGGCTGCAAGCCGCCACAGTGAGGCACAGGCACAGCGATGCGCCCCCAACCTGCACGGCATAATGCCTGACGATGACAATCACACGGTTTGTCATCCTACTCCCCCAACAAATTATATATGTACAGTATTTCCAAACTTCAAGCTATGCCTGAGCAGCAGCTCAAGGAGATAGTGGATCAGATGGGCCTCAAAAAGGTTAACACCGCCGATAAGGATGAGATGGTTTACGCCATCCTCGACCAACAGGCTATAAACGTGGCTACAAGCGCCACCGAGCGTAAGCAGAAAAAAGACGCCGATGCCCCCAAGCCCAAGAGAGGCCGCCCTGCAAAGAACGATACCAAGAAAAAAGACGCCGAAAAACCCGTTGCCGCCGAACCTGCCGCCGAGCAGCCCGCTGCCGCAGCTCCCACCGCCGAGAAACCCAAGCGCGGACGCAAGCCTAAGGCAGCTCCCGCCGAAAAGCAACAGGAACAGCCCGAACAGATACAAGACACCAACCCTGAGCAGCCCAAAGAGCAGCCCAAAGAACAATCCGAGGGCACCGCTAAGGAAGCCACCAAAGAGCCTCAACAACGCAAGAGCCGCCGTGGACGCCAGAAAGCTGAAGCCACCGAACAACCCGCTGCCGCCACAGAGTCCCAGCCCGCCGACAATGCCGATTCCGCAGAAGAACCTGAAGCAGTTGCCCGGCACACCGAAGAGACCGGCTCCGAGCAACCTGTCCAGCAGAACGGCACCAATAACCCGGCACCGCAGGAGCAGCGACGCGATTTCCGTCCCGGTGCCGAAACATCGCTCGGCTCATTCTTCCCCCGCAGCGAAGGACGCCGCTTTGTGCCCCGCTCGCAGCGCGAGAAAGAGGAAGCCGCAGCCCAGGCAGCCCAGGCAGCAGCCGTGGCACCCATCACCCTCGCCGAGCCTTGGCAGATGGAGAAACAGCAGCAACAGCAGGGGAAAAACCGGAAAAACAAAAACCGCAACAACAATCAACCCAACAATCAGCAACAGAACCAGCAGCCGCTCTACAACTTCGACGGATTGATCCAGACCAGCGGCGTGCTTGAGATTATCCCCGAAGGGTACGGATTCCTCCGCTCCAGCGACTACAATTATCTGTCATCGCCCGATGATGTGTATGTCACCCAGCAGCAAATCAAAGCCTACGGCCTCAAGGCAGGCGATGTGGTGGAAGCCACAATCCGCCCGCCCAAAGAAGGTGAGAAATATTTCCCGATGAGCAAAGTACTGAGCGTCAATGGCCGTTCGCCCGAATTCATCCGCGACCGCGTGCCGTTTGAGCACCTCACACCGCTGTTCCCCGATGAAAAATTCAACCTCACATCCGGACGCTCCGCCAACATCTCCACACGCGTGGTGGATATGTTCTCCCCTATCGGCAAAGGACAGCGCGGCCTTATCGTAGCCCCTCCCAAAACCGGTAAAACCATTCTTCTCAAGGATATAGCCAACGCCATCGCCGCCAATCATCCCGAAACCTACATCATGATTCTGCTTATCGACGAGCGCCCCGAGGAGGTGACCGACATGAGCCGTAGCGTGAACGCCGAGGTGATAGCATCCACATTTGACGAGCCCGCCGACCGGCATGTGAAGATTGCCGGCATAGTGCTTGAAAAAGCCAAGCGACTGGTGGAGTGCGGACACGATGTGGTGATTCTCCTCGACTCCATCACACGACTTGCCCGCGCCTACAACACCTGCGCCCCCGCTTCGGGCAAAATCCTGTCGGGTGGTGTGGACGCCAACGCTCTCCAGAAGCCTAAACGCTTTTTCGGCGCGGCCCGCAACATTGAAAACGGCGGCTCCCTGACCATCATCGCCACCGCCCTCACCGAAACCAGCTCCAAGATGGACGAGGTGATTTTTGAAGAGTTCAAGGGCACCGGCAACATGGAGCTGCAGCTTGACCGCAAGCTCAGCAACAAACGCATATTCCCCGCCGTTGACATCATGGCCTCCTCCACACGTCGCGACGACCTGCTGCTCAACGATGAAACCCTCAACCGCATGTGGATTCTCCGCCGCTTCCTGAGCGACCGCAACAGTATTGAGGCCATGGAATTCATCAAGGACCGCATGGAGCGCACATCGTCCAACGAGGAGCTGCTGCGCACCATGAACGATTAACGCACCATTAATAAAATATGACCACCGCGCTGCTCATATCCACCTACAATAGCCCTGACTATCTGAGGCTGTGCCTGAGCAGTGTGCTGGCTCAAAGGGTGCAACCCGACGAAATAATCATAGCCGATGACGGCTCAACCGACTCCACCGCACGCGTGGTCAAGGATTTCTCCTTGGCCACGCGTGTGCCTGTCAAGCATATATGGCACGAGGACAGAGGATTCCGCCTGGCCGCCATACGCAACAAGGGTATCGCTGCCGCCACATCCGACTACATCATACAGATTGACGGCGACATTATCCTCCACCCCGAATTTGTGGCCGACCACAAACGGTTTGCCCGACCAGGCAGTTTTGTCACCGGCAGCCGCATACTGCTGTCGCCCGATGCCACAACCTCGCTTCTGGGCCTCGCTCCGTGGAGCAAGCCTCCACAGCTGCCGGGAGGGTTCAGATGTCCCGTTCTCACTCCGCTTTTCGCCCGCCTGCGTAGCCGCAACGGCATGTATGTGCGCGGGTGCCACATGGCATTCTGGCGCAGCGACCTACTGGAGGTCAACGGCTACAACGAGGATATCGTGGGGTGGGGACGCGAAGACTCCGAACTGAGTTTCAGACTCATCAACAACGGCCTTAAGAAACGGTTCATAAAATTCGCCGCCCTGGAGTATCACCTGCACCACAACGAAGCCTCCCGCGCCATGGATGCCGGCAACATCGCCATCATGGAGCGGGCACGCACCCAATCCGTCACCAAAGTGCCCCACGGCATAACCCATTCGTCATGAACACACAACCGGAAATATCCATCATCACTCCAGTGTTCAACACCGAGAAATATCTCGCGCAATGCATCGACTCAATCATTGCGCAGACATTTCAAAACTGGGAGCTTATATTGGTGGACGACGGCTCTACCGACCATTCGGGTGCCATATGTGATGAATACGCATCCCGCGACCACCGCATCCGCGTAATCCACAAGGCCAACAGCGGGGTATCCGACTCACGCAACATCGCCATAGCGCAATCCCGGGGAACGCTGCTCGGCTTCGTGGATGCCGACGACTGGATTGACCCCGGGATGTACAGCACGCTCCACCGCGACCTCACGGCCAACAATGCCGATGTGGCTGTGTGCGGATACACATTCGACTGGACCAACATGAACCGCCCGCGCCATAAAGACACCTCTTTTTTCAAAATCCTTGACCGTCAGGAAGCCATCGCGCTTACATACGAAGACAAGCTGATCCAGAGCATTTTTTGCGACAAGCTGTGGCGCAGGGAACTCGCCACTGCCAAGATGCCCGAAGGACGGTTCTATGAGGATTATGCAACAGTGATCAAATGGATGGCAAGCGCCCGGCGCGTCACGCTCAACTTCACCCCGCTCTACCACTACCGAATGCGTAGCGGAAGCACCGTCAATGGAGTCGATCCCGAGCGACGCTATCATTTTCTACTTGCAGAAATCGAACGTGCCCACTTCCTGCAATCCATAGGCATAACCGTCAGCAACGGATTTACGCCCCGCATACTCCACACCGCTGTCACCGCCGCAAAACTGGTGGCGCGAGGGTGCTCCGACCGCAATCAGGCAATGAGCTACATCGCCAAAATCACCGATGCCATACAGCCTTTTCTACCTGCTGATGAAGGTGATTTAGACCGCAAAACATACTCCAGGCTCCAAAAGATGCTCCACCATCCGTCGCGCTTCATCAACGCTGTACGGTTCAGCAACCTGTTTCTATGGAGCGCAAAACACAAAAACAAGCACCTATATCCATGAGCACCACCCTTATAGCCGACAGTGGAAGCACCAAAACGCGCTGGGCAGTCATCGTCCCCAGCCATCAACCCTCCGTATTCACCACCCCCGGCATCAACCCAGTGACAATGAGCCGCGAGGAGATAGAGAAGTTGCTCACCTTCCGGCTTGTGCCGCAGCTATCGGGCATTGAGGTGGACCGGATATATTTCTACGGAGCGGGGTGCGCCACCGAAGCTATATGCTCATCAATGGCACAGACGCTCACCCGGATCACCGGATGCCCGGATGTGGAAGTGGAGAGCGACCTGCTCGGCGCCGCACGCGCCCTGTGCGGACACCGCGGTGGGATAGCGTGCATCCTCGGCACCGGGAGCAACAGCTGCCTGTTCAACGGCACCGACATAGTGGAGCATGTGTCGCCGTTAGGGTTCATACTGGGCGACGAGGGGTCAGGGGCCGTCATCGGACGCACCCTCATCGGCAACATTCTCAAGCGGCAGCTGCCGATGGAGATTACAGATGACTTCAATACAACCTACGGCCTGACCACCGCCGACATCATCGCCAGGGTGTACCGTCAGACGGGGCCCAACGCATTTTTAGCATCTTTCATGCCGTTTGTGGCCAAGCATATCGCCAACCCCTCGGTAGAAGCTATGGTGACAGAACAATTCTCCCTATTCATCCGCCGCAATCTCCTGGGCTACACCTCGGTGCACCGGCTCCCCATTCATTTCACAGGCTCGGTGGCACACCATTTCGCACCCCAGCTCCACAAAGCCGCCGAAAAAAGCGGACTCACCATCAGCTCCATTGACCCCGACCCTATGCCGCAGCTCCTTGCCTATCACACAAAAATAGCGGAGAAATAGTTGTGGAATAGAAAATTATATGTTACCTTTGCAGCGCAAAAAGCCGCAAGGCTGTATGCACGTGTTTACTAATTAACCTTATTTATTAACTATTTAAATGACAGAATTAAAAAATTCTCCCATTGAAGATTTCGACTGGGATGCTTTCGAGAAAGGCGACACCCAGGGCGAAAAGACTCGTGAAGAGCTCACCAAGACCTACGACGAGTCACTCAACACCGTCAAGGACAAAGAAGTAATCGAAGGTACCATCATCGCCCTCAACAAGCGCGAGGCTGTGGTTAACATCGGCTACATGAGCGACGGTATCATCCCCATGAACGAATTCCGCTACAACCCCGACATCAAGGTTGGCGACACAGTGGAAGTGTTCATTGAAAATCAAGAGGACAAAAAAGGCCAGCTCATCCTCTCCCACCGCAAGGCCCGCGCAGCCCGCTCCTGGGAGCGCGTCAACGAAGCTCTTGAAAACGACGAAATCATCAAGGGTTACATCAAATGTCGCACCAAAGGCGGCATGATTGTGGATGTGTTCGGCATCGAAGCCTTCCTTCCCGGATCGCAGATTGATGTTCGTCCCATCCGCGACTACGATATCTTCGTTGGCAAGACAATGGAGTTCAAGGTAGTCAAAATCAACCAGGAATTCAAGAACGTTGTGGTATCCCACAAAGCCCTCATCGAAGCCGAGCTTGAGCAGCAGAAACGCGAAATCATCTCCAAGCTTGAAAAAGGTCAGGTGCTTGAAGGTACCGTCAAGAATATCACCTCCTACGGTGTGTTCATTGACCTCGGCGGCGTAGATGGCCTGATTCATATCACCGACCTCTCCTGGGGCCGCGTAAGCCACCCCGAAGAAGTGGTTCAGCTCGACCAGAAGCTCAATGTCGTTATCCTTGATTTCGACGATGAGAAGAAGCGCATCGCCCTTGGCCTCAAGCAGCTCATGCCCCATCCTTGGGACGCTCTTGACGCCGACCTCAAAGTGGGCGACAAGGTTAAAGGCCGCGTAGTGGTTATGGCCGACTACGGTGCATTCATTGAAATCGCCCCCGGCGTTGAAGGTCTCATCCACGTTAGTGAAATGTCGTGGTCGCAGCACCTCCGCTCCGCTCAGGACTTCATGAAAGTGGGCGATGAGATCGAGGCAGTGATTCTCACCCTCGACCGCGAAGACCGCAAGATGAGCCTTGGCATCAAGCAGCTCAAGAAAGATCCCTGGGAAGATATCGAGACCAAATATCCCGTTGGCAGCAAGCACACCGCCAAAGTGCGCAACTTCACCAACTTCGGTGTATTTGTTGAAATCGAAGAAGGCGTTGACGGTCTTATCCACATCTCCGACCTCTCTTGGACCAAGAAAATCAAACACCCGAGCGAATTCACTCAGATTGGTGCCGACATCGATGTTCAGGTTCTGGAAATCGACAAGGACAACCGTCGCCTGAGCCTCGGCCACAAGCAGCTTGAGGAGAATCCTTGGGATGTATTTGAAACAGTGTTCACTGTTGGCAGCATCCACGAAGGTACCATCACCGAAATGGTGGAAAAAGGCGCTGTTATCTCCCTCCCCTACGGTGTTGAAGGGTTCGCTACTCCCAAGCACCTCGTGAAGGAAGACGGCTCTCAGGCCCAGGTGGACGAGAAGCTCAACTTCAAGGTGATCGAATTCAACAAGGACAACAAGCGTATCATCCTCTCCCACAGCCGCATTTTTGAAGATGAGGCTAAGGCTGAGCGCAACGAAGCCCGCAAGGCAAAACGCACCAGCAAGCGTTCGGAAGAAACTCCCATGCTCAACCAGACCATCGAGAAAACCACTCTCGGCGACCTCGAAGCCCTGGCTGCCCTGAAGGAGAAACTTTCTGAGAACAAGTAATCCCTTCCATTAAGGATAACCCCCAATGCGGGTCATGCCATCACGGCGTGACCCGCGTTTTTGTTCTTGCGGTTGGATGCGAACAAAAAAATCTGTATTTTTGTACATCAAAACCATTTGTCACATACCCATGAAAAAAATATTAGCACTTCCCCTTCTGGCCGTATGTTTATGCGCCGTTGCCCGTCCCACCTATGTGAAGCTGATGAGCTACAACATCAAGAATTGCGTTGGGATGGACAATCAGTCCAATATCCAGCGGGTGGCCAATGTGATAACCGCCACCCATCCCAATGTGGTAGCACTGCAGGAGGTGGACAGCATGACCGCCCGCTCGGGTCAGAGATATATCCTCGGTGAGCTCGCCGAACGCACCAATATGTATCCATATTTCGCACCGGCCATCGATTATGACGGAGGGAAATACGGCATAGGCCTGCTGAGCCGCGAGAAGCCCCTGAGCGTGCACACCGTGCCGTTGCCCGGTCGCGAGGAAGCAAGAACACTCTTTGTGGCCGACTTTCCGCTCTACACCTTCATTGGCACCCACCTGTCGCTGACCGAGGACGACCGCATGGCCTCGCTCGCTCTCATCAAAGCCATCACCGACACCTGCAGCAAGCCTGTGTTTGTGGCCGGAGACCTCAACGACACCCCCCAATCCACATTCATCAAAGCCGTGAAAGAGCATTACTCCATCCTCACCCCTACTGACAAATTCACTTTCCCGGCCGACCGTCCCACAGAAACCATTGACTATATCTTCACCCCCGACAGCAAAGCCTCACTTCTCACCACCGAATGGGCCCGTGTGGACAACGATACCATAGCCTCCGACCATCGCGCTGTGGCAGTAAGGCTGCGATTGGCCACTGATTCCAACGAGATTATGCTCGGCGAGCCATATCTCCAGAACCCCGGCACAGATGCAATATCGGTGATGTGGCAAACCAATGTGCCCACACAGAACTGGATTGATTTCGGCACCGACACCATCCACACCCGTGTGGCCCGCACCCTCATCCATGGTCAGGAGCTGTGCAACAACACGATGCACAAAATCCGTCTCGACTCGCTCACCCCCGGCAAGAAATATTACTATCGCGTCAACTCCCGCGAGATTCTCAAATATCAGGGATATTACAAGGCGTTCGGACACACCTACACCTCGCCGTGGTATGAATTTTCGCTCCCGTCGCCCAGCGACAAAGAGTTTACCGCACTGGTGTTCAACGACCTGCACCAGTATCGCGAAACATTCAAGGCACTCGTGAGTCAGGTGAAAGGGATTGACTACGATTTTGTAGTGATGAACGGCGACATCCTCGACGACATCCACACAGCCAAGCAGGCCACCAAATTCCTCAATCTCATCATAGAGCAGCTCGACGGTGCCGAGCACCCCATCTTTTTCCTGCGAGGCAACCACGAGATACGTGACGCTTACTCCATTGAGATGCACCGGCATTTCGACTATCCCGACAACCTCACCTACGGAGCCTTATCATGGGGTGACACACGCCTTGTGATGCTCGATTGCGGCGAGGACAAAGTGGACTCACACCCTATCTACTACGGACTCAACGACTTCACCAAACTGCGCCACGACCAGGTGGGATTCATGAAACGCGAGTTCGCCTCCAAAGAGTTCAAGAAAGCCAACAAGCGGGTACTCATCCACCATATCCCGATGTGGGGCAACTACGAGCCCAACCTGTGCTTCGAGCTGTGGGAACCGCTGCTCAAAAAAGCGCCGTTTGATGTGAGCATCAACGCCCACACCCACGAGTTCAACTTCCTACCGGCCGACAAGAACGCCAACCCCTATCCGGTGATTATCGGCGGCGGATTCAAGATGGACGAAGCCACAGTGATGATACTCCACAAAACAGCCGACAAACTCCATATCCGCGTCCTTGACACACAGGGCAAAGAGCTGCTGACACTCGATGTGTGAAAATTTAACGGTTGGCATAGCTCTTATTTAACGAATGTGTGCTATCTTTGCAGCCATAAAATTGACTGTCACATTTGAGGTACTCTCATCTATATATAATCTTAGCGGTAGTTTTGTTGGGTCTGTCGGCGGCAGCGTCGTCGATGATGCCCACAGAGTCCAAGGTCAGGATGCAAATGCCCGACTCATTGGTCGTTGACTCCACTCTGCAGTCCCTCCTGCCACGTGACACCCTCCCCGCATCCACTGACAGCACCCCCACTGCCGCCCGCAGGCGGTCGTCGCGCAGACTCAAGGAGTGGCGCGACAGCATCGACTCCATCCACGCCCTCATCGCCGACTCGCTCGAAAACACGCAGCTCACTTCGCAGGAGCGTAAGCGTGTGCGACTCAACGCCGATACCACCGACACCGCCGCCAGGCCGTTGGGCAAAAGAATCATGCGCGTGAAAACCGACCTGGACAATGTGGTGGATATCTATGCCAAGGACTCAATGGTGCTCAAAGGGCAGAACAACGCCTATCTCTACGGCGAGAGCAATGTGACATACGGCAACATCAAGCTTGATGCCGAGCGCATAGAGATGGATATGAACACCTCCACCGTCTATGCAGTGGGTGTGCCCGACTCCACCGGAGAGCTCACAGGCTCGCCGGTGTTTGACGACAACGGCACCCAGTACGAGTCGAAAACCATGCGCTACAACTTCAAGACCGAGAAAGGGTATATCACCGATGTAATCACCCAGCAAGGCGAAGGATACCTCACCGGCGGATTGAGCAAAAAAGTGGATGACAACACCATCTACATCCAGAACGGACGCTACACCACCTGCGACAACCACGAGGACCCGCACTTCTATTTCCAGCTCACCAAAGCCAAGGTGCGTCCCAAGAAAGATATTGTCACCGGACCGGCCTACATGGTGCTCGCTGGACTGCCGCTGCCGCTGGCAGTGCCGTTCGGCTATTTCCCATTCTCTGAAAAATACTCCTCCGGTATCATCTTCCCCACCTTCGGCGATGACTTCAACCGCGGATTCTATCTGTCCAACGGCGGCTACTATTTTGCCATCAACGACAATATTGACCTCGCGCTCACCGGAGAGGTGTACACCAAAGGGTCGTGGGGACTGCAGGCCCGCTCGGCATACGTGAAACGCTACAAATATTCGGGCAACTTCAATATCAGCTACCTCAAAACCATACTCGGCGACAAGGGGGCGCCCGACTATTCCAAGCAAACCAACTTCCAGGTGCTATGGAGCCATATCCAGGACACCAAAGCCAATCCGTCGTTCAACTTCTCGGCCTCGGTGAACTTCACCACATCGGGCTACTCGCGCAACGACCTCAACAGCTACTACTCCAACTCATTCACCGAAAATACCAAGAGCTCCACCGTAAGCGCCACATGGCGTCCGGCGGGAAGCAAATGGTCCGTCTCGGCCACCGCCAACATTGCCCAGCGCTCGCAGGACTCCACTCTCGCAGTATCGTTCCCCAACCTCACGGTATCGCTCTCGCAGGTGTACCCTTTCAAGCGCAAACGCGCCGTGGGCCCCGAGCGGTGGTATGAAAAGATACGCATGTCCTACCAAGGTCAGTTCAGCAATTCACTGACCGCCAAGCAGGATGAGTTTTTCAAGAAATCACTCATCAAGGATTGGCGCAACGGTATGCGCCACAGCATCCCCATCAGCGCCACCTTCAATGTGTTCAAGTATTTCAATGTCACCCCCTCGGTATCCATCACCGACCGTATGTACACCAACAAGGTGCGCCGCCATTGGGACCCCAACGCAGCAGTGGAGATATGCGACACCAGCTATAGCTTCTACAATGTGTGGGACTTCAGCGCATCACTGTCGTTGGACACTAAAATCTACACTTTCTATCGCCCGATGAAATTCCTCGGCGACAAAGTGAAGATGATACGCCACGTGCTCACCCCCACAGTGTCGTTCAACGCCGCGCCCGACTTCGGCAGCAGCTTCTTCGGCTACTACGGCCAGTATGACTACCCTGATGCCAACGGCAAGATGCAGACACGCCAGTATTCCTATTTCCCCAACTCCCTGTTCGGCGTGCCCGGCACAGGGCGCACCGGTTCGGTCACCGTGTCGCTGGCCAACAATCTGGAGATGAAAGTGAAGTCGGACAACGACTCCACCGGCGAGAAAAAAATATCGCTGATTGAGAATTTCACTGTGTCGCAGAGCTACAACTTCGCCGCCGACTCCCTGCGGTTCTCCAACATCAACACCTCGATAATGCTCCGGTTGGTGAAGAATTTCAACCTCAACCTCTCTGCAGTGTGGGATGTATATACCTACGCGCTCAACCAGTATGGCAACCCCGTGCGTGTCAACAAGCTGCGTATCGCCAACGGCAAAGGTCTCGGACGACTCTCAAGCACAGGCACATCGTTCTCATATACTTTCAACAACGACACCTTCAAGCGGAAGAAAAAAACCGGAACCAACGACAAGAAAGAGAACACCCAATCCGAAAGCCGGCTGGCCAACCTCTACCGCAAGGACCACACCCAGCCTCAGGAAGAGGAGGAGACACAAAACGACGACATGCAGATCAATCCCGACGGATATGTGCAGTGGGATGTGCCCTGGAGCCTGTCGGTCAACTACTCCATCGGCTATGCCTATGGCAACTTCAACAAGCAGAAGATGGAGTATGACGGCAGGATAACCCAGAACCTCAGCTTCAGCGGCAATATCCGCCCCACACGCAACTGGAATTTCTCGTTCTCGGCAAGCTACAATTTCGACACCCACAAGATTGCCTACATGAACTGCAACATTTCCCGCGACCTCCACTGCTTCACCATGACCGCAAGCTTTGTGCCAGTGGGTCCGTATAAATCCTACAACTTCCATATAGCTGTCAATTCATCTCTTCTGCAAGACCTGAAATACGACAAACGCTCATCGCTGTCCAACGGTGTGAGCTGGTATTGATGCCGCAAAAAAACATTCGAGCCGTCTCGCTTGTTTAACATTTGTAAAAATCATAACCGTTTCAACAATTCATCACTGTTGTGGCTCGAACTTTAGCTCATAAAATATTGCGTTGCTGTCTGTGGACCATATTCTCCATCGTCATGCTTGTCATCATTGTGCCGGCTCTCCTTTATCTGCCCGCTGTGCAAAATTTTGTCAAGGATATAGCACTCAAGGAAGTAAAAAAATCCACCGGCATGGATATCTCCATCGGCTATCTGAGGCTGAAATTTCCACTGAATCTGCAGCTCCACGATGTGGCGGTGGTGGAAGCCACCGGCGACACCATGGCCACCGTGGGTGTGGCAGGTGTGGATGTGAGGCTGCTGCCGCTGCTGCGCGGCGACATCGATGTGAGCGGCACCTCCCTCAGCGAGGTGCGCTACACCCTCGGCACTCCCGACTCCGCAATCTACCTCACTGCCAAAGTGCGCTCCTTCAATGCCGAAGGTGCGCTGATGAATTTCTCGAAAGGGGTGATTGATGTAGACCACGCCGTGCTTGATGGCGGCGATGTGCGCCTGGTGCTCAAAGACACCGTCACACCCGAGAATACCGACACCACCGCCTCCACTCCGCTCAGGATTCATGCCGGCGACATCACCCTGCGCAATATCAACTACTCCATGTCAATGCTTCCGGTGATTGACTCCCTCGGTACTTTCATCCCGCAGGCACAGCTCCTCGACGGCACCGTTGACATGAAATCAGGGCGTATCCATGCACAGTCGCTCACCGTTGACTCCCTGACAGCCGACTATTTCACACCCTCGGCGCAATTCCTCGCCTCCTACCACCCCGCCGACACCGTGGCCACCGACACCACCGTCTCATCCATGCCCTGGACCATCTCCGCCGACTCATTGCGTCTCACCGCCAAGCATGCGTTGTATGCCATGCGCGGAGCCGTCCCCACGCCGGGACTCGACATGAACTATCTGCAAGTGAGCGATGTGGCCATTGCCGTGGACTCATTCTACAATCGCGCCACAGCCATCACCGTGCCGCTTAAAAAGCTCACAGCCACCGAGCGATGCGGTTTGCAGCTCAACGCCCACGGCACCTTTGCCATGGACTCCACCGCCATGCGGGCAGAAAAATTCCAGATCAGCACACTGTTCTCCAAAATATCGCTCGATGCTTTTATGGGGATGGGTGACATCACCACCGACCCCACGCTTCCGCTACAGCTCAAGGCCAACGGCAATATCGGATTTCCCGACATAGAGCAGGTCATGCCCGCTCTCTACGCCACTCTCCGCGATGTGCCGCGCTCCAACGGACTTCAGCTCCTTGCCGACATCAACGGCACAACTTCGCAGCTGCTGGTCAATGCCGTCAATATAGCCCTCCCCCGCTATCTCAACATCCACGCCAACGGCACCGTGTTCTATCCGATGAACCCCAAACGGATAGGTGGCGACATCGCCCTCAACGGCACTCTCACCAACGCCAACTTCATAAAGCAGATGGCTCTTGACCGGGCCACCGCCAAGCAAGTCAATATACCTGACATGGCCCTGAACGGCAATATCCACTACTCCCCCTCGGGAGCCTCCGGCAAACTGACAGCCATCACCGGCCACGGCAAACTCGCTTTTGACGGCAAATGGCAGCAACTCACCGAAGGGTATCGCGCAGCATTGACATTCAATAATTTCCCGGTGCAGGATTTCATGCCGTCGCTCGGCGTCGCCAACCTGTCAGGAAGCGTGAATCTGGACGGCCACGGCTACAACCCGGTTGCCGCCACCACCGTGATAGATGCCGACGCCAACATCCACGCCGTGGAAATCAATGGACGCAAACTCGCCAACACTTCGCTGCAGGCCACCCTTGCCAATGGTCAGGTGAAGGGGTCGGTGGACTCCCATAATCCCGAAGCCGACCTCTCGGCCGATTTCGAAGGCACACTCTCCAAAAGCCTATATTCGTGGAACATTTCAGGCGACATACGCCACCTCGACCTGCAATCCCTCGGACTAAGCGACACCCCTCTATACGGCTCACTGACCCTGGACTCAAAAGGGTCGTTCGCACCGGTCAACATGGGGATTGATGCCGAGGTCAGCATCAACCATCTCAACATGGTGATGGACACCCACAAGCTCGTGACCGATGAAATACATCTCAATCTGCTCACCGGCGACTCCACCACCCACGCCACACTCTCAAACGGTGACCTGCTCGCCACCTTCACGGCTTACGCCTGCCTTGACAGCACCATATCGCGCATCAGCTCACTCTCAGCTGTGATAGATTCCGCCATCGCCAACAAGAGCCTTAATGTCAGAAAGCTCCAGCACTCATTTCCGTCTATGGACGCCGCCGTGACTTTGGGACAGAACAATATCGCCGCCAGCTATCTCGCACCAAGCGGACTCTCCTGGCGCAAAATCAACCTCAACCTCCACAACGACTCCCTGCTGTCGCTCCACGGGCAAACCCTCGGACTCAGCAACCCGTCGATGCGCACCGACACCATATCGCTTGATGCCCTCCAGCATGGCAAATACCTCGTTTACACCCTGGCAATGAACAACCGTCCCGGCACATTCGACGATTTCGCCCATGTCAATCTCCGTGGCTATCTGGCCGACGACAAAGCCAGCTTCCTCGTGCGCCAGCACAATATCGCCAACAAGGAAGGATTTTTCATCGGACTCAACGCCACCATGACCGATTCCGTGGCCCGCATCAGCTTCGTGCCCCACACCCCGGTAATCGGTTATAAGAACTGGACTCTCAACACCAACAACTTCGTGGCCTACAACTTCTTCACCCACCGGCTTGATGCCGACCTGATGCTGGACAACGCCACTTCCTCGCTCCACCTGTTCACCGAACAGACAGCCGAGAGCGTGGACTCCGCAGCGCAGCGCGATGTGGTGCTCCAACTGAATAATATCCAGATTCAGGACTGGCTCACAATCTCCCCGTTCGCCCCGCCGATCAAGGGTAATGTAGGAGCCGACATGCGGTTCAACTGGAACGCACGCGAGCTCACAGGCCACGGCATGGTCAACCTCACCGACTTGTTTTACGGACGCGAACGGGTGGGCGATTTCAATATCGACCTGTCGCTGTTCAACGACAAATCCGGACTGCTCCGCGCCGATGCCTCGCTGATGGTTGACTCCGTAAAGGTAATCACCGCCCGAGGCGTGCTCAATGACAGCACCGCCACCTCACCTTTCCTCCTGGACTTCTCCATGATTCATTTTCCGCTGCGGATAGTCAACCCGTTCCTCCCCAAAGGCACCGCCACTCTGTCGGGTATGCTCAACGGACAGATGGATATCACAGGCAGTATCACCGCACCGATACTCAACGGCTACCTCGATTTCGACTCCACAGCCATAAAACTCGCCATGACAGGAGCTTCCTACCGGTTCTCGGAGGAGAAGATTGCCGTGGACAGCTCGATAGTGAAATTCAACAACTTCACCATCTCCGGACTCAACGACAACCCGCTGTATGTCAACGGAACCGTTGACGCCCGCACCCTCGCCAATCCCGGCATCAACCTCAAGCTCAACGCTGCCGACATGCAGCTCGTCAACTCATCGCGTCCCCGTGGAGCCGACATCTACGGTAAAGCATTCATTGACCTCGATGCCAAAGTCAACGGCAACATGAACCTGCTCAATGTCGATGCCACACTCAATCTGCTCCCCGGCACCAATGTGACCTACGTGATGTCGTCAGCCGGACAGTCAGCCCTCACATCCAAAAGCACCGGCAACATGGTGACCTTTGTACAGTTCTCCGACACAGCCAGCGTGGTGAGCACCGACACCGTGCCTTCATCCTCCATGGCCATGTTCCTCAACGCCAATCTCATACTCTCCGCAGGGTCCACCATCAATGTTGACCTCTCCACCGACGGCAAGAACAAAGCCTCGCTCCAGCCCGAAGGCAACCTCACCTACACCATGACCCCGATGAGCTCCGAAGGCCGCTTGACCGGACGGATCAACATCGACAAAGGGTTTGTGCGCTACACTCCGCCGTTCATGTCGGAGAAAAACTTCTCGTTCCAGGAAGGCAGCTATGTGTCGTTCAACGGCGATATCCTCAACCCCATCCTCAATATCCACGCCACCGACCAGATCAAAGCCAATGTGACGCAGGAAGGACAGAACTCACGCCTCGTCAATTTCATAGTGGAGCTGTCGGCCACCAACACGCTCAACAACATGAACGTGGCCTTTGACCTATCCACCAACGATGACCTCACCATACAGAACGAGCTTCAGGGAATGAGCCCCGAGCAACGCGCCAACCAGGCCATGAACATGCTACTCTACAACGTGTACACCGGCCCCGGCACCAAAGCCAACGCCTCGCTGTCGGGCAACCCTCTCTACTCGTTCCTCACCTCGAGCCTCAACTCCTGGGCCGCCAACAACATCAAAGGCGTGGATATCAGCTTCGGCATCGACCAATATGACAAAACCACCGACGGCACCAAATCCACTGCCACAAGCTATAGCTACAAGGTGTCCAAAACTTTGTTTAACGACCGGTTCAAGATTGTGGTGGGAGGCAACTACTCCACCGACACCGACCAGGACGAGAACCTCGCCGAAAACCTTGTGAATGATGTGGCTGTGGAATATATGCTCAACCGCAGCGGCTCCATGTATGTGAGAGTGTTCCGCCATGTGGGGTACGAAAGCATACTCGAAGGCGAAGTCACGCAAACAGGCGTAGGCTTTGTGCTCAAGCGCAAAATCAACCGTATCAGCGACATATTCCGGCGACAGCGCACCCAGTCCGCCGCCCCAACACCTAACGCTCAACCCTCAAGGCAATGAAATCACTCCGCTTCATACTCCCTTGTGTGGCCATGCTGATTGCCACCGCATGCTCCACCACCAGGCGACTCGGTGCCGACGATATACTGTACACCGGAGTCAAGAAAACCATAATACTCCCCGACTCAGGACAGAAACTCGCTCCGGGACTCGATGCCGATGTCAAGGAAGCGGTGAATGTGAAGCCAAACAATTGCCTCATATCACCGTCGCTGCGCTATCCTTTCCCGCTGGGACTGTGGGTGTACAACAACTGGCCCAACCCTCCCAAGGGGTTCCGCCACTGGCTCTACGAGAAGCTCGTGGAGGAGCCGGTGCTCATCTCCGATGTGCGTCCCGAAGTGCGCACCGAGATGATTGACCAGATTCTGGACAACCACGGCTATTTCCGCGGCCACGCCTCCTACGAGCTCGCTCAAGGCAAAAACAAAAAGAAAGCCAGCATCATATACAAGGTCAATACCGGGCCACAGTACTATATCGACACCATCTACTCCATGCCCGACACCCTGCGGCTGTATCACCTTATCGACTCGGTGGTACGCAAATGCAGCTATATGCGCCCCGGCAGCCGCTACGACACCGATTCGCTCAACGAAGTGAGAGTGAGGATTGCCAACGCTCTGCGCAACAAAGGATATTATTTTTTCAAACCCGACTATATCGAGTACCTCGCCGACTCCACAATCACCCCTGAACGGATAGCTCTGCGCATGGTGCTCGCCGGTAATATGCCCAAAGGAGCCGACCAGGTGTTCACCACCGGCACCATCACCACCCGCATCAACCGCAATCAAGGCGGTGGCACACCCGACACCATGCACACCAACCGCGGCACAGTGATACAGATGAAACCATCGCGTCTGCGCCCCCATCTCATCCCCTCATGCATCCGCTTCCGCGAAGGGAAAATACTGAGCGTGCGCGACATGAACCGCACACAAACCTATCTTTCCAGGCTTGGAATATTCAACGGTGTGGAAATCAACATTGTGCCCGACACCACCAAGCGCAATGTGCTCAATGTAGAGATTGACTGCACTTTCGACAAGCCGATGGAAGCAGCAATCGAAGTCAATGCCACCTCCAAATCCAACAGCTACATAGGCCCGGGGGTGGATCTCAAACTCACGAGCCACAACCTCTTCGGCGGCGGCGAACAGCTCAGCATTGACCTCACCGGAAGCTATGAATGGCAAACCGGACGCGACAAGCACAACTCCGTGTTCAACTCCTACGAGGTCGGACTCACCGGCTCACTTGCCTTTCCACGGCTGCTGGCTCCGCGCTTCATCCCGCGCACACGCCGCGAGCTCAACTGGACACGTATCACCCTCGGAGCCGACCTGCTCAACCGTCCGCACTATTTCCGCATGGCTCAGTTCAACGCCTCGTTCAACTATGACTGGCGCGTGAACCGCTATGTGACCAACACCCTCACTCTGTTCAAGCTCACCTACACCAACCTCATGCACACCACCCATGAGTTTGACTCCATAATGGCCCAGAACCGGGCCATAGCTCTCAGCTTCCAGAGCCAGTTCATCCCGCAGCTCGCGTACACCTACAACTACAACCGCTACTTCGATCCCGACAACGGCTTATCCTGGACCTTCACCATCCAGGAGGCAGGCAATATTTTCTGGTCGATATGGGAAGCGTGTGGTAAAAAAGGTGAGAAAGAACTGTTTCACACCCCGTTCTCGCAATTCGTCAAAGGGTCCACCCAGCTGGTGTACAACCGCCGTCTGTGGGGCGACCACTGGCTCGTGACCCGAGCCGCCGTCGGTGCAGCCCATGCCTACGGCAACTCATCGCAGGTGCCATACGCCGAACAGTTCTATGTGGGTGGAGCCAACTCCGTCCGCGCCTTCACCGTGAGGTCCATCGGCCCCGGCAGCTACAGGGTGCCCGAAGATATGGTCAACGGCTATTTTGACCAGACCGGTACATTCAAATTTGAATTCAATGTGGAATACCGGTTCCCCATCATAGGGCCGCTGCACGGAGCGGTGTTCTTTGACTCGGGCAATGTATGGCTTCTCAAGAACGACCCCCAGCGTCCTGGCGGACTGCTTCAGGGAAAAACATTCCTTCGCGACCTCGCCACCGGCACCGGAGTGGGACTGCGTGTGGATATCGGTATGCTGGTGATCCGCGGCGACCTCGGCATAGGCATCCATGCACCGTACCACACCGACAAGCATGGATATTACAATATGGAGTCGTTCAAGAAATCACTCGCCTTCCACCTCGCCATCGGCTACCCCTTCTGATTCCAGCGACTCGAGAAATTCAGTCATATGGCGCAGATGGCGGCGCACACGCATATCTATCATCACCCCGATGAAAGCACCTGTCACAAGACCTACCCACGCGCCGACAAACATGGCCATACTCACTCCGTGGAAAAACCACAGCATATATCCGAGCGCAGGAAGAGCCATGGTCATTCCCGCAATCTTGCCGCGGCGGCGCAACTTCTTGGCGTGCAGCACTGCCTTCATACAGTCGCGCACCGACATGCCGTAAACATCTATATCCTTGTAGGAATAATACTCCAGCATCGATATAACCCCCATCACGGCAAAATATACACTCAGATACATTCCCGCCCATACAGGGAGCTGCACATCGCTGTTGAGACACAGCAACGGGACGCTCAGCACTGCCCACACAGCACACACCAACGATGAAACACGATGCTGCCGCATGAGCGATGTCCGGTGGGTCTGCATGGCCTTTCGCCCATTCATCACCACCTCGCCGGGAGGAGCAACATTAAATTCGCGCCATGCAGAGCGCAAGGCATCAAGATCAATATTTCTGTTGGTGTTCATCATAAGAGATATTATTCGTTACTTTTCTTCACAAGCCGCTGCCGGATACGATGCAGGCGCGAAGCCACATTGGATTTGCTCAGACCGGTCACCTCCGAAATCTCATCATAGCTGCTCGAATCAAGCCACATCATGATGATACCCTTGTCCATGGAGTCGAGCTGCGATATGAGGTCGTACATCTGCTTGAGCAGCGAGGCACGCTCCTGCGAGCAGTCCGACATATCGGCCACATCGCTCAGGCTCAGCGTAGCCTCCGCCCTGCCATGCTTGCGATGGTATGTGACGCAGGTGTTCAGAGCCACCCTGTAAATCCAAGTGGAAATCTTGGATGCTCCGCTGAAGCTGTCCATCCCCTGCCACAGCGTGGCCATGACCTCCTGATACAAATCCTTGAAATGCTCGCGGTCACGGGCATACATCATGCACACTTTCGATATCAGCTGCCTGTTGGCGCTGACTATCTCCATGAACTGCTGTGACGCTGCATTTCTATCCATCGGTTTGTGATTGTTTATCTATTTGACGCGACGATTCTCAAAAAATTGCAACACGCATTAAAAATATGTTCTAAAACATAGCTTGTCACATTTTTTTATTACTTTTGCATCATAACCGTAGGAAAGAAACACACCTCTTTTCATACGCTAACTCATAACTGATATGAACAAAGAATTAGACTGGAGCAATCTGTCGTTCGGCTACGTGCCGACCGACTACAATGTGCGCTGCTACTATCGCAACGGCAAATGGGGCGAGATTGAAGTGTCGAGCAGCGACACAATCAATATCCACATGGCTGCCACAGCCTTACACTACGGACAGGAAATCTTTGAAGGCCTCAAGGCTTTCCGCGGCAAGGATGGCAAAATCCGTGTGTTCCGTTTGGAAGAGAACGCAAAACGTATTGCCGACAGCGCCAAGGGAATACGCATGGCACAAATTCCGGAGCAGCTGTTCCGCGACATGGTGATTAAATGCGTGCAGCTCAACTCCCGCTTCGTGCCCCCCTACGGCAGCGGTGCCTCCCTGTATATCCGTCCGCTCGAGATAGGCATGACAGCCCGCATCGGCGTGAAACCCGCCGATGAATATCTGTTCATCATCATGGTGAGCCCCGTCGGCCCTTATTTCAAGGAAGGGTTCAAACCCACCAACATCTGCATCATGCGCGAGTTTGACCGCGTGGCACCGCGTGGCACCGGACGATGGAAAGTTGGCGGCAACTATGCTGCCAGCCTTGAAGCCGGAGAGCGCGCCCACGAGCTCGGCTACTCCTCAGTGCTCTACCTCGACCCCAAGGAGAAGAAATATCTTGACGAGTGTGGCCCGGCCAACTTCTTTGCCATTAAAAACGGCAAATATATCACCCCGGCGTCCGAATCCATCCTCCCCTCCATCACCAACAAGAGCCTCCAGCAGCTGGCCAAGGATATGGGAATGGAAGTGGAGAACCGCCACATCACCGTCGATGAGCTTTCCGACATTCAGGAAGCGGCAGCCTGCGGCACTGCGGCAGTGGCTTCGCCCGTGGCGGAGATTGACGACCTCGACACCGGCCATAAATATATCGTGGCCAAGGACGGTAAGCCCGGCCCTGTGGTGACTGAGCTGTACAACCGTCTGCGCGGCATCCAGTATGGCGAACTCCCCGACATACACAATTGGAACACAATCGTGCCCGAATGAACTATCAGCAGCTGATTGACAAATACTATCCCGCCGGAACTCTCCGGCGGGATATTTATATGCGCCATTGCACAAGCGTGGCCCGCGAAGCTATCGACATTGCCCATCGCTGTGGCGTACAGCTGTCGGACAGCGAGATAACCGAAGCAGCCATGCTCCACGACATTGGCATATTCCTCACTCATGCCCCATCAATCGGGTGCGAGGGAACAGAGCCGTACATCCGTCACGGACTGCTCGGCGCCGAGCTGCTGCGCAAAGAGAATTTTCCGGAGAGGGATGCGCGTGTGGCCGAGTTGCACACCGGTGCCGGACTAACCGTCACAGAGATTCAGCAGCAACAGATGCCTCTCCCGGCTCGCGATTTCCTGCCGGAAACATTGCTTGAAAAATTGATTTGCTACGCTGACAAATTCTACTCCAAAGGCAACGACATGAAGCGCAAACCGCTTGACAAAGTGATGGCCGGAATGAAAAAATTCGGTCCAGAAACCGAAAAACGGTTCAACGCTCTCCACGCTCTATTTAGCAATCCTTGATTCACTCCACTGCGGGAAATCCCGGGGTGGTGATTATGCGCCATCCCATAGCGGAGGTGGAATCTTCCACCACAATCAATGCCTCAGTGTCGGGCAGGGTCTCCACCATCGCCATCGCCCGCTCGGGAGTCATGGCCATGCAAGCTGTGGCCACTGCATCGGCGCTCATGGCATCAGCAGCCACAATAGTGGTGCTCAGCGTGCCTCCTATCACCGGCCATCCTGTGGAAGCACTGATGGTGTGTCCCACCCTGCGGCCGGATTTGGTGGTGCGGAAGTTGCGATAGTTGCCCGAAGTGGCAATTCCGCAATCGGTCACTTTCATCACAGCCATCCGTTCATGCACCACAGCGGTGTCGTTGCTCACCGGAGCATCCACCATTATATGCCATTTGTCGCCATGTGGGTTCTTGCCACTAACCACCACCTCACCGCCAATCTCCACCATGAAGTCGGTGCAACCGTTGCGCTTGAGCATCTCGCCTATCAGGTCGCACCCATACCCCTTGGTGATGGCGCTGAAGTTGAACTCCGTGCCCTTCTGCTTCACGATCGTGTCGTTGACAACACTGCATTTCAGTATTCCCACCCACTGCATTGCGCTGTCAATCTGCTCCTGCGTGGGGTCGCCTCCAATGCGATATCCAAAGCCCCAGAGGTTGACCACGGGGGCCACCGTAGGGTCAAACTCTCCGCCCGACATCTTGCAGAAATACTGCGAAGCGAAAAACATCCGGCGAAACAAAGAGTCGGTAATCACACTCTCGCCACTGTTGATCCTGCTCACCACGCTCAGCGGCTCAAATGGCGACAGCGACATCTCCACACTGCTCATCACAGCAATTATGGAGTCGTCAAGCATCTTGGGACTATTGTAAATAATATGGTAGGAGGTGGCCCACACCGAACCCTCACACTTGTGATAGCGCGATCGGCCTCCAATGCACGACACGAATGTCAATGCTACTGCCAATATTATTAAAAATCTTAGTTTCACCCCACAAAAATAACAAAAAATATTGCTAAATCATAAATATTGTGTAGATTTGTCACTAATCTTTACCAACATAAAGCAACACTCCCAATCTACCGTATTCCGGTTAATTTTGAATTGCTACATTCTACCATGTAATTTATGACCAAAAAAGAATCTCTCAAAATATTTGAAGAGCGAAAAGTTCGCACCATTTGGGATGATGACACTGAAGAATGGTATTTTTCAGTCGTTGATGTTGTTGCAATCCTTACAGATAGCGTTGACCCAAATGCATACTGGCGTAAATTAAAACAACGACTTAAAAAAGAGGGTAATCAAACCGTGACAAATTGTCACAGTTTGAAACTTCTTGCCGCTGACGGTAAAAAACGTCTCACAGATGTAATTGACACTCAAGAGCTTTTCCGACTCATTCAGTCAATCCCATCACAGAAAGCTGAGCCTTTCAAGCTATGGATTGCAGAGGTCGCAAAACAGCGCCTCGACCAAATGCAAGACCCTGAGTTATCCATACAACAAGCTGTCGTTGATTATCGCCGATTAGGATACTCCGAAGAGTGGATAAACCAACGCCTACGTAGTATTGAAGTACGTAAGGCATTGACTGATGAATGGCGAAGGGGTGGTATGGCCGAAGGCTTGCAATTCGCCACCCTCACCGATATCATCACTCAAACTTGGAGCGGGAAATCCACCAAGGAGTATAAGCGCCATAAAGCTTTGAAAAAAGAGAGTCTTCGTGATAACATGACCAATATTGAATTAGCGTTGAACACCCTTGCAGAGGCATCGGCAACTGAATTATCAAAATCTCAAAATCCTAAAGGATTCCGCGAGAATGCACATGTTGCAAAACAAGGAGGAAGTGTGGCCAAAGCCGCCCGCGATAAACTCGAGTCGCAGTTGGGCCGTACAATCATATCCTCCGCAAAAGCTTCAGATTATTTATTGGAAGGCAGCAACGATAACGAATGATTGTCCAACTTCAAAATAATTTATGACTGAGAAATAGCTGATGATGGCAAAAATATCTTGGTTGTGATATTTTTGATTTTATCACAAATAAGAAAATATTATTGCTAAATCATAAATATTGTGTAGATTTGTCACTAATCTTTACCAACATAAAGCAACTTATGAAACCGTCTTACATTTTCCTTGCCCCCGGCTTCGAAGAGATCGAAGCCCTGGCCACTGTTGATGTACTCCGCCGTTGCGGTATGGAACTGCACACTGTGTCAATCGGCAACACCCATCATGTGGAGGGCGCTCACGGCATAAGCGTGAACGCTGACAAAATCCTTGAAGAAATCGATATCCACAATGCTGACTGGCTCATACTACCCGGAGGTATGCCCGGCGCCACCAATCTGGCCCAATGCGACACCCTCACATCGGCACTTCTGAGCCATTACCGCGCCGGCCACAATATCGCAGCCATCTGCGCGAGTCCGGCTGTGGTGCTCGCCCCTCTCGGAATTCTCGACAACAAAAACGCCACCTGCTATCCCGGCTTTGAAAGCCAGGCTCCAAAAGCCCGCATGACAGGCCGCGAAGTGGAGATTGCCCACAATGTGATCACTGCCAACGGCCCCGCAAGCACATTGCTGTTTGCGTTTGCAATTGCCACCGCCACTGTCGGCGCGGACAAAGCCAAGGAAGTGTCCAACGGCATGCTCTACACCAACGAGCGGCCGCCCGAATTTTAAAGAGTCTGCAGATTTGCATCATCCACTCAGGGTGATGCAAATTTTTTATATGCTTTGGGGAGTGAGGTTGGGTGACAGATGGCACTCGATATTATATGCCGTGCCATCGTCAAGTGTCAGCACAAACTGCAGGTCGAGAAGGTCAGCCATGTTGGCTGTCGCCTCCAAAGCCGACACCGTGGCTCCATCCACTGCCACCGTTCCGGGCAGCGACAGCCTGTATCCTTCCTCATCGAAAATGAGGCCCACATTGGAAATACGGAACGACATCGACCGATGGTTGTCATCAGGCAGCAACCCCTGCACATCCATCACCGCCAGCAGCGTGTGAGGGTCAAAATCCAGCGACACAGTGGTGGAATAGCAGATACGCGACTCCCCGGTGGAGGTGTTGAAGCTCACTGTGGTTCCCTCACCCACCACCACATACGGATAGGCTCGGACAGTGTATGCGCCATCCACCGTGTAGGTGGCCACCACCCCGCGGTTCTCGCACGCCGAGGATTTCTTTGGCTCATAGTACACTATATGGAGGTCGGAGAACGTGTGGGGTGCGTTGACAGGCGTTGCGGGTGTCAGGGCCACCGCATCGATGATACGCTGCACATCGGGAGTGCCTACGCTGTACACCCACGGCACATCGGTGAATGTGTAGTCGGCAGGCACCTCATCTGGCGACACCTTGAAGTTGCGGATGGTGAAAGTGACGATTCTATCGTCGTCGTTGAACGCAAATTCGTAGCGCACATCATCCATCACACTTGCCGACAACCCGGAGCTGGCCATGCCGGCGTTACTGATCACATGAAAAGACTCAGCCGATGTGAAACGGTCGAGTTTGGCTTCAGGATCCGATTCGCCGGCGCACGCCGTGGCGAGCAATCCAAGTGCCGATAGCAGGGGTAATAGTTGAAAGCGTTTCATATACTTTCAACCCCCGGCAAGGGCGTTTGGTTCAGAAATTCAAGCGGATTGTGCCCCCTACTGTGCAGGGACGGCCACGCTGTACGAACTGATTGCCTATACTTTCAAAATAGAATGTGTGGTAGCGGGTGGCTGTGAGATTTTCAGTCCATGCCTGCAGCTCAATCCACCCGTGGGAAGCTGTGACATTGAGGCCGAGCAAAGCGTAGAAAGGCTGCGACAGGGAGTTCTCCTCATTCCATTGTATGCGACCCACGCCGCGGAGATTGGTGTTGAAATCAAGAGCCCAATTTTTCGGCAAAGTCAGCGAATAGGTCACCGACCCGAAGAGTGTGTGCTGCGGTGCGTAGGGCACATAGTTGCCATCGTAGGAGTGCTTTCCATCGCTGAAACTCTTGAATTTGGCGTTGGTGTAACCATAGCTCAACGCGGTGGACCAATGCTCGTTGGGGTTGCAACGAATCTGCACTTCAGCTCCGAAGCTGCGGGTTTTGCCGGCATTGGTGGTCACGCGGCCCGTGGTATTTCCGTCGGGGAAAATGGTGAGCTGCTGGTTACGGCAATCGATATAGAACAGAGCCAGGTCGGTGTGCACCCTCCCATCGGCACAGCGCACATGCGCACCCACCTCATAGTTCCAGCTTGTTTCGGGCTTGTATGTAACATAGCGGTCCACGGAATATTCCGACGCTCCGGGCATGAAACCCTGCATAGACGCAGGGATGTTCGATCTTATCTGCGACATCATCTCCTGCTGCAGGAACTCGCTGAACATCTGGGTATTGTATCCACCGCTCTTGTACCCTTTGCTCACAGTGGCATAGACATCACTCTTGCTCTCCATCGGCAGCTCGTAGCTGACGGTGAACTTGGGCATAAACTCAAGGAAATGCTGGTGCAGCTTGCCGGTGTTGTCATATTGCAGCTCATAGTTGCCCAGCGGACGGACCATATTGTTGCTATGCAAACTCATGCTGAACCCAGTGTCATATTCATTATGATAGCGCATACGCACCATTTCATAGTCGAGTCGTCCGCCGACAGCTATATTGAAAGCGCCGAGATCCAGAGCGCTCTCATGATAAAGAGCCACACCATGTGTTGGCAGGGAGAAATCACTGCCGAGCACAAAACTGTCGTCAAGCCAGTTCATCCGCACGGGCACTCCCGGCAGATTATTGACCTTTCCGGTAATCAAGGTGGAGATACCGTCCTCCTTGAATGTGACAGGAGCCCACATCGAGGCGTGCTTGTAGAATGCGAATGCACCCACAAGCCAATGATAGGCATCCTTCACCCCCTTGATCACAAGATCCTGGGTCAAGGCCCATTCGTGCCGCCGCTGGGTGAGAGTGAAGTAGCGGAGCGGTGTGAAATCCTGGTCAAGGGTCATATTGTCATCGATATACTGCACGCTGGTGATGCTTGACAGAGTGAAATTCGGACGCACCCAATGCACCGTAAGTCCATCGGTCAATGAGTTGCGGCGATAGAAGCAGGTGTCGTTGTAGTTCACCATACCAGTTTCGCTATGGCGTCCCTCAGGCATATATTCGTAGGGATAGCCGCCGTTGCGGTTGAGATTGAAAGATGCCACATTGCTCACTTTCAGGCTGGTTGACGGGCGCCATTCAGTGCGCCACCGCAGTTGAAGGCTTTTTTCGGTGCCAGTTTTGTAATCGTTGTATAGGTTGCGGTAGAATCCGCTGCTGAAATTGAAATATCCGCTGAACGCCATCCCCAGCTTGGGCGAGAACTTGGCGTAATGGCTGAGAGTGAGCGTGGCTTCGGGGCCGCTGCCTACTCTCGCGCTCACACGGCTACCCTGATACCTCATCGGCGAAAGGGTGTAGATATTGATCTGTCCCGCCATGGTGTTGCGGCCATAAAGGGTGGTCTGCGGACCGCGGAGCACCTCGATGCGCTCAATGTCGGCGAGATTGAAATCATAGTTGTCCTTGTTGAGGATAGGCACATTGTCCACGCTCAACCCCACAGCGGGCTGATCCATACGCGCCCCAAGGCCGCGCACATATATGCTGGAGGTCATGCGGCTGCCATACTGCGGGATATAGAAGTTGGGGGCTATCTCGCTCACGCCGTGAAGGCCGGCCACTCCGAGCTGTTCAATCTGAGCCTGCGGCATGGTGGTGGTGGCCAAAGGCATAAGGCTGAGGTCAGCGCTCTGCTTGATGGCAGTTACAGTCACTTCGCTCAGGCGCATGGCACTGTCAACCGGAGCCGATATATTGCCGCCGTTGGCTGCGGCATGCGCGTTAAGAGCAACGGCACAGGCACACAAAACAGCGATGGATTGTAATTTCATAAATGACAATTGTAATGAGCCGCAAAGTTACAGCATTTTATTCAGTATGCAAAAAAACTGTGCACCCCCGGACAACTCCGGGAGTGCACATTGATTATGGTCTGTAATGAATTTATTTTTTCACTTTGTTGTAACGGGCATTCAATCCGCTGAGCACTTCATCAGTGATGTCAAGGGCGGGGTTGAAATAAACGCCTGCAGCTCTATACAATATGGCATCGTAATGTTTTGTGGCGTTATAATCTTTGATGAAGGCGTTGATGGAGTCGGTGAGCTGCTGCTGCTGAGCGGCGAGCTGCTGCTCGGTGTTGCGCTGCATATTGGCGAGATAGTTCTGCGCATCCTCCTGCATCTTGTTGAATTTAGCCATATCGGCGTTGTAGCTTGCCTCTGACAAATAGCCGTTGGACTTCATTTTCTGCTCGATTTGCGCACCGAACTTCTGGATTTCGTTGGCGCGGGCCTGGCGGGCGTTTTCAAGCTTACTGTATTCACGGATGGCCTGTTCCTTGAAATCTTTGGCCAGATTATAGTTGGCACTGATGGTGTCCTCGTTTATGTAACGGATGTTGATGGCCGGGGTAACGGCGGTCACGCTGTCTTTGCCGGCGGGGGCAGACTCTCCGGGAGCTTCTGTGGAGTTGGACGAGCATGAGGCAAGAGAGCTGATGGCCAGCACTGCGATGAGTGCGTTAGCAGCAATAGCTGATTTTTTCATTGTTGGATGATATGGTAAATTTATTTATATACTAATGTGTGAACAGTTAGTCATCGTCACTATGCGCGGCACAGCCTATATGCTTTTGGCGAAGCGCAGGGATATCCTTCACATGGCCTGACGGGAATTTACCCCCTTTGACAAACAATGCCTTCACTCCGAGCAGAACAACCGCCACAAGAAGCAATCCAATTGTTAAAAAGAGTAATTTCATAGGCTTATTATGCTTTTGCAGTGCAAATATATGAAACGAAACTAAATTTTTTGTCATAACTGAATTTTATTTTGTACCTTAGTGTGCTCCTAAGCGAGTTTTTTAACATTATTTTCCACTTACTAAGCTAAAAACTAACTCTAATTGCATATTTATGGAACTAAAAGACCTAAAACCCACCCGGGTATTTGAGATTTTCGATGCCATCACCAAGGTGCCCCGACCCTCGAAAAAGGAAGAAAAGATACGCCAATTCCTGCTTGACTTCGCAAAGCAGCATAACCTCGCCAGCAAAACCGATGCTGTCGGCAATGTAGTAATCACCAAACCCGCCACTCCGGGACATGAGAATGCACCCGTCATCATTCTGCAGGGTCACATGGATATGGTGTGCGAGAGCAACAACAAGGATTTTGATTTCGAGAACAACCCCATCACCACTATCATCGACGGCGAATGGGTACGTGCCGACGGCACCACTCTCGGCGCTGACAACGGTATCGGCGTGGCTGCTTCACTGGCAGTGCTCACCGACCCCGACCTCGTGCACGGTCCGCTGGAAGCCCTCTTCACTGTGGATGAGGAAACAGGCATGACCGGCGCGTTCAACATCGGCGACAACATGATTTCGGGCGACATGCTCCTCAACCTCGACTCCGAGGATGATGCCGAAATATTCGTGGGATGCGCCGGCGGCGTGGACACTGTGTGCACTTTCCACTACAACCGCTCCTACGCGCCCAAAGATTTCTGCTACTTCCGCATCGACATAGCCAAATGCCTCGGCGGTCACTCCGGAGGCGACATCCATCTCGGCCGTGCCAACGCCAACAAGCTGCTCGCCCGCTTCCTGTTCAACCTCAGCAAGGAGCATGAGATTGTGCTCAGCGAAATCGACGGCGGCAATCTGCGCAATGCCATTCCCCGCGCCGCACACGCCGTGATCGGTGTCCACACATCCAAGAAAGAGGCTGTGCGTGTGGCTCTGAACGAATATGTGGCTCAGGTGGAGAACGAATACAAGGATCTCGAGCCCACCATGGAAATCGCCATGGAGAGCGTTGACACCCCCGAATTTGCCGTGGACCAGGAAACAACCATCGCTGTGGTTCGCGCCCTCTACAGTGCTCCTCACGGAGTGGTGTCCATGAGCCGCGAGCTTGAGGGGCTGGTTGAAACCTCCACCAACCTCGCATCGGTGAAGATGGCTGCCAACAACAAGATCATCGTCACCACCAGCCAGCGCAGCTCTGTGGATTCACGCAAGTGGGATATCGCCAACCAGGTGGAGGCTCTGTTCCTGCTCGCCGGTGCCACCGTGGAGCATGGCGAAGGGTATCCCGGATGGCAGCCCAACATGGACTCCCCCATCATGAAGATTGCCCGCGATGCCTACAAGGAGCTCTACGGCATCACTCCGGCCATCAAAGCCATCCACGCCGGATTGGAATGCGGCTTATTCCTCGAGAAGTTCCCGCACCTCGACATGGTGTCGTTCGGTCCCACACTTCAGGGTGTACACTCTCCCTCGGAGCGTATGCACATCCCCGCAGTGGAACGGTTCTATGAGCAGCTGAAGCTCACCATCACCAAGGTGGCCGACCTCAAGAAATAACATTTATCCCATATTGGCCTGCGGCATATTTAATAATGTGTACGCAGGCCAATTTATTTTCATCTCCTGCCTCATGCCATGAAACATCTTCTTACCCTCATCTTTCTTGCCTGCTGCATGCCCGTTTGCATGGCCACCGTTCTTCCGGAGGCTAATGACTCCACCGTCACTGACACAGAAGCTGTGCCCGACACCATTGTCAGGCTCACCGACAATGACTATCTCGAAGTGGCCGAGCGACTGGGGGTGGAAGTGGCTGCGATGAAAGCGGTGGTGGAGATTGAAGCGGGAGTGTCGCATCAGGGATTTTTCGCCCCGGGCAAACCTATTATCAATTTCGACCTCACAATGTTTCGCCGCTTTGCCGGCAAAAGAGGTATCAACCTCGCCAAATACCGCAGCTCGCACGCCGAGGTGTTCTCCGCTGTCAACCCACGCCGTCACGGCTCCACACAGGCCGGACAGCACGCACGCCTCCGCAAGGCACGCTCAATTGACGAGCGCACTGCCGTGGAAGGCACTTTCTGGGGAATGTTTCAGATTGGTGGGTTCAATTGGAAAAAATGTGGTGCCGAGAGCCTTGAGGATTTTGTCAACAAAATGAGCCGCTCGGAGCGCGACCAGTTGGAACTGTTTGCCAACTTCCTGCAATCCTCAGGCCTTGACAAACATCTGCGAACCAAGAACTGGGCTGCTTTCTCGCGTGGCTACAACGGCCCCGGCTACGCCAAACGGCGCTACCACACCCGCATGGCTTCGGCTTACGCCAAGCATAAAGCCAAGGAAAAGGAGAAAGCGAAAGCTAACGCTTCAGCATCCACAGACACACCACAAGCCCGATAGCAGCCGTCAGCAGCGACATCCACACCGACACAGCTGCGGCCAGCCACACTGTCAGCGATATGAGCGCCATGCTCAAGGCCACCCACCAAGCTGTGGCGGATGCCATTCTATAACCATATCTGCAACGCACCACCATATATACTATCACGGCATAAAGCAGATACCACACTGCGAATGCCCATCCCAATCCGCTCAGACCCATCAAATGGTATCCGGCTATCGAAAGCCCGAGACACAGCAATCCGGATACTGTCTCCATAGCCATATACACATGTCCGTCGCCTTTGGCCACCACCATATAACCCATGCACCACGACACGCAGCGTCCCACGCATCCAAGCATAGCGAGCATGATATATGGCACCGCCGGAAGAAACTCCGAGGAATAGAGGAGCCTCACCACCACCGGAGCCAGGGCCGCGAGCACACAACTCAGCCCCACCACCACACACAGCATCACATATATTTCATGATTGACAAACACGTTTCCGCGCTTCGCTCCGCGCCCCATGGCTTGAGACAACCGGGGAAAAAACTCCATACCTATGGCAGAGAACACCACTCCCATATATTTCACCACCACGGTGTAGCCGCACTGGAAATATCCGAGCTGCTGCCCGCCGCCGTGATTGTTGACATACGACATCAGTATGTAATTGACCACCCATACCACAAATCCTGAGGCGGTTAGAAACAGTCCGAACCGGAGCATATCCTTTGAGCTCCCGATATACTCGCCATGATTGGCATCGGAAGTGTTGAACCGTGTCCTGTATCTCTGCCACCAATAGCACACGAACATGCTAACCGAGTAGGCCAGTATCACCGGCACCACGCCATCGATGCGCCACACATACAGCATGGGCACCGACACGAAGAGTGCCACAAGCGAACCGCTAACCGATGCCTTCGCTATCGCCGCGAGCCTGTTGACTCCCTGCAGCACTCCCGACTCCATGGCCGTGAGTGAATTGAACAGTATGCAGACCCCCAGCCAGCAGAATCCCCACCAATAGGAATAGTCGCCAAATGACATATAGCTCAGCACCGGACTCAGGCATGCGCACAGCACTCCGAGCAGCACTCCGAGCACAAGCGCCAGACGCCGCCCCACGAAGATGCTCACCTGACGGCCCGGCCCGTCATGGCGCGATGCTATCTGCCTCACGGCACTGTTCCTCAGTCCCGACTGCGTCAAGGCTCCTATCATCTCCACCACCGAGTTGAACAGACCGAACAGTCCTACCCCGGCCGCTCCTACCCACAGGGCCACAAGCTTGGTGCGCACAAGTCCGCACAGCATAGCCAGCCCCTCGGCGGTGCCGAACACACCGAGAGCCTTGAGCACCATGGCCGACAATCGCGATGACACCACCTTGCTGCCCATGCTTTATTTCACCCAAAGAGTGGGGTTTAATTTCTGACGCTCCTTGCGCAGCTCAAAGTGGAGAATAGCGCGGTTGCCATCATCGGGGTCGGCGTAGATCGACCCTATCCGCTGTCCGGCCTTCACAGCATCGCCCACTTTCACATTCAGCCCGGCGAGATTGGCATAGATGGACAGGTAGCTGCCGTGGCGCACCATCACAATAGTGTTGAATCCGGGCTGTTTGAATATGGCCGACACCTTGCCTGCAAATATGGCGCGGGCGTATGAACCCGACAGTGCCTCTACATCAATGCCGCTGTTGTCGGTTTCCACATGCTCCAGTTCGGGATGTTTCTGCCGCCCGAATCCGCGCACAATCCTGTATTTTCCGCTCACCGGGAAGAGCAGGTTACCCTTGTTCCCTTCAAAGCTGCCGTTGAGCTTCCTGTCGGCCTCCGCCACGCCGCTCACGCCTGATGGTGATGATTTGGATGGCTGTGTTTTGGATGGCGTTGTCCCTTGCGATTTGCTGGGACCCGGCTTTTTTTTCGCAGCGGCCTCGGCCTTGGCTTTTTCTCGTGCCTCAGCCTCCTTGCGGGCTTTCTCCGCACGCGCCTGCTCGGCGGCGATCAGACGGTCGAGCTCGGCATCAAGGGCCCTCATCCGCTTCTCTTTGGCTTTGAGCGCGGCCTTGAGCGAGGATTGCTCTTTCTTGAGCTTGGCCACAAGGGCATCGCTCTGCTGCTTCTGTCCCTCGAGATTGCGTTTCTCCTGAGTGAGCGATGACAGCGATGCGGCGCGTTGGCGATGCAGTTCGCGCATCAGCCCCTTATGCTCCTCTACCCGGGTGGAAGCGGTGTCTATCTCCTGACGGCGGCGGGCACTCCATTTGGCAAATTCGCGCATATATCGCACGCGGCGAAATGCATCAGCGAAGCTGCGCGATGAAAACAGGTAGGCCATAATGCCCATGCTCCCCTGCTCGCCCTGCACGCTCCTGAGCGCCATCATATATGCACGGCTCAGCGAGTCACGGCGCGATGTGAGTCGCATCAGGGTGTCGCTCATGGCACCAATGCGGGTGTTGATAGAGTCAATGCCGGCCTGCGCCGCACCTATAGCCTTGGTGCTTTTGGAGATTTCGTTTCGCAACCCCGACAGCTTCGAGAGCTCGCGCTCCGCTTCCTTTGCCTTTTTGGAAAGTTGCCGCGATGTTTCCTTAATCTCCTTCTGGGTGGTTTGCCGCTCTTTCTTCACATTGGAGATGTCGCGCTTCGGCTTGGCGGCATCCACCGACAATGCCATTACAACGCACAAAACCAAGGCGAACACCCCCCTGAGCATCATTCTACATTTATTCATTGCTCCCTAAACTTTTGATAACAGTGGCACCGTCCACCTTCCGGTAGTTGTCGGGCACCTTGGGAGCACGGGGCGAGAAGGAGTCGTTCCATTTCGCACGCTGCCAGTTCCAATAGATGGTGAGGTCAACCTGAGCAGACACTACATCGGCTTTCAGGCTCAGCTGCGAGGCCATGGCTCCGGCGGGAGTGTCAACCGGGCTGCCATACAGCAGAGCCACAGGCTTTTTGCCCTCATATTGCACCACTGCGGCATTCAGCTCCAGCGGCGGCTCAAACCAGAATCCATACTCAAGTTGCTCCAGCGGCGAGTGGGGCTGCAGGCTCCAGGCTCCGCTGCCATCGGCTGTGAACGAGAACTGCTCGGCTGCAGTTTCGCTCATATTCTCGGAGCCCAATACAAACGGACGACCAACCAGCAAATCCTGCAGATTGGCGGTGGTGACATCAAATCCGCCCAGAAATTGCTTGGGCGATTCGTCAATATACCGTTTGTTCATCTTGTCAGCTATAATAATCCTGCCGTTGCTCACGTAGAGCCACGCCACCTCCATTCCTATGAATTTTAGGGAGATAAGCACGCTACTGTCGCGCACCATTTCGGCAGTGCCGGAGATTGACAACGATTTGGGCGAGTTGAGCTTCACCGACACCGGTACCTTCACCTGCTGCCAGGAAAGATACCGCTCGTTGACCGACTTGAGATAGGCAGCCCCGGTGGCCTTGTCCACAGCATAGGCTGGATTGTTGGACACGGACACAGAACCGGTGTCCGATGATTTTTCCGGATGCTTGCCTCTGCTGCACGATGCTGCTCCGAGCATCATTGTCAGAGAGAGCAACAGATATATAGCCTTACGAATCATTTGTAATAGAATGTTTTATGTTTCACCTTGCGCTTCAGCAGCTCATTGTCGCTATCAAGCAGCAAAGCCTTGCGCCAGAACTCCACCGCTTCATCGGGCAGCTGATTCATGAAATAAATGTCGCCGGCATGTTCCAACAGCTCGGAGCTCGGCTCGGCTTCATTTTCCATAGCGCCGTCAATCAGCTCCTTGGCCTTGGCATAATCCTGCTTTTTGAACATTACCCATGCGTAGGTGTCGAGTGTGGTGCCATCCTCAGGCTTCTCTGCCACCACACGCTTGATCATATTCTCAGCCTTGTCGAGATCCATATCCTCACAGGCAAGATAATAGGCGCAGTTGTTGAGAGCGCCAAGATTGTCGGGGTTATATTCAAGAGCCTCGTTGTAGGCGGCGAAAGCCGAATCTTTTTTCTCCCACGAGTAGTAGCAATCGCCCAGACTGGTGTAAAATTCCGACATCAGCTCCATGTCGGTGGAATCGGTGGCGGCAATTGCGTCATTGAGCAGGGCCACCGATTTATCATACTCTTTCATCTGCACGAGGGCTATAGCCTCGAGAGCAATGAGCCTGTTGTTGCCCGGGAAATAGTGCAACCCGTTGCGGGCAGCATCCACCGCCTTGGCCCAATTGGAGTTCTGCAGCTGCAGGCTGGTGTACTGGAGCCAGGATGTTTCGTCTGAAGGGTCGCTGTCCAAGGCATACCCCATCTGCTCGGCGGCATCGGCACCCTTGCCTGTGAGCATCAGATATTCGGCATACATCTTGCGCACTATGGCTTCGTGGGGATAGTGGTCGATGATGGAGCCGAACACCCCGTTGATACGGCCATACTGGGTGGAGTCGCGATACAACTCACCCACATACTGGCGCAGAATCTCAAGCTTCGGTTCAAGGTCGAGGTCGGGCTGGAGCATGGCTTGGAACACCTCGCGGTCGTACCCCACACTGTCCCCCACAGCCTTGTAGTAGCTTGCACGATGGTAGTAGGCAGCTCCGCTGGTAGGGTCAAGCTCCACGGCGCGGTTGAAGTAAGTGAGCGCGGAATCCTCGCGTCCGAGCTGCATCATGGTCATTCCCACCATTGAATTGTACTCCGGTGAGTTGGGGGACGAAGCCAGCAGCTTGCGCGCCTCGGCAACGATAGCGGCTGTGTCACGGCGTATGCTGTGCACCTGCATCTTGCGTCCTGTGAGCATCGGCACCATCCCTTCCGAGCGCTCTATATTGTTGTAGATATCCAGAGCTTTGGAGAGGTTGGCCGAGTCGATGGTAGCGGTCAGCAGGTCGGCATATTTGAGAGCCACCTCGGGACGGTCACTGTTGCGGAGATATAGGGTGTTCCACATGGCGAGGGCATCCTTGCGATGACCGAGGTTGTCGGCCAGCGAAGCATATTTGGCACATGAATACAGGTCCTGAGGGTTGGCGTAGGCGTAATCGGCCAGCATGGCCAACCCCTCCTCCAACTCGGCGCTGTCGCCTTCCGAAAGCATCATGCGGTGCACACCCACCTCCATCCCCAGATATTTGTCATCGGGATTGAGTTCATACGCCCGTTTCACAAGCTCATAATAAGCATCGTCCTTGCCCTGCTGTTTGAGCCGCTGGCTTTCAAGAAATATATAGTCAGCCTTGCGGACATCGGCCTCGCTGACCTTCAGTTTGCCGGAAGCGGCAAAAGCACCGGCGGCCATCGAAGCCACCGTCAGGGTCACTGCCGCTGTGGTGAAAAATCTACCTACAAAGGATGATGAATGTTTGCTCATTGGATCGTGGGAACAGAGGGTTAGGGTGAGTGAAACGAGGGGTCGCGCGGTGGGTTACCGTACTCCGGTGTGGCCGAAACCGCCACTTCCGCGCTCCGTTTGGTCAAGAGCGTCCACGGCCACCCATTCTCCGCGTGTGTAGGGCGCTATCACCATCTGGCATATACGCTCCCCATCATTTATAACAAAGGGTTCCTGCGAAAGGTTGATGAGTATCACCCCGATCTCACCGCGATAGTCAGCATCGATGGTGCCGGGGGTGTTGACAAGCGTTATGCCGTGTTTCAGGGCCAAACCGCTGCGCGGACGCAGCTGGCACTCATATCCCCGTGGCAGTGCTATTTTCAATCCGGTGGGCACCAATGCGCGCTGCATAGGCTGGAGCACCATCGGCTCGCTAAGGTTAGCCCTCACATCCATCCCTGCCGAGCACTCGGTGCTATAGGCAGGCAGAGGATGCCGGCCAGTGTTCACCACTTTGATTTCTATACTGTTCATAATCAAAAAGCCACGCCGAAACGCACACAGGCCATGTGCAATGAATGGATAGGTTTGTCGCCATCTTTATACAATCCGTTCATGCCGTTGTACACATAGCTGAGCATCAGATAGGAACGGAAGGTACGCCCGGTGGCGAGGTTCACACCTATGCCGGGCGATGCATACATGCGGGTTTGATTGCTGCGGTTGTTGAGGTTGTTATACACCATGCCCACACGGAAATCACCGAAGCACAATGTGGGACGGCTGCTGAACCCGGTGCGCAGAATGGCATATACAGGAAACGCACGCACGCTGTTGTTGACCATCATGTCGATGGAGGCCCCCACTCCCAGCAGGTTGATCCACGAATTGCGGTAGCCGAAGTTGGCATCAAGATTGATTGACGACATGTCATGGCCTGTCATGTCAATGCAGCCTCCTACAGCGGCGCCCCAGGCAAATCCGCGCGGCATAGGCTCGGGATTCTTGTCCGCATACGCCATGGTCCACACCATGAGTGCGAGTAATAATGTGATGACTTTTCTCATATCAAATTAGCTGTTATGATACACAAAGGTACATGTTTTTCAGCAAGCGTGCAAATCTACATTTTGAGCAACTTCACACACGCCCAATTTTTCTGTTCGGTATAATCCACATATTTCATGCCACAGCGCTCGGCGGCTTCACGCACCACCGGTATATCCTCCACATAGAATCCGCTGAGCAGCATCACACCCCCCTTGGCGGTGGCCTCCGCATACGCCTCCATATCTGCGGTGATCACATTGCGGTTGATATTGGCCACAAACAGGTTGGCCTTGAACTCCAAAGTGGATAATGCTGTGGCGTCGCCGTTCAGCATAACTATTTCGGGGTGAGAGTTGATACGTATATTTTCCAAAGCGTTGGTGTAGGCAAACTCATCTATCTCGATTGCTGCCACAGGGGAGGCCCCGCGCATGGCGGCGAGAATGGCAAGGATGCCGGTACCGGTGCCCATATCCACCATAGACACGCCCTCGAGAGGCATATCGAGCAAACGCCCGATGATCAGCGATGTAGTGCTGTGGTGGCCGGTGCCGAACGCCATTTTGGGGTCGATCACAATGTCGTAGCGACACTTGGGAATATCGGTGTGGAATGAGCTGTGAATCACACATTCACCACCCACCACTATAGGCTGGAAATAGTTCTTTTCCCACTCCGAATTCCAGTCGCGGCCCTCGATACGCTTCGCTGTATGGCTTATGGACGGTGCAAACGGGAACGATTCCACGATGGCATCCACCCCTTCCTCGCTGTATTGCGACTCACGCACGTAGGCTGTGAGCCCCGATTCATCGGGCACAAAACTTTCATAACCCGCATCGGCAAACATTGCGGCAAGCAGGTCTGTCATATATTCTTCACAAGGATCGAGGTCAAACCTCAACTCCACATAATCATTCATAGCTAACAGGATAACAATTGGTTATAAATAGCATTAAATAAAAAAGCCGGTATTTATCCGGCTTGATTTCCATACATTGGACTCATCTGCGGAAAGTACGCACAAGGCGCGCCACCCTGCTGCCGAGCTTGAAGGCGAGCACGGCGTAGTCCACATAGGAGAAGCTGCTGAGCACTTTGCTCCATATCGACCCTCCTTTCACTCCGGGAATTCCCGACTTGAGGTCCGACACACTCCTGGCAAGGCGAGTTTTCGACACCTCCATACGCGCCAGCAGAAAAGCTTTCTGATACATCATTTCATCCATGGTGTAGCCGTGCCAGTTCTCCTGGCTGTGGGGCAATTGTTTCTGTTTCATACTCTGAATCATGAAAGGATAAGTTTTGACACGAAGCGACACACGGGATTGAGTATTAGCTGCTTACGTAGTAATATCACAACTATCAGTGCAAGCAGATACACCCCCGCCATAATGGCGAATGCCCAGCCGTAGCCCACACCCATGGCAATCCAATATATCAAAGCCATCGACACAAAAAACAGCGCCACCACACACAATGCTCCTATGAGCAAGGCAAGAGATATGGCTGTGATCAGCATGCTCACCTTTTCAGCCGCAGTGAGCTTGCAATACTCAAACTTCATGGTGCCATAGTCCTTGATTTGCTCCCAAAGCCTGGCAAACGAGTTGGATTGTTCTGACATATCTATTAAAAGTTATAAACAAGTACGCCACGGGGTGAAAGTTCGCTCCGTGGACATACTTATATGCGTGGAATCATGACTGAATGATAGAATCAGTCATCAATTTCTGTGGTGAGCTGTTCCACAAGCGCATCGATTTCGTTTTCGGTGCACAAGATACCTTTTTTACGGAGCACATCCTTGATGCGGCGGCGAAGGTCTTCACCCTTTTCAGGGGCAAAAAGCACAGCGGCACCTGCACCTACGATAGCACCACCGAGAAAAGCGTACAATAATCCTAAGTTCTTCATATCAGCTAAATATTTAGATTGAATCAATTAGTTCTTGGCCGTGATTTCGTCGGCGATTTCATCGGCAAGCTCTTCAAGCTTGTTTTTCTTAAGATTAACGCCTTTGGCCTTGAGAAATTTCACGATTTCGTCACGAGTTGACTCGCCCTTTGCAGGAGCGAAAAGCAAACCAAGTGATGCACCGGCGATAGCGCCGCCAACTACGGCAAGAATTACATGTAAGGGTTTCATTTCCTAATTATTTGGGGATTGTTAATTCAGTTTACGAGGTTACAACAACCCGTCGCCTTCGTTTGTTCGGAAGCGCACCGCTAAATTAACCAATTTTTTTAACACCGCAACAAAAAAATTCGTATATTTGACCCAACAAACTCCCGATACGAGTTTCGGCTATAAATTAAAACCAACATTATCCATCCATGAGAAAAACCATTGCTTTGGCACTTGGGGCCTCCTGCCTCCTTGCATCTGCCAATCCTGTGACTCAAAAGGCCAGCTATCAGGTGATTCCTCTTCCGCAGGCAATCACGGAGCAGCAGGGCACCCCGTTTGTGCTGTCAGCCTACACCGTCATCGCCTACCCTGAAGGCAACAACAAACTCAAACGCAACGCCGAGCTGCTGGCCGGCTACATCTTCAACCTCACCGGCACTCAGCTCCCGGTGGTGAGCAACGCTCCTAAAACCAATGCCATTGTGCTCAAGGACGACCTCAAGAGCGACAACAGCGAGGCATACAACCTCACCATCACCCCCGAACTGATCACCATCAACGGCGCCTCACCTGCCGGTAACTTCTACGGATGTCAGACCCTGCGCAAATCCATTCCCGAGCAGAAGGTGGGTCTTGTGGAGTTCCCTTGCGTCAGCATCTCCGACCAACCCCGGTTCGCCTACCGTGGCGCACATTTCGATGTGAGCCGCCACTTCTTCCCCGTGGATTCGGTGAAAGCTTTCATTGACATGATTGCCCTCCACAACATTAACAAATTCCACTGGCACATCACTGACGACCAGGGCTGGCGTCTTGAAATCAAATCGCGCCCCGAGCTCACCACCAAAGGCTCCATACGTCCCGGCACCATGTCAAACAAGGATTTTGATTCTACCGACGGCATCCCCTACGGCGGTTACTACACCCAGGATCAAGCCCGTGAGATTGTGAAATATGCCGCTGACCGCCATATCACCGTCATCCCCGAAATCGACCTCCCCGGCCACATGCTCGCCGCCCTCAAGGCTTACCCCGAGCTCGGATGCACCGGTGGTCCCTATGAACTGTGGACCAAATGGGGTGTGTCCGAAGATGTGCTTTGCGCCGGCAACGACAGCACAATCAAATTCATCGATGATGTGCTGGCCGAAGTGGTGGATGTATTCCCCTCGGAGTATATCCATGTGGGTGGCGACGAATGTCCTAAAGTGAGATGGGAGAGCTGTCCCAAATGTCAGGCCAAAATCAAGCAGCTCGGCCTGAAATCCGACAAACACAGCACCGCCGAACAGAAACTCCAGTCTTACGTGATGACCGAGGCTTCCAACTCGCTCTCCAAGCGTGGACGAAAGATGATCGGCTGGGACGAGATTCTTGAGGGAGGCCTCACACCGGGCGCGGTGGTCATGTCATGGCGCGGCACGGAAGGTGCTATCGAGGCTGCCAAGCAGAACCACTACGCCATCCTCACCCCCACCAACTACTGCTACTTCGACTACTATCAGACCAACGACCGCGCCAACGAACCTCTGGCCGGCGGCGGTGTGGTGACTCTTGAGCAGATCTATAATTTCAACCCCGCCCTCGATGCTCTCACCGATGAGCAGAAGAAATATATCATGGGCGCTCAGGCCAACCTGTGGTCGGAGTATGTGCCCAACCTATATACAGCCCAGTATCAGGAGCTACCGCGCATGGCGGCCCTCAGCGAAGTGCAGTGGTGCGAACCTGAAGCCAAGGACTACACCGAATTCCAGCGTCGTCTGCAGCAGATGCTCGCCACCTACGATGCCCTGGGCTATGTTTATGCACGCCACGTGTTTGACATCACTCCCCACCTCATCAACAACCCTGAAAAAGGGTGCATCACAGCCCACCTATCCACTATGGGCAGCGACGCCAGAATCTTCTACACCCTCGATGGCACCGAGCCCACCGAGCAATCCAATCTCTACACCGGTCCGGTGGATCTCAACAAATCATGCACCATCAAAGCTGTGGCCATCCGGCCCTCAGGACGCAGCCATGTGTGGACCGACAGCGTGGTGTTCAACAAAGCCACTTCCCACGATGTGAAGCTCGCTCACGCTCCCCACTCCCGCTACGCCGCCAACGGTGGCGCGACTCTTGTGGACGGACGCTTCGGCACCCCCACCTTCACCACCGGCGAATGGGTTGGCTGGGAAGGAAAACCCATCATCGCCACCATCGACCTCGGTAAGGATGAGGAGATCAGCAAAGCCGGTATCCGCCTGCTGGTGGACACCCCCAACTGGATTTTCGATGCCCGCGGCATAAAGATAGAGGTGTCGGCCAACGGCAAAAAGTGGACCACCGTGGCCTCCGAGAAATTCGAGCCGATGAAAGCCCACACCGACTACATCAAGCTCCACGAGTACAGCTTCAAGCCCGTGAAAGCACGCTATGTGCGCATCACCGCCGAATGTGAAACACACCTGCCTCAATGGCACGGCGTGGGCTACAACAAGCCCGGCTTCATTTTCGCCGACGAAATCATTGTGGAATAATTCCACCTAACCAGCTATACCATCAGGGAGGCCCGCAGCCTCCCTGATTTTTTTATGGATATGATGGAAGTTATAAACAAAATCAGAGGCCACCCGAAAGTGACCTCTGTGAGTGACTCGCACAGGATTCAAACCTGTAACCTTCTGATCCGTAGTCAGATGCTCTATTCAGTTGAGCTAGCGAGCCTCCTTGGCTCAAACGCGCTATTTTCGCGTTTGCGGATGCAAAGTTACTGCGTTTTTTGATATTTGCCAAATATTATCGCCATTTTTTTCACCAAAAATCACAAAACGCTATCCCAAAGCTTATTGGTTACGCGCAATTACTGCTTTCCGGTTATTCACCATCCACAAACATCCGGATAGGAATCTGTAACACCCCATTCAATAATATGGAGTATTCAATAATATGGAGCCCCAACCATCTTGAGTGGTTTGATGTTTATATTGATAAAAACCACGATATGACATACGACACCATATTCTCGGATTTCCTTACACAACTCGGCGTGCCACACACCCGATGCTGGAGCAACCGCCAATTTTGCTCGATGCCTTTCCAGTCGCTGTTCGGCCTGAAGAAGCTGATGCAAACCTACGGTGTGGAAAGCGAAGGGTGGATGGTTGACGACAAAACCGTTCTGCCGCAGCTCCCCGTGCCGTTTATCGCAGGTATAGAGGGAGGATATGTGATTGTGACAAGCACCGGT